>Ga0134077_10000220_pt1 | contig 12337 bp, 10 predicted proteins | sample 15_taG_5_FD_109980 | JGI IMG/M metagenome (GOLD analysis project Ga0134077, IMG submission 109980) | Grasslands soil microbial communities from the Angelo Coastal Reserve, California, USA - 15_D_Wat_40cm_5_24_1 metaG | ecosystem: Environmental > Terrestrial > Soil > Grasslands ... | reverse complement strand
GGATCCGGGCAACTGGATCAAGAGCGGGCCGGTGTTCACAGGTACGGAGCTGGTGTCCGGCGTGGGACACGCCAGCTTCACCACCTCGCCGGACGGCACGGAGGACTGGATCGTCTATCACTCCAAGGTCGACACGCTGCCGGGCTGGAACCGCGTGATCCGGATGCAGCAATTTGGATGGCGTCCCGACGGCGCTCCCGACTTCGGCACGCCCGCTCCGACGGGCTCGCCTATTCGGGTGCCGTCGGGGCAGTGCAGATGACGGCATTTCGTAAGACACCAACGTCCGCGCTGATCGCAGTTGTCGTCGCGGCTCTGGTTCCCCCTCTCCCCTTATGGTCCTCACCCCCTGTCCCCCTCTCCGTTCCGGAGAGGGGGGACGTGATGAGTTCCCCCTCTCCCGAAGGCAGAGGGGGTCAGGGGGTGAGGATCCCCCTTGCCGAGCACCCCCGGCCCGACTTCCAGCGGGAAGAGTGGCAGAACCTGAACGGGTCGTGGCAGTTCCAGTTCGACGGACAGGACGTGGGTGAGGCCCAGGGATGGTCGCGCAACGAGCTCCCCGCGCCTCGGGCGATCGTCGTGCCGTTCCCCTGGGGGAGCCCACTCTCAGGCGTCCCTGACAGCGCCTCCATCGCTTGGTACGCCCGGACGATCGAGGTGCCGGCCGGCTGGACGACAGGAAGACAGCGCGTCTTCCTCGTCATCGGCGCCGCCGACTGGCGCACGACGGCCTGGCTCGACGGCCAGAAGCTCGGCACTCACGACGGCGGCTACATCCCGTTCGAGTTCGAGCTGACGCCGTACGTGAAGACTGGGCAGGCGCAGCGGCTCGCGCTCCGGGTCGATGACGCGCCGCGTGCGTTCAAGCTGGAAGGCAAGCAAGGCTACGGCAACGCCCGCGGCATCTGGCAGACGTCGTACCTCGAAGCGCGTGGCGCCGTGCCTCTCCGCGTGCTGCACTTCTCGCCGGACATCGACCGGAAGCGGGTCGTGGTGGCCGTCGGGCTCCTCGAGAAAGCACCGCGAGAGCTCCCGCTGACACTCCGGTTCAAGAATGCGCTGCTGCCCCCGGTGATCCGGCGCGTACCGAAGGGGTCCGACCAGGTAACGTTCGAGGTGTCGATCCCGAACATCCACCGGTGGTCGCTCGAGGACCCATTCCTGTACGAGGTCGACGCCACTCTGGGCGACGATCGCGTACAGAGCTATTTCGGAATGCGCAAGATCTCGGTCGTGGACCTGCCCGGGACCGATTACCGCTACGTCGCGCTCAACGACGAGCCGATCTACCTGCAGCTCACGCTCGACCAGGCGTTCCATCCGGAGGGGTTCTACACCTTCCCGAGCGACTCCTTTGTGCGCAACGAGATCCTGCGCGCCAAGCAGATCGGCCTGAACGGGCTGCGCGAGCACGTCAAGGTGGAGTCGCCACGCAAGCTGTACTGGGCGGATCGGCTGGGGCTGCTGATCATGGCGGACATCCCCAACTCATGGGGCGAGCCCGATGCGGCGATGCATGGAGAGGTCGAGTCGACGCTTCGAGGGATGGTGACACGCGATTACAACCACCCGGCCATCTTCGCCTGGGTGCTGTTCAACGAGACATGGGGCCTGCTCACGAAGGAGGGGGAGAAGGAGGTCTACCGCCCCGAGACGCAGCGCTGGGTAGCGTCCGTCTATCGCGAGGCGAAAGGGATGGACCCGACCCGGCTGGTGGAAGACAACTCGCCGTGTTGCGGCCGCGGTCACACCGAGACCGACATCAACTCGTGGCACTCTTACCTGCCGGGGTGGGCGTGGGACGACCACGACCGGCTGGTGAGCGACAGCACTCACCTGGGCTCCGCGTGGAACTTCGAGGCCGGGTACCGCCAGGCGCGTCAGCCGAACATCAACAGCGAGTTCGGCAACGTCTGGGGCTACGAGGGGAGCACTGGGGACGTTGACTGGAGCTGGGACTACCACCGTGCCGTGAACGCGTTCCGCCGCCATCCCAGCATCGCCGGCTGGCTCTATACCGAGCTCCACGACGTGATCAACGAATGGAACGGCTACTGGCGCTACGACCGCTCCGAGAAGGAGACAGGGCTGGGTGAGCTGGTGGAGGGGATGTCACTCCGGGACCTCCATACGCCGCTCTACGTCGTCGTGGGCGAGCAGCTCAGCCAGAGCGTTGCGCCCGGAACCAAGGTGCAAGTGCCGCTTTACGCTTCCTTTCTCACGCCGACCACGGCGCTCGGCGACAGCCTCACGCTGCACGCACAGTTGTACGGCTGGAACGCACTCGGCGAAAAGCGCGCGTACTTCGAGACGACTCGGCGCGTGCCCTATCGCCCCTGGATGACCGGGCCGCTGGAGCCGCTGGTCGTTCCGATGCCGGACGAGCCCGCAGTCCTCGTACTGGCCGTGCGGCTCGCAGACGGCACGGGCACCGTGCTGCACCGCAACTTCTGCAGCTTCGTGGTAGAGGGCGAACCGCCGCAGCAGATTCGGCTGGTCAACGGTCGCCGCGCTCGGCTGCTCTCGATCGACCCGGCCAGCTTCCACGCGGCATCCTGGTCGCTCAAGCAGTGGAACGTGATGGACGGGCTGAAGGTGAACGGCGCCGGCTCGGGGTTCTTCGAGTACCGGGCCGCCTGGCCCCAAGGACTTCGCCCCGCCGAGCTCGAGAGCGTCCTTTTCCTGGCGGAAGTCTCCTCCAAGCAGCTCTTCGGCAAGGATCGCGACGACGCCGGCCGGATGGCGGGTGACTACATGCGAGGCGGCGGCACGTACGACCCGAGCCTGAACCCGAACGCCTACCCCATGACCGACGGGCGACTATTCCCTAGCGCGGTGACCGTTCGCATCAACGACGTGGTCGCCGGACGCGCAATGCTCCAGGACGACCCCGCCGATCACCGCGGCATCCTGTCCTGGCATTTCCAGAAGCGTGACCGGCGCCTGCGCGAGGCCGGCTCATACGGCACGTTGTTGCGGGTGCCGGTGCCGCGCGCCGCGCTCGAGCGGGCAGCCGCACTCGGGCAGCTGGTCATCCGGTTGGAGGTCGACTCCGCCCTGCCCGGCGGGCTCGCTATTTACGGCCGGCGCTTCGGCCGGTATCCGCTCGATCCGACGGTCGTGTTCGTAGAGAAGCCCTAACGGAGTGCTGAGAAAAAAACGCAATCGGGCGAGGCGTGACGTTGCTCGATGGGATTATGAGGGACTCAAGTCCCATCTCGGCCCGAGGGTGTCCTGAAGGACGGGGCCGCACGCGTCTTTCAAGACGCGCTGCCGCCGAGTGGGGACTTCAGTCCCTCATACACGGACGGACTTGAGGGGACCCTAGATCCTCGCGACGAACCCTCCTCCGGCGCGCAGGTCGATCTTGAGCGCATCCTCCCGGCGCAGCGTCGCATGCTCGACCCGCACCGCCGCCGGGTCGTCTATCTCGTCGCGGACCAGCAACGCCTCACGAGACCCTCCCCCGAGGAAGGAGAGCGGCACCTCGACGGACTGGCGGCCGTTGCCGATGAACGCGCTCTCGCCCATCGCGTGGGGAGACGGTCCCACACGAGATCGTGGCGCGCGAGCAACGCGGCCCAATCGACCCGTGCCGCGGGTGCCGCTGGCGTCTGTAGCGCGAGCAGCGTGAGACACAGGATCATGGCGTCAGATCGCGTGGTCGGGGGTCACATTCTCTCCACCCCACGCCTTCCGGGCCGTCCAGTCCGCGGGGGCAGCCGACCAGAACTCGTCCGTCGCAGGCAGGCCGAGCGGGAGCAGGCCGGCCGCGCAGAGGTACGCGCTCCCCGTCGAGATGTAGCCTTCGCCGATGCTCGGCTGGTGTCCGCAGAACCCGATGGTGAGCCACCCCTGGGCGTCGAACGTGCCGGGCGCCTCGATCATCCGGCGAATCACCGCCGTCAAGCCGCAGCGCACCTGCGCCGGAGTCACGCCCTCGGGCAACTGGCGCCGCAACGCCATCTGCGCAAGCAGCTGAAACGCGCCGAAGCGATACGCGAGCGAGCGCCCGATCGGAGGGAAGGTGCCTTCGGGCGAGATCATGCGCTCCTGAATCGCGGCATAGCGACGCGCGCGCTGCAGCACCGGGTCGATGAGTCTCTGCCACTCCGGTGCGGTCGTCCCCACCAGGCGGAGCACGTCCAGCAGCATCGGGTGGATGACGAAACTGTTGTAGTAGTCCCAGTGAAACGATGGCCCGTCCCCGTACACCCCGTCCCCCTTGTACCACTGCTCGTGCTGGGTGAGGGCATAGTCCACGCGCGTGCGGTCCCACTCCTCCCCCATCATGCTCAGCGCGGTTTCGATTATCGCGCTGAACATCAGCCAGTTGGACAGCGACGGCCGGATGCCCCGCGTGGACTTGAGCGCGGTGACCACGTTGTGCTTCGTCTCACCATCGAGCTGTTGCCACAGCTCGCGCGGCGCGCGCACGATCGCGTGCGCGAGGAACGCCGCGTCAACGAGCGGCTGTCGGCCGCGAGCGAAGTTCAGAACGTCGGGCGAGCGCGGGTCCGTTGCGGCGCGGAGACCTCGCCGGGCCAGGTCGGCGTAGCGCTGCCGCAGCTCGCCCTCAGGCGACGCCTCGCCGCCCAGCTCCAACCACGGCGCGATCCCGGTGAATAATCGCCCGACGGCCTCGAGATGCGTGTAGTCGCGGCGCTCCGGGTTCCCGGCCGGCGCGGTCTCCACGGGCATCCGCTGGCGCAGCCGTCCCTGCGCGAGGTTCGTCAGCACGGGCTGCGCCAGGCGTGTCAGCACGTCGAGCCAATACTCGCGATCGGTTGGCCCCCCGGTCACACCCGGTGTCGGTAGGGGCGCAGCATGCTGCGCCCCTACACTTCGCCGCGATCCCGGGGTCGCCGCGAACGCGGCCAAGCTTCGGAGGAAGTCCCGTCTCTCAGCCATCAGACCGGCGCTACACGCACGCGCGATACCTCTCCTTCACCAGCGGCAACAACACATCGAGTGGCATACTCCACACCGCCTCGTTGAAGATCTCAACCTCGATCGGGCCCACGTAACCGGCGCGCTCGACCGCCTCACGGATGCGCCGCACCTCAATGACGCCGTCGCCCATCATGCCCCGGTTCATCAGGACGGCCTGCATGGGCACCAGCCAATCGGAGACGTGGAAGCCCACGATCCGTCCCGCCGCGTGCGCGATCTCGTCGTCGAGGTCGGGGTCCCACCAGATGTGATAGACGTCAGCCACGAGGCCGACGGTCGCGGAATCGAACCGCTCTGCCAGGCAGCGCGCCTCGCGCAGCGTCGTGATGCAGGAGCGCTCGGCCGCGAACGCGGGGTGCATCGGCTCGACGCCGAGTCGCACGCCGCGGTCCCCGGCATAGGGCGCGAGCGCCGCGATGCCGTCCGCGACCATGCGGCGCGCGGCGGCGATGTCCTTGTCGGGCGCCGCCCCGCACACGAGCACGAGCACTTCCGCGCCGAGCGCTGCGGCTTCGTCGACCGCCCGGCGGTTGTCCTCGATGCGCGCCTCCCGCTCCGCGCGCGTGGATGCCGGGAACATCCCCCCTCGACACACGCTCGACACGGAGAGGCCGGCATCGCGGACCATGCGCACGGCCCGGTCGAGTCCCGTCTCGGCCAGCTTGTGGCGCCACACGGCGATGTACGGTACGCCGTGACGTGCACACGCTTCGACGGCGTCCTTGAGGCTCGCCCGCTCGGCGGTGATCTGGTTCAGGCTGAGCCGGTCGATCGCGGGGGACCCTAGGCTTGCACCCGGGTTTGCAGTCGGCGCCGTCCTCACTGGCCCCCGTTTCCTTTGGGAGTCCTCACCCCCTGGCCCCTTCTCTGTTCGCTGTCCTCACCCCCTGTCCCCCTCTCGTTCCGGAGAGGGGGGACGCCGTGAGTTCCCCCTCTCCCGAAGGGAGAGGGGGTCAGGGGGTGAGGACCTAATGGGCTCAGGGAGTGAAGGCCTCACTCCACCCCCGCGAGCGCCAGCAGTCGCCGCATCCGCTCCGCGGCGCGCTCCGGATCGCCGAGCAGCCCGGCACAGTCCGCGCGCCGAAACAGCTCGGCCAGATGCGGCACGGAGCGCCAGCTCTCGGCCCCCCCGAGCATCCGAAAGTGCGTCTGGTGGCCGTTCAGATACGCCAGGAACACGACGCCCGTCTTGTACGCGTACGTGGGGGGCTGGAAGATGTGGCGCGACAGCGCGACGCTGGGCGCGAGCGCCCGGCGGTACCCGGCCACGTCGCCCCGGTCCAAGGCCTGCAGCGCGGCCGACGCAGCGGGCGCGATCGCGTCGAAGATCCCCAGCAGCGCGTCGCTGTGCCGATGACCGTCTCCCGCCCCCCCCACCCCCCCCGCCCCCCCCTCGCCGAGTATCAACCGGTCGTAGTTCAAGTCGTCGCCCGTGTACATGCGCACCCCGTCAGGGAGGAGCGCGCGCATCTCGATCTCGCGCTCCGCGTCGAGCAGCGAGATCTTGATGCCGTCGACCTTGGTGTGGTGCTCGCGGATCACGTCGAGGCAGACGTGCATGGCCGCCCGCACGTCTCGCGTCCCCCAGTAGCCGGCGAGTTCCGAGTCGAACATGTCCCCCAGCCAGTGGAGAATGACGGGCCGGCTCGCCTGCCGGAGAATCGTTCCGTACACCCGGCGGTAGTCGTCCGGCCCGCGCGCCGCCCGCGCCAGCGCCTGGCTCGCCATCAGGATCACCCGTCCCCCGTGCCGTTCGACGTAGCCGACCTGCTCCTCGTAGGCGCGCGCGACGTCGTCGAGCGTCACCCGCTCACCCGGCAGCAAATGGTCGGTGCCGGCACCGAACGCGATCATTCCGCCGGTCGCCCGTGCCTCGCCCGACGAGCGGCGGATGAGCTCGCGCGCCGCCGGCCAGCCCAGCCCCATGCCGCGCTGTGCCGTGTCCATCGCCTCGGCGACGGCCAGTCCGAAGGACCACAAGTAACGACGGTAGGAAAGCGTGGCCTCCCAGTCGAGCCGCGGTTGCGAGAGCGGATCGCAGTCGGCGAGCGGGTCGCACACGACGTGCGCCGCGGCGTACGCGACCCGGCTCTGGATCGGTCCCGTGGGAGCGGTCCAGACGACGGGCTCCCGCATGACGTACGGCTCGAGCGTGCCGTCGGGGCGCGGCAGCCGGAGAGTGGGTAGTATCGCGTCACCCCCGGTGTAGGGGCGCGGCATGCTGCGCCCCTACACCCTGCGCGGGCGGAGCCTCCAGCGGCGACACGTCGATCCACCGACGCTCGGCCCACGACTGGAGCGCCAGCTCTGCGAGCTGCACGCCCTTCGCGCCCTCGCAGAAATCGTGCGGGAATGGCGCGTCCGCCGCGACGTGACGCAGGAACATCTCCCACTGCACTTTGAAGGCGTTGTCGGACGGCCCGTCGTCGGAGATCTCTTGCCACTCGGCATAGAAGTCGAATGGGTTCGGCACGTCGGGGTTCCACACCGCCCGCGGTGTGGCGGTGCGAGTCTGCGTCTTGCAGCTCCGCAGGCCGGCGACGGCGCTGCCGAGCGTGCCGTCGACCTGGATCTGCAGCAAGTCGTCGCGGTACACGCGCACCGCCCACGAGGAGTTGAATTGCGCGACGATATCGCCGGCAGGGCCGGCCAGCACGAACGTGGCGTACGCGGCGTCGTCTGCCGATGCGGCGTAGCGCCGGCCGCGCTCGTCCACGCGCTCGGGGATGTGGGTCGTGCCGATGCACTGCACCGCCTTGAGCGTTCCGAACGTGTGGTCGAGCAGGTAGCGCCAGTGCGCAAACATGTCGAGAATGATCCCGCCGCCCTCTTCCTTCTTGTAGTTCCACGACGGGCGCTGCGCCGGGGGGTCGTCGCCCTCGAACACCCAATAGCCGAACTCGCCGCGCACGCTCAGGATGCGGCCGAAGAAGCCTGCGTCGACCAAACGCTTGAGCTTGCGGATGCCGGGGAGGAAGAGCTTGTCCTGTACGATGCCGTGCTTCACCCCGCAGCGCTGGGCGAGACGCAGCAGGTCGAGCGCTTCGGCCGTCGTGGTCGCCAGCGGCTTCTCGCAGTAGACGTGTTTGCCCAGGGCGATGGCCCGCCGCACGTGGTCGGCGCGGACGGACGTCAGCGTTGCGTCGAAGTAGATCGGGTCCGCTGGATTCGCGAGGCAGGCATCCAGGTCGGTCGACACGCGCTCGATACCATGCGCGTCGGCGACTGCCCGGAGCTTGGCCTCGTTCCGCCCCACGAGGATCGGGTCGGGGAGCAGCCGCTCACCGCCCGGCAACGCTACCCCGCCCTGCTGTCGGATGGCGACGATGGAACGAACCAGATGCTGGTTCAATCCCATGCGGCCGGTGACGCCGTTCATTATGATGCCGATGCGTCGCCTCGCCATCAGCCCCTCCCTGGGGGCGCATGTAGGGGCGCAGCATGCTGCGCCCCTACATGACGGGGGACAGGGGATGGGGTACGCGGCAGGAACGCGACGGCGATCGCGCCCGCGAGCGCAAAGCCGATCACTGCCGCAAATCCGGTGGCGTAGCTCCCCGTCACGTCGCGCATCCGCCCCACGAGCACGGGCGCGAGCGCCTCGGCGACGCCGTCGGCCGTCAGAACGACGCCCATCGCGCGCCCCAGCACACGCACCCCGAACAGTTCGGCGGCCATGAGCGGGATGACCATGTACTCGCCGCCCAGCCCGATCCCGAAGACGAGGGCGAACAGGTAGACCGCTCCGGGCGTGCCCGTCAGGAAGAGCACGGGGATCGCCGACGCGACGAGCGCGTAGATCAACAGCATCACGTACTTCTTGGGGAGCCGGTCCGCCAGCCACCCCATGCCCAGGCGGCCGGCCAGGCTCGACACCAGCACCAGCGACGCGACCTGTGCCGCCGCGGCCTGCGAGTACCCGTGATCGAGGCTCAGGAAGAGCTTCAGGTGCTGGTTCGTGCCCCCGACCGCGGCGATCGAGCACATGCTCCCGGCCAGGAGTAGGTAGAAGGCGGGGGAGCGGAATACCGGGCCGATGGCAGCGGGGCCCGGAACTCGGGGGTCGGGGCTCGAGGTGCTCACTGCCGCCGGCGGCGCCTCGCGGACGAAGAGTGCCATGGGCAGCGCGGCGAGAACGATCAGCACACCCAGCGCCTGCAGCGCGCCGTGCCAGTCGACGGCCCGCGTCAGCCACACCGCCAGGAACGGCACGACGGCACCGCCGATGCCGATCCCCAAGTACGCGAACCCCATAGCGCGCCCGCGCGCCCGCGTGAACCAGCGCGACAACAGCACCTGATTCGGGAGCGGGCCGCCGCACACGTAGCCCAGGGCATTGAAGAGATAGAAAACGTAAAAGCCGGTCAGCGAGTGGATTGATCCCAGCCCCACCAGGGCGATCCCCGCCATGAGGATCCCCGCCACCATGAGGCGGCGCGGGCCGAACCGGTCCACCAGCCAGCCGGCCAGGAAGCCGAACAACGGGCCGACGACGAGCTTACTGAGCGCATTCCCGGACGTGACCTGGGCCCGCGACCAGCCGAACTCGCGCACCATGAAGTCGTAGAAGAACGGCAGGCCGTAGAGCGCGATCCCGACGATCGAGAACAGCGCCAGGAACGACGTCGCGGCGACCCGTACCTGTGCGGCACGCGGGGGCTGGGGCTGAGTCACAGGTTACGGCGCTTCAGTTCGTTCACAGCGTAGTCCACGGCGCGCGCGGTGAGGGCCATGTAGGTGAGCGACGGATTGACGCACGATGAGCTGGCCATGCAGGCACCGTCGGTGACGAAGAGGTTCGGCACGTCGTGCGCCTGGTTGTGCGCGTTGAGCACCGACGTCCTCGGGTCCCTGCCCATGCGGGCGGTCCCCATCTCGTGCACGCTGAAGCCGGGTGGCCCGTCGTCGTCGTACGTCTCGACGTTCGTGCACCCGGCAGCCTCCAGCATCTCGGCGGCCTGAGTCTTCACGTCCGCACGGATCGCCCGCTCGTTCTTGCTCCACGCGCAGTGCACGCGCAGCAGCGGGATCCCCCACGGATCCTTCCGTTCCGGGTCGAGATCCACATAGTTCTCGTGACGCGGCAGGCACTCGCCGTAGCCCTGCAGCGTGATTCTCCACGGTCCCGGCTCGCGCAGCCGCTGCTTCAAGTCCGCTCCCAGTCCCGGCTCCGCCGCGCCGCGCGCCCAGCCCTCCCGACCCGCCCCCGCCTGGATTCCGTAGCCGCGCAGGAACCCGACGTGCGCCTACCCCTGCACACCGAGATTCCGGAAGCGCGGGATGTACGTCCCGGTGGGCCGCCGGCCGTAGACGTACTTGTCCAGTAGACCGGGCACGACGCCGCGCGCCCCGGCCTTGGAGATGTGGTCCATCAGGTTGTGGCCCAGCTCGCCGCTCGAGTTGGCCAGACCGGTCGGGAAGCGCGCCGTCTTCGAATTCAGGAGGATCTGCGCGGTGGCGAGGGTCGAGGCGCACAGGAAAATCAGCTGCCCGGCGTATTCGCGCGTCGCCTTGGTGTGCGCGTCGATCACGCGCACGCCCACGGCGCGGTTGCTCCGCTCGTCGTAGCTGACGCTGTGCACGATCGCGTCGGTGACGACGGTGAGCTTGCCGGTCTGACGCGCGGCCGGCAACGTAGCGCTCAAGCTCGAGAAGTAGCCTCCGTAGCTGCAGCCGCGCGCACACTGGTTGCGCGCCTGGCAGGGGCCGCGGCCGTTGTGCGCCCGGGGCAGGTTGGCAACCCGCGCCACTGTCATGCGCCGCCCGCGGAACGCACGCTCGATGCCCTGCCGCACGAGCCCCTCGGCACAGTTCATTTCCCACGGCGGCAGGAACTGGCCGTCCGGCAGATGCGCGAGGCCGAGCCGCTCCCCGCTCACGCCGATGAACCGCTCGACGTGACCGTACCAGGGCGCCAGGTCGTGGTAGCGGATCGGCCAATCGACCCCGTGGCCGTCGCGCAGGTTGGCGGCGAAGTCGAGGTCGCTCCAACGCCAGCACAGCCGACCCCAGATGAGGCTGCGCCCGCCCAGCTGGTAGCCGCGGATCCAGCGAAACGGCTTGTCGTCGGGAGTGACGTAGGCGTGCTCCCGATCGTTCACGAAGAAGTGTCGGGTCGCCTCGCCGAACGCGTAGTTCTTGCTTTGGATCGGGTAGTCGCGCTCGTACAGCTCCTGGTCGCCGCGGCCGCGCAAGGGGAACTGCCAGGGCTGCAGCCACTCGGTGATGTAGTCCTTGCCGTGCTCCACGTGGCGGCCGCGCTCCAGCACCAGCGTCCGCAGTCCGTGTTCGCACAACTCCTTCGCGGCCCAGCCGCCGGTGATGCCGGAGCCGACGACGATGGCGTCGTACGGTTCGTTCACACGGCCCACGTGCGACCGACCTGTGCGAGCGGGACGCACCCCTCAAAGCGGCCCGGGACCGGGGCATTGTGCAGTTCCCGCGTGGCGCCGATCTCGGAGGTGTAATAGCCCAGCAGCGTCAACTCCTTCATCGTGCGCATGAAGGGCACGTCGGGCTCGTCAGGCGTTCCCCCCGTCGCGCCGAACGCCTCGCGATCCAGCTGCTCGAGCAACGCGCGCTGCTCGGCAGCGCCGCATCGCAGGAACGGGCGGCCGCATGTTCGTTGCGCTCGGGCGTCGACGTCGCCGAGCCCCGCCAGGAAGCGCTGCCGCTGCTCGGTGGGATAGGACTCCGCGAGCATCGCGTCGATGAAGCGGTGCACCCCCACGGCCCGGGCGCCCGGCGTGTCGGTCTCGGGGAGGATGTGCTCGGCGACCGTGGCGACCAGCTCCGCCTGGGCCGGCGTGAGCGCGCGGGGCGCCCAGGCGCTGTCGGGGACCCGGCGTGCCTCGCACCCGGCGAGCACGCCGGCGATCGTAGGCGCGGCGAGGGCGCCCCCGAGCAGGAGGGCGGCGCGCCGCAACGCCTCGCGCCGGTCGATCGCGTCGCGCGCGTCGTTCGCGGTATGCGTCATGATCGGGCGCCCACCTGTCCGACCTTGCAAAACATGCGCCAGCCGTGCCATGTACCGAGTATGACCGTCCACATCGGTATTCTCGGCGGGGGCAACATCAGCGACACGCACGCGCGCGCGGCGCGGGAGACGCCCGGCGTCGAGCTCGTGGCGTATTGGGGGCGCGATCCGGAAAAGACATCAACCATGGCTACTCGCTACGGCGGGCGGGCCTACCGAGACCTCGAGGGCTTCGTGCGACACCGGCCGATGGACGCCGTGCTCGTGGGAACGCCGTCAGGCCTTCACGCCGAGCACGCGCGGGCCGCCGCACGGGAGGGGCTGCACGTGCTGGTGGAGAAGCCTCTCGACGTCACCACCGAACGCATCGACGCGCTGATCGGCGAGTGCGACCGCGCCGGCGTGACG
>Ga0134077_10000216_pt1 | contig 12401 bp, 4 predicted proteins | sample 15_taG_5_FD_109980 | JGI IMG/M metagenome (GOLD analysis project Ga0134077, IMG submission 109980) | Grasslands soil microbial communities from the Angelo Coastal Reserve, California, USA - 15_D_Wat_40cm_5_24_1 metaG | ecosystem: Environmental > Terrestrial > Soil > Grasslands ... | reverse complement strand
GCACGGTGAGGCCGAGCGTGTGGGCGGCGTTGCTGTAGCCCGCGGTATTCCAGGAGTACGTATTGGAGCCGCTCGACGCCACCTGGGTGCCGTCGATGGTCAGCGTGTAGGTGTACGGCGCGGTGCCGCCGCTCGCGGTCATGCCGACGCTGACGGCGCCGCCCACCGTCGCGCCCGGCGCGGGCGACGAGAAGCCGGCGGTCAGCGGGCCGGGGCCGGCGTTCTGCACGGTGACCGAGATCGTCCCGCTGCCGACGGCGCCGGTCGGGTCGCTGACCGTGGCCGTCAGCGTCTGGGGCCCGTTGCCCACTCTCGTGCTGTCCCACGGCAGCGTCACCGGCCCGCTGGACGTGTCATTGGTGGTGGCGAGCGTCTGTCCACCGATGCTCAGCGTGTAGGTCTTGGAGCCCGTGGCGGCGCGTTCGACCCACAGCGTCGTCCAGACGGCCGACCCGCTGACCGTCGCCCCGTTGGCCGGCTGCGTGATGAACACCTGCAGCGTCGGATTCTGCACCTGCACGTAGGTGAAGCCGCTGCCGGTGTTGTTGGTGGCGTCCTGCACGCTCGCGCTGATCGTGCGCGAGCCGCTGGCCACCGTCGTCGTGTCCCAGTTCCACGTGACGGTCGTCGCGTTGCTGGCGATCACCGTCTGCTGCACGCCGTCCACGAAGACGGTGAACCGGTTGTTCGTCCCGCTCGTGCCCGACACCGTGATCTGCACCGGCACCGTGCCCTTCACGGTCTGGCCGGGGACGATGTTCGGGAACGTGACCTGCAGCGTGCCCGGCTTCGTGCTGTTGTTGACCGTCACCGAGCGCGTCGCCGTCGCGGTCGCGCCGCTCGCGTCGCGCACCGTGAGGCCGAGCGTGTGGACGCCGTCCTGCACGGATCTCGTATCCAAGGAATAGCTCTGCGTCGAGCCCGCGGTGGTGTTGGAGAAGGCCTGCTGGCCGTCCACCGTCAGCGTGAAGGTGGTGGAGCTGCCGCTGGCGCCGCTCGCCGCCATGTCGACGCTCACGATGCCGTTCACCGTGGCGCCATCGGCCGGACTCGTGAATGAGGCGGTGAGCGTCGCGCTCTGCACCGTGATCACCCGCACCGGCGGGCTCGGGTCGGTGGTGCCCTGGGTGTCCTTGACCGTCAGCGAGACGTAGTAGGTGCCCGGCGTGCTGAACGTCACGGCGCCGGGCGTCGCGGACGTGCTGGTGGCCGGCGAGCCGCCGGGGAAGATCCAGCGATACGCGCCGACGGCGCCGTCGGCGTCGGTGGCCGAGCCCGCGAAGGTGACGGACTGGCCGGCGCTGATGGTGACGTCGCTTGCGGGCGCATCGATGCGGCCGCGCGGCGGCTGGTTGCCCGGATTCGAGGCGACCCGCACGAACGGCGCCACGGATGGCACACCGTTGCCGTCGACGATGAACAGCATGTAATAGCCGGGCGGCGCGACGTTGGCGTTCGGCGGCGCGGTCACCGTCAGCGTGCCGGAGCCTTTCGTGAACGACAGCGAGATCATCCGCTGGTCCATGTCGAAGGCGTGCGTGTTGGCGCCGTTGCGGATGAGCGCGACCGACGCGATGCTGCTCGCGTTCGGCGTGCTCACCTGGAAGCTGCCGCCATAACCGATCGCCGAGGGCGCCGAAGTGATCGAAGGCCGGCTCGCCGGACCGCCGCTGGCGTTGAACAGGTACGCCGGCTTGTAGATCTCCATCCGGTTTTCCCAGTTGCCCCAGTCCGGGTTGCTGCCGGCCGACCACACGGTGCCGTCGGGCAGCAGCAGCGCGACGGAATGGTAGAGCCGCGGCATGTTCATCGTGCCGGCGGACGTCCACGTCTCGGTCGCCGGGTCGAAGAGATCGGCGCCCAGGGTCGCGGTGCTCGCGGTCTTGTCGAGCTGCGAGCCGCCCAGCGCGAGGATCTTGCCGTTCGGCAGGACGACCGCGTCCATCTGGATGCGCGGTCCCGACATGGAGTTCGTGTAGCGCCAGCTCGGGTTTGGCTGCGAGAGGTCGATGATCTCCACCGTGTCGGTGGACGGATTGTCGCCGCCCATGATCATGACGCGTGCGCGCCAGTTGTCGGCCGCCGAGAGCGGAAGCAGCACGGAGGAGCCGTAGACGCGGTTGCGTGGATAGTTCATCGTCGCAACGCTCTGCCAGGAGTTCGTCGCTGGATCGAAGATGCTCGAGGTTACGTTCGCGCCCGACATGAAGACACGCCCGTCCGGCAGCAGGTGCAGCCACGGGTAGAGCTCCGGCGTGAACGTCGCGTAGTACTCCTGGCTCCAGCCGTCGGGATTCGTGTAGAGCTCGACGGCGCTGTTGGTCCCGCCCTGCTCGAGCCACCCCGAGAACGTCGCCATGCGGCCGTCGGCGAGCCCGACGACGGAGGGATACCAGCGGCCGCGCGCCATGTCCTGTACCTGGATGAACTTCTCCGTGACGGGATCGAACACCGTCGTGGTCTTGAGACCGCCCCAGCCATGACCGTTGACCGGGTACTGCAGCGTGCCGCCCGCGATCAGCGCGCGGCCGTCGGGCATCCAGGACAGGCCGTTGCAGAAGAGGTCCCACGGCACCAGCTGCACGTTGATCGCGCCCGTGTTCGGGTCGTAGACCGCCGCGCTGTTGGTCGTCACCGTCGGGTCGTTCTGCGAGCCGCTGACGACCAGAATCTTGCCCGTCCGCATGAGGCCGACGTGGATCGGGTTGATCGGCATCGTGTAGGGAAGTACCGACCATTGTCCTGTCACGTTCGACTGCGCGCCGGCGGGCGTCACAGCGGTGGTGGCGACGAGCATCACGGTGGCCAGGCAGGCGAGCGCGGCTGTTCTTCGCATGGTCTCCACGCCGGTCCACGTTCCGTGCCAGACCGTATGCGCCCGCTACGACGCGCTCTACGCGGGCACGTCTGCATCGCATTTCCGAATGCGCGCGGCGAAATACCGGCATGTGAGGAGAAGTACGCAGACCGCTCGCCCCTGGCGCGGCGCCGGCGACCCCGAGCCGTGCTCACGTCTGGTACGAGTTCTGCACTCACGACGGCCGTGTCCGGTACGGACTCCATTCCCCGTTGCTCGGTGGTCATTCCCACCTACAATCGGGCCCATTCCGTTGGCGACGCGATCGCGAGCGTCCTGCGCCAGACGCTGGCCGATCTCGAGTGCATCGTCGTCGACGACGGATCCACCGACTCGACCCCCGCGCTGCTGGCGTCGATCACGGACCCGCGGCTGCGCGTGATTCTCGGCCGTCACGCGGGCGTGGCCGCCGCGCGCAATCTCGGCGTCGCCCACGCGCGTGCGCCCCTCGTCGCGTTCCTCGACTCCGACGACCTCTGGCGTCCCGACAAGCTCGCGCACGAGGTCTCGTACCTCGATCGCCATCCCGAGGTCGACGCCGTGTTCAGCGACCTCGAAAAACAGGACGGCGGACACGTGTACCCGTCGTTCATGCGCGAGACGGCGGTGTTCTCGCAACTGCTCGGCGAGCGTGAGTACCCGGATGGCGTGGCGCTCAGCCGCCGCGAGGTCTTCCTCGTGCTGCTCGAGGAGGTGCCGATCAAGCCCTCGGCGCTCACGGTGCGGCGCAGCGAATTCGAGAAGGCGGGGCGGTTCGACGAGACGTGGTCGTCCTCGGAGGACTGGGAGTTCCTCCTGCGGTTCGCGCGCGCGCATCGCTTCGCCTATATCGATCTGCCGCTCGCGCTGCTTCGCGTGGGCGACGACTCGCTGCACCGCACCGACCAGGCCCGCGGCGACAGCGCGATGATCCGCCTGCTGCTGCGCGCGCGCCGCCTGCTGCACGGCGACCGCGAGGCGCGCGCCGCGGTGCACCGCGGGCTCGTCACGCGCGTGAAGCACTTCGGCTGGCATCACAGCGACGCCGGCCGGCGGCGCGCGGCGGCCAACGTGTTCCTCCGGGGCTTCGCCATCACGCTGTCGCCCGGCCTGCTCGTGCGCGCGTTCGCCGCGCTGCTCGGGATCTCGTCGGGGCCGCAGCCCGCACACCCCACGCGCAGCCCGTCGCGCCGCCCCGCAACGCCCCCCCGCCGCGCGGCCTGACGACGACTACGAGAACGACTGCTCAATCATGCCGCGTGCAATCTCGCGTTCCCCCATGATGACGGCGTCGGCGCCGACTCTGGTGAGGTGCTCCACATCGCTTTCTGAGTGGGCGCGCGCCACGATTTTCAGATTGGGATTCAGCGCCCGCGCCCGCTCGACGATCTGACCAGCCTCGAAGGGGTTGGGGACCGCGACAACGAGCCGTCGAGCCTCGGCGACGTTGGCCGCCGCGAGAATGTCGCCCTTGACGCCGTTCCCGATGAACGCCTCAATACCGTTCTCCCGGAGCCGCACCACGATCGCGTCGTTGTCCTCGATCACCACGAAAGGCTCGCCCCGAGCCTTGAGCGCAGTGGCGACGACGCTCCCGACTCGACCGTAGCCGACGAGGACGGAGTGGTTTTTGCGAGCCCTCGGACTCGGGCGGCCGTCGTCCGTTGATGGGGGAGTGGCCGTCGGGAGCGGGGCGACCTCGGTGCGTCGCGCGAGGCGCGACTCGATCCTGTCGACTCCCGCAAAGACGAGAGGATTCATGAGGATGGACAAGATCGCCGCGGCGAGGATCAAATCCCGTCCTTGCTCAGGGAGTAGCTGGAGGTGCACTCCCAGGTTGGCGAGGATGAACGAAAACTCGCCGATCTGGGCCAGACTGGCCGAGATCGTCAACGCCGTCGTGACCGGATGGCGGAACGCGATGACGATGAGGAAGGCCGCGACCGACTTCCCCGCCACGACGATGAAGACCGTGGCGATGACAGGGAGCGGATTCCGCAGCAGGGTCATCGGATCGAAGAGCATCCCCACTGAGACGAAGAAGAGGACCGCGAAGGCGTCGCGCAGGGGCAGGGATTCCTCGGCCGCCTCGTGACTCAGCTCTGACTCGCTCATGACCATGCCGGCGAAGAATGCGCCGGGCGCGAACGATACGGCGAAGAGCTTGGCCGCTGCGAAGGCCACCCCGAGCGCGATCGTCAACACGGCCAGCCGGAACAACTCGCGCGAGCCGCTGCCCGCGACCTGATCCAGCACCCATGGAACGAGGCGCCGTCCCACGATCAGCATGAGTGCGACGAATGCGACGACTTTGCCGAATGTCAGGGCCAGCGCCGCCGCGAGCGCCCACGACGTGGCGTCGCCGGTCGCATTCGGTGAGAGCGAGCCACCGAGCGCAGGCAACATGACAAGGGCCAGGACCATCGCCAGATCCTCGACGATGAGCCACCCGACCGCGATTCGCCCACGCTCGGTCTCGATGAGACGCCGCTCCTGGACGGCGCGCAGCAGCACCACGGTGCTCGCCACAGAGAGCGCGAGTCCGAACACGAGGCCGCCGGCTATCGACCAGCCGAGCGTCCAGGCGAGTCCGAGCCCCAGAAGTGATGCAACAGCGATCTGCGCGACAGCGCCTGGAATGGCAATCGCCCGTACCGACAAGAGGTCCGTCAGCGAGAAATGGAGGCCGACACCGAACATCAGCAGAATGACGCCGAGCTCGGCAAGCTCCTGTGCGAGTGCCTGGTCGACCACGAGACCGGGCGTGAACGGGCCGACCGCGACCCCCGCCAACAGATAGCCGACGAGCGGGGAGATCCCGATCCGCTGCGTGATGGCGCCGAGAACAAAGGCGAAGCTCAGCCCAACGACGATCGTTGTAAGGAGCGGCGTCTCGTGGGGCATCAGCTTCGCGTCGACGCTGGTTTCATGGGCGACGCAGAGAACGTGTCACTGAGAGACATTGCTTTCGAGCATCATTTCCAGGTGGAGACCCAGATAACGATACCGACGGCGATCAGGGCAGCGAGACCGACCGCCAGATGCTTCTCTTTGAGGTTCAAAAGCCGCTTTACCATGTGAGTTAAGAGAGCGGTCAGAGTCCGTTCAGTTCGCATCGCGGTCATTCTGGCCGGCGACAAATGCCACGATGTGGGGAAGCTGGTCCGGATCCACCGGCTTGCGCAGAATCTATGCCGGGATCGAGATTCATCTGATTCCTCCCGCTCGCTTCGGGCAGCGAGCCCGTGCGTTCAAACTCGGCGATGGGCAGCGAAGGCACGTACCGCTGCCGAGCACAACGACTGACGAGCGGGGAAGGTTAGTGGTCGTCTGGAGAGGCTGGTGCGACCGACAGCAGAAGACCGCGCGGTCTAAGATCGACGCGCACGACATTGATCACAGGCGGTCTCGGAATACTGGCAAATGCCCGAAGAGGCGTCACGACGTGGGAAGCGAGAAGTTCGGGCGCCATTGGTGGTTTCGGTGCGGGGATGTGGCCGCGCACGTGGGTCGACACGGCATCGACTGATTGGTCTGCGTCGAATTTCAGCGCCCCGGGCAGATTTGGATCAGCAAAATCAAGCGTGAGATGGACCAGCACAGCAACGGCGACGGCCCGCCACATGCCAATGATCATAGCGCAGGATCGGAGGGCCGTCGTCGAGAGGGCTCCCGGTGTGTCCCGTCCCGCGGGACACCTCGAGGCCCCCATGTCATTAAATCAGTCGCTCGCGCGCGTGGCGCACGGCGCGGGCGAAGATCGACGGCTTGAGCGCCCGGATCTCGCGAAGCCGCCGCGCCGTCTCCCGCGACATCGCCCGCCGCGTCTGCAGCGCCTGGCGGCTCCCACGCACGGCGTCGACCACGCCGCGCGCCCACGCGGAGAGTTCACCGGCGCGCGCCGCCGCGAACGCCATCAGCGCCAGGTCGCGCGCCATCGACGCCGCGGCCGGCCCCGGACGATAGCGGCGCAGGGCGACCCACACCGCGTTGCGCGTGAAGGTGTAGTAGATGCGGCTCGGCGGCCGCACCGTCGGATCCACCATGTGGCGGACGCGGACGTCGGGCGCGTAGACGAGGTCGTGCCCCGCGTCGAGCAGGCGGAGGGCGAGATCCCAGCCCTCGTGCCCGATGAAGAACGGCGGCCAGTACCCGCCCGCGGCCAGGAACGCCTCCCGCCGGCAGGCCGACGCGCCCTCGAGGACGTAGTCGGTGAGGAACTCGGTGTCGGCCCAGCGGTCGGGATCGCGCGGATGGCACCAGTCGCGGCGCGAGAGCACGCCGTCGGGACCGAGGATCGTGAAGTTGACCACGGCCGCGCGCGGATGGCGCTCGAAGGCGGCCACCCCGCGCGCGACGTCGTCGGGCGTCGTCAACAGCACGTCGTTGTCGAGCGTGAACACGATCTCGCCCTTGGCCGCGCGCACGCCCTCGTTGCGGGCGGCGGCGGCGATGTTGGCCGGCAGAGCCACCAGGTGCACGTCCGGAAACTCGTCGCGAACCATCTGCTGCGAGCCGTCGGTCGAGGCGTTGTCGACCGCGAGCACCTCCAGCGGCGCGTAGCGCTGGGCGCGCGCCGCCTCCAGCGCGCGGCGGAGCGCGTCGCGGCGCTGGTAGTTCAGGACCGCGATGGTGACGGGCGTGCTCACCGGCGCCGTCTCAGTTCGGGACCTGGCCGCGGATCCACGGCCCGACGAGGTTGGCCACGGGGACCGGCAGCCGCTTCCACGCGGCGATCATCGGCGCGAAGCGGCTGGCGTCGCGATCGACCGGCGGCGCGGCGCCCGGCGCCGTGTCGATCGAGATCCACGGCAGCGTGTGGTCGACGGCGCCCCACTGCCGCTTGAACTCGTGGGTGCCCGCGTTCTTGAACGAGCGGCCGAGATCGAGGATGCGATACCCGTTCTCGCAGCCGTACCGGATCACCTCCCAGTACAGGACGAAGTTCGGGCACAGCGAGAACGCTTCGCGCAGCGACGAGACCCACGGGACCATGATGGTGTCGCGGAACAACAGGCACACGGCGGCGCCGACGGCGCGCCCGTCACGGTCGCGCACCAGCAGCACGCGCGCCGTGCCCGGCAGCTCCTCGAGCATCAGCCGGAAGAAGGCGCGGCTGTGCACCGGCGAGCCGAGGTCGCGCATGTTGACGGCGAACACCCGGTAGAAGTCGTCGAGCGCCTCGACGCCGCACCAGGCGGCGGTGAGCCCGTTCTTCTCGCCCTTGCGGACGCGGTTGCGGCGCTCCGAGGGCAGCGCCTTCCAGACCGCGTCTTTCGTCGTGAGCGCGAGCAGCATCGTGACGCGGTCGGTCGCGGGCGGGTAGGGCAGCGGCACCGGATGCAGCTGGCGCAGGCCGAGGCCCTGCGCGCGGCGCTCGCGCGCGACGCTCAGCGCCGCGTCCACCAGCGTCTGCTCCACCGCGCCGACCAGCGCCTCGCCGGAGACCAGCACGCCGCCGTAGTCGAGAAACGGCATCGAGACCAGACGACGACCGAAGATGTGGCTCTGGACGTGGACGAGCGGCAAGATTCCGAGCGTCTCGCCATCGTCCTCGATCGAGAGATAGATGCTCGCATGGCCGTACGCGCCGGCCACGATGCGCCCCCAGGCCGACAGGTGGGCGACGGTGGCGGCGGGGTGCTGCTCGACGAAGCGATCCCAGGATTTTCCGACGGACTCTTCGCGGACAAGGGTCAGCATGCTGTCAGCAAAGTTCAAGGCTCGTACCACGCCCCGCGCGTCGCCGGGACGCGGTAAGTCCGCGTAATCGCCCGTCGCATCTACGGCGAGGCCCGCACCGACTTCGCGCGATTCGCGCTTCGCCTGCACACCCGGCCTTCTCCGAAACCGTCAACGCCCGCCGACTGTCTCCTTTCCCACTGTCAGGGTGTCAGGTCACCGCCGCCCGGTGGGAGAACGTAGAAGTTTTAACGTCCGCCTTTTCACGCAGATGAGTGAAATCCATGGTTTGGCCCTGCCCTTGCCCTTGGGCCCGCCGACTGGGGAATCCGTTTCCTACTGCTGTAAGAGCGACACGAGAACAAGGGTGGGAGGGCCAGATGCGACGTTGGATAGCTGGGGTGCTCATCATGGTGCTGACGATGTCGTCGACCGCGCCGGTCGCCCGCGCGCAGTCGACGCCCTTGATCGGCGGCGGTCTCACCGCGCTACCGACGCAGAGCCTGGGACCCAACCTCGTGCAGAATCCGGGCTTCGAGACGGCCGGCCCCGCGGGCTGGCCGGCGGGCGGCGGCTGGTCACTGGACCAGCTGCAGAAGCACGGCGGGTCCTTCAGCTACCGCCGTGACTCGGGCGGCACCGCGCAGCAGACCTTCCAGCTCAAGGCCGGCACCTACAAGGCCTCGGTCTGGATGAAGACGCAGGGTCTCGGCAGCGGCGCGACGAGCGGCGCGCGCCTGACCCTCGACTTCCGTCCGGGAGGCCTCAACGCGTGGACGCCTTCGGACGTCATCAGCGGCACCAACGACTGGCAGCTCGTGGAGATCGGGCCGGTCGTCGTCGACGTCGACCGCACCGCCGCCCTCATGCTCGAGATGTACAACGGACCGGGCGGCACCGTGTGGTTCGACGACGTGACGCTCACCCAGATCCAGACGAGCGCCGTCGAGGTGTTCCTGCTCTATCCCAACTTCCGCGGCATGCTCTTCGACGACGGCCCGTCCACGCTGAAGTTCGACGTGAAGACGACGCCGCCCGGCGGCGACTTCGGCCGCTACGGCGTGAGCGCCACGCTGAAGGACGAGGCGTCGGGCCAGGTGGTGGCGACGCAGAGCTACGCGGCCGCCGACCACTTCGTGGCCGACCTCGACGGCAGCGCGATGCAGGCCGGGCGCGCCTATCTCGCGACGTTCTCGCTGGTCGACAAGTCGGCGGGCAACGCCGTCGTGTCGTCGTACCCGGCCTACCGCGTGTCCAAGGCTTCGGCCGCCGCGCGCCAGTCCATGAACGTGTCGTTCAGCGCCAGTAACCGCATCCTCATCAAGGGCCAGCCGCGCTTCGTGCTCGGCGTCTACGACTCGGGGATGGGCTACAGCACCGATCGGAATTTCTGGGAAACCTCGCTGTGGTCCGACACCGGCGACCGCCGCATGAACGGCCTCAAGATCAACATGTATCTGAACTACTGGTACGGCGAGACGCCGACCGACGCGATCAATGCGCTGATGGCGAACCTCCAGAACCACGGCGTCACGTATCTGCAGACCGGCAACTGCTTCGACAAGTACCCGGCCGGCAACAACTTCTTCATCAACAACTCGGACGCATACGTGCAAAACATGGCCGCACAGCCTGGAACCGCCGGCTTCTACACGATCGACGAGTGCCTCCCGGCGCTGGTCCCGGGCGCCTTCACGCAGTACGACCGCCTGCGCCGCCTGGCCCCGAACACGATGACGTTCATGGCCAACTTCGGCGACGGCAACTTGAGCCTGTGGCGTGACGCGACGGACATCGTCGCCACCGACCCGTACCCGATGTTCGGCGCGGAGCCGGCGGGTGGCTACAACCACACGCAGGTCGCCGACTGGACGGCCGCCGCGCGCACCGTCGTGAAGGACGCGCGCCCGATCATGACCGTGCTGCAGTTCTTCCAGTTCACCTCGCTGGGCCGCTGGCCGACGCTCCAGGAGATGCGCAGCCACGCGTACATGGCGATCGTCGAGGGCGCCCAGGGCCTGTGGTGGTGGAGCCTCGGCGACAACGCCCTGCGGGTCGTCTGCAACAACACCTGGTGCGCGGAGCGGACGGGCTACATGAACAACCTCAAGAGCGTGGTGAACGAGGTCGCCGCGCTCGAGCCCGCGCTCCTCGCCGACGACGCGACGGGGGCGCTGACCACGAACTCCAACACGGCCATCAAGACCAAGGTCAAGGTGGTCGGCGGCAAGGGGTACGTGTTCACGTACAACTCCACCAACGGAAACCAGAACGCGACGTTCACCTGGAACACGGCGCCGGGCACGGTGACGGTCAACGCGGAGAACCGCACGCTGGCCGCCTCGGGCAACAGCTTCACCGACACGTTCGGTCCGTACGCCGCGCACGTCTACGTGATCGGCAACGGCGGCAGCGGTGGCGGTACGACGCCCCCGCCCACGCCGGGCAACCCGAGCGTGAGCTTCACCGCGCCGGCCGCGAACGCCACCGTCGGCAACACCGCGACGGTCACGCTCAGCGCGACCGGCGGCACCGGCGGCCCCTATATCTACACCCTCAAGGTTGACGGCACGGCCGTGCCCGGCACCGGCCCGACCTTCTCCTGGGACACGAAGACGATCGCCAACGGCGCGCACACGCTGACGGCGACCGCGACGGATCCCGCGGGCGGCACGGGCACGGCCACCCAGAGCGTGACGGTGTCGAACACGGTCACGCCCCCGCCGACGACGGGCACGCTCAAGGTCTTCGTCACGCAGCCGACGAACGGCACCACGGTGAGCAACACCGCGTGGGCCGTGATGTGGCTCGAGGGCAGCACCGCGGCGACGAAGACGTACTCGCTCGCGCTCGGCGGCAAGCCCATGGGCTCGACGACGACGGCGAGCAACGGCCCCGTCTCGATGCCGTATGACACGAAGATGGTCGTGGACGGCACGCAGCCGCTCACGGCCACGGTGAAGGACGCGTCCAACAACACGGGCGGCTCCACGATCAACATCAACGTGAAGAACGGCATCACCGCGCCGCCCACGCCCGCGCTGACGGCGGCGTTCACGTGGCCGAGCTCGGGCGCCACGATCATCGGCACCACCACGGTCGGGATGTCGGTGAGCGGCTCGACGGCCGTCTCGAAGACGTTCCAGCTGGCGGTGGATGGCACGGTCGTCTCCTCGCAGACGGTCAGCGGCACCACCGCCTCGTACGCGCTGGACACGACCAAGCTGACCAATGCCCCGCACACGCTGTCGCTCACGGTGCGGGACTCGGCCGGCGGCAGCGCCACCGCGACGATGCCGGTGACGGTGGCCAACACGGTGCCCATCACCGCCGCCTTCAGCAGCCCGGCCTCGGGCGCGACGGTGGGCGGCACCGCGACGGTCGGGATGTCCACGACCGGCGGCGCGACGGCGACGTCCCGGACGTACCGCCTGAGCGTCGACGGCACCGTGGTCTCCACGCAGACGGTGAACGGCTCGTCCGCCTCCTTCGCGTGGAACACGACCGGCGTCGCGAACGGCTCGCACACGCTGTCGCTGACAGTGACCGACACCGCGGGCGGCAGCGCGACGGCCACGCGTAGTGTGACCGTCAACAACGTGGTGACGCCGCCGCCGGCGACGGGGACGCTCAAGGTCTACATCACGCAGCCCACCGGCGGCACGGTGAGCGGCACCCAGTGGGTCGTCATCTGGCTGGACAACGCCGCAGCCGGGAACAAGACCTACACGATCAGCGCCAACGGCAGCACCGTCCGCGGCACCCAGTGGGTCATCATCTGGCTGGACAACGCTGCGGCCGGCAACAAGACCTACACGCTGATCGCGGGTGGCAAGACCGTGTGGACCGAGACCAACGGTGATCGTCCGGCAACCCTGCCGTG
>Ga0134077_10000215_pt1 | contig 12405 bp, 10 predicted proteins | sample 15_taG_5_FD_109980 | JGI IMG/M metagenome (GOLD analysis project Ga0134077, IMG submission 109980) | Grasslands soil microbial communities from the Angelo Coastal Reserve, California, USA - 15_D_Wat_40cm_5_24_1 metaG | ecosystem: Environmental > Terrestrial > Soil > Grasslands ... | reverse complement strand
TCGTTGTAATCGATCTTGATTCTTGGGTCCGCGTTGGAGAGATTCTTGACCTTCTCCAGGGTCATGTCCGTCCCTTCGACAACAAAGATAACCTCATAATCCAAAGGAAGCGCCCGCAGTGACTTCAGTAGTCTCTCAGAGAACTCGTCGATGACCTCCTCCTCATTGTACAGCATGATTACAGCGCTGATCTTCATCGCCTTCACGAGTCCCTCTCTCTGCTGAGGCGATAGAATACACCAATTATATCAGTTCGAGGTTGTCACCCAGCATTCCGATTGCCCTCGATAGATTGGATAGCGCGATCTCGTCAAACTATCAGGGTTTTCCCCTGGTTGAAGCCTTATCCAAGACTTCCGGGTGTGCTCTGGTTTTCCTCGTCGGCCTACTGGTGGGAGTCTGATTACGGCCGGAGCGTTCCTTGTCCTCAAACTGTCTCCACGGTCAGATCGCTTGTAAGCAATAGTTAGATAGTAAGGCAACCATGTTGAGTCCATTGGAAGTTATGCCCCCTGCGTCGCGCGGCACTAGGAACCTCGCTTCTCGCTCGTGTCTCGCGATGACCAAGGTTTCTGTCGCTGGCCGAAGATTGGACTTAGGGTACAAACTAATAACCGCTTTGAACTTGGGATTCAAGTTCGCGTATTCTCGAGTGCGGGATAAACCGGTCACGAACATAAGATGGCCCCTCGCTGATTGCCTAGCAAGAGTAAGAATCTTCGATGTGGAGTACAGATTTCATCTGAGGAAAGACTCAGACCACAACATCTACATGAATCCATTCTTCCATGAGTTCGACGTTTCAAACTTCGTCCACTCCGTTCTGAAGCCGGGGGATGTTTTCGTCGATGTGGGAGCCTACGCTGGCTCATACACCCTCGCTGCTGCCAAAATCGTGGGTCCCAAGGGTAAAGTGGTGAGCATAGAACCTAACCCTGAAACCCTGGCATATCTCAAAGAGAACGTGTCGCTCAACCGTCTCGAAAACGTAACTGTCGTTCACAAGGCCGCGGGACAAGCAAATGGAAAGGTGACGCTATACTATGACCCCTCGACAGCAGTTCTGAGCTCTCTCGATCGAAAATCAAGTCAAAGAAGACCCATGTGGTTCAGTCTCGGACGAAGGGAGAGCAGCCCTAGGTGGGTTGAAACACAGCTCACAACTATTGACGAACTTTACCTCGAGCACGTCTATCCTCGAGAGATCGACGTTGTCAAGATTGATACTGAAGGCCAGGATCTGCAGGTGCTTCTGGGGGGGCAACGAGCCCTCTCTCGAACGCGTTATGTCGTAGTCGAGCAGAACACGGATGCCGAAAGAAGGCTTCTGTCCCGCCAGGGATTCCGAATTTCCGACCTTACCCCTTCAGGGTATCTACTCGCCACTAAAACGCATCCACCTTCGTCGCCTCGACAAATTGTCTACTAGACTCTGAGCCTTTCCCTCTTGAGATCATCCGAGAATCAGACGGGCACACTCGAACGGCACGTCCCTCTTACGAGTAATGCTGGAAGATTCCTTTGCGGTATAGATTGGCTCACTCTAAGGGCGGTTCATTGTCCTCAGCCAATCAATTGTCTTTAGTAGACCATCGTCAAGCCCGCGGGCCGACCGGAAGCCTAGCTTCGCTCGAGCGATAGAAGTGTCGGCCCTACTATGTCTGACGTCTCCGCACGTGGCAAAAGTGTGAACTGGGTGGAGATGTTCAAGCTTGAGAATTCTCAAGATTCTATCCGCAAGGGATCGAACGCTGGTCGGCCTTCCTGTTCCGATATTGATAATCGTCCCTCCTGGAATTGGTTTCTCGAGAGCAGCCATGGTGGCTCTCACCACATCGCCTACGAAGATGAAGTCACGAGTCTGATTCCCATCGCCAAAAATGATCGGTGGCTCCTCATTCAAGGCTCGAGTCACAAATCTTGTAATGACGCCTGCATAATTGGTCGATTGGCCTGGACCGTACACGTTGAAGTACCGAAGGATGACAGTCTGGACTCCGTATAGGCTACTATAGAGCTTACAGTAGTGCTCACAAGCAAGTTTTGAGACAGCGTAGGGCGAGGTGGGACTAGGGGGATCTGTTTCCCGGCATCGCCCCCTCTTATCGCCATAAACAGCGGCTGTTGAAGAGAAGACGAAACGTTCCGAGTCTATCTTCCGGGCAAACTCGAGCATTTCACATGTCACGCCGATGTTCGACCTTACGGTTGAGATCGGGTCCCGGACGGATTTCACAACAGAGACATCAGCGGCTAGGTGAACGATCTTTGCCTCGCGCAGTCCTGACACATTCAGACTACTAATGCTAGCCACGTCCATTTTCCTGCCGACTAAGCCATGGGATGATCCGAGGGTCTTTGGCGTTGCAACTCTGTCAACAATTACAACCCTGTGACGATAGTCAAGGAGAGAGTGCACGAGATGCTTTCCGATAAACCCGGCTCCTCCCGTTACTATTACTGGCACTAGGCTCATCGCAGGATCCTTCTATAGTACTGACGGTTCAGGAAGATTTGGATTAAAATAGGTTCAGACTTGAGTTCTTGCGTTTTTGTTTCGAGGCGTCTGTCCAAGAGGAGACCAACATTAAATATTCTTTGGGTCGGATCGTTGCAAACAATCACGCATGGTAGCAATGCGAGACACTCCGATCCCGATAACTCTGGAGATTAAATACGCATCCAAGACAATTGCGAGTCTCCTCCGCCATCCTCGCGCTTTCGCTAGGGTATTTGGTGGGGCACACTCTATTGACGACTTTGTGCAAGAGACCTATGCGAAGAATCCTATTGCGCTGAAGCGCACCCATGGTTTCGAGATATATCTCAACCCTAATGACATGGGTATCTCCCCTTCCATCGCCGTTCTGGGATGGTATGAGCTCCGGACCACTGAATTGTTTGTCGAGATATTGCGTGGAGGGTCCACCGTCGTGGATGTTGGTGCCAACGTGGGTTTCTTCACCTTCCTCGCTGCCAGAATTGTCGGGCCCAAGGGTCGTGTCGTTTCGTTCGAACCTGAACCTACGAGTTTCTCACTTCTGGCGCGATCGTTGAGCCGCAACAAGTTCTCGAACGTTATACTCATTCCGAAATCTCTCTCGGATGTTGAAGGCGAAAGGACGCTCTATCTATCTGCAACCGATCACAAGGGAATGCACTCGATCGTGTATGACTCGGGAGGCCCGAACATTTCGGTTCCTTCTGTTAAGCTCGATACGGAAGCGGCTCGGTTGGGATTAGACCACATAGATCTGTTGAAGATTGATGCTGAGGGCGCAGAGCCCGAGATACTCGCCGGTGCGTTCGAGCTCCTCTCTGAACGAAGGGTTTCGAATCTCATCTTCGAGTGGGAGCATGCTGAGAACTGGCTCAAGAATGAGGGTCTCGTTAGGCGACTCTTCTCGACCTATGACGCTTTTCTGGTTCCTCGATCCCTTCCATTCTTGCCGATTAAGAAGGTAAAGGACAACCTCGCCTTGGCTGACATGTTTCAGAACAGGTTTGGCACGAACTTGTACCTACGGCTCCGAAATCAGAAACGAATGCTTAGGAACGGGGTGGAATAGGGAGAGCCATACATTTCCATCGCGCTTGATGGAAAACAAGGCATGATCCAGACCTAAAGGAGAACGGCGTGAGAATTCACATTCAAGGATCTCTCGGCAAGTACGGCGTCGAGTCCTTCGTCCAATCCTTAGCCTCCTCTCTTAAGAAGATCGACATCCAGGCCTCTATCACTCCACCGCTCGGAAGCCTTGCTGTTAGGGCAATTACTGGACGTAGGCCCACTGCTAAGAATGACCTCCAAGAACATTTGTTTAGATCGCGCGGAAGCCAGGCCGATCTCTTGCATCTCAACTACGCATTTCCGAGTTTGCCCCTTGTACTGAATCCCTCAACGAAGGTTCCTCTCCTATACACCGTTCATGGTGTTCCGAGACCCCATTTGGAGCCCGAGATTCGGTACAAAATCGGATACATGCTAGAGCAAGCGAGCCTGCGCGCTGTTGCAAAACGAGTCGACAGGGTAATCGCAATTTCCGGATACGTCCAGAAGCTGTTGTTGAACAGCTACGGCATTAGGTCCGATGTTATTCACAATGGAGTGGACACTGAACTCTTTCACCCAATTTCTCCAGAGACAAAACTCTCTCTCAGGTCAGATATGGGCATCCCCGTTGATGCGAAGGTTGTACTCTTCGTTGGTAGGCTCTATCCCTACAAGGATCCACTTACCCTGGTCAAATCCATTCACACAGTTGTCTCACGACTTCCGAGCGTTGTGTTCGTGATTGTGGGTGAGGGTCCGCTTAGGAATGCGATGACTTCGGAGATATCAAAATCAGGTGTACGAGCGTCAGTCAGACTTGTAGCTTTTCTCCCTCGTTCTGAGCTCGTGAGAATGGTCCAAATGGCCGACGTCCAAGTGTCCACAGCTCCCACCGAGATGTTGGGTTTTTCCGTGCTCGAGGCCATGTCGTGCCATGTACCTGTTGTCGCGGCTGCTAGTGGTGGACCTGTAGAGGTCCTGGGTCGTTCTGGGACGTTTTTCAATCCGGGCCACGAGATCGATCTGGCTGAGAAGACAATTGCCATTCTGCAGGATGACGAGACCAGATCGGCGCGGGGTCAGCTAGCTAGGGAGATTGTACTACGAAACCATACGTGGGATAAAGTTGCATCGCGATATGCTGATGCTTACAACAGTGTTGCTGACGGTTCCCGGAAGGGGCCTTCGATTAGCTGAGGAACGGGAAGAGTATTGAATTGATAACGTCAATGAACTGGCGAGCAGATTCGACGGGGGGAGTCCTGTCCCCGTTATAGTAGATTGGAACTCCGATTTCCCTCACGCGGAGCCTTGATTTCGTCGCCTTAATGATAATCTCGGTGCTCGCCCCCATGCCTAGTCTCGTTGGGCAAGTTAGAGCTATGGCACGTGCGCTGTACGCCCTGAACCCGCTCTGCAGATCAGTAAACTCGTTGCCAGTCACCACATCGCAGAGTCCGGTGATGAGTTTTATGGCTATCCTGCGGTGGGCAGGAGTCGAGTCTTTTCCTAGCAGAAAGCGCGAGCCGATGACGACATCTGCCTCCTCTCCTAAGATCGGGACGGTTAGTTTGGGGATGTATGATGAATCGTGCTGACCGTCAGAATCTATTGTGACGAACGCTCGAGCTGGCAGTGTCATGGCACGTGTAAATAAGGAGTGGAGGGCGGCACCGTATCCGCAGTTTCTCTTATGTCTGATGATTTCAGCTCCACATTCGGCTGCTTTCTCGTATGTCGCATCGGTAGATCCGTCGTCGCAGACGATGACCTTGTCAACGAACTCTTGGGTCTCGTCTATGACTGCGGCAATTCTTTTCTCTTCGTTGAAGGCAGGCAGTAAGGCGACGATCATTCTTGTCCTCATGCATTCCACTGATATAAGTTTGGAGAAATTTGTAGTTAACTCCCCGTTACAAACTGAGGAACGATACTGATCAGGGGGTTTTGTTGTGTTGGTCGATGGGACGCTTTCATCATTCTACTATGCTTAGGTAGTCTAATGACGCGAACTTGGCGATTCCAGGACCCTGGTTGATACGAATGTTGACGTAATACGTTCCGCTGTTTAGGTAGACAGGATCGAAGGTCCTGGTCAGAGGGGACTGTGTGTTATTGTATGTGACAGTCCCCAAGGCTTGTCCCGCAAGAAATACGTTCAGGTCGTTGCCTGCTCCGTCCCAGTAGTGGAGGCTGAATGTGTAGTTTCCGTTTGAGAATACGGCGATGGGAAAATACGCTTCGACGTTGTTCCGAGAAGAATTCGTGTAGATTTGGAGGGTGTTGACACTCTTCGCCCAGCCAGTGAGTTCATGGTACCAAGGTCCGGATGAGTCTGTTATCGATGCAGCGAGAGATATGGTCACATTGTTGATAGCGGCGAGTCTCGTAGTGTTCCCGACAAAGACTCCTTTAGACACCTCATTGAAGTAGGTGGCGTAGTAGGTTGGCAAGGGAGACGGATTGTAAAAGTCAGCCACGATGATGATAGGGTGCGAGAGAAGGACTGCCCTACTGGTTATGCCCACGTCGCGCAATTCTTTTTCGAATATGGCCGAGTGTAGTCGTGATACTATGTTGGAGTATGGGGTTTGTTGTACCTGGACTAAGTAGTCGATACTCCCTAGGTATGAGAGATGAGTGCCGACTATAGCCCCTACCCAGTTGTCGTACAAATCCCCTAATCCTCCAGCGTTCGTGTCGAAGTCATTGTAGACGAAGATCGGCGTGCTCAAGAATTTCAGGTTGGCGCTGACCCACTGGAGTCTCTGGTAGGCGCTAGGAGATAGGAAGACTCTTTGGTCTACAGGAGCATCAGCCACGTAGCTGGTTGGCCACGACGCCACTAAGAGGATGAGGGAGGCGACTAGAAGCGCCCTTTGAAGATGCGCGGGGGAAAATCTTCCGAGTCTGCGGCTGACGCTCAGTGTTCCAAGTCGCCTGAGCCCGATCGCGGCGAGGAATGGCACTGGGACCAGCCCAGCCGCTCGCTGGGCGAAGGTATAGGTCTGAGGGTCCAGGTACTGTGACAGGCCGATCAGTATGGAGGCGCCAGCCCAGAGCATGATCAGACTCTCGAGAGAAGTTCGCTTTCCTCGTAGGACGAGTGTTAGGCCGAGGATTGCGAGAGGCAAGAGCGGGCCGAAGATTTCAAACCAGAACAGGATTGGCTCTAGAGTATAGACGGGAAGACTGTATCCAGTCAGGGATACGAGCTGAAGGAGGTGTATGATGTATATTATCGCGGCGGGTAAGACCACGGCTATGGCGACTATTGCGATTCTCTTTGGGAAGCCTGACAATGCAACGCTGAGAATAAACATTAGTCCGACGAAGAACAACGTTGTTTCGATGTGAGTGAACGAAGCTGTGGCGATTAGGACTAGCCCGATAATGGCTCGCGGCTGCCTAATTGTTTGGGACTTGAGAATGAGTGGAGTCGCTGCGAGAATGAAAACTAGCCCGAGAAGATTTGCATGAAGGCTAGCTCCGAGATTGTATATCACAAACCATCCTGGCACTGCGATGGTTGCGAACGTGGAGAATCTAAAGTCGTTGTTAACCAGCGCTAGTCTGCTGATTAGGAAAGGGAGCAGAGAGGAGAGTAGGATGGGAAGAACGATTTCGAGATTTACCGCGGACGCACCCAGCCAAACTATGGTGCCTGATAACAACTGATAGACGAAATCATAGGGTCCTTGGACCGCAAAGAGTTGAATTGGTCCTTTCGCCGCCACGATATTTGCTTGCTCAATGTAGTGGGGGGTGTCCCAGCCCATTGGGAGCCCGTAGAATCCCCATATGTAGTAGGATATGACGAATGCAAGAACTATGAAAGTCGTCGAACATGCTATAGCAAGCCATAAGAAACCTCTCTCCCTATCCAACACCTAGCCACTCCATCTGCTGGGTCCTCTGTCGAAGAGACCGACGAGGAAGCCAGCGAAATAGGGAAGATATTCGGATGTTAATACTATGGGGCCAACGAACGCGACTCCTAGATTTCTCTGCGAAACCGCGACTGTCAAGGAATAGCCGACGATTAGAAAAGCATAGACCGCAAGTACGAATTCGAGCGGGACCAGGCTCGCGAACAACCAACATACTAGAAGTACGCCTGGAAGGACAATAGCCAGTCCTGCCGCAGGTATGGCTGGTCCGGAGAACAAGTACTTTTTTCTCTTCGAGGCGTAACCCCTACCTCTACCATACTTGAACATCAGTCGTGCGAACTGTCGAATTGTCGAGAATTTCACATAATGAAGGACTTTGGATTCTGGATCAAAGATCAGTTTCAGGCCGGCGCGGCTAATTCTGTAACCGAGGTCTGTGTCGTCGCAGCCTATGAGTTCTTCGTCGAATCCTCCCATCTCAGTTAGGAGGGATTGCCGATATATGGCGTTGCAGCATGGAATACTTTTGACGACCGTTTTTTCTCTGAAGTCGTAGCTCTGGGCCGACCTCATGCTACCAAGTGAGGTGGCGAGCATCAAGTCGACTGCTTTCACGAACTCACTGTTGTGGTCCCGGGTGGGCTTGTTTGGACCTCCGACCCCACCAATACCCGGCGAAGACAGTAGGGTCCTAACACTCTGAGCCAGCCATGTTGACGGGACTTCGACGTCTGCGTCAGTGAAAGCGACTATGTCTGAGCTAGATAGCCGGAGGGCCATATTACGGCAGTGCGAAGGATTACCCCTCGCTTGCAATATTCTCAGCCGAGAGTCGCCAGCTGCCATTTTGTGAGCGATACTGAGGGTGTCATCTTCAGAACCTGCGTCCACGAACAATATCTCGTAATCGAGATAATCTTGTCTCATTAGAGCGGCGAGACACCGCTCTACAGTTTCCTGTTCGTTCTTCGCGGTAACTATTACTGACACTGTTGGTCTGGGCATTTTGTGCAGACGCTACTCGTGGTCCGTTCTTCCATCGCGAAGAAGTCGCACCAGAAGGTGGCAAATCGCTAGGTGCGTGTCTTCTATCCTGAGCATGTCGTTGGAGGGCACTACAACTAGGACCGAGGCTAAACTCTTCAATGAGCCTCCGTCGAATCCAGTCAACCCTATAGTTATGCCACCGTTTGATCGAGCGTACTCGGTCGCCAGCAGAACGTTTTTCGAGTTTCCACTGCCACTTATGGCAATCACAACGTCGCCCGGTTTCATTAGATTCTCCAATTGTTCTTTGAATACATGTTCGTAAGAGGAGTCGTTGGCCCAGGCTGTCGTGAGCGGCATATTGTCGTTGAGACTGATGGCTCTGATTCTCTTGAGGTCCGGTCGTGTTGCCGTCTTCATCAAGTCAGACGCAAAGTGTACGGCTGTCGATCCGCTTCCACCATTTCCAAATGTGAACACAGTGTTGCCTTCGTCGCGGGCGATTCTGATAATGTCAGCGACCTTTCTAAGCTGTGGACCTAGCTTCTTCAGTTTCTGAAGGCTTTCTATCGACTCATCTATGGAAGACTCAGCAGTCTCCACCAAATCCAACCTCTCTAGCACTCACCCCGTTAGGTTCGATCTTGAAAAGGACTCTTTTCACTCCAAAACTCGCTAGGCTTCTCTCAACATCAGGCTGGTATTCTGGAGAACAACAAAGCAGGAAGTGCCCGCCTCCGCCTGCGCCCGTGAGCTTTCCTCCGTAAGCCCCTGCGCGCATTGCTGCCTGATAAATCGCATCAACCTTAGGATTAGTGACGCGGTCAGCATACTTCTTCTTCTGCTCCCATGAACAGTTGAGAAGCCTTCCAAGGTCTTTCGCGTCTCCGCTTTCTATCGCCTTCCGTGTCTCGATTGCGAATTCTCGTGATCTATGCAACGCCTCCAGGATGAGAGGATCGCCCTCTCGGGTTCTTGAATCCTGTTGCTTGAGTATTGCGGTAGCCTCCCTGGTCTCGCGCAGATAGAAGAGCATAAGATTACTTTCCAACTCAGACACAAATTCGGGGTCGAGCTTCAGGGGTCTAACTTGTACCTCGTCCTGCGTGAAGATGAACTCGTTCAACCCTCCATATGCCGCAGCGTACTCATCCTGTTTTCCGATCGGAAAACCCAAGGTATCGTGGCCAATTTCGTAGGCTTTCTCAGCGACGTCGCTCTTGGAGAGAATCTTGCCTGAGTGCGAAGCGAGTACATTAACCAAATTGACGGCCACCGTTCCCGATGACCCGAGTCCTGATCCTGGCGGGACCTCACTGTCGATCGTCATGTCTAAGCCTCCTCCGTTTATCGAAAGAAGTCTCATAGCCGTGAGAGCGATCTCGAAGGGTGGCTGGGGGGGAGGAATTTTTTCTCCTTTGAACACCATGTTGCTTCCGTAGTCGCCGGAAGTCAGCTGAACGATGCCATCAGTTCTGCCGTTCAGGCGTACGTAGACGTAGCGGTTGATCGCAGCACTGACTACTCTTCCTCCAAACCTCTGGTAATAGGACGATAGGTCAGTACCACCTCCTGAGAAACTGATGCGGACAGGGGCCCGACCTATCAACAACCTGTGATCGTGCTCCTCGATTTACAAGAACGCGATTTGAATCCCCTTGCTCGAATCCTGAGACAACCAGTACAACCGACCGCCGATGTCCATTCGCGGAGTCTGACTAGCCTCCTATTTGAGGTCCAAGTAACCTTACAGGTTTTGAGAAATCCAATTGTTGCGCTGCTCGCGAAGGCTTTGTTGAACGGTGGTTATTTGGACTACAGTTGGGTTTCGATATATCAGAAATTCAATTGTTGCTATACAATGGCCTAACAGTCTTTAGGTTCTTGGACAGATTCATCGACTTGAGGGTCAGAGTCCCGAATCCGGCAAGGGTTAGAGCGAGGGCCCAGACTCCGTCTAGGAGTACAAAGATACTCATTGCTAGGGCAAGCACGGCGAGGGCCCCCTCGGCAATTGCAATCCTATCGAGACGAATATCGCGATGATATTGCTTGTCCCCATCTGTCATGAGCCCGTGTTTTGGGGTTCTGAAGAAGAAGCCTGTCTTGCCTCTGATCCCGTTCAAGAATCCGATCATGATTGCAGTGGTCATGCAAGAGCTTGTGTAAGAGAGCAAGGGAAGGAGGACAAGATTGTGTGGGCTCATGATTTTTTGGATGTGAAGAGCATAGACACCTGAAGCAAAAAAGGATAGCACGGGCAGAGTTACGATAATGATGTAGACTGGGCTCGAGAATATAGAGTTTGAAGGCGCACTCAGTCCAAAGATTAGCCCGAGAGCCGACACGAACGTGACTACAACCCAGCTCAGTCCTTGAAAGGGGCCAACCAGGGTCGAAAAAAGGACGATTCTTCTCCAGACAGAGAGGTTCTTACACTTCAGTATCTTTGGCCCGTTGGCAATGGCGCATTTCGCCCATCCTTGGGCGACTCGGGCCGCCTGTTTCTTCCAGACCTCCAGGCTCGATGGATCCTCGCTGAATATTCGCACTCCGCTCAAGTATACTCCTCTGTATCCCGCACAGTAGATCTTGCAAGACAGATCGGCATCCTCGACGATCGAGTCGTTCGACCAAAAACCGACCTGTCTCAGCACGGCCATTGAGATTAGGACGAAACCACCTTGGAAGGAGTACGGAGCGTCAATTGAATAAGCCCCCATTTTCGAGACTGTATCTCCCTGGTCAAGCTGGAGCGCAAATAGTCGCGTCGTCAGGTTCTGTTCTCGGTTGTAGTGGCCGACTCGGAATGAGACAAAGCCAATTTTAGGATCATGACTCGTTGCGCTTAGCCCTCTCTTCAGAGCGTTGGCTGAGACCGTCGAGTCGGCGTCCAACAGCAAGACATAATCGCCCTTCAGAAGCGGGACTGCATGGTTCAGCGCACCACTCTTAAAACCCGCTCGGCCTTTCCGCCTCGACACCACGCTCTGTATGCCTAGGCTGTTGAGTTCCAGAAGTTTCCTGTCTATCACCTCAACCGTCTGGTCGGATGAGTCGTCCGCTATTACAACTAGAAGCTTGTCTTGGGGGTAGTCGAGGCTCTTGATAGCCTCGAGCGTGTTGGCTATGACGAATTTCTCGTTGAATGTCGCTATCAGAATTGAGACGAAGGGGGGATCTTCAGGGAGAGGGCCTTCCGGGAGAGATTTTGGATAGCGGAATGTGCTCAGAAAGAGAATCACACTGTAGTAGGAAAATAAGAGGCCTGGTATGCTGCAGGCGAGCGAAATACCTGAGATGTATATCCATGACTCCATCTTGAGCAGTTCACGCATTTGCTATGGCTGACTGAAGCTTCATACCGGCTGACAGCCTCTTGCTAGTTGTCAAGACTCTGGACCTGTTCGACTCTTAACTTATCCTCATCTTCTTTGCTGATAATGGCTCTGGAAAATACTATTAATTCAGATATCGAAGAACGTCACGGTGGCGGGACAGTTGAGTCTCAAGGCGGTCTTCTTGGATCGGGACGGTGTGCTGACACGAGAGAGACCCGACTATGTCAAGAGGCCGGAGGAGCTTGAGATTCTGCCTGGTATCGGACCGCCGCTTCGCGCTCTTCGAGATCGGGGATTCCGACTGATTATTGTGACTAACCAGTCTGTAGTCGGAAGAAGACTGACTACTGACGACGAAATGGGCAGGATTCATGAGAAGTTAAAGTCCGAGCTCAAACGGATGGGTTGTTTCGTGGATGGCATCTACTACTGTCCGCACCTGCCCGGAGAGGGATGCAGCTGTCGAAAGCCCGAGCCTGGCCTCATTCTAAGGGCCGCAGAGGACCTGGGGATCGATATCACAGCTTCTTGGATGATTGGTGACAAGGAGATCGATCTCGAAGCGGCGAAGAGGGCTGGGTGCCGTGCTATTCGTGTCCAGACGAACGTGGGAGACTTGCAGAAGGCGGTT
>Ga0134077_10000184_pt1 | contig 12864 bp, 9 predicted proteins | sample 15_taG_5_FD_109980 | JGI IMG/M metagenome (GOLD analysis project Ga0134077, IMG submission 109980) | Grasslands soil microbial communities from the Angelo Coastal Reserve, California, USA - 15_D_Wat_40cm_5_24_1 metaG | ecosystem: Environmental > Terrestrial > Soil > Grasslands ... | reverse complement strand
TTCATGTGGGCGGCGCCGCAGGCAGCGCGGAACGCGCGCACTTCGTCATAGAGCGCTTGCCAGTCGCCGGCGAGGGCGTGGGCCCGAGTGATCACCACGTCGATCTCCCGCGCTCCGGCCGCCACCGACGCGCCAATCTCTTCGATGCGCTGGGGCAGGGGATTGAGCCCCGCGGGGAATCCGGTTGAGACCGCCGCCACGGGGATACCCGATCCTTCGAGTGCCCGCACGGCGAGCGGCACGAACGCGTGGTAGACGCATACCGCGCCCACCGTGATCCCCAAGTCGGCGGCGCCCAGCGCCTCGAGCAGATCGCGGCGCACCGGGTGCTGCGCTTTGGCGCAAAGGCGGAGCACGTTGGTCGGGGTGTCGTCGCCCTGGAGCGTCGTCAAGTCCATGCAGGTAATGGCGCGCAGCAGCCAGGCGGCCTGCCATTCCTTCTTTACGGTCCGTCGGGTGGGGATGGTAGCGGCTCGGCGCTCCACGGCACTGCGGTTGACGCGCAGTGCGCGCACCAGGTCGAGATCGAGCGCGGTGCCGGGATTGCGCTCCGGACGCGTTACCACCCGCAGCGCGCGCTCGGGTGCAACGACCGTTGGAAGCGGGTCTCCCGCCGGCGCCGCGCGCTCGTACTTTCGCTTGGTCTCCATTTTCGCTCAATCTAAAGGGGTTCGCACCGATTGTGAGTGGGATCACGGGCCCAGGGGTCGCCGGTCACGAAAACCGGGTGCGTGACCGCGGCCGCGCCGGAGACTCTTCATATGGCGGTGGTGCCGGTACATCACGGTGTCGGCTACCCACCGCTGCCACCGTCAGGGAGTGATGATGCCGTCGCACACTGCCACTTTCACACCCGATGCCGTCCTGTCCGACGCGCTCCTCGTGCAGCGCATCGCGGCCTTGAGCGACAAGCCCGCGCTCGCCGAGCTGGACGGGCGCCACGGCATGACCCTCTACGCCATCGCGTATAGTCTGTTGCTCGAGCGGGAGGCCGCTGACGAGGTAGTGGCGACTGCGTTCCGCGAGGTGTGGCGCAGCGCGGCGTCGTTCGACGCGCGGGGGTGCACCGTCCGGCGCTGGCTCGCCGACCTCACGCGCCGCGCCGCGCAGCAGCACCTGCGGGCCCAGCCGATCATCGCGCCGGCGGTGCGCCCGGCGGGTCGGGGCAGGGGCCGCACCGCCGAGCGGCGGGCGTCGACCACACGTGCGTCGGCACGCCGGCGCCGCTGGGCCGGTGCCCTGTTTCAATTCGCGCGCGTCGCGGGCATCCTTGCCATTCCCGCTATACTCCTCGCCTGAGACAGTAGATTCGCGCAGTCCAATCGGTCAGCGTCGGGACGCTGGCCGCTTTTGTTTCATCTGGGGTGACGGTCTCGACCGCCGGCGGTGGCGTATTAAGTTGTTGAGTGACGGCGCGCCCGTAGCTCAGGTGGATAGAGCAGCAGCCTTCTAGCCACTTATGGGGGAGCATGGAAACATGCTTCCGATCGACTGGGTACCGGAGGGGGTGTGATGCGCCTCACCAGTTGCGGCATTTCCGCCCCTAGATGCCGCAAGACCGCCCTTGGCGGCTACAGACTCTTTCCTACATTGGGGCCACCCCACGAATCTGGAGGACTGGACATGCGCTGGCCTTGGCCTGTGGTGCTCCTCGCGGCGTGCGTCTCGACAAACGCCGCGGTCATGAACCCCTCTTTGAAGCTTCAGCCCGTCTGCCCCGACGGTGTACAGGTGTTCTCGGATTCCAGTAGGGTGGGCAAGCCTTATACCGAGGTCGCCGTCCTGAACTCAAAGGGCGAAAGCGACATGACCTCGGAGAGCGGGATGATTAAGTCGCAGCGGAAGAAGGCTGCTGAACTAGGTGCAAACGGCGTGATTCTTGGTACGATGAAAGACCCGAGCACCGGGGCTAAGATCGCGAGCAGCCTCTTCGGCACGAGCGCAAACCGAAAAGGCAACGCGATCGCGATCTACATTCCTGGAGACAGCACCCGCGTCGCGGCGGCGTGCAAGACCATGAAGTAGGCTGGCCGGACCCCCAAGTCGGTCGATTCGTCCGTCGAGTGTCGGCCTATATAGGCCGGCCGACACTGACTGACATTCGACCTTTGTCACCTGACCGTCGGCTGACGACGGAGGGCTCGGACGAAGGACCTGCGGAAGCTCGTGGCCGGGGTCGCGGCGGAGGCAGGGCTGACGCAGCACATCACTCCGTACATCACGCGGCACACCTACCGCGCCGCGCGCTTGCAGACGCTCGACGGCGACGCACCCGTGTCGACCTACACGGTGGGGAAGTAGCTAGGGAAAGCGGCGATGCACCGTGCGCCGCGTCTACGGCCATCTGGGCACGGTGCGCCACCGGGGGGCTGTGGTCGAGCACGCGGTCGAGCGGTTGACCGTAAAGGCCGGTAAGCGGATGTTTGCCGTACGTGCGGCAAACATTCAGAGTCGCAGAAATTGCGTAAACTGTTCAGGCGCCCGTAGCTCAGGTGGATAGAGCAGCAGCCTTCTAAGCTGTTGGTCGGAGGTTCGAATCCTCCCGGGCGCACTACCCGCCGGCAACCCTCCGTCCTACCGGTTGCCCCCCCACACGCCCCCCGCCCGCGGCTCCAGCCGGTCGAGCGCGAAGCGCAGCCGGAACAGCGCCGCGTCCAAGTCGCGGCGGTGCTCGTCGTCCAACTGGTGCGAGTCGGCCACGTGCTCGATCAGCTGCAGCGCGTTGCGGATGTGCTCGGCCGCCGACTCTTCGCCGCGGCGCTCCGGTGCGGTACGACGCTGCTCGGCGCGGCGATCGGGGCTCTGGCGCCGGTCCATCCCGGAGCGCCGCTCGACCGTCACCAGCGCCAGCATCTGGCGGCGGTCGCCGTTGCGCCGGTCGGTCCCGCGGCGGCGGTCCGGCGGGGCGCGCCGATCGCTAGGCGAGGACTCTTTGCGGCGGGAGAAGAGCACCCTCGAATCTGCCTCCACTTCCGGTTTCCGGCCAGCGGGCCCTGTTCGGGATTCCCTTGGGGCCGCTCGGCCCGGGTAGCGCCGGCGCCCGCCGGGCCGTATTACTAGCCCACGCCTGGATACTGTGGACACCGTCATCCTCCAGGAGGTGGCCCGTGGGTTCGAACCGCGTCCTTTCACTTCTCTCGGCTGTGTTCGTGACGACCGCGCTCGCCGCCCAGCAGACCGGTACGGTCTCGGGGACCGTCGTGGCGGCCGGATCAGCGGCACCCCTGCCGGGTGCCAGCGTCGTGATCGTCGGGACCGCGCGCACCGTCCTCACCAACGAGAAGGGGCAGTATCACCTGAGCGTGCCGGCCGGGGCACACACCGTGCGCGCGCGCCTCATCGGCTATGACGCGGCGGAGCAGCGGGTGACGGTCGCGGCGGGACAAACCGTGACCAGTGACTTCAAGCTCACGGCGTCGCCGCTCTCGCTGAACGAGGTGGTCGTCGTCGGCGCGCGCACTTCGCGCACCGCCGTCGAAACACCAGTGCCGGTGGACGTGATCTCGTCGCAGGAGATCGCCGACAACGGCCAGACCGAGGTCAATCAGATCCTCGCCACGCTGGCACCGTCGTTCAACGCCTCGCACCAGACCATCGCGGACGGGTCGGACCACATCAACCCGGCGAGCCTGCGCGGCCTCGGCCCCGACCAGGTACTCGTCCTGGTGAACGGCAAGCGGCGCCACTCGAGCGCGCTGGTGCATGTCAACGGCACCTTCGGTCGGGGCACGGTGGGCGTGGACTTGAATGCGATACCGACGGCGGCCATCGACCGGATCGAGGTGCTGCGGGACGGCGCCGCTGCGCAGTACGGGTCGGACGCCATCGCCGGCGTGATCAACATCGTCCTCAAGCAACAGGCCGAGCACCTCGATCTTACCACCACGGCGGGCACGACAGCCGGTGGCACGAGCGTGTCGGACATCGGGAGCGCGCACGATGGCGACCAGATCAGGACCGAAGTCGATTACGGGTTCAAGGTTGGCGACCGCGGCTTCTTCAACGTCGCCGGCGAGTACCTGGACCGCGGCGCGACGAGCCGGGCCGCCCCGTACTCGGGCAACGACATCTTTCGCGGCGTCACGACCCAGGCGGGCACCGACTCGGCGCTCACCGCCAACGGCCTCACGCGCCAAGACTTCACCATCCGTCTCGGCCAGGCGGCCGCGACGGAAGGGATGGCCTTCTACAACACCGTCGTGCCGCTCGGCGAGAACGCCGAGTTCTACAGTTTCGGCGGTATCTCCCACCGTAACGGCGTGGCGGCCGGCTTCTACCGCTTACCGAGTCAGGAAGCCCGCGTCGTGCCGCAGCTCTATCCGTTCGGCTTCCTCCCCGAGATCCGCACGATGCTCGACGACAACTCGGGCGCCGCCGGCGTGCGCGGCGGGCTCAACGGTTGGGACGTGGACTTCAGCGTCACGCACGGCACCAACGCGCTCCATTACTTCGTGGAGCACTCGGACAACGCGTCGATGGGTACGGCGAGCCCGACGAACTTCGACGCGGGCCGGCTTACGTTCGGCCAGACCGTCGGCAACCTCGACCTGGTGCGGCCGCTGGGCGCGCGGGGCGGGTTTCGGTCGCTCTCGTTCGTGGCGGGGGGGGAGTTCCGCCGCGAGGAATACCGCATCGACGCCGGCGAGGTAGCGTCCTGGCAGCTGGGCAACGGCGGCAGCCGGCCGGGCATCGATTTCGACACGACCTCCGCCGGGAGGCCGAAGGAATCAGGCGCCCAGGTGTTCCCCGGGTTCCAGCCGGCCAACGAGCTCGACCGCAGCCGCAACAGCGTCAGCGTCTACGGCGGTCTCGAGAGCCAGGTGAGCGAGCGCTTCCTAGTGGACGTCGGCGGCCGGCTCGAGAGTTACAGCGACTTCGGCCGCAGGTTCAACTGGAAGGTCGCCTCCCGCCTGGAGGTCGCGCCGCGGATCGCCGTGCGCGGCGCGGCGAGCACCGGGTTCCGCGCGCCCTCCCTCGCCCAGGTGTGGTTCAACAACGTGAGCAATCAGTTCGCCATCGACGCCAGCGGCAACCTGATTCTCAATCGCGTCCTCACGAGCAACAACCAGAGCCGGGTGACGAAGGCGTTTGGCATCCCGGATCTTGGCGAGGAGACATCCGTGAACCTGAGCGCGGGGATCACGGCGCAGCCGCGCTCCAATGTGTCGCTCACGGCGGACTTCTATCGCATCACGATCGACGGTCGCATCGTGCTCACCAGCCAGTTCTCCTCCATCCCCGCGACCGAGCCTAACGCGGCGATCCGCACCCGGATTGCGCAGATCCTCTCGCCGTTCCAGGCTCAGGGCGTAACCACGGCGCAGTTCTTCACCAACTCGGTGGACACGAAAACCGTGGGCGTGGACTTGGTCGCGTCGTACGCCACCGCGCTCGGTGGCGGCACGCTGAACCTGACCGGGTCGGCAACCTTCACCAAGACGGATGTGGAGCGTGTGAACGTGCCCCAGGCCATGGCCGACAGCTTCACGAGCGGCAATCTCGACACCGTCCGCGTGCGCATTCTTAACCCGGAAGATCGGAACCGGCTGGAAGACGCGCTCCCGCGTCAGAAGGGTTCGGTCCAAGCGCGCTGGCTGCGTGGGCGGCTCGGCGCGCTCGGGCGAGCGACGTACTATGGAGCGATCGAGTATCACAACCCGACCGGCCCGGCCAACGACGAGCACTTCGGCGCCAAGACCCTGTTCGACCTGGACGTGGGCTACCAGGTGAGCGCCGGTGTGCGACTCGCCGTGGGCGGGAGCGACATCTTCAACACGCTCCCGGACCAGCAACAGAAGGCCACGAACATCAGCCTCGGCCGCTTCATCTACAGCCGCCGGGTCACGCAGTTCGGCATCAGCGGTGGGTTCTATTATGCGCGCCTGCAGCTGACCCTGTGACAGCGGACGTCTTGACACCCCACGGCGTGCGTAGCATTTCGTAACAAGGAGGCAGCTTTCCTGATTGTCGCTGGTTCCGTGTGGAGACCCGACAGGAGCATCGCCTATGACACATCTTCCCTGGTATGTCGCGGTCACGCTGAGTCTCGCCGTCATCGCGCGCCCGCTCGGCGCGCAAACTGGCTCGGTGGAGGGGACCGTCACCGCCACTGCGACCAATGAGCCCGTGGTCGGTGCCGAGGTCACCATCGCCGGCACGAACATCGGCGTGCGCACCGGCCCCGACGGCCGCTTCACGTTGGGCAACGTCGCTGCGGGCTTGCGCGAGCTGCGGATTCTCGCCATCGGCTACCGCCTCGCCACGCTGCGGGTGACCATCACCGCCGACCAGGTCACCCGGACCAACGTTCAGCTCACGCCGAGCGTCCTGCAGCTCGATGCCGTCGTGGTGACCGGGACAGCGGGGCTGGCACGCGTCCGCGAGGTCGGCAACTCGATCGCGCAGGTGAACCTGTCGCAGGTAAAGGATCCGCCCGCCAACATGGACCAGCTGCTCCAGGCGCGGGCGCCCGGCCTGAGCGTGATGCAGACGAGCGGGATGGCCGGGGAGGGAGCGCAGATCCGGCTGCGCGGCGCCGTCAGCGTCAGTCAGAGCAATCAACCGATCGTGTACGTCGACGGCATCCGCGTCCGCAGCGAAGGGTATCGGCGCAACCGGCCCCCCTTCGATGACTCCAACGGATTCCGCGGCGCGAACTATCAGGCGAGCCCGCTCAACGACATCAACCCCGCCGACATCGAGCGGATCGAGGTCATCAAGGGCTCAGCGGCGAGCACGCTGTATGGCACGGAGGCCGCGGCCGGCGTCATCCAGATCTTCACTAAGCGCGGCGCCGGCGGAGCACCGCGCTGGTCGTTCGAGACGGGGCAGGGGTTTGCGCAGCTGCGGCCGTTTGGGACGGACTCGGTGCCGTACTTGAACCTCCGCCCCGCGAGCCCCGGCGACTCCGGCGGGCAGTGTCACGTCACCCCCATTGCCGGCTGCTCCTGGATTCGCAACGCCTACCGGCAGCGCTACACCGGCTCCGTGTCGGGTGGCGTGAGCGGGGCGGCTGGATTTCGCTACTTCCTCTCCGGCACGTCGGAGGACAACGACGGCGTGTTGCCGCTCGACAACGAGAAGAAGTTTTCCACGCGGGGCAACTTCACCTTCAACCTGTTCGACAACGTGCGGGTCGACTGGAACACCTCGTACGCCAACACCGACCTGTCGAACACCCCCGCGGGGAACAACGCCCACGGGCTGGTGCTGAATGTGTATCGGCAGGAGCGGAACTATCGCAACTCGGGCGATCCCAGGGTGATCGATTCGCTGCTCAACCAGTCGATCACGTCGGGTATCAAGCGGCTCATCACCGGCGGCACGGTCACCTACACGCCATTGCCGCTGTTCTCCAACCGCTTCACGGTCGGCTACGACCTGGCGCAGCAGGAGAACCGGAACCTGCGACCGTTCGGCTTCGTGGCCGCGCCGCAGGGCATCCTCAACGAAGAGCAGATCCGCTACTCGATCCTCACGGCGGACTACGTCGGCAACCTCGATTACCGGCTCGCCAGCGACCTGGCCTCCACGTTTTCGTTTGGGGGACAGAGCATCACGTCGGAAGAGGTGCGCACCACGGCGTATGGCGAAGGGTTCCCCGGGCCGGGCCTGCCCGTCGTGAGCAACGCCGCGCTGTTCGTTGCGCGCGAGGCCCGCCAACGCGTCGTGAACGCGGGGTTCTTCTTCCAAAACACCTTCAAGCTTCGCGACCGCTACTTCCTCACGGGGGGTGTGCGCTTCGACGGGAACAGCGCTTTCGGGCGTGCCCTCGGGCTGCAGGCGTATCCCAAGGTCAGCGGGTCGTACGTGATCTCGGACGAGCCGTTCTGGCCCGCGAATCTGGGCGAGGTGAAGCTCCGCGGCGCCCTCGGGTGGTCGGGACGAGCTCCGGGGGCGTTCGACGCCGTGCGGAGCTGGACCGCGGTCACCTCGAGCGGTCAGTCGGGCTTCGAACCAGGAAGCGTGGGTGACACGCTCATCGGCCCTGAGCGCACACGCGAGGCGGAGTTGGGCTTCGACGCAGCCTTGTTCCGCAATCGGTTGACCCTCGAAGCTACGTGGTACCACCGCCTCACGAGCGACGCGCTGTACTCAGTGCGGCAGATCCCGTCAGTAGGCTGGCCCGTCTCGCAGCTCGCGAACGTAGGCAGTATGTCGAACACCGGCGTTGAGTTGTCCGTGAACGGGACCCTGGTGAACCAACCCGACTGGGGGCTCGATCTGGGCGGCAGTGTGTACACCAATCACAGCTTGGTGCGTGACCTCGGGCGCACGGCGCTCGGTCCTACCGTACCGTTCGCGGCGGGCGGGGGCTGGGTGGAACCGGGCTTCCCGGCGATGGCTGCGCGTGGGGTCATCATCAATAACCCGAACGACATCGCTGCACCAGACACGGTGTGCCGCTCGTCCTGCACCGCCGACGGGTTCCACATCTTCGGACCGCAGCAGCCTACGCTGATTCTGGGCCAGCAGCTGACGCTGCGCCTGCCCAAGGGCATCACCGTCTCGGCGCGGGCAGAATACCAGGGTGGGGCGTGGATCCAGGACGGCGCTTCCTTCAACGCCCTCTCGCGCTCGGTGCGCTGGCCGACGTGCAGCCGGGCGTACGCGGTGGCGTACACGGGGGCCAACGGAGCGCTTGATCCGACCAAGATCTCGCTCCTCACGGCCCGAGAGCGTAAGGAGTGCATCCCCACGAACACCAACGCGGACACGTTCTGGTTCCCGCAGGACTTCTGGAAGCTACGCGACGTGACGCTAACGATTCCGGTCGGTTGGGCCGTGCGTCGAGCGAGCTCGGCAACGCTCAGCATTACGGCGCAGAATTACCTGAAGTGGATCAACCGGGAGCTGCGGCTGTTCGATCCCGAGATGGTGGGCCGCGACGCGCTGGGCTCGCAGAACCGGGACATCGCCGAGCACATCCCGCCGCCAGCCGTCGTCACCGTCAACCTCCGCGTCACGTTTTGAGAGAGGAGCGAGCCATGCGCATCCACCACGACTCGACGATCCTCCTCGTCGCCGGAGCGCTGCTCGGCGCGCTCGCGTGCGACACCTCCATCACGAACCCAGGGCTCACCCCCGACGAGGACCTCGACAATCCTGCGGCCTGGCCCGCCATCGTCGTCGGCGCGCGCCGCGCGTTGTCCGACGCAATCGGCTCGAGCGCTGGACCGGTCAGCCAATTGCTCTACTGGGGTGCTGCAGTGACTTACGAGATCAACCCCGCCGGTTCCACAGGCAGCTATGGCATTCCGACCGACGTCCAGGCGGGGCTGCCCACCGACGCGACGATGAACGGCGATTGGACGCAATCGAACGTGGCCCGGTACAGCGCTGAAGCCGCGGTGGCCCGGTTCCGGCGCGTCATGCCCGACACGCTGTTCCCGAAGTCGCCGCTGGTGGGGCAGGCGTACCTCTACGCCGGATTCGCAAACCGGTTGCTCGGCGAGAATTTCTGCCAGTCGGTAATTCCGGTGGTGATCCCCGACAGCGTGCACTACGTGCTGGCACCGGGGAGCCTCGGTTCCCACACGCTCTACTTTCTGCGTGCCGACACCGCGTTCAGCAACGCCATCGCTGTCTTCACCGCGACGGGTAATACGGACGCGCAGACGACGAGCTTTATCCTCGCTGCGCACGCAGGGCGGGCCTCGGTGCGCACCGACCTCGCCACCTACGGCCTCGCGACCTGGGCGGACGCCGTCGCCGAGGCGGTGTTGGTCCCAAGCACCTACAAGTTCGAGGTCCCCTACTCCTCCGCCTCACCTGATCAGTACAACTATCTCTACTGGGCACGAGCGGACCAATCGTTCCGTGCGCACACGCAGTGGGGCACGTTTTACGAGGGCTACTATCGTACGACGCGAGACCCGCGCGTGCGCTGGGACACTACGGCGGGCACGATGAAACCCTTCGGTGACGCCGCGGTGGCGAAGTTCGGCGGCCGCGTGCCGTTCTGGCCGGAGGCCAAGTACACGAGCACCTCGGACCCGGTACGGCTCTCGAGCGGCTGGGAGATGCGGCTCATCGAGGCCGAGGCGGCGCTCGTGGCGGGCGACCTCGCCAAGGCGCAGAGTAACATCAATGCACGGCGCAGGGCGCTCCGCGCCGATACGACCCTGGCAAAGACCCTCGACACGGTGGTGGTCGCGACTCTCGTCGATGGCTGGGCCGCACTGAAGCGGGAACGCGCCCTCGAGCTATGGCTCGAAGGGCGCCGACTCGGCGACCTGCGCCGTTGGATCGAGAACAATGTGCCCGGCGGCTCTGACGACGGAACGTATCGCGCGTCGACGACCGATATTCTCCACACGACGCCGCTCGAGACCATCACTACACCCGTGGCCCGCGCGCTGTGCTTCCCCGTGGGCCGGAACGAACGCGAGACGAACCCGAACGTGCCGTGACGCGGACACTCGCTCGCTGTGTGGCGCTCACCGCGTCCCTCGGCTGCTACACGTACGTGCCGGCGACTCTCGACGTGGTGCCCGTCGGCGCGAGAGTGCGCGCACTCATCTCCACCGAGGCAGAGCTCAGGTTGCGCGACTCGCTGGGGCTCGACCTCCGGGCGCTGAACGGCACGCTGGTAGAGCGGGACGACGCGCGCCTACTCTTCGAGGTGCACACCGCGTCCGGGTCTTCTACCTTCGGGGGGCAGCCCCTGTACCAGCGGATCGCCCTCCCCCCGGCGGACGTGCTGCGCGTGGACGTGCGGCGGGTGAATCGGTTCCGCACGGGGGTGCTCGTCGCCGGGCTCGCCGGGGCCGCGGTTCTGATCGTGGCGGGCGCGATCGGCGTGCTCCGGCCCGGCACGCCCGACCAGGGCGGGGGTGGGCCCCCTGAGTTGCGACGGCCGTGGTAACGGCTTGCGCCGAGGCAGCGGTTGCGATCGGGCTGCCAGTCACCGTCCCAACGACAGCACCCACGCCTCCGGGTGCAGCGCGGTGAAGTAGTAAATGAGCAGCGCCGCGCCCGCCAGCGTGACGTTCTTCATGAAGTGGGCCATCTGATTCGCTGCCATCATCGGATCCTGCACACCCCAGAAGCGGTGCATCAGAAACGCCGTCGGGATCAGGAACAAGACCAACAGCAGCGCACCGGCCTGCGGCGCCACGCCGAGCAGGATGCTCAAGCCGCCGGCGAGAATCATCAGGCCGCTGAGCGCGACTGCGAGCTTCGGCGCCGGGAGCTTCTGGCTCGCCGCGTACTGACTCATCGGCGTGAGCTTCGTGAGGTGGGCGATGCCGGAGTTGATGAACATCGCCGCGAATAGGATGCGCCCGATCAGGAAGACGGCTTCCATGACGTAACCCTCCGTTCGATAGGTTGGTCGCCTGCAGCCAGCTGCTGCTCCCCTCCCGGTTCCGATCTACATCGCAAAGATTATTGCGTCATGCGCCGCGCCTATCATGGTGGACGGGCCGACCGTCGGACAGTGGGACGGACGCTGATCGGGATGGTGTTCCTGTTCGTCGGTGCGCCCGTCCGCCCGTCCGACGGCCAATCGCCCCGCGCCGCCAACCCGGAGCGCCCCACCGTGGCGACGCATGCCTACGCGGTCGCGCCCGGCTACTGGGAGCTCGAGCAGGGCTTCCGCGTCTATGGCTTCGGCCGCCTGTCCGAAGGGAGAGCGTGGGATTTCAACCTCAAGATCGGCCTGCGCAATCATGTCCAGCTGGGCATCGCGGGAACGGGCCTCGCGTGGACCGAGGGCGTATCGGGAATCGGCGATCTGGGCCTCGCCCTGAAGTTACGGACGGGCGTCGGCGAAAGCGCAGCGCTCGCCGTAGTGCCCGGCGCGACGTTCCCGACAGGGAACCAGTCGCTCAGCCTCGGCGCCGGGCGCGTGCTCGGCAGCCTGGTGGCGATCTGGAGCGAGGACATCAACACGGTTTTCCACACGGATATCAACGTGGGGCCGGTAGGAATCGGCGCTGGCGAGCCGGTGTTGTTCACATCGATCGGGCTGAGCGCGGCGCTGGGGCGCTGGGGGCTGGCGGGAGAGTCTTTCCAGTTCACGAGCGGCGGTGTCGGGCCGGCCCAGCACGGGCTGCTTGGCGCGGTGCTGGTGACGCTCGCCGAGTGGATCGTGGTGGACGCCGGCGGCGTGTGGGCGCGGACCCGGGAAACGCCCGACCAGCTGTTCGTGGGCGTGACCGCCAACCTGGGGCGTATCTTCAAGTAGCAGCACCCCTTGACTCGGTTCAGCCCGTCGGGTTAGCATTCCTTTCTGCGCCCGAAGTTTTTCGTGCGGCGCGGTGCTCTTTGAGAACTGATGGTCGAGCGTGTGGAGTGCGGCCCCGATACGAGCGATCACGTGGTCAGACGCGTGACGCCATGGGGTTTCAACTCTGACGTGATTCGGACGACAACACGAACAACAGTCGTTCGGTTTCGAGCTGTTCGAATTCTCTTTCATTGGAGAGTTTGATCCTGGCTCAGGACGAACGCTGGCGGCGTGCCTAACACATGCAAGTCGCACGGGATTGGGGGCAACTCCAGTTCAGTGGCAGACGGGTGCGTAACACGTGAGGAACCTGACCGACGGTGGGGGATAGCCGGCCCAACGGCCGGGTAATACCGCATATCCTCATTCGGGGGCATCCCTGGGTGAGGAAAGCAGCCGCAAGGTTGCGCCGGCGGGGGGCCTCGCGGCCTATCAGCTTGTTGGCGGGGTAATGGCCCACCAAGGCGACGACGGGTAGCTGGTCTGAGAGGATGGCCAGCCACATTGGGACTGAGACACGGCCCAGACTCCTACGGGAGGCAGCAGTGGGGAATATTGCGCAATGGCCGCAAGGCTGACGCAGCGACGCCGCGTGTGGGATGACGGCCTTCGGGTTGTAAACCACTGTCGGG
>Ga0134077_10000178_pt1 | contig 13045 bp, 15 predicted proteins | sample 15_taG_5_FD_109980 | JGI IMG/M metagenome (GOLD analysis project Ga0134077, IMG submission 109980) | Grasslands soil microbial communities from the Angelo Coastal Reserve, California, USA - 15_D_Wat_40cm_5_24_1 metaG | ecosystem: Environmental > Terrestrial > Soil > Grasslands ... | reverse complement strand
CAGCTGAGAGACAGGAGGGTGAGGAGCGCGGCGAGAAGGCTCTTCCTGACGAGAAGCGAAGGGGGGAGCGTATCGATAATGCTGAACAGGCAGGCGGCCTCCGAGGGCATAGTCGCCCTCTGCAATCGTGAGGACGAGTCTCCCCTCGGCCCTATCTACCTGAAGCTCGAATCCGACCACCTTGGAACCCTGATGGACTGGTTGACGGCCTACGAAGTCTGGTAGGGGACCTCCAACTTCAGTCCGTCCCGGGCGGCGAGGGTGTTGGGAAAGACGGAGCGGGCCTCCCTGAGGAGCCTCCCGACGTTTCTGTATCTCGCGCTGAAGTGTGTCAGGACGAGCTGACCAACCCCCGCCTCTTTTGCGAGGAGGGCGGCCTCGCGGGCGGTGCTGTGCTTTCTATCGAAGGCCTTCTCCTCGTCCTTAGAGGAGAAGGTTGAATCGAAGACCAGGAGGTCGCAGCGGGCGAAGAACCTGGTGAGGGTCTTCGACGGTCTGGTGTCTCCGGAGTACCCCACTTTTCTTCCGGGTCTGGGAGGGTCCGTGACTTCTCGCGGGTTGACGGTCCGCCCTTTCAGGGTGACCTTCCTTCCGTGCTGCAGTCTCGCCCAGAGCTTCCCTTCGGGGATCCCCAACGCCTTAGCCCTCTCGGGGTGGAAGACACCGGGCCTCTCGAACTCCTCGAGGAGGTATGAGTAAGCTTCAACGGAGTGGATGGCTCGGGCTGCCCTGACCCTGTAATCCCTCCCCCTGTAGACAGTCCCCACTCGCGAGGGGTTGAACCTGACCTGAAAGGTGAGCCCGATGTGGAGCGTCTCGGCTGTTGTCTTCAGCCATCTCGAGAGTGCGGAGGGGGCGACAATCGTAACTTCGCGCGTTCGCTGGGCGAGGCTCATCGTCTGTAGGAGGCCCAGAAGCCCCGTCACGTGGTCGCCGTGAAGGTGACTTATCAGTATCACTGCCTCTCTGTTCAACCCCGAACCGATTCGGAAGAGTTGTCGCTGGGCGCCCTCCCCGCAGTCCATCATCACGAACTCCCCGTTTCTTCGGATCACGATAGAGGGGAGACCTCTGCTCCGAGTAGGAGTCGCGGAGCTGGTCCCGAGGAAGATGACTTCGAGCCTGACCAATCTTAGAGCCTCCTCAGGACCGTAATCGTTCGAGTCAGGTTCCGATGCACGTAGAGATGGTGCTCGCCCTCCACCCGGAACGTGTCACCGGGAGTGACACGGCTACTTCGAGGGTGCATTACGACCGCGATTCTCCCCCGACGGAGGAGAGCGGCACCGGCCTTGAGCAGACCGTCGATGATCACTCCCAATTCCTCCCCCATCCTGCTCGAAGCTCTCCCGTACGGAACATCAGTAGCGATTGCATCGACCCTCGTCAAGGGTAAAGACATGCTGTCCGCCCGAATCATCCCGAGCCACGGCTGACGGTATTTTTGCGCATTGGCGAGTGCTCCCCTCGCCATCTTCCAGCTGATATCGACTCCCACCGGAAGCGCTCCCACGATCGATGCCTCGAGAAGGATGCTTCCCGTCCCCGCGAACGGGTCCAGAAGGGTCTCTCCCTCCTTCACTCCCGCGATATTCACGAGAGCCCTGGAGAGCTTCGGGAAGATAGCGGAGGGGTGGAAGAACGCGCGAGACCTTGGCCTCCGCCCCGCCCACCCCTGGTTCATGATTCCCGGCTTAGAGAGCAAGAGATAGGTCCTCCCTTTCCTCCTCCCCTCGATTACGGACAACTCGTACTCGGGATCTTCCAGCTTCACCTTGCCGTGCAGCTGGTTCAAGATTTTGGTCTCCACCGAAGAACGGTCCGCCCTCGCCTCGCCGAGCCTGAAATGCCTCAGTCTGTAGCTGGCCCTCTCGACCTCTCGGCGGGTTTCTCTGTCGAGCACCCCGTCGGGGATGAGCGTCCCGACGCGCTTGGCAAAGGCAATGCGTCGTGCGATGATATCGGGGTTGGTTTCCGTCTCGGCGCGGACGATTCTCGGCTCGAGGAGGGAGACCTTGGCGTCTTCGTCGTAGGTCTTCACGACGGCGCGCGCCTCGGCTTCCGGAAGCGAGGTCTCTTCCCCGGAGAGGAGGATCACGGTGTTATTCCGTGACTGTCTTGAGGTGCTCCGCAATCGCCTCGCTGACATCCACTTTACTTACCTCGCTGGGGACAGTATTCGTGCCCACGACCTCTCTTATCCCCGCGGACTCGAGTTTCTCCATCGCGTCGCCCACCAGCAACGGATGGGAGCAGACGGCGATGACCCTGGCGGCGCCGGCCTCGCGGAGGACTATCCCCGCGGCCCTGACCGTCCCACCCGTGCTGATTATGTCGTCGACTACGAGGACGTCCCTCCCCTTCACCTCCAGCTTCGACGATTCGACCTTGACCTGCCCCGTGACTCTGTCCCTCTTCTTGGAGAGCTGGACGAACATCGCCTGGAGGAGGGACGCGAAGGCTTCAGACCTTTTGGAACCGCCGAAGTCTGGGGCGACCACGACGGGCTGGTTCAGCTTGAAGTTCTTCTTCACGTAGCTGACCAAGCTCGGGATCGCCGAAACGCTGTAGACAGGCATCGCGAAGAGTGAGAGACCCTCGGCGGAGTGAATGTCGACGGTCGTCAGGCGCGAGACGCCTCCTGAGCGGAGGAGATGGGAGACGACGCCGAGGCTCACCACCTCCCCTGCGACGAACTCCTTATCCTGTCTCGCGTAGGCCAGGTAGGGAACGACCGCGTGGACCTTCGCCCCTTCCTGGCTGAGGCGATGGGAGGCGAGAAGCAGCTGGAAGAGGTTGTGGTCGGGGGGAGGGTAGGTCGATTGGACAATCAGGACTGTCTTTCCAGAAACTTTCTCCTCGAATCGGAGTCGTGTCTCCCCATCCGGGAAGACCTTGACCTCGCAAGGGAGGAGTGGCAGGCTGAGTCTCCTCGCGATAGCTTCTCCCAGCTCCTTCGACGCGGGGCCGGGGAGGACGACCTTCTCAGCCACACCTTCTCGAGTGGCTTTCATGCAGACGGTATATAACGAGTCGCGGTTTGATCATCAAACACAGCAAAGGTTAAGGAAAGGTGGGTTCTGACAGACTTGAGCTTGGATCAGTATTGCCCAGAATGTGGCGGTCTCCTACTCTTCGACTCTACAACCAAGAGGTACGGGTGCAAGAGCTGCGGACTCTTTCTGACGAGGGAGCAGCTCTCGGATATCCGGTATAAGATGAAGACGCCCCAGGAAGACGTGAGAAGGAAGAAGCAGCGAGAGCAGTCAGACTACCTCGAGTGGTGGCTCAGCGGGAAGAAGGAAGGGTAACCTAAAGCGGGTTACCGTGTGATCTGACTAGTGGCAATTGTTGCCGGGCTCAACGCGGACTGTCCAGGTATCGCTGAACGACCTTCTTCGTGTTGTCGGTCGCGAAGACGCTTCGAACTTCGGTGGGCGAGAACCACTTGTACTCCTCCGACTCGCTGTTTAGCTTCACCTTTCCTCCCTGGGGGGATGCGAGGTAACTGACCAGTACGAAGTGGTACATCACCCTCCCCTTACCGTCATAGTGGATGTCGTCCGATATGTCCAGAAGTCCCTCGAGTCTAATCTCCAGCCCAACCTCCTCCTTCAACTCCCTCCTGGTGGCGTCTTCGACTCTCTCCCCCACCTTGACCACCCCGCCGGGGAGAGCCCACCTCCCCTTGTTCGGCTCGTTGTTTCGCTTTACGAGAAGGATGCTGTTGCCCTTGTAAATGAGGGCTCCAGCCCCTACCATGGGGAACAAAGGATACTCTCGTTTCCGGGCCATTCAAAGTTGGGAGAAGCACATCGGTTTTAAGCGTTCAATGGGGATTCAGGGCTGGATGAGGGTCGAGGTCCTAACGGTCGGGAGGGAGCTGCTCATTGGAAAGACGGTCAACACGAACGCCCACTGGATCGGGGGGAGGCTTGCCCGGATGGGGACGAGGCTGTCCCGTATCACGACCGTCGATGACGACCTCCGGGAAATCTCCTCCTCCGTGCGGGAATCGCTCCGCCGCAAACCTGAGTTCATGGTCGTCGTGGGGGGGCTGGGGCCAACCCCGGACGACATGACTCTCGCGGGGATCGCGAAGGGGCTGCACAGGAGGCTGGCACTCAACGGGGAAGCCCTAAGGATGGTCAGGGACCACTACGTCGAGATGGGAAGGGGCGACCTGAAGCTCACCTCGGCGAGGAGGAAGATGGCGCGACTCCCCCTGGGGGCGACCCCGCTCAAGAACACGGTGGGGACGGCGCCCGGAGTCCGCCTCGAGGCGAAAGGGACGATAATTTTCGCACTCCCGGGAGTTCCGAGGGAGATGAAGAGCGTATTCAGACGCTCGCCTGAAGGAGAGATCCGGCAAAGGTTGGGGAGACTTCACACGAGGACCGTGATTCTGAAACTGGAAAGAATCTTCGAATCGACTCTGGCGCCAATCCTGAAGCGTACGATGAAGAGGTATCCGAACGTCTACATCAAGTCGCACCCAAAGGGGGTCGAGGAAGGTGTCTCTAAGATAGAATTGGATGTCGTGGTCGTCTCGAAGAGGAGGGCTGATTCGACGAAGATTTCTGAAATGATTGCCTCGGAACTCAAGAGAGAGGTCGCAACGGCGGGCGGGACGGTTCTCTCGACCCGATGAGTGAGGTGCGGGTTAGAATGGTAGTCCTGAGAATTCAACGGGCATCTTACGACCCGAGCGTCGCCTCCGAGAAGTGGGCGAGGCAAAAGAGCACCACCCTCGACCGAAGTCAGGCGCCGGAATATCCGCGCCCCCTGGTTCTCGCCTGGCCCGGTCAGACCGCTTTCGATTTGTGGCGCAATCGCTCCCCTCCTCTTCGCCTCCGTCATCGTCGTTGCGGGCTCCCTAAGGCCAGCGTATTCACACATCTCTCAATTCATGAGCGATCTCGGTTATGGGCCGAATGCCATCTTGCAGAACCTGAATTTCATCCTCACGGGAATGCTGGTCGCTGCCTTCTCCTACGGACTCCACAGGAGTCCTCCGGGCTCCCGTAAGGGTCCCGCATTCGTGACTGCCTTCGGGATTGGTTTGATATGTGCGGGAGTCTTTCCTGGCGACCCTGCGAATCCGTTCGTCCAGAGCTTGCACTTTCTGTTTGCTACGGTGCTGGAAATCTCCGGCGTGTTGGCTCCTCTCTTCGTCTACGCCAGATTGAAGAAAAATCTGGGGTGAAGAAACGAAAAACAAAGCGCACAGTCACGAAGTCCGTCGCGAAGGCGCTGTAGGTAGACCTGCCGCCCACCGCCACGCAGTGGTAGGCGACTCCCCTTTCTGGCAGCGGAATCCTTGCTATGAAGAACTAGAAGCAGGAGTTAATAACGACCACCCTGACTATTGATATTCGATTAGCGGGCCGGGTGGGATTTGAACCCACGACCTCTGTGAGTCCGAGACTCTCTACAGCTTTCCTCGGCAGAGGATAGGAGGATCGGCGTTCGGCTCTGCCGCGCTGTCCATACTCCGCTCTCCTCGATCTGCGCTACCGGCCCATTCAGTCCTGAGGCGGGTTGGAGGCTTGTATTTTACCTATCATGATTCAACAGGCGGAAGCTGATTTCAAGGAGCCGCTTGTTATTCCTGAACCTCGTTCCTTCGAGCTGGATTTCTCCGATCTCAGAAGTGTTCTCGACGTGCTTCTCCCTGCAACAGTTCACGTTCCAGTCGGGTATCCTCACAATCCTCAGCAACGAAACCTCCTTCGGCACCGGGAACATGTCGTAAATCGCGTCTCCAAAGTGCTTCTCGGCCTCTTCCCTCTCCATCTCGAACTCAAGGACCTCAGCTCCCTCCCTCATTACCGCGTTCGCTTCCTCCTCGATCCTCCTCAACTCCTCCCCGGTCGGCTTCCTCTCAGCCTGCACCGTCAGCCTCCCGCGTTCGCCGCTCACGAATACCGACGCAGTCCACTCCGTCCCGAGAACTCTCTGCACCGCCCCCTTTAGCACATGTAGTGCGGAATGAGTGCGGAGGTCCGCATCGCTCATTCGCTCACACTTTCATTGACTGGAAGAATGAACGCCTTCGCTACATTCGAATTATCTTGTAAAGGTCGTTCGCCCTTATCGTCATTCCGAATCTCTCCTCCCTCGCTTTCATGTATCGATACGTCTTCATGAGGAGGTTGGCGTGCCTTATCGGATTGAACCTGTTCTCTATCTTCAGCTTGACCAGCCGGTAGATTTCATAGAAGATACTGAAGTGGTCCAGAACGCGGTCCCTGTACTTCTGAAGGTCAGGCAGAGTCTCGCAAAGAATCTCAGCGCACTCAAGGCTTGGGATGATTCCTTCCCCGAGTATCGGAAATATGGTTCCTATCGACTCCCCGACCCCTACCACCTTGCCCTGGTAGAAGGGCTCGCAGAGCCGAGGGGGGGTGAACCTGATGGGCCTCCCGATCTTCTTTATGATCTCGCCCGGGTGGTTCCTGTTGTACTCGTCGGCGAATTCCAGGTGCTTCCTAAAGAAGTCCCCGGCGCCCACGTATCCGTTTCCCTTCTCTAGCGGGAAGTACCACAGGTAACCGCTATCGTGTCTAAACGGCTTGATGTAGAAATCATCTGTGGGAGGGCTCGGGTTGTACTTGACCTTGTATTCGATGCAGGGGATGAAGAAGTCTTGGCTTAACTTTGGCAGGAAAGCTCTGTGATTACCCGTTGCGTCTACGACCAGGTCATAACCGTCATTGAGGATACTATCCGGGGTCGCCTTCACTCCGAAGTGCGCTCTCTGTCCCTTGACGAGGTCGAGCTCCAGTTGATGCTTGTCGAATGTGACCAGCCCCTTCAGGGGGATCTCAAGCATTTCTTCCCCCAGGTCGACGCGCATGTACTTCCCGTCGTGGAGGATGTACTGTTCGAAACTAATCCCAAGCGGGGAGAGAATCTTCCCGAGCTCGTGCCTGGAGGTTCCCCAGGCGCACACAGCATTGAACCGGTCGAACGGTTGCCTTTCGTAGCCATCGACCTCGTGCTGCTCGCTCAGCCTATTCAGGAGGTACGAGCCCGCGACTCCGAGCCCGACGACCGCAATCTTCAACTCCCTTTTTGCCAAGAGGTCAATGGTTTAACCTTTCCCCCCTCTCTCACCGACACCGGCCAGCTCCTCTGTCTGACGGAAAAATAAGCGGTGTAGGCCGCGACGTAGGCGTACACTAGTATCCAGAAGAGAGTGACCTGCGCCCCAGGGCTCTCTGCGAGGATAACTCCCCAGCTGGCGGCAACGTCCAGCAAGACCAGACCAACGAAAGCGAAGTACGGAAGCAAGAGTGCCATGACGTTTTCACGGTACTTTTGAGTACACGCCCAAGCCGTACCGGCTGCCGTGCCCAAGAAGAGTCCCCCGAGTCCTCTCATCACTGTGCTCGACACTCTCCACGGCCAGAAGCTGAAGGCGAGTGAAGGAAGGAAGAACATGTTCAGGCCGAAAAAGGTGACGATCACCGCGTGTCCGAGGAAGGCGCGTCTCAGTCCTCTGGGGATCCGGTCAAGCGGACCCGTCGCCTTCCCGGTTCTTCTCACGAAGAGGAGAAACCCAGTCAACGCCATAGCCAGTAAGAATGCGGACAGAAGCCAGCTCCCAAGGGACGGTTGAAGGCCAGGCGCAATTGTTCCAGCAATAGCAACCATCAGGAAGATTGGCCAAGTCGTAACCAAGACTGCGCTATTCGAGATCCCCCTCCTATCCCTCAAGGCGAGAATAGCAGCGATCGCCAGGGCCAAGAACATTGAGCCGAACATTCGAGATGCGAGCGGTTTGATTGCATAGGGCCAGAACGCCGTCGTAGTCTCTGGTATTACGTACATGATCATACCCAAGGGAAGGCAGACGACCTCCTCTAAGTAGAAGAAGAACTCAGCCGCCCTGTTCGTCACGCGTGTATCCGTCTCGCTTGCCATCTCGTCTTTCAAAGGGTAGGCTCCATGCTGAACCGCTTCCCTGCCGTGCCGCAGGTCTCCGGGCAATTAAACCAGTCAGCCCATGGGATCCGCTTTATTAGTAGCTGACCCCGCAGAATTCATTGAAGATACGGCAGAGTTTATACACACGAAACGGGCCTCATCTCCACGCACTCGACGCGGCGCTTAGCTGGTATTCTGCTAAGATGGTAAGCGCCAGCCACGCCCTGAAGAGATATCCATTTCGCCCTTTGCCAGGCGACAGCTAAGCAAATCGACCTTACAACGCCAGCTCGAGCGCCACCGATTAATTGACAGTATACCACTTTCTCCTCTGGGCGCATCTCGAAGCACTCGACTTCATGCTCGTTGGGTATCCTGTTGAGGAGGTACGCCCCTGCCACCCCCGCCCGACGACGGCTATCCTCAAACTATTGTAATCCCTCGGAATCTACTATACATATCTATCGCATCGCTCGCTGTTTCAACAATCGACCTGACCCTTGGGCGCTGCCGATGTAAACTTAATACACCAATCATACCAAGTGTACTCAATGTCCAAAGTCGTCAAGGTCTCCGAAGACACCCATTCCAAGCTCACCGGCATGGCGAAGTGGGGCGAGCCCCTCGACCAGGTGATTCAGAGGCTTGCGACGCAGAAGGGGCTCGAGGATGTGATAGCCGGGACGAGCTCAATTTGTTTCATCGACGGAATCGAGGGAAGGCTCCTGTATCGGGGGTACGACATCAGGGACCTCGCCGCCCACTCGACCTACGAGGAGACCGCGTACCTCCTCATGAACGGGAAGCTGCCCACGGAGAACGAGCTGCAACAGTTTTCGCGGAACCTCTACGCAAAGCGTCCCGTCCCCCCTAGGATAATCTCGATAGTTCAGGAGCTCCCCAAGAACTGCGATGCGATGGACGCGCTCAGGGTCTGCGTCGCCGCTCTGGGAGTTTTCGACGACCCGATGTACTCTCTTCAAGAGAAGGCCTCATCGATCGCCGCCAGGATAGGAACGGTCGTCGCGGCCATCCACAGGCACAAGCACGACTGGACCCCCATCCTCCCGAAGGACGACCTCAGCTATGCCGCCAACTTCCTCTACATGGTCACGGGGAAGGAGCCTTCCGATTCGGACACCCGCCTGATGAACGTCTTCTTCATCCTCCACGGAGACCACGAGCTGAACGCCTCGACCTTCACCGCGAGGGTGATCGCCTCCACCCTCTCCGACATCTACTCGGCCGTCACAGGGGCGGTCGGTGCCCTCAAGGGGCCTCTGCACGGAGGCGCGAACGAGAAGGTAGTCGAGATGACCTCCGAGATTGGGAGCAGCATGAAGGCGGAGAGGTATGTGACCAACAGGCTGGCCAACAAGCAGAAGCTGATGGGGTTCGGTCACCGCGTGTACCGGACGATGGACCCGAGGGCGAAAATCCTCAAGGAGATGGCCAAGGAGTTTCTCTCTACCGAGAGGGAGAGGGAGGACTTCCAGATCCTCCTGACGGTCGAGGAGGCGATGCTGAGGGAGAAGAACCTCTACCCGAACGTCGACCTCTACTCCGGTCTGGCCCTGAACCACGTGGGAATTCCCACCTACCTCTTCACTCCCGTCTTCGCTGTCGGGAGGGCGCCCGGCTGGCTGGCTCACGTCCTCGAGCAGTACAGCGATAACAGGATCATCCGACCGAGGGCGGAATACCTGGGGTCACAGGGTTCTAAGTACGTCCCCATCGAGAACAGAGCGACAAGTAGATGAGAGTCGAGGCGCTGATTCACAGGAGCCCCGTGACGATAAGCTCGAGCGCCACGATAAAGCAGGCCGCAGAGGTCTTCGTCCGCGAGGGGATCGGTCTGCTCGTCATCGCCTCCTCCCTGAACCCTGTGAGGGCGGAGGCGGTCTTATCCGAGAGAGACGTCGTGAGGGCCATCGCGGCGGGGATGGCCGCTGGCACCTCCCTCGGCGCCATCTCGACCAAAAAGCTCGTGAGGATAAAGAGGTCCGAACCCCTCTCGAGGGCGGTCTGGCTCATGATGCAAAACCACATCAGGCATCTTGTGGTCGAGAATGACGACGGCACGCTCTTCGGGGTCCTCTCGATCCGCGACTTCTTCTTCGAGAGCAGGCTTCTCGAGTCGTTCATGAAGGAGGAATCACTCGAGATTCACGGCGGCGACTAGTAAGTGAGTGGTAGCCCTTCGAGATCCTCTTCCCTATCTTCTGCCTTCCCTAGTATATCCCTATCCAGTTTCCGTCAGCGGGGATGAGATTTTCCCTCGACATCAATCACCTCCTCGCCCGTTCAAACCTTAAATAACTTGAAGCGGTTCGCAAGTTTTGTTTGCCCCTCTTCGGTGACATCGGCTCAGTCTTCATGATGGCGGTCATCGGGGTGGTCTTCACGCTCCCAGTGATAATCATCCCGAAGATACTCGCCCCTCACAAGCCGAACCCAATCAAGAACTTGCCGTTCGAGAGCGGGCAGGTCCCGCTGGGAGGGGGGAAGATGCACTTCATGATGCAGTACTACGCCTACCTCCTGATGTTCCTGGTCTTCGACGTGATGGCGATGTTCCTCTACGCGTGGGCCGCCGCCTACAGACCTCTCGCTCTCGGCGTCTCTTCGAGCTGGATAATCACGCTCTTCATCGGGATGCTCTCGGTCCCGCTCGGCTTCGCACTCTACATGGCGGGGAGGAGAGAGCTATGGTAACGGTCCAGAAGACGGGCACGTACAATGCCCTCGTCGGTCGGCTCAACGAAATCGTACAGGACAACATAGGTGCCCCCCTTCGGTACCTTGTTAACTGGGGGAGGCTCTACTCCCTATGGCCAGTCCACCTTGAGACGGCGTGCTGTTCGGTCGAGGTCGGTGCTGCGGCCGGGTCCCGCTTCGATATGGAGAGGTTTGGGGCTCTGGAGGCCTTCGGCTCGCTCAGGCAGTGCGACCTCCTCATCGTGATGGGGACGGTGACCAGGAAGCTCGCCCCAAGGCTGAAGCTCATCTACGACCAGATGGCCGAACCGAAGTGGACAATCGCAATGGGTGCGTGCGCGATCACAGGTGGTCTCTACTTCGACTCCTACAATGTCCTCAGAGGAATCGATGACATAATACCCGTCGATGTCTACGTCCCTGGCTGCCCTCCCCGCGCCGAGGCACTCCTGCAGGGGCTCGTCCTCCTCCAGGAGAAGATAAGACACTCGCCGAGCCTCAAAGGAGCGTAACGCGGGTTGCAGGCTCAGGCCCAGACGCCTCCTCCTCAGCCAGCGAAGACCCAACCACTGGCAGACGCGATTGTTCAGAAGTTTCCCGGGACCACAGTCGACTACGTGCGCGAGAAGCGGTTGAAGGTGACGACGGCTCCGGAGAAGATCAAGGAGGTCGCGCTCTTCGTCCGGGACGAGCTCGGGTTCGACCACATCAGCTGTGTCTCGGGGACCGACTGGATAGCGAAGAACGAGATCGAGGTAATCTACTTCGTCGGGGCGGTGTCAAAGCCCGGCCAGGAGGCGATAATTGTCGCCCTCGCCGAGCGGCCAAAGAGAGACAATCCAACGGTTCCAACTCTCATCGAAGTCTGGCCTGGCGCCGAGTACCACGAGCGAGAGACGCATGAGATGCTGGGGGTGGTCTTCTCCGGCCACCCGAACCTCAAGAACCTCCTCCTCCCCGAGGATTGGAACGACATCCCTCCTCTCCGGAAGGACTACATCTCGCCCGGGAGATAAGAGGATGACAATACAATCAGAATACAATCCCGACGCCGACAGGATAATGAGCGTCGCCCTCGGGCCGCAGCACCCAGGCGCGGGGCACTTCCGCATCCAGCTCTGGCTCGACGGCGACTACGTCGTGAAGGCCGAGCCCGACCCCGGTTACGTCCACAGGGGGGAGGAGAAGATGGGCGAGTACAGGAACTACATCCAGAACGTACCTCACCTCGAGAGGCCCGTCATCCTCGACAGCTGCGGGATTCTCTTCCCCTACGCTCTGGCGGTAGACGAGCTGATGAACAACAAAATCCCACGCAGAGGGCAGTACCTCCAAGTGATCATGGCCGAGATAAACAGGATAGTCTCTCACATGTACTTCATCGCGATCTACGGCATCTTCGTCGGGCACACGACGATGATCACCTGGGCGATGGGAGACAGGGACTTCTGGATTGACATAGCGGAAAGGATAGGTGGGGCACGGGTGACCTTCGCGTACATCATCCCCGGTGGCGTGAGGAACGACATGCCTCAGGGATTGACCGAGAGGGCGTTGAAGACCTGCGACTGGTTCGAAAAGAGGATGGACGAATACGAGAAGATCTTCTTCAAGAATCCTATCTTCCTCGAGAGGTCGGAGGGGATCGGGGTACTAACGAAGGAGGACGCCATCCGCCTCGGCGCGACCGGGACCGTCCTACGCGCCTCCGGCGTGAAGCATGACATCAGGAGGGACGAGCCGTACAGCGCCTACCCAGACTTCGATTTCGAGGTTCCCTCCCTGACGGCGGGCGACTGCTGGGCGAGGGCGTACGTGGCGCTACTGGAGATGAGGCAGTCGGTGAAGATAATCAGGCAGGCCTTCAAGACGATTCCGCCGGGGCCGGTGAGACTAAAGCTGGGTCCTCAGCCGAGGGTCCCAGCGGGGGAGGTCTACGCGAGGGCGGAGGCGGCGAGAGGTGAGATGAGCTACCACCTGATCAGCGACGGCACTCCCAGACCTTACAGGCTGAAGATCGGCGTCCCCAGTTTCAAGAATATGATTATGATTCGGGAGCTGCTCAAGGGAGTTCATGTTGGGGACATCCCGCCTGTCTACTGGTCGCAGAATTTTTGGCCTGTAGAATCAGATCGTTGATGTTTTCGACCAAAAAGATAAAATTAAGTGTTACTGGGCTCGTGATTCCTCCGAGTTCTGCAGAGCGATACGAGCAGCATCGCTCAGCCTCCTCCGCTCCTCCTTAATTCGTTGATTTAGAAATTCCCAGGCGTCTGCTGCGGCCGAGAGCTGATCACGGGTGACGGCCTCACAAACTCGCCTCACGATTTGCGCCTTCGATACCTTTTCGGGATGTTTGATCGGAATCCATTGGACGAATCGCCTAACACTCTCT
>Ga0134077_10000171_pt1 | contig 13324 bp, 10 predicted proteins | sample 15_taG_5_FD_109980 | JGI IMG/M metagenome (GOLD analysis project Ga0134077, IMG submission 109980) | Grasslands soil microbial communities from the Angelo Coastal Reserve, California, USA - 15_D_Wat_40cm_5_24_1 metaG | ecosystem: Environmental > Terrestrial > Soil > Grasslands ... | reverse complement strand
TTGCTGACGATTGAAGCGTTGGTGCCGGCGGTCGGGACCATCAGCAACATCGCCAACTTGTCCGCGCATCATTTCTGTGTTCATCCTGAGCGGTTCGGGACCGTCGTGCTGGGGCTGATCAAGGCGGTAGTTGAGGAGGGCCTCATTGACCCAACCCTGTCGCAGCGGACTCCCGCTTACGTGCAAGCCCTTCGTCAGGCCGTGCAGGCCCTGTCCTGGCCGAGCGTGGAAGCAGCCGCCATGACCCCATCCAAGGGTCTCGTCGAGGCAGCCGGCTCCTTCGCCCGCGCGCCCCGAGCCGTCATTCTGGTCGGACAAGGCGTGCTGCGGACCCCGGGGAGCACCGGCATCCTGACGAATCTCCTGGATCTGTTGCTGCTGACCGGGCAGCACGGCCGACCGGGATGCGGGCTGGGTCCCCTAGCCGAGGAGAATAACGACCAGGGAGCGGTGGAGATGGGGGCGGCGGCGGAGTATCTGCCGGGGCCTTTCGACCAGAACGACCAGACCGCTCGCGCGCGCCTTGCCGGCTTCTGGAAGGAAGAGCTGCCGAAAGGACCGGGCAAGACGCTGATGGAAATTCTCGAGGAGGGACGGGCCGGCACCGTGAAAGCCATGTTCATCGTGGGGGAAAACCCCGTGGGCTCGCTGCCGCAGGGGGCAGGGGTCAAAGAGGCTTTGGAGCGGCTGGAGTTGCTCGTCTGCCAGGAACTGTTTCTGACTGAGACCGCCGCGCTGGCCCATGTCGTCCTGCCGGCCTGCTCCTACGCGGAGAAGGACGGCACCTTTACGAATACCGAGGGGCACGTGCAGGCGGTCCGGCGCACGATCGAGCCTATCGGCGAGAGCCGACCGGACTGGGAAGTCCTCTCCGCCCTCTCGGTGCTGATGGCCTACCCGATCGAATACGGAGAGGCCAGGGAAATCCTGAAGGAGATCAGAAATCTGATTCCCGGCTACGGCCTGCTGGGGCCGGCGCCGACCCCGCCGCGGCCGGACAACGCGGCCGTGGATCGTTACCTCCGGGAGGGGTACGCCGAGGATGTGGCGGCTCGTTATCAGCTCCCGGGCGAGAGGCCCTTCGACAGGGCTCAGCCTGCGACGAACTCAGCCGAGTCGGGCCGGCCTGAGGCTGTGGCGCGTGACCGGGGACGGGGACCCGTTGCTCCGGGATTGAAACGGGTGCCCCGCGTTACCGGTTTAACGCTGGTGGTGGGTCAGACGCTGTTCCATTCCGGGAAACTCTCGACCCGGTCGAAGGGTCTGCTTCAGATCCAGGCGACCGGCGCGCTGGGGCTGAACCCCGCCGACGCGGGCCGACTTGGCATCGCTGACGGAGATTGCGTCCGACTCTCGAACGGACTGGGTCAGATGACCACGACAGTCAAACTGCTGGACCGCGTACCCGACGGTCTGGCTCTGTTTCCGGAACATTTTGATGAGGATGCGCGTCGGTTGCTGAGTGTCTCCACAGATCCTCAGACGCAGGTGCCGTATTTCAAGACGACTCAGGTGAAGGTGGAGAAAATTGAGAATCGTTAACCGTTATTCGTTGGCGATAGTAACTGAGTAAATAAGTAAGTGAGTAATTACCAATTACTCACTTACTTAATTACTTGGCTTACCCGGGGTCGCGATTAACGAATAACGTTTAACGAATGGGGAGGAACTGTGGTTGAAGTCGGAGTCAAGCTCGCCTTGTCGCTCACCCAGATTGCAGTCGTGATGGGCGTTGTGCTGCTCACGGTGATGTTTCTCACGCTGGCGGAGCGCAAGGTGCTCGGGTGGATGCAAGACCGGATGGGACCGATGGAAGTGGGACCCTACGGCATCCTCCAACCCGTCGCCGACGGACTGAAGCTGTTCTTCAAGGAGGACATCGTCCCGGCCGGAGCGAACAAGTTCCTGTTCAGCATGGCGCCCCTCCTGGCCCTGGTGCCCGCGTTGATCGGCTTCGCCGTCATTCCATTCGGGCCTGACCTGACCGTGGAGGTGTTTGGCGTCCAGTTCAAGCCGTTCGTGATCAGCGACATTAACGTAGGGATTTTGTACATCCTCGCGTTCACGTCGATCGGCGCGTACGGGATCATCCTGGGCGGCTGGGCTTCAAACAGCAAGTATTCGTTGCTCGGTGGCTTGCGGTCTGCGGCCCAGGTCATCAGTTACGAACTGAACGTGGGGTTGGCGATCGTCGGCGTGCTGCTGCTGGCAGGCTCGCTGAGCCTGGTCAAGATCACCGAGGCTCAGACCGGCTGGTTCTGGAACTGGTTCATCTTCGCCCCGCCGTTCCCCCAAATCTTCGCCTTCGTCGTGTACGTCATCTCGGCGGTGGCGGAAACCAACCGGCTGCCGTTCGACCTGCCGGAGGCCGAGAGCGAGTTGGTGGCGGGCTTCTTCACCGAGTACAGCGGGATGCGGTTCGCGTTCTTCTTCCTGGCTGAATACGCTAACATGATCCTGGTCTCTTGCATCGCCGCCGCGCTGTTCCTGGGCGGGTGGAACGCGCCGGCGCCGTTCCTGCAGTTCCACGGCTCCCTGGCGCATCTGCTGTGGCTGTCCGCGACCATCTGGTTTGCGGTCAAAGTCTATTTCTTTTTGTTCCTGTTCTTCTGGCTGCGCGCGACGCTGCCGCGCTTGCGGTACGACCAGCTCATGCGGTTCGGGTGGAAGGTGATGCTTCCCATCGCCCTGGGAAACATTCTGATCACCGCCATCGCGGCGTACCTTTTCCCCAGGAGCTGATGGCTGATTGCTGATAGCTGATGGCTATGAAGATCAAGGATTGGCTCAAGACGATCATTTTCTACGAGATCCTCGTGGGCATGAAAGCCACGCTCAGGCACCTGCTGCACTACAAGCCGATCACGCTGCAGTATCCCCACGAGAAGCGGACCTTGCCGGACAGCTACCGCGGGATGCTCTCCCTGCTCCGGTATGACGACGGCATCGAGAAGTGCGTCGGCTGCGACCTCTGCGAGGCCGCTTGCCCCTCGCGGGTCATCAAGGTGATCAGCGCGGAGGTGCCCGGGGAGCCCACGAAGCGATACGCCAAAGAGTATTACATGGACATGACCCGCTGCCTCTTCTGCGGCCTATGCGTACAGGCCTGCCCGGTGGACGCGCTGGGCATGACCCGCGAGTACGAGTGGGCCGTCTATGACAAGCGCCACCTCTATTTGAACAAGGAGCAACTCCTGGCCATCGGGGACCGGGCGTTCCCGGTGCGGGAGAAGAGACTGGAACTGCAGCATCCGAACGTGGCCTTCTTCAACGTCGCGTTCACGCATTTGCCTCCCAAGACTAGTTGAGCGCGACGTGGGACTGTTCTTCTTCTATTACCTCGCTGGCGTCATCATCCTGACCGCTCTCCTGGTGGTGGCCCTTCGCAATCCCATCTACAGCGTCCTCTCCCTGCTGATCATGTTTTTCCATGTGGCCGGGCTGTACGTGACGCTGCACGCCGAGTTCCTGGCTGCCGTGCAGGTGATCGTGTACGCGGGCGCCATTCTGGTGCTCTACCTGTTCGTGGTGATGCTGCTGAACGTCAAACGCGAGGACCGCTATCATCCCCAGCTCCCTATCGGCGCGTTCATGGGGCTGGTCATCGTCACCGAAGTGCTGTTGTTGGCGTTCCAGCGGAGGGAGTCCGACCTCCCCGCCATGCCGCCGCCCGGGAGCGTCGCCCAGGTTGCCGGGAACACCGAGACCATCGGCGACGTGCTGTACACGACCTACCTCTTCCCATTCGAGGTCGCTTCGCTGATCCTGCTCGTGGCGATGATCGGCGCGATCGTCCTGGCGAAACGAGATCTCTTTGAGAAACAAGCGTGAAACGTTATTCGTTAAAAGCAAAAAACAGGCAGTGAGTGGAAAGAAGTTAGACATCGCTTTGTGATTAACGAATAACGATTAACGAAAATGGTTCCTCTGAGCTACTACGTCACCTTGAGCGCGATCGTCTTCATCACCGGCGTGGTGGGCGTTCTGATCCGCCGGAACATCATTATCATTCTGCTGTCCGTCGAGCTGATGCTGAATGCCACGAACATCAACTTCGTTGCCTACTCGTATTATTTCCAGAACATCGCCGGCCAGGTGTTCGTCTTTTTCGCGCTCACCGTCGCCGCGGCGGAGGTGGCGGTCGGATTGGCCATCATCATCGCCCTGTACCGGAGCAGGTCCAGCATCAACGTGGACGAGTTTCAGTTACTGAAATGGTAACGAAGTTATGAGTAACGAGTCATGAGTAACGAGTGAACGAGGCCGTTTGGAATCTCTGCTATACACGTTGATTCCGCTCCTTCCGCTTGCCGCGTTCCTGATCCTGGGGCTCTTCGGCCACTGGATCAAGGACCGGGCTCACCTCGTGGCCGTGCCGGCAGTCCTGACCTCGTTTCTCTTCTCACTGTTCGTGTTCGATGAGGTCGCGGGCGGAAGAAATGTGACGATCCCCCTCTATACCTGGCTGACTTCCGGAGATCTCCGCATCGAGCTCAGCCTCTACTTCGATCGCCTCACCGCCGTCATGTTATTGCTGGTGACGATCGTCAGCGGGCTCGTGCACGTCTATACGATCGGCTACATGCACGGCGAGCGCGGCTATGCCCGGTTCTTCGCCTACATCGCCTTGTTCACTTTTGCGATGCTCATGCTGGTGATGGCCGACAACTTCCTGCAGTTGTTCGTCTTCTGGGAGGCGGTCGGGCTGTGCTCCTACCTCTTGATCGGCCATTGGTATGAGCGCGCAACGGCCCGCGCTGCGGCGACCAAGGCCTTCATCGTCAATCGGGTGGGAGATTTCGGGTTTCTGTTGGGGGTGTTGCTGGTGTGGCTGACCTTCGGGTCGTTGGAATATCGCCATGTCTTTGCCCAGGCCGCCGATCTCACCGGGGAAACCGTCAATCTCTTGAGTCCCATCGGGGGCACGTGGGAGGTCTCGACGGTGACCATGATCTGCCTGCTGTTGTTCCTGGGAGCGGTGGGCAAGTCGGCGCAGGTGCCGCTCCACGTCTGGCTGCCGGACGCCATGGAAGGTCCCACGCCGATCTCGGCGTTGATTCACGCCGCTACCATGGTGACCGCCGGCGTGTTCATGGTGGCGCGGATGGCGCCGCTCTACAACCTGTCGGCGGCGGCGATGGACGTGGTCGCGGTGACCGGCACCGCCACGATGCTCCTCGGGGCCACGATCGCGCTGACGCAGTATGACATCAAGCGCGTGGTGGCCTGGTCCACCGTCAGCCAGCTCGGATTCATGATGATGGCCTGCGGGCTGGGCGCCTACGCCGCCGGGATCTTCCATCTGCTCACCCACGGCGCGTTCAAGGCCCTCCTGTTTTTGGGATGCGGGTCGGTGATCATCGCGCTCCACCACGAGCAGGACATGCGGAAGATGGGGGGACTCAAGGACAAGCTGCCGGTGACCTACTGGACCTTCGTGATCGGCTCCTTGGCTCTGGCAGGATTCCCCTTCACCGCCGGCTTTTTTAGCAAGGACGAGATCATGGTTGAGGCCTGGTCGGCCGGCGCGCTGGGCAAAACGCTCGCCGCAGTCGCCCTGGTGACGGCGGCGCTCACGGCGTTCTACAGCTTTCGCCTCGTGTTCGTGACCTTTTGGGGCCAATCGCGGGTGGATCCGCAGCACGCCGGGCACCTGCATGAACCCTCGCGAACGATGACGGTCCCGCTCGTCATCCTGGCGTTTCTGTCCATCGCGGTCGGGTATCCCGCGATCCCCGGCTTCCTTGCGCCGGCCATCCCGGGTCCCGGAGGCCTGGCAGTCCACCATGAGGGATCCGCCGCCGGCGGCATCATGGCGGTCGCCACGTTGATGGGACTCGTCGGGATTGCAACCGCGTACATCGTCTACGTCAGATGGCCGGGGCTGCCGGACCGGCTCGCGGGACAATGGCAGCGGGTGTATCGCCTTTCCTTGAATAAATGGTACGTGGACGAGGCCTACGACCGCGCGGTGGTGCGACCGACAGTCCGGCTGGCCGACCGCCTCTGGACCTGGGTGGACGTGGCGATGATCGACGCAGCGGTCAACGGGGTGGCCCGCGCGATCGCCTGGTGGGGGTGGGTGATGCGGCTCGTGCAGAGCGGCCAGACTCAACATTACGCGCTCGGCATGACGCTCGGCGCCGTTCTCATTTTGAGCGTATATCTGTTTTTGTGAGTAACTAAGTAAATAAGTAATTCAGTAATTAGTCAATTACTCAATTACACAATTACCAGATTCCCTGACCAATCATGAGTGATCCAACAATCCAGACCACCGGCTTCCCCTGGCTGACGGCCGTCGTCTTCCTCCCGCTAGCGGGGGCGGTGATGCTGTTCTTCGTCAAGGAGTCGCTGGTGCGATGGACGGCCCTCGTCGTCGCGCTGGCCGACCTGGGTCTCTCGCTTCCGCTCTGGCTCCTCTTCGACCCTTCTACGCCGCGTATGCAATTCACGGAGCGGGTCTCGTGGATCGCCTCGCCTTCCATCAACTACAGCATCGGCATCGATGGCATCAGCCTGCCGTTGCTCCTCCTCACTACGTTCCTCACCCCCCTGTGCGTGCTCGCGTCATGGAAAGCCATCGAGGCCCGCATCAGAGAGTTCATGGCGACGATGCTGATCATGGAGACCGCCATGCTGGGCGTCTTCGTGGCCTTGGACCTCGTGCTGTTCTACGTGTTCTGGGAGGCCATGCTGATCCCGATGTACCTGATCATCGGGGTCTGGGGAGGTCCAAACCGGTTGTACGCGGCGATGAAGTTCTTCCTGTACACGCTCGTCGGCAGCGTCCTGCTCCTCATCGCGATCCTCGTCGTGTTCTTCCACGGGGGGCAGACCTTCGACATGCTTCTCCTCAGCCGGGTCGGATATTCGCCGACCGTTCAGAACTGGGTGTTCTGGGCCTTCTTTGTCGCGTTCGCCGTGAAAGTCCCGATGTTCCCGTTTCATACCTGGCTGCCGGACGCGCACGTGGAGGCGCCGACCGCCGGCAGCGTCTTCCTGGCCAGCGTGCTGTTGAAGATGGGGGCGTACGGCTTCCTGCGCTTCACGCTTCCGATGCTGCCGGACGCGACCGAGACCTTTACCCCGATCATGGTGGCCCTCTCGCTGATCGCGATCCTGTACGGGGCCTACATGGCCTTGGCGCAGGCCGACCTGAAAAAGTTGATCGCCTATTCGAGTGTCAGCCACATGGGATTCGTGACCCTGGGGATTTTCGCGCTGAACGCCCAGGGCATCGAGGGCGCGATCCTGCAAATGGTCAACCACGGCATCACGACCGGCGCGCTCTTCCTCTGCGTGGGGGCCATCTACGAACGGACGCATAGCCGCATGATCGCCGACAACGCCGGCCTCGCCCGGCCGATGCCGCGCTTCGCCACCGTCCTGGTGATCTTTGCGCTGTCCTCCCTGGGACTCCCGGGCACGAACAGCTTTGTGGGAGAGTTCCTCGTCCTGGTGGGCACGTTTCTTTGGAGCCAGGCCGCGGCCGCGATCGCGGCGCTGGGAGTCATCCTCGCCGCGGTGTATCTCCTGTGGATGGTCCAGCGCGTGGCCTTCGGGCTCCCGGACGGCCACAACACGGAACGGCTGCGTGACCTCAACCTGCGCGAAATGGCTACGTTCGTCCCGCTGGTCGTGCTGGTCTTCTGGATCGGTCTCTTCCCGAACCCGGTGCTGACGGCGATGCACGCCAGCGTGAACAACCTGATCGAACATGTGGACCTGGAGGAGGTGTCGCTCGCCGTCCCCAACCCATGACTCTTCCCTTATCCGATCTCACAGCCGTGCTTCCGGAGCTGATCATCGTGGCCGCAGCCTGCCTCGTGCTGGGGCTGGACCCGATCACCCCTGCGTCGAGAAAAGACTGGCTGGCCTGGCTCAGTCTGGTGTCGCTGGCGGTCTGTGCCGGTGTCACCTCCTCGCAGATGCACCTGCGGGTGTCCGCGTTCAGCGACCTGGTGCTGCTCGACCCCTACGCCTGTTTCTGGAAGCTGTTGCTCTACCTCGCGAGCGGCCTCACCATTCTCATGTCGTTGGCGTATCTACGAACGGAGCGGATCCATCTGGGCGAGTACTACGGCTTCATCCTGCTCTCACTCTGCGGGATGATGATCATGGTCTCGGCCACCGACCTGCTGACGATCTACCTGGGCATCGAGTTGATGTCCCTCTCGCTGTATGTGCTGGCCGGCTTCAAGCGGTTCGAGGCGCGCTCGCTCGAGGCCGCGGCGAAGTACTTCGTGTTGGGGGCTTTCTCCTCCGGGATCCTGCTGTACGGCATCTCGCTGCTGTTCGGCGTCGCCGGCAGCACCCGCCTGGCCGCCATCGCTGCGGCGGTCGGTTCGCGCGGCCTCGACGATCCAGCCCTCGTGGTCGCGCTGATCCTGCTGGTGGTCGGGTTCGGCTTCAAGATCGCGGTCGTGCCGTTTCACATGTGGACCCCGGACGTCTATGAAGGCGCGCCCACCTCCGTCACCGCCTTCATGGCGGTCGCCTCCAAGGCGGCCAGCTTCGGCGCCTTCCTGCGCGTCTTTCTGGAAGGCCTGGGCGGGCTCAAGGCCAACTGGTACGGCCTGTTCCTCGTGGTCTGCGTCGCCACGATGGTCCTGGGCAATGTCGTGGCGATCGTCCAGACCAACATCAAACGGATGCTCGCGTATTCCAGCATTGCGCACGCCGGCTACGCGCTCATCGGGGTGGTCGTGGCCGGGCAGACGGAGGCGGAGGGCGCGGTGAGAACCCTCGGCGTGTCCAGCGTCATGCTCTACCTGGCGGTCTATGCGTTTATGACCCTGGGGGCCTTCGCGGTGGTGGCGATGCTCCGCAAAGGAGGCCTGGAAGGCGACGAGATCGAAGATTTCACCGGTCTGGCCAAGCGGCAGCCACTGGCCGCGTTCCTGATGCTGGTTTTCATGGTGTCGCTCGCGGGGATTCCCCCCACCGCCGGCTTCATCGGCAAGTTTTATTTGTTCATGGCTGCCGTCAAGGCCGGACTGACCTGGCTGGCGGTGGTGGCCGTGCTGTTCGCCGCCGTCTCCGCCTATTACTACCTCCGGGTGGTGATGGTCATGTATATGCGCGACCCCGAGCCCGTCGAGGGGCCGTTACCACGCCTGGCCATGTCGCCGGCCATGACGATCGTCCTGGCCAGCACCCTTGCCGGCGTGATCCTCCTCGGCCTCTACCCGAACCCGCTCGTGTCCGTTACCACGTACGCGGTGCTCAGCCTGAAATGACCGCTGACGATTGACGATCGATCTCTCCTCGTGGTCAAACATGACCCATTCGCCGTTGACCATTATTCCTTGACGGCCCTCTCGTTTGACCGCATCCTAGCGGGGTGAAGGCCTTCCTCCGATTGCTGTTAGCCGCCGTGTCCGACTTCCGACGCCACGGCTGCTCCAGCCTGTCCGCCTCGCTGGCGTTTTTTGCCCTTCTCTCTTTCTTTCCGATCGTATTTCTCCTGCTCCACGGGGTCAGTTTCTTCATGCGCCTCGACCAAGATGGCTCTGAGCAACTGCTCACCTTCCTCCAGGGGTTTCTGCCCAGCCTGGGGGCGGAGATCGCGGAAGAGATGGAGCGGGTCGCCGGGGAGCAGGTCTCCCATGTGGTGGTTCTCCTGACCTTCGCGTGGTTCGGACTTCAAGTATTCTACGAGGTGGATTACGCCGTGAACGTCGTGTTCGAGGCGCCGCGGCAGCGGCATCCGTTGATGACGACGGCGATCTCCATCGCCTTACTGGGGCTCGTGGGAGCTCTCTTCACTCTGTCATACCTCGTAACGCAAATCCTCGATCTGGTCGTCCTCTATGCGCCGGGGTTCGGAGGCATCAGTCCGATGGCAGTCGCCACCTACGAGTTCCTCCTGTCCTACAGCCTCCCGTTCCTGCTCGTGTTGGCCGCCGTGACCTGCCTCTATCGGTATCTCCCTCGGACCCGTCCCCTCTGGCGTGATGCGGCCGTTGGCGGGATGATCTTCGCGCTCCTCTGGGAGGGCGCCAAACACCTGTTCAGCATCTATGTGCCGAGCCTGACGGTCTACAGCCGGATGTACGGCTCGCTGCTCGTGGTCGTGCTGTTTCTCTTGTGGGTGTACTATTCCGCGGTCTTGCTGCTCTTTAGCGCGGCGATCGTCCATCGTCTGCAAGTACCCCGCCAGCCATCGATGTCCCCCTGAATTTCACTGAACACACGTTTCACGAATTCCTGGTGCCTGAGCAGGTTCCGTTGTAGGATCAGGGCGTTCGCTCGTTAGCATACGCACGGAGTGGTTGGCGCATGAACATGAACCAGGACACCCTCATCCTCGCCGGGGCCCTCGCCGCGTTTGTGGCCGCGTGCCTCTCGATCATGGATAAGTTCCTGACCCTGAAAGAGCGTCTCGCGACGGCCCACCCGCGCAAGAAAGAAGCTGAGCCCGTGGCCCAGCGCGCCCAGGCCGAGGAAGCGCCCCTTTCCCGACATCGGGCGCCGACCAAGGTATTCCAGGTCTCCGCCTATCTCCTGGTCCACGAAATCACCGTCATCGCCGCGGCAGGGGTCCTCCTCAATTACCTCGGCCTCGTGCTGAGCCGCCAGTTGCAGAGCATTCTCTATCTCGACATGACCGGCACGGCTCTGGCCGCGTTCCTCCTGGGTCCATGGTGGGGCATGATGGTCGGATTGCTCTCCAGTTCGGTCGTGAACTGGCTCCTCTATCCGGAGCCGGGGGCCGCGCTGTCCATCTTCCCCTGGTCTCTCGTGAACATGACGGGGGGCCTCTTCTGGGGCCTGATGGCGCGCCGAGCCTGGTTTCGGAAGTACATGCGATCCGCTCGAGGCTCGATCATCTCCCATGTGTGGTATCTGGCGAGCTTCGGCGTCCTGGGCGGCTGTGTCATGAGTATCCCCGGCGCCTTTGTGGGGGCGGCCGTCTCGGGACAGACCGCGTTTGCGCTGAGCCCGCAGGTGGCCGCCGTTCTCGACCGGTTCGCCTCAGACTGGCAGCAGGTGCTGAGCCATCACCTTCAAGCAGTTTTCGGTACCACGTTGGGGAAGAGTCTGGGAGTGACGTTCGTGTACTGGATGCAGCACTGCTTGTGGTATATCCCGGACAAGACCATGACCGCTGCCATCGCGCTCGCCGTCCTGAAGTACGGGTTCCCGCTGTTCGAGCGGGAGCTGATTCACGGGGGTTCGAGCGGAAAGCCCCCCGTGGATACCCGCATGGCTCCGCTGCTGGTCGGGCTGCTCTATTCGCCCTCGTTCGGCCACCTCGTGACCGCAAATCTGTATGCGGGCACGCGGTTCTGGCCACTGTGGGCTTCCCCGTGGCTCATTCTGATCGCAGGATACTTCTTCTTGTACCGGCGGGGGCCGTCCAACTCATCCGTGAAGCAGGCCTGTCTGGCTCGGGCCGATCGTTACGCCAGGGTGTTGAAGCCGATCCAGGAAGAACCGACCTATGAGTTCTGCCGGCGTTTGACGCTCGCCACGCTGATCGCGAGCGTCCTGTTCGCGGTCTTTCTGCCGATCCTGTTGGTGGACTTTTCCCGGGCGGCGTTCAATTTCTTCTGCGTGGTGTACGGCTTTCTGCTGGCGGTGCATCTCGTCAGTGTGGCGATCTCCCAGAACCTCTCCGTGGCCCGAGCGGGCGAATAGGGGCCTCCGATAAGCTCAGCACTCATAACTCAGTACTCAGAACTATCTGTACTCTTTGAGCGGCGTGGGTTTCGAAGCTGCAAAAACCGGTTCACGCCGGAACGGGTGATGAGGCCGACCAGCCGTCCCTCCTGAACCGCCGCCAGGCGGCCCTGCCCTTCGCGAAGCATCTGCTCGAGCGCCTTCAACGCCGTCGCATCGGGGGCGATCTCCATCGCGGGCGACCAGGGCTGCATAATGTCCCGCACTCGCCGCCATTGCCAGAGGGACTGGGGCAGGGACTGCACGTCATGGATCGTCACCATCCCGACCACGCGACCGTCCTCCACGACCGGGAAGCCTTCATAGCCGTGCCGGAGGAAGTGCTGAGCCACCGCTTCACCCACATTGAGGTCCGGGCTGATCGTGACCACATCGCGCACCATTAAATCTCCGACCGCGACCCGGGCGAGAGCGGACCGGATGGACGCCTGGCGCCGGCTGCCACGGGCCGCGACGAACAAGAACACGCCGATCAGGATGATCCACCCGCCGTTCGCCGCCAGCGGCTCCGGCATGGCGCCGGTGGCGGCGCCGAGCAGCAACACCGTCCCCAGGGACACGAGCGCCACTCCAAACCCCTGGCCGGCGAGAGAAGCCTGCCGTGTGGCTCGATCGAAATCCCCTGACCATGCCCACAGGCCTGCTCTGAGCACCCGCCCGCCGTCAAGGGGGAACCCGGGGATGAGGTTGAACAGCCCGAGTTGGAGGTTAATCGCGCCGAGCAGGAATCCGAGAGCCACCAGACCCGGCCGAGTCTGAGCGACAGACACCAACCCGAGGAGCAGCCCTGCCAGGGCGAAGCTGACGATCGGCCCGCCGATTGCGATCAGGAACTCCGCTCGGGGCCCGGGCGGCTCCCGATGCATCTGGGCGATGCCTCCGAAGACAAAGAGCGTGATTTGGCGGATCGGGATTCGGTACCGCAGCGCCACGAACGAGTGGCCCAGCTCGTGAAGGAGAACCGACCCAAACAGCAGCAGCGAAGCGACGCCGCCCATCATCCAGTAGCGCGGGACCGAAAGGCCCGGAATCGACTCCGGCAGATACCCGGTGGCCAGGCTCCACGTGACGAACCCGAAGATCAAGAACCAGGATACATGGACCTTGATCGGGATGCCCAGGATGCGGCCGATCTGCCAATCGCGGCCATTCATAGCAAAAGACTGTTGCCCCCCCCGGAGCCCGGGGACCACGAGTCACTCTCACGATGACGAGAGGGCGCTGTGTGGAACCCAGAGGATGCTGGAAAAGCCCGCCCAGCAAGGCCGCAGCGAGAGCGATGCGAGAACGCCGCTGGAGGGCTTTTACAACATCCTCAGCTTATCCATACCAGCCATGACGTCCGACCGTCAATCCCAATCTCCCGCTTCCCCTGAGTCCAAATCCATTGATTCGGGTATACTGGGCGGCATGCGGAACCAGATGTCTCGCTCGGCCTTCGCGGCGTGGGCCATCATATGGGGGGTGGCGGCCGGGACCGGAGACGGAGCGGCGCAAGTCATCCGCGTGGGTCCACCGACCTGCAAAGCGATTGCGCTCACCTTCGACATGTGCCCGGTCCGGAAAGGCACCGGCTACGATGCCGAGCTTGTCAACATGCTGATGACCAAGCGCATCCCGGCCACGTTCTTTCTGT
>Ga0134077_10000162_pt1 | contig 13497 bp, 13 predicted proteins | sample 15_taG_5_FD_109980 | JGI IMG/M metagenome (GOLD analysis project Ga0134077, IMG submission 109980) | Grasslands soil microbial communities from the Angelo Coastal Reserve, California, USA - 15_D_Wat_40cm_5_24_1 metaG | ecosystem: Environmental > Terrestrial > Soil > Grasslands ... | reverse complement strand
GATCGGTGCTGTCGGAGATGTCGTGATTTTGTCGGACGTATTTTCGCCGCGAGCGTTAGCGCCCCCTCGGCCTCAAACAGTGGAGTCGATAGGACCACGAGCTTGTGCCCAGTGCGGGGAGCCAGTTCTAACGGGCGCTAGACATTGTATTCGATGTGGAGCGAGTGTGGAATTAGGCAACTGTCCTGGCTGTGGAACGGTAAACCCGTCCGAAGCTAGGTTTTGCAAGAACTGCGGAAGCAGAATGCCCGGCATGCAGGCAAGTCCAGCTAGGCCCTAGCCGTCATGCCTGAAAGAACCATTTCGACTTCGCGTGTCATCCGCGTGACTCTTCCACTTTCCAGAATCAAAACGAGGTTGCAGTCCCTGAGAGTGCTCGGTCTGTGGGCGATCATGATGGTTGTCTTTCCCTGCATGAGTTTTTGAATGGTCTCGAGGATTGCACCCTCTGTATGAACGTCCAGTGAGCTAGTGGGTTCGTCGAGAACCAGGATCGGCGCGTCCTTGAGAAACGCACGTGCCAGCGATATTCGCTGACGTTCTCCCCCCGACAGCTTCATCCCTCGCTCTCCAACGAGCGTATTGTAGCCATCCGGCAGATTCGTTATGAACTCGTGAGCATTGGCCTGAGTCGCAGCCTTCACAATTTCCTCCATACTCGCGTCTGGACGCGCGAATCGAATGTTTTCCGCCACGGTCGTAGAAAAGAGTACCGTTTCCTGATGGACCACGGCGAACTGGTTTCGTAAATCAGCGACCTTGTAGTCTCTCAGGTCCCTGTCGTCTAGGGTGACGCTCCCTTGATTTGGATCGAAGAGACGCAAGAGCAAGTTGGAAAGTGTGGACTTTCCAGAGCCTGTGGGACCAACTACGCCAAGACGGTCGCCTAGAGCGAGTTGGAACGACACGTCTTGGAGGACCGGATGGTCCTTGAGATACTCGAATGACACATTGTCGAAGGCTAATTTTCCCTTGGCTCTCCCAAGAGGAATCGCGTTCGGAGACTCAGGCACATCAGGCTTCTCATCCATCACAGCATGGTACCTCTCAACTCCTGTCAAGGACATTTGAATATCGAGCAATGATTGGCCAACATTTCTAAGCGGACCATAGAGTTGCGTCACGTAAAAGTTCACAACGAGCAGACTTCCGAGACTAAGAACTCCTGACTCAACATGTCCGATTCCGACAAAGAGAACCGCGGCCAAGCCCGCCGCTGTCACAACGCCAACAAGAAGGTTGTAGACTGCGCCGTCGACTTGTACTCTGAGTGCCGCAGCTTGGCTCTCGCTATAGTGGGACACTAACTGCTGACTCTTTCTCTCCTCCTGCCCGTACGATTTTACCAGTCTCGATGCCCCCAAGGTCTCTTGTGCTACCGCCATCGCGGCAGTCTCCGAGTTCCGGTACTTCCGCCATCCGGCACGAATCCTAGGCCGAAACACCACGATCAGAAGGAACATTGCGGGAGAGACGAGAAGAGCAATCAAGGCCAACTGCCAGTCAAGCAACACCATTACTACAATCATCGCACCAAGCGTCAAGATCGAAGTGGCGAGTGGAATCATGCCATCTATTCCAAACGAGCGGAGCATTGGCGCATCGTTCAAGGTCCGATAGGCCGAGTCAGCAGCGCCCATCGTATCATGATATGTTACGGAGAGACGCTGCATCTGGCGGAACAGGCGATCACGCACGTCAAGCGTCATGACATTCCCGAGCTTACTACTAGCCCAAACATTCACTAGGTTCTGGAAATAGGTTAGGAAAGCAACGCCCAACAATAATCCAACAGCGACCCAGAGCACCGAGTTCTTGGAAAGCGAAGGCCCGGTCGAGGAAAAAATCGCGAGATATCCAGGGAGAGGCTGAGAACCTAGAACGCTGTCAACCAAAAGCTTGAGCGGCAGAGGGGTAATCAGGGTAATCGGCACTGCCGCAAGAGAAATTATCAGCAATACAAGCAGAGACCAGGCATATGGTCGAAGATCCCTGAGCGCTCTCCTAAACATTTTCCATTCTTAGAGAGAATGGTCTTCCTATTATTGACTGAGCTTAGAGTTGTCCAGCCAATCCGTTTAGTTGTATCTCTTGCCCAGCAGTTGGAAAATCGCGGTCCCCATTAGACCGCCCACGACGAGGAAAAGCGCGTTGTAGTTTAGGATGAAGGACGCTGGCCATATGTTCGACTGGACCCATTGCTGCATATTCGGGTTCGAAACATACTCGTGCACCATTCCCGCATAGAAGATGATTAGCACAACTGTTTGCGCCACCAACACGCCTAATGTCTTGGACTTGTGGTGCGGCAATCCGTTCCCAATTCTCGACTCACCATTAGGCTGGCCACCAAGAATGGATTCCCCCGGCCCGGTCTTGGGCTCAACAAGCACCTCAAGCTCATAGAGTGCGGACCGCAGCCGATCCGTCTCTTCCCTCGTCTTCCGGATCGCGAGAGAATACATGCATAAGGCTACACCTGAAATTACAAGCAGCATCGATAGCGAGACAAGAGTTAGGGAAGAAGATCCTTGGATTATCAGCCAGACCCAGAAAACAGTCCCGGTTCCGAGTCCGAGCACACCGAGAGCAGCAGCAGCCTTGCCTCTCCAGTTCTTCTCAGTGGTAAAGATAGCCTCGACGCCTGCCTGGACCGGTTTTCTTTTTCTCGATCGGTTTGCCATAGTCCCGCGCTCATTGAGACTGAAGCTTCGACAATACGGTGTCGGCTAGCTCAGCCTCGGCCATCTCCTTCGCCAACTGCCGATAAGCGTCAGAAGCATTATTCTTCGGACTCCAGACGAGACCAGGCATACCCTTCCCTGGCGCCTCAGCCATCCGGACTGACCGGGGCACCGGAACGCTCAACACGTGGTCGCCGAACCTCTCTTTTAGACCACTAGCGATTTTCTTTGATAACCCAGTCCTCTTGTCAAACATCGTCAGTAGAATGTAATAGTCGAAATCCGTCCTCGCCCGCAACTTCACCATCCGCATAAACCTCAACAGCGTCGGCAGGCCTTCCATCGAAAAGTACTCGCACTGAACCGGCACAATCATCAAATCACAAGCTACTATCGCATTCACTGTCAAAATGCCAATGTTCGGTGGACAATCAATCAAGATCGCATCATACTTGTGACGCGCAACCCCCAGACTCTCACGCAGAATGAACTCCCTGCCGGGGATCGATGAAAGCTCGACCTCTCCACCCGCAAGGTCAATGTTGCTGGGGACAAGGCTCAGATTCTTCACCCGAGTCTCCAAGGTCACCTCGTCGACCTTCCGAGACTGCGCCACGACATCATACACGGTATAGAGAAGCTTCGACTTCTCAAACCCAAAACTAATCGTCGAGCTACCCTGAGGATCAATATCAACTAACAGAACATGCTTACCGATCTGAGCGAGAGCTGTCGCCAGGTTCACACATGATGTGGTCTTGCCAGTACCGCCTTTGTTGTTCGCGAAGCTAATGATCATCAGTGAAAGCTGCACTGAATCCTTATCAGGTTAGTAAGAGACTCATTCCACCGAATGGCCAAAGGAAGCCAGTCCGCAGTCATGCTCTTTGCTAAGAAGATGGTATTGAGAGTGCGGCCAGAGAATTAGAATCTTGGGTCGTTTATTACATCGGAGCGAGAGAGTTAGCCTTGTCCTATTAGAACAAACCGCGGAACTAGACAAGTCTAGGCATCTCGCCCCCTTAGAGCGATGCAATTTTCAAGCGATTGGCTTCACAAAATGACATCTTTTAAGCAATAGCGATGGCCTCCGACTGGCAATGGACCCCCGCAGAACGCGGTACTTGGTAGGAGCTGGAATCCTCCTAGGAGTAGCCGCTTTCAATTTTCTGACCTATACTTCTACGACAACCCTTCAGTCCACCTTGGCTATTCAGCCAGGACTAGCTGAAGATATCTCAACTACCCGAAGCTCAGGGGATTCTATCAGCGGAGACTTCCACGAAACCTCGGGGATGCTCGTAAGCTTCTTCATTCTTAACAGTGCCCAGTTCGCCAGCCACCAGGTCGGCGGATCCTTCAACTATCTCTATTCCCTCCAAGATACTCCATCCGGGAGTTTTTCCTACACAACCCAGACGCAAGACACATACTACCTATTCTTCGACCATGGAACAGGATTATCCAATACAGGTGAGACGGTCTACTTTCAGCGGACCTACCTTACCCACAGCCTCTACCGTCTACAACTAGGACTCGTATTCATAGCCATCGCCGGAGTAGACCTCGTCTTTGCTCTTCGGATCAGAACGCCCGAGACCCCAGAACTCCCTCCCCCGGTCCCTACCGTCGCTCCACCGAGCCCATGACAAGCCCTCCTCCGAATGAAGAATTACCTTTCGTTGAATCGGGTCGTTGCTTGACTGATCAACTAACGCCGCTTATTCCCATAGATTCTGCAGCCTCAGCTTGAGAAGAAAGGCCCTCCACCTTCCCGGCCTCTATGTCAGGTTTGATTGAGTAGCCGCATATGAGCAGTTTTAGCGTTGGAGAAGGCGCAACTCTTGAAACCACCGTATGAATCATGCAGCCAAAGCTGGCTGACTCATCGGCTCACGCGACGACGTCTTGAGCGCACCATTAGAATGGCTGGAGATACCGCGGTTACTAGGACTACGACTATTGCCAAGATCCAGAGTGAGCCTGTAGGAAGACAGAAGGGGCAACTACCTGCTGGTCCGGTCGGAGAGCCCGTGAAGAACTCGGACATCAATGACGCATTCGCATCGTTCGGAGTAATTGACGATAGTCCCCAGTTGTCTTCAACTGTATGAAGATAAGAATAGTGAGTGTAGGGTTCGCTCGATGTGAAGGCCTTCTTCGTTGTCGGTCCGGACCATGAGGCGTAGATGCAGTCCAAGCCTCCTGTTGAGCATCGAACATTCCTTCCCTCGTCATATACTATGAAGAGAGCGGCTCTCTCAGTGCGGAACAGACTGCTGACTAGTATCTTGGGCACGAGGGTTGCCAGATAGGCGTCGCCCCCGGTGATGTAAGGAGAGTTGTGGCCGTTGTCAAGGTCGTTGGGTGTAAGCCAGATGTAATTTGCTGGTTGTGGACTGTTGAGGTAGTTGATGAATTCTGGATCCTCGGGAGCGCTCGTGGAATCGAAACCTGCACACCTCGACTGTGTGTTCATGTCTGAATAGACGATGAAGGGAAAGTGGTCCCCTCGACGAGGAGGACTAAAACTGCATGTTCCAGAGCCGGTCGCGTTCTCTGCAAAGGCCTTCCACGTGAGACCCGCAAATTCCAGTCTGTCAACTAGGTTGGGGGCCTGGATGGTATAGCAGCAGACACCGTCTGCAGCGATTCCATTTGTGCTGCCGCCCAAGAGGGCTACATAGTTTGGTTCGCTGGGATGAGTGATGGCTGAGTATCCTGTTGCGAGCGTGTAGTTACTGGCGTGGGTGGCTTCGAAGCTCCCCTGGGAGAGCACGGTCTGGAGGTCGTTGTTCTCCATCAGAATCGTTACTGAGTAGTCGAAGTACTTGCCCGATGGAACACCGTGCACGAGAAAGGAAGGACCCGAGTAGCTTCCAAGCGCAAGGAGGACTAGTGCGATTATTGCCGAAGGCTTTCCCACAGAGCCACCCAGCGCAGGGAGAATGGCAATCATGGCGGTCTATCATCCTTCGGAAGAGCTGATTCACAAGCTTGAGTTACGAGAAAGCGATATTCATGAGTGGCATGAGAGATTAGGCGCTGGCCTGCCAAGTGACGCGCCGTTGACCGACCAAGCTCCTCCTCAAGTGATGAGTGATTGACGGAAACCTCTGCCCGAACAAGGCTTCAGATGCCAGGCTCTATCAGACTCCTCACAGCCCAGGGCGTTCGCGGCCATTCGCTTATCTTCAGCCTCATAATGATCTTCCTCTTCTCCACAGCCTCCGCAGCCCAATTCCTCGGACCAAGCCAAGCCTGGACCGCAATCTTCATCGTTGGCGCATCTTCCGCCGGAACATACCTTGTCCTAACCGCACTGTCGCTCCTTGAAAGAACCAGAAAGCTCCTCTTACAATCGGAGATGAAAATTCGCGTCATCATCCTAGCTACGATATTCGGGTCTCTTCTCGCCGGCCTATCTTACTGGATCAACCAGACTGGAAGCGTAGAAGCCCTCCCGATCTTCCCAGCCTTCATAGCCATCTTCTACACATGGGTCCTCCTACAATCATTCTTCATCGCGACACCAGTATCACACTTACTAGCCCGCGCAGAAAACGCCGTCACAGGAGACGGAGGCAAGAAGAAAGCAATCCGAACAATAGGAACTATCGCCCTGTTCGCTCCAGTCGCTCCCCTCCTATACGGCGTCTGGGCAATCTCCTCATGGGCCAGCACTCAATACCAGAACATCCAGGGATCAGCCAATCAAATACTCGCCTGGACCGTCCTAGTCACCCTAGCCCTCCTCTTCACATACTACATGACACTACGCTGGAGTTGGAGCAATATACGGAAAACTCCACAGTCAGCAATCTTCATCGGCGGCATCTTCCTAATCCTCTGGGCCTATCTTCTCTATCGGGCAACCTCGATGCTGACAGGGTACATTACCCAGACTCAACCATCTAGTCCCATACTAGACGCGGCACTAATTCTCGTATCGATTATCGGAGCAATGCAGACACTTGCCGGAAAACTGAGCAAGCGGTCAGAGGGAAGATGGGCCGAGGTCTTTCCATTCCTAGTTTTCTCCTTCGGCTCCGTCTACGCAGTAGCACAGTTCTACTTCATACTGCAATTCGCAATCACCAGAATTGAGCTCTCAATCCTCATCAACGCCACAGTCTTCGGGACCGGGCTCCTAATCCTAATGCTGATGATAAGAAGACACATCCAGACAACAGCCTATACTAACCCCCGGCTCCAGTCTGTCACAAGCGACCCATCGGCAGAGCCCAAACAACCAAGCGAGTCGAAGCGTCCGCTCTTTGCGCTACCGTGGAGAAAGAAGGCTCAAGACGTTTCCGAGCAATCTCGCTCGGACTAGGATACAGTCATATCGCCGAGGTTCTTCAGAGAATTCGCTACCGATGTGGCCGTCGGCCTCTTCTGAGGATCGGCTGACAACATCTTCTCCAGCGTCGAAACCGTAGAAGAAAACTTTGCAATTCGCCCCACATCCGGGCGGAACGAGTTCCAGACCGGTTTCAGTTCGTTTACCCTCCCTGAATTCTGAGCTACATTATTCATGGCGTCAATCAGTTTCTTCGAATTCGCCGGTGTCTTCGTCAACAGCGTATACAGCGTCGCGCCCAGCGCGTAAATGTCCATGGCCGCGGTGGCCGTTGTACCCCCGATCACTTGCTCGCCCGACGCGTACTCCGATGTGAACTGGTTGACCTTGCCCCCGATCCTAACCGCCGAGCCGAGGTCCGCAAGCTTCGGCACGAGTGTCCCGGCACGAATCTGGTCCTTGAACTCCCGTCCAGTCGTGGGTGGTTTCAAGTTGAACAGAATGTTTTGAGGCTTCACGTCTAAATGCACGAAGCCCGCGTTGTGTATCGTCTCAAGACCCATTGCAATCATGTATCCGATCAGCATGACAATCCCCCCCCATTTCTCTGAATAGTAGACTGAGTCGTAGGAGGGGTCCTCGATCAGCTTCTTCGCGGTGCCACCCTTCATCAACTCCATCACGATCGCGGGAGGACTCTTCAGATAGAGCGCCGCATCACCCTTCGCAATCTCCTGTACGTTGAAACGGTCGACAAGTATCCCTCGTAACTGGACCAGATATTTCGATTGGGCGGACAGCTCCAGCAACCTCGTCGCCTCAGCCATTGTCTCATCCAGGGCGGTGGTTCCTGTCCCAGATTTGAGAATGGGAATCTTGATCGCAACCTCGTTTCCACTATGCTCGAAGATCGCTCTCAACACGTAGCCGGACAGTCCAGTGGCCAAATACTCGACAATCTTGTAACCGTGAATCTCCTGGTTCACCCAGGCCCTCGGGTCCCAGTTATTCAGGCTTGGAATCCCGGTTCTCCCGGTCGTTGACACTAGAGGGGTAGGGGGCAGTGTGATTGGTGCTGGTCGGGCAATAGGGATCGCAACTGGACTGGTTGAGGGTCTGCTCTGAGGAGCAGGTGGCGAACTTCGTGGCGATGAGTGCGTGCTTGGAGGACTTTGGGCCGTGAATGATACTGATTTCTCTGCTGACTGTTTTTCCTCGCTAGTGGCGCCGACCTGGATTGTGTAAGTTCCTGACGTGTCGGGTTTGAACTTGGCCTTGTACTCTCCGCGAGAGGATCTGGAGAGTTTGAGATTCTCTTTCCTGCCGCCTGGTTTCAAGACAGTTGCCATTATCGACCTCATGTTCCTCATGTGTCCCCGAGACTCCGTTAGAATCTTGACTAAGAGCTCCTTGCCCTGTTGTGGAACTGAGGATATCCCTGACACTGTAATGTTGGGAGGTGGGACCTTTGCGGAGGCGATGGGACGTGGTTGGGGAGTTGAGACCTTCAGGGGGCTTGGGATTCTCGGCGTAGTCGTAATCATGGGTGTCCTCATGGAGGCCGAGCCTGACCCGCCTGCTATCGCTAGCGCGGGCAGAATTGCTAGTGACGATATGAAAGGATAGAGCGCGATAATGTTCCCCGTCATCACGAATCCTATGGTTCCGATAACATTGTAGCCGAAGAATGCAGTCGGCATCATCACGTAGGCACGTCTGGACTTCCACAGCTTATCGAGAACGTAGAAGACTCCCACCTGACCCATGTTGGCCGCAATCCCTAGGGCCGTGTAGAGAACCAGGTTGGCACTGGAATCGGAGGACGCCGTTGCTCTCATCGAAAGCCCAACGACGAGTCCGATGGTCAGTGCGATGGACCCCGTAAGGTTCGCCATGATCATCTGGTACTTGGAGGGTTTCGCGAAGAGGAAACCCGCAAGGACCACTCCCAGTGCAGGTGGGAGGGCGATGAATAGGAAGGACCATTCCCCGTAAGGCAGGGGCAATAGGCTCTGCCCGATTGGGGATCGGTCTATCACGAAGGCAGAGAACAGTAGAGTTGTCGCAAAGGCCTCCAGGGTCCTCTTGAGGCCGGAACGAATGTCGAGGGAAGCGAGAACCCCCAGTCCGATGATGCCAACAATTGCTACTGTAGGATCCGCTTGGATTCCAAGTATGTATTGTGGAATCGCGAGCCCGAAAGCAAGCGCAAGTGGGACCGATACAATTGCAGGGACAAATGTGGCTAGGTTGGTGGGTCGGAACGTGAGAGGTTGTCGTTTACCACTCTGCAACCCTCAGCATTGCTCCATCAAAGCTGCATAACAGCTGCTAAGCTGGCCGGCTCAACGATGCCACCTGGAGGAAAGCCGGCTTGTCCAGCCTTACTTGCCCCTGGTTCTCTTTGTGGTCTCGCTAGCGACTTCCTTCAGTAGCTTGTTAGTGCTCTCGGGGCTTCCGCCCAGCTTCAGAGTCTGCTCATGCTGCTCTGACAGTCGCTTGGTAGCCTCAATCAGGTCAGTACGACGGGTCTGTTCAGCGTTGGAGGAGAGCTGGTTTATTGTCTTGGTAGCTTCTTTCAGCTGGCCCGAGGCGAGTTTCGCGTAATAGTCCTCGAGTCCTTGGTAGTATGAGAACTCTGAAACAAGGTTGTTGTCTATTCCCTCTTGGAACTGCTCGTCATTCTCTGCCGCGCTGACTTCCACTGGCGAATTGATGGTTCGCTTCTTTCCTTCAACCGGGTCCTCGTACGACACCTGAACGTTCATGAGGCGTCCCTTGAAACCCGCTGGGATCTGGACCTTCCCCCATATCTTGGCCACTGACTCTATTGCATTGATTGATACGGGTGGTCCTTTGTAGTTGAGAACCTTAACACTGTTATTCTCGAACCCTACGTTGATGCTGCGAGCACCTACTTCATTCACGGTGCTTTTCTGCATCTGCTCTGGTAGTGTGAACTTCATTGCCTCTGTAACATTGTTCAGTGTGCCTCCGGAAGCGTCAGCCAACGCTTTCAGAATGTGCTGGTTGTAGTCAGCCCCTATTCCGAACTCGACCATCTGGAACCCGTTCGGCATCTTCATCTTCGCATAAGCGTCCGGGTTCGTCACGTCAGTCGGTTCTCCATCGGTCAGAAGAACGATCCAGCCAGGCAGATTGCTCTTCTTTGCAATCTCAAACGCTGATTGAAGCGCCGTGTTAAGTGCGGTGAGTCCTTGGGCCCTGATTTGTGGTAGAACATTTTCCAGGCTCGTATCTGGAAAAGTCTGAACAGTGGTTGAGAAGAGAATTATTGATAGCTTGTTTCCTGATGGGATGCCCCTGACGTATTCCTGGGCGCCCTTCTTGGCCAGCTCAATCTTCTCTCCGGCCATGGACCTGCTGCAGTCGATGAGTATTATGTGGTGGAATCCTTTTGCCTCGCTTCTCCTCTCGGAGACGAGGGTTACCTTGAATATGGCGTCTAGTTTGGAGTCGTAGCTGTATCTGTGGCTCAGCTCGGCTCTTACGGATAGGGTCATATTTTCTCCTCTACCATTTTCTCTCCTTCCATGATCAATACTCCTGCTGATTCCTTGTGGTACCTGCTTGAGAACACGGTGATCACTTTGCCGTCCATGTCTTTTCGGAAACCGTCGACCACTTCATGTCCTCTGATGATACCTTTGAGGGAATTGTTCTGCAGAAACCTCTCTGTGACGTCTCCGCCGAAGTAGTAGGCTCCTTCTCCCCGGACGCTCGGGACGAAGCCTTCTATCATCTCTCTGGGATCGTTCCATAGTAGTTCGAATGCCATTGGATCGTCAGGGTTCACGTCTGGGGTGGGTAGTGCAGCGATCTGTGATACGTGTTCTAGGCCGCTGGCTATGCCTCCGTGTACGCACATGTAATTGTTGACGACTACTGAGTATGGCATGGCCTGGAAGAATTCCTTGAACGACTGGTACCCTTGGTCACCTAACTTCTTTGTTACTTCTTCGAGAAAACCATAGTACGGATTGGTCAGTGGACTCTCATGGTTGCCCCGAAGCATAATCACTTTCCGGCTGTCTTCGAGAAACTTGGACACTATGATGCCGACGTTCTCTACGCCGGTCTCTCCCCTGTCTACGTAGTCGCCGAGGAACACGATTAGATCAGCTTCCTTATAGTACCTGTCGAAGACTGTCTGTGTGACGTCGATTGCAGTGTGGGTGTCGCCGACGAAGACGACCGTGCCTTCCTCCCGCGACTGGAGTAATGGTTTTCCAAGCTTGACTATGGCCTCCCCGAGAATATCTGGTACATCGAGAGCGTCAATCAACCAACAGTAAGCCTCACGATAGTGCCTGTGCCGAACTTCAAAAGACTGTTCAGCTTAACCTCTGCACTATCGGTGACCTTTTCGAACTGTTTTCCATTATAGATGTAAGTGCCGTTCTTGCTGTTGAGGTCGCGGACTATGATCTTGCCTCCTTCCACGCTGAGCTCGGCGTGTTTTCTCGAAACTTCCTGGTCGGGAATCACCACGACATTCTCCGGGTTTCTCCCGATCGAGATTGTCGGAAAGTCCTCGAAATCTATGGCGACTTTGGACTTGATGATCGACTGAGCTGGGCTGTTTACGAAGACCAAGTAGTATCGAGTTCCCGCAGTTGTTTGAGAGGGAGTGTAGCTGGGAGTAAAGGAGGGGGAAGGAGACGGGGTTGATGGTGCCTCGATTGGAGAAGAGACAACGGGTGGTGTGAATTCTTCATCAGGCTCAATCTTTGGCTCCTCTAGTTGCGGTTCTTCCGGCAGATCTGTGTCGGTGCTTGCCTCTTCGGGCTCTGCGCTGGCTGCTTTCTCGTCGGCTGGCGCTTCCCAGTTGAGAATGTCCGCCTCGGTAATTTCCTCTTTCTTTGGAGTGGCTTCGGCGCCTTCTCTCTTTGCAGTGCACTCGGAGCAGGCTTGTTCAGAATCATCATTGTAAGCGCCACATGCAAGGCACTTCCAGGTCGCGCCTGCTTTCGAACCTGTAGGCGCTTGGCTAAAGTCTTCGTCGTTGCCGCCTTTAACTGCTACTTCATCATCATCGCTCTTGTGATGTCGTCTCATACCTAAACTTCCACTTGCTGTCCCTACTCGGTCGGGGAAAATGTAAGCCCGATGATACGCTAAGACCTAGCCAGCGAGTAACAACCCTGGTTCGTTAAAGACTCGGCTAAGTGCGAGAAATGCGCGGCTATCTATGGTCATAGCGAGCTTCATCCTTCCCTAAGTCGTTTCCCAAATGTTCGTTCCCATGGCTCCACCTCTCTCTCGGGAGCAAGTCCATGGTTCAAGCGGTGTCGCAGTAACATCAGGTTTAACCCTAAAAAGGGAACTTGCAATTAGCAAGGCGACCGTTGCGCGTTAGCATCCGTCTAACAATACTAGCTCCGATCAGTCTCGTAGCGTCGGATGATTTGAGAGAAGTGTAAGTCTGTGAGATGGTACAGCCCACAGGAAGAGCCCGGGGGCACTGGTGAGACTGCAACAGACGAAATTAACGATTTCTTCAAGACGATCCTTCAGTCGAAAAGGCTTCGGCCCGAGGAGAAGCGGGACCTTGAGGTCATTGCAAAAATGCAGTCGAAGGTTGATGCTGAGATTGAGGACGCTAGAAGCTTGGCCAAGAATCAGGCGCGCAAGGTATACACATGTGAAGGCTGCGGATTGCAAGTCATGGGCATTCTCGCCTTTGCCGAGCATGACGAAGCTACAAGGCACATGACATACCGAGGCAAAAAAGTCACACTCCAAGGACACATCTAGCCAGGACAAGAAAAGACAGGTCAGGTCTTCCGGTTAATACCACCGGGATGGTTCAGCCGGAACAAAAGAATGAAACTGTCAACTTAGCTTGCATTGACCGGTTGCATGGTCAATGAACGATCTAGATCTTATAATCAAAGAGTTGTCCCGTCGGCCTCACATAGCGCTCATTGGAAAAGATCCGCAGTCCAGAATGTACAGAATTGACTGGCGAGACAACCACAAGCGACACCAGTCACGCGTATTCCCGGACCTTGAGCACGCCATCTCTACAGCACGCAACCTTGAGCTGCAAAGTATTGTCGTCGGGTTCAGAGTAGTTGGCAGAGCCAAACCTCGATCTTGGGTACCACACTCGAGCGAGACACGCCTAAATCGGTTCTAGGCAGAGTCGGGTAAATCCGGGCCGCTGCAACTTCCATTCTTGGAAAGGGACTGGCCATAGAGCTGGCGCCGTTTTCCAATTTTGTTCTCTTTCGAAAAGCTTTTCCATTCACCGACAGTGAGCCTTAGCCATCGAACTTTGCAAGCTGTTCCCTCAGACGTCACTCATTTGTTGGGACCAAACGAGAGAGTTGAGCTCTATGTCAAGGAGAAAATCTACCATCCAACAGTCAATGTAGACTCTGTCATACTGACCAATGAGAGAATCATACTACGCCATCCACGCGACCTTGGATTGAAGAAAGACTACACCGACTACTCCTACACCGACATCGCCAACGTGATTCT
>Ga0134077_10000157_pt1 | contig 13772 bp, 10 predicted proteins | sample 15_taG_5_FD_109980 | JGI IMG/M metagenome (GOLD analysis project Ga0134077, IMG submission 109980) | Grasslands soil microbial communities from the Angelo Coastal Reserve, California, USA - 15_D_Wat_40cm_5_24_1 metaG | ecosystem: Environmental > Terrestrial > Soil > Grasslands ... | reverse complement strand
TTGGCCTCGATGATCCGCTGCGCGTGGGGGTTGAAGTAGTGACCGGTCTCGAGGTGCGAGGAGAGGAGCAGGATGAAGCGCGCGTTGGCGTGATCCGGCGAGGGCCGGTCCATGCCGTGCCAGAACGCGTAGCCGGCGCGCGCGCTCGACGAGCAGACGTTGGTGTGGCTGTTGTGGCCGTCGATCCCCCACGCGTGGAGCACGCGCTGCAGGTAGACGAGCTCGTGCCCGGGGCGGCCGAGGTGATACATGATCTCGTTAGGACGACCCTCGATGAGGGCCTTCCGAATACGGCCTGCAATATCATCGAGCGCTTCGTCCCACGTCACGCGCTGCCATTGACCGCCGCCGCGCGGCCCCGCGCGGCGCATCGGATAGAGGATGCGCTCGGGATCCTGCACCTGGTTGAGGGTGGCGGGGCCCTTGGCGCAGTTGCGGCCGCGGCTGCCCGGATGCACCGGGTTGCCCTCGAACTTCTGGATCTTCAGCGTGTCCTTGTCGACGTACGCGAGGAGGCCGCACGCCGCCTCGCAGTTGAAGCAGATGGTCGGGATCAGCTCGTAGCGCCGCGGGACCTTCTTCGGCCACGCGACGGGATCGAACTCCTGCCAGTCGTCCCAGCGCTCGACGGGCGGATACGCGGACAGCCCACCCTCGCGCGGCGTGAGGTCGCGGGCGACGGGATGCAGCGGCTCCGCGCTCGGCCGATTCATCTGTCTCCTTCGCTCCCGCGTGCTGCGCGTGGTGACGCCGCGGGGGCCGGCGGGGCCGTGTTCGACCACGCAAATCGACGCCACGCTGCGCCTGTCAAGGAGCACCGATTCACGGCCGGAACCGACGCAATACCCGAAACACGGGTCTCACACGGCCCCGCCGGCCCCCGCGACGCCACCACGCTCAACTCAGTGGGATCGACTGGCCGGCTTTGACCCATAGATCTTCCCAGAGCCAGAGGCCGGCGAGGGCCAGTACAGCGGCGAGCAGGGTCAGCGGCAGCGAGTCCGCCGCGGCGCCGGCAACGAGCGCGATCATCGGGATCAGCGTGCCCCCGGCGACGACGCCGCCCCAGAAGCGCGTGCGATAGGCGCCGCGCGTGAGGAGCTGCGCGGCCAGCGCCGCGTCGCGCACCGGATGGCGGCTCAGCACCTCGCTCAGCACCAGCGCGCCGTTGGCGAGCAACCCGACGAACAGCAGCGGGCCGAGGACGTCGTCGAGCCGCAGGCTCTCCGGTCGGCGCATGACGGAGCCGGAGAAGACGTCGACGGGCAGTCGGCCGGGCCACGCGGTCGAGGCGAGGAGCAGCGCCGCGCAGCCCGCGACGAACGCGGCGACGACCAGATGTGGGAGCACGAGGGGGCTCTGCCAGAAGTCTCGGCCCTCGGCCTGGCCGAACAGCAAGGCGCTGTAGCCCGCCGCGCCGAGGGCGAGGAGCCCGACGGGCAGCCTCACGGCGTCGGGCACGTGGTGTCCGAGCAGGCCCGCGCCGAGCCAGGCGCCGGCGGCGGCGCCGAAGGCGATCAGGATCCACGCGCCCCACACGAGCCAGGAGCGCCAGTTGGGCTTGAACAGGATGTAGGCGAAGCGCTCGGGGCGCTTGAGGTCGAAGACGAGCAGCGTGGTCGTCAGCAGCAGGAAGAGCAGGCTGACGGCGGGCGCGGTGATCGTCAGCGTCGTCCCCCAGAACGCCGAGCCGACCATCGTGGGCACCAGCAGCGCGCCCGCCGCGATCGACTTGGTCCACAGATACGCGCTCACCTTCCACCCCCACGGCCGCGGCGCGTGCGGCGCGTCGTACACCGGGCGCGCCAGCGCCTCCTCGCCGTGCCCGCTCGGCTGCAGCGCCGCCACCATGCTCACGAGGTCCGCCTCCGCCTGCGGCCGCTGGCCCCAGAGGTACGTCGGCGCCGCGCGCTGCAGCGTCGGCGACAGCGCAGAGGAATCCGCGCCGACGTAGTAGACCTTGGGCCGCGTGCCCTGCTCGGGCTTGCGCACCTCCACCTGCTCGCGCGCGACGAGCCGCGCGATCTCGGCGCGCGGATCGTCCAGGTCGCCGGCGATGATGGCGCGCTCGGGACAGACGATCACGCACGCGGGCTCGAGCCCCACCTCCAGCCGGTGCGCGCAGTAGTGGCACTTGGCCGCGGTGTTCGTGTCCGGGTCGATGTACAGGGCGTCGTAGGGGCAGCCCTGCATGCACGACTTGCAGCCGATGCAGCGCGCGCCGTCGAAGTCCACGATGCCGTCGGCGCGGCGGTAGAGGGCGACGGTCGGGCAGATGGTCACGCACGGCGCGTCGTCGCAGTGATTGCAGCGCAGCACCGAGAAGTAGCGCCGCGTGTGCGGCCACGTTCCCTTCTCGACGTACTTCACCCACGTGCGGAACGCCCCGAGCGGGACCTGATTTTCTTCCTTGCACGCCACCGTGCACGCGTGACAGCCGATGCACTTGCGGTGGTCGATCACGAAGCCATAGCGCACGCCGCCTCCTATTCGAACAAGACGTGCCACCAGACGCGCACGCCGGTGAGCACGATCACGATGAAGAGTATGCGCTTGAGCGTGCCGTCGGACAGCCGCCGGCTGGCCAGCGCGCCGAGCTGCGCGCCGGGCACGGCGCCCAGGGCGACCACGAGCGCGGGGCCGAGCGGGATCTGGCCGGTGACGAGCTTGCCGACGACGCCGGCGGTGGCCGCGAGCGCCGTGATGGCGAGCGAGCTGCCGATGGTCACGCGGATCGGCACGCCGACGACCACCAGCAAGAGCGGCACCAGGAGAAAGGCGCCGCCGGCGCCGACCAGTCCCGCCGCGAGCCCGACCGTGCCGGCCACCGCCGCCGTCAGGGCGCGGCTGTAGTGCCGCTCCTCCGCCGACACCGTGACGTCCGGCGGCGGCGTGGGCAGGGTCAACATCACGAACGCGGCGCTCACCATCAGCGCGAACACGACGAGGAGCCAGGCGTCCGGTATCCAGCGCGACGCCACGGCGCCCGCGAGCGAGCCGGCGGCCATGGCCACGCCGCCCGTGGCGGCCAGGCGGACGTTGACCGCGCGATGGCGGCCGTGGGCGATGACGCCCGAGACGACGGCGACGAAGACCTGGACCATGGTGATCGCCGCCACCGCCTTGACGTCGAGCCGGCCGACGCCGATGAGCGGAGGAACGTAGAGCAGGAGCGGGATCATGACGATCGCGCCGCCGACGCCGATGAGGCCCGACACGAACCCTCCCACCACGCCGAGCACGAAGAGGACGCCGCCGAAAACGAGCGACACGAGTCGGGCGACTTACCTCCCGAGGCTCGAGTAGTAGGCCGCGAGGTCGGCGAGCGTCGCGTCGTCGAGGCTCTTCATGAAGACCTTGATCGACGTGAGGGTCGCGTCGCCGGGGCTTCGCTTCTCGGCCTTGAAGAGCTTCATCTGGTTGAGCAGGTAGCCGGGCGGCTGGCCGGTGAGGTCGGGGGTGCCCTTGGCCGCGTCGCCCCGGCCGTCCTCGCCGTGGCAGGCGGCGCACGTCGCCGACGCCGCGCGGCCGTTCACGACGGCCGTGCGGTCGACCTTGATCTGCGACGCCTCGCGCGGCTGCGCGGCGAAATAGCCCGCGACCTCGTCCACGCCCAGCGTCTTGACCATCTTGGAGAAGGGCTCCATCTCCGGCGACGGCCGGCGGCCCGCGGCGTAATCGTCGATCGCCTTCTTGAGATACCAGGCCGGCATGCCGGCCAGGCTCGGCACCGCGTCGGCGCGCGTCGCGCCGGCACGCCCGTGACAGGCGCTGCACGAAAACGCCTTCGTGAAGCCCGGGGCGTCGATCGGACCGGCAGCGGCGGGCGCCGCCGCGGCCAGCGCGGCCGCGATGACGAGAGCTCGCATGGCGCCTGCCCCCCTACGCAAGGATGTCGGCCCAGATGCTGGTCGCCCACGCCGTCGCGTGCTGCGCGTAGAGCGTGGACTGGCCCGGGGTCAGCTTCTGCTCGATCTGCACGACCTTGCCGTTGTCGATGCGATAGGCGTTGACGACGGCCATCGCCTCGGAGTCGCTCACCCACGAATAGCAGACGTTCGCGGGCGGCATCTGCGGCGCGGGGCGACCGTTGATCAGGTTGACGACGGCGGTGGCTGCGATCTTGCCCATGGCGTTGGCGATGGTGCCCGACTTCGGGACCGGAATGCCGATCGTCGAGTCGCCGATCACGTGCACGTTCTTCGCTTTGACCGACTCGTAGGTGACGTGATCCACCTCGCACCACCGCTTGTCGACGCCGACGAGATCGGCCTGCACGGCGATGGCGCCCGCGCGCTGCGGCGGGATCACGTTCACGACGTCGTAGCGCACCTTGTCGCCGAACTCCGTGGTCACCTCGCGCGCTTCCGGATCGACCTTCACCACCTTGGAGGAGGCGCGGTACTCGAGGTTCGGGTACGCCTGCCAGGCGGCGCGGAACAGCGCGGTCTTGGAGATCACGTTCTGGTTGGCATCGAGCACGATCAGCTTGGCGCGCGGCTTCCGCGTCTTGAGATACCAGGCCACCTGGCACGCGCGCTCGTACGGCCCCGGCGGGCAGCGATAGGCGGCGGGCGGCACGGACATCACGAACACGCCGCCGTCGGGCATCTCCTTCAGCTGGCGCGCCAGCGCCACCGTCTGCGGCCCCGCCTTCCACGCGTGCAGCACGCGATCGCCGGCGGCGGCCAGGCCCTCGATCTGCTCGGTCTGGAAGTCGATGCCGGGCGCGACGATGAGCCGCTCGTAGCTGAGGAACCCGCGGTCCAGGCGCACGCGCCGCGTGTCGGGCTCGATGGCCGTCGCAGACTCGTGGAGGATCTTCACGCCGTGCTGCTCGCGCAGCCCGTTGTAGCCGAAGGTGAGGCTACCGATCGAGCGCACGCCACTGAGCACGAGATTGCTGAACGGGCACGAGATGAACTTCCTGTTGGGCTCGATGAGGACGACCTCGAGCGACGGGTCCTCCATCCGCACGTACTTGGCGGCGGTGGCGCCCGCCCAGCCGCCGCCCACCACGATCACGCGGCGGCCCGTGGTGGGCATGAGCTCCGACGGCGTCGTCGTCGCCGTGGGCGCGCCGCCCATGCTCGCGCAGCCCGCGAGACCCGAAACGGCGAAGACGGCGCTGCCCGACGCCTTCAGGAAATCCCTGCGCGTCATCCGTGCCATGACGTCCCCCCCCTGGAACTGCCACGGTCGCTGGACTGCGACGGTAAGGTACAGCGGTTCAGTCGGGTGCGGCGAATTTTCTGGTGTCCTCGTTCCACGTCGCCGCGAGCGCCCACGCAGCGGCCACCGCCATCACGAGCAGCAGCGCCGCGCCCCAGCCGACGACCGCCGGCAGGAACACGGCGACGCCGAGCTTGGCGAGCGCGCCGCCGAGGGCCAGCCGCGCGACGGACGCGCCCAACGCGAAGCACGCGACGGCCGCCCACAGCTTCACCTGCCCCTCGCCCGCGCGCCAGATCGAGCCCGCGCCGCAGCCGCCGGCGAGCGTCATGCCGATGCCGAAGAGGGTGCCGCCCAGGAGCCCGCCCACGCCGGCGGCCGCGAAGACCCAGTCGCCCTTGTCCTTGAGGTCGGTGAACTTGAGGATCGCGAAGCCGAGCGTGCTCACCCCGAGCGCCAGCGCGGCCGCCCGCGTGTGCTCGGCGTCGCCGGTCATGAACGGCTCGCGGAACGCGCGCACGAGGCAGAAGCGCGAGCGCTGGAAGATCACGCCGAAGACGGCGCCGAAGAGGAGGAAGACGCCGCGCTGCGGATGACCGAAGGCCGCGTAGGCGAACGGCGCCGCGATCAGCGCGGCGAGCAACAGCACCCCCGCGAGCGGCTGCCGGCTCGCGTCGCGGCGGGCCCGCGCCCACGTACGCCCGCGGCCGCTCGACCAGCGCGGGCGGTGCGCGGTCTCCCAGAGCAGATAGCGCAGGCCGAGGAAGGCCCCGACGCCGAGCCCCACCATCATCGCGAAGCCGGCGAGGCTCAGGGCGCTCACCGCGGAGAAGAAGCCGCCGATGTTGCAGCCGAACGCGAGGGTGGCGCCCACGCCCATGAGCACGCCGCCGGCGGCGCCCTTGACGAGCTCGCCCCGGGCGGGCACGCGGATCGCGAACTCCCTCGCGCACAGCGCGCCGGCGGCGCCGCCGAGCAGCACGCCGAGGTTGAGCAGCGAGCCCGAGTAGAGCCACGGCGGCAGGAGGTCCGGGCGGCGCACGAGGCCGGCGCCCGTCAGCACCCAGTCGCCCCAGTTGCGCAGCCCGTCGGAAGCGGTCCACGGCCGGTCGAAGGCGAAGAGGAACACGTTGACGGTGGCGACGAGGAGCGCGGCGCCCCACACCGGCCACGCCCGGCCGACGAGCGCGTCCCACTGCGCGCGCAGCGCGGACGCCATCAGCCGTTACGCGCGGGTGGCGCCGTAGCCCGCCTTGAGCCAGGCGCCCATGCCGCCCGTGACGTTGAACCACGGGCCCGGCACGCGCCGTTTCAGGGCGCTGATCGTGGTGCTCGAGCGCAGACCACCGGCGCAGACCACGGCCTTCGGACGGTCGGCGGGCAGCTCGGCGGCGCGCGCGACCGCCTCGAACATCGGCAGGTGCATCGCCCCCTGCACATGGCCCTCGAGCCACTCGAACGGCTCGCGGACGTCGACGACGACCGCCTCGCCGCTCTCGAGCAGCGTGTGGAGGTCCCAGGCGCTGATCTGCGGCACCGTCTCCACCGGCAGGGCCGCGTCGCGCCAGTCGATCATGCCCCACTGGAGATAGCCGATCACGTCGTCGACGCCGACGCGCGAGAGCGCCTGCACCGCGCGGTCCACGTCGGACGGCGCCTGGGCCAGCACGATCACGCGCGTGCCCGGCGACACGAAGCCGGCGACGCGCTCGGGAAACTGCGGGCCGTCGATCCAGACGTTGAGCGCGCCGGCCGGGTGCGTCTCACCGTGCGTGCCGGGATCGCGCAGGTCGAGGATGACGGCGCCGGCCTGCGCGGCCTCCCACGCCTCGCGCGCGCTCATCGGCCGCGGCTTGGCGGCCGTGAGCGGCAGCAGGCCGCGGTTCTTCGCGACGATCGTCTCGAAGGCGGCTGGCTTCGGCGGCATGCCCTCCATGATGAAGTCCACGAACCGCGCCTTGCTGTCGAAGTGGAAGGCGGGGTTGAAGCGCCGCTCGAAGCCGATCGTCGACGCGGCCTTCGCGCTCATCGCGCGCCCGCACGAGCTGCCGGCGCCGTGGGCGGGATAGACCTCGACGCCGTCGGGCAGCGGCAGCAGCACGCGGCGCAGCGTCTCCCACAGATCCTCGGCCGCCGAGGCGCCGCCGAGGTCGGGGCGACCGACGGAGCCGACGAAGAGCGTGTCGCCGGTGAGCACGAACCACGGCTCGGCGGCGCGCGCGTGATCGGTCACGAGCAGGCAGAGCGAGTCCGGGGTGTGGCCGGGCGCGTGACACGCCCTCAGCTCGACGTTGCCGAGGCGGAGGCTGTCGCCGTCCGCCAGCGTCTCGTGCGGGAACATCACGCCGGCCGCGCGGTGGACGTGGATGGCGGCCTTCGTGACGGCGGCGAGGTCGCGGTTGCCCGAGATGTGATCGGCGTGGGTGTGGGTCTCGACCACGTCGGTGATGGTGAGTCCCTTCTTGCGGGCGATGCGGATGTAGTCGTGGACGCGGTCTCGTCCCGGGTCGACCACCACGGCGCGCCCCGCCTGGGCGCAGCCGATCAGGTAGGACAGGCAGCCGGACTCCTCGTTCAGGAGCTGCTGAAAGATCATGCGGCGTCTATTCTAGTGCGTCCCGCTCAGTGCTTCTCGGCTTTTTCCTTCTCGGCCTTGACGTCCTTCACGACCCTCTCGGCGATGAACGACGGGACCTCTTCGTAGTGCGAGAACTCCATCGAGTAGCCGCCGCGGCCGCCGGTCATGGATCTCAGGCTGGATTCGTACGTGAGCATCTCGGCCATCGGCGCCTGCGCGCGCACGACCGCCGTCTCGCCCGCGGGCTCCATGCCGACGATCCGGCCGCGCCGCGAGTTGAGGTCGCCGATGATGTCGCCGGCCACCTCGGCGGGGGTGGTGACCTCCACGTTCATCACCGGCTCGAGGAGGATCGGGTGGGCGTCCATGAAGACCTTCTGCAGGCCCAGCGACGCCGCGATCTGGAAGGCCATGTCCGAGGAGTCGACGTCGTGGTACGAGCCGTCGTACAGCGTGACCTTCATGTCCACGATGGGGTAGCCCGCGAGGATCCCCTTCTTCATGCAGTCGCGGACGCCCTTCTCGACCGACGGGATGAAGTTGCGCGGCACCGCGCCGCCGAAGATGTCGTCCACGAACTCGAAGCCGCCGCCGCGCTGCATCGGCTCCACGCGCAGCCACGTGTCGCCGTACTGGCCGCGGCCGCCCGTCTGCTTCTTGTATTTCCCCTGGCCCTCCGCGCGCCCCTTCACCGTCTCCTTGTAGGGGATGCGCGGCGGGAGGAGGGTGACGTCCACGTTGTACTTGCGCTTCATGCGCTCGACGGTCATCTCCACGTGCATGCTGCCCACGCCGGAGATCAGCAGCTGCTTCGTCTCGGGATCGAACTGGTGGTGGACGGTCGGGTCCTCTTCCTCGATCCGCGACAGCGCGTTGGAGATCTTGTCCTCGTCGCCGCGCGTCTTGGGCTGGATCGCGAAGTTGATGGCCGGCTCGGGGAACGTGAGGCGCGGCAGCTCGAAGGCATGCGCCTCGTCGCTGAGGGTGTCGCCGGTCAGGGTCTCCTTGAGCTTCTGGGCCACGCCGATCTCGCCGGGCCCGAGGTCGCTCACGGGCTTCTGCGTCTTGCCCTGCAGCCACGCCACGTGGCCCATGCGCTCGCGGGCCCCGCGGCTCGGGTTCGACAGCGTCGAGTCCGCCTTCACGGTCCCCGTCATCACGCGGAAGAGTGAGAGCTTGCCGATGTGCGGGTCCTGCAGCGTCTTGAACACCAGCGCGACGGGCGGTTGCTTGGCGTCCACGGGCCGCGCCGCCGTCTGCTTGGCCCTGACGTCGGTGCCGTTGATCTCGCCGTGCTCGGCCGGCGACGGAAACTCCTGCACGATCAGGTCGAGGAGCGGGTGGCTGCCGATCGACCGCGAGGCGCCCGCGCAGAGCACCGGCACGATCTTGCCCGCGCCGATGCCGCTCTTGAGCGCCTTGAGCATCGACGCCTCGTCGAGCGCGCCCTCCTCGAGATACTTCGTGAGCAGGTCGTCGTCGGTCTCCGCGGCCGCCTCCACGAGCTTCTCGCGCCACTCCTTCGCGCGCTCGGCGAGGTCGGCCGGCACCTCCGTTTCCGACGACTTGCCATCGGCGTAGAGGAACGCCTTCATCTTGGCGAGGTCGACGTAGCCCTTGAACCCCGCCTCCTCGCCGACGGGGAGGTGCAGCGGCACGATGCGGCCCTTGAGGCGGCGCGTGAGCGAGTCCAGCGTGCGGAAGAAGTCGGCGCGCTCGCGGTCGAGCCGGTTGACGACGATGGCGCGCGGCAGCTCGTACTCGTTCGCGAACTTCCAGACCTTCTCCGTCTGCACCTGCACGCCGGCGACGGCGTCCACGACCACGACCGCGGCATCGACCACGCGCAGGCCGGCGCGCGCGTCGGCGATGAAATCACCGTACCCCGGCGTGTCGACGAAATTGATGCGGTGGCCTTTCCAATCACAGTACGCCACCGAGGTGTTGATCGATATCTTGCGCTTGATCTCGTCGGGGTCGAAGTCGGTGGTCGTGCTGCCGTCGTCCACCCTGCCGAGCCGCGTGACGGCGCCGGCGGTGAACAGCAGGGCTTCCACGAGGGAGGTTTTGCCGACGCCGCCGTGGCCGACGACACCGACGTTGCGGATCTTCCCGATCTCGATCGCCATAAGACCGGCCTCCTGGGAGCGGGCGGTGCTCGGTAGAGGGCCGATGCTACCACATCGCGGGAGGTCAGACGCCGAGGGCGCCGCGCACGGCGGCCACCACGTCATCGTCGGAGCCGGCGAGGTCGACGGCCGGCGGCAGCGGCGGCGGGTCGTACTTGATGCCGGCGCCCGTGAGCACCAGCACCACGCGCGCGTCCGCAGAGATGTCGCGGCGCTCCTTGAGCACGCCGAGGGCGGCCACGAGCGCCGCGCCCTCGGGCGACGTCCACACGCCCTCGAGACGGCCGAGCAGCCGCTGCGCGTCCTGGATGGCGCGCTCGCTCACCGCGACGGCATCGCCGCCCGTGTCGCGCAGGATCTTCAGCATCTGCCGCCCGGCGAAGGGCGAGGGCACGCGCAGCCCCGCCGCGTGCGTCGTCGGGTTCTCCCACGCCGCGGTCGTGTCGGCGCCGTCGTGGAAGGCCTTGACGACGGGCGCGCAGCCCTCGGCCTGCACGGCGATCACACGCGGCAGCGGATCCCCGACCCAGCCCATCGCCCGCAGCTCCTCGTAGCCCTTGGGGATGCCGACGAGGCCGGTCCCGCCGCCCGTCGGATATAAGAGGACGTCGGGCATCGTCCAGCCGAGCTGCTCGGCCAGCTCGAGCCCCATCGTCTTCTTGCCCTCGAGGCGGTACGGCTCCTTGAGCGTCGAGAGATCGAACCAGCCGATCTGCGGCGCGACCTTCGCGACGACCTTGCCGGCCGTCGCGATCGAGCCCTCGATGGTGAAGACCTTGGCGCCCGCGATCGCGGCCTCCGCGATCGCCGCGGGCGGCGTGCCGCGTGGCACGATCACCGCGCACGGCAGCCCGCAGCGCGCGGCGTACACGGCGGCGGCGCCGCCGGCGTTGCCCGCCGAGGGGATCACGAAGCCGGTCGCGCCGCGTGCTCGGGCAAGCGTAATTGCCATGCCGAGGCCGCGAGCCTTGAACGAGCCGGTGGGGTTCTGGCCCTCGTCCTTGCCCCAGACGTGGCGGAGCCCGAAATGCGCGGCGAGCCGGCGCAGGGCCAGCAGCGGCGTACTCCCCTCGCCCAGCGTCACCGGCGTCTCGTCTTCGTCGAGCGGTGTGAGCTCGCGGAAGCGGTACATGCCCGGCGGGCGTGCGCGCAGCGCCTCCTTCGTCACGTGCTTGTTCACCTGCTCGAGGTCGTAGCGCACGGCGAGCATCTGTCCGCACTGCTCGCAGACGCTGAGCACGCGCTTGGCGTCGTGGCGGTGCCCGCAGATCGTGCACTCGACGTGGCTGACGAAGCTCATCGCGCCGTCGAGTGTATCTCATCTGGGACAGTGATCGGGAGGCGCGCTCCGACGTTCACCGCGCCTCGGCGCGGCTGGGCGGAGATTGACCGCGCGGATTCTTTCCGCCTGATCGAGGTCAGGCCATCACCTGACCGCCGTTGACGTCGAGCGTCGCGCCGTTCACGAAGCTCGCGGCGTCGGAGGCGAGGAACAGGATCGCCTCCGCGATCTCCATCGGCTCGCCGAGTCGGCGGACCGGGATGGTCTGCGCCACCTCTCGGGTTTGCTCGGGCGTGCGCAGCGCCTTCACGCGCTCCGTCATGGTCGTGCCCGGAGCGACGGCGTTGACCGTGATGCCGTCGGGGCCGACCTCCAGGGCCAGGTGGCGCGTGAAGCCGACGACGCCGGCCTTGGCTGCCGCGTAGTGCGAGGTCACGCGCACGGCGCCGCCGCGCGCCACCACCGACGACACGTTGACGATCCGGCCCGCGCGCTGCCGCTTCATCACGGGCAGGACCGCGCGCGAGGCGACGAAGACGCTCGTGAGGTTCGAGCGCAGGATCGACTCCCACTCCGCATCGGTGATGTCCTCGGTGGCGCGGATCGTGGCGAAGCCTCCCGCGTTGTTGACGAGCACGTCCACGCGCTGCCAGTGATCCACGACGGCGTCGACGACACCCCGCACGTCCCCGGGCGCCGCCGCGTCGGCACGGAACCCGACGGCCTCGGCCCCCGTCTCGCGCAAGCGCTTGGCGGTGGCGTCGGCGCCGGCGCCGTCGAGGTCGAGCACGGCCAGGCGCGCGCCCTCGCGCGCGAAGGCTTCCGCGGTGACGGCGCCGATCCCGCGCGCCGCGCCGGTGACGATGACGACGCGTCCCTCGAATCGCATGGTGGCCTCCTGGCGTTTCGGTCGATCAGTGTAGCGCGCTTGCGCACGGGGCGCGGCGGTGGTCTGATCTCCCCGCCCCGCAGGACGAGTCCCGAATGCTGCAGCGGATCGCCGGCACGACGCCGCGACCCGGAAAGGAGCACGCCATGTCGTTCAAGGGCAAGCACGCGCTGGTTACCGGAGGGTCGCGGGGAATCGGCCGCGGCATCGCGCTCAAGCTCGCGGAGAGCGGCGCGCGGGTCGCCGTCCACTACTATGCGAACGAGGGGGGCCGCGAAGGACACGCTCGAGCGTGTGCGCAAGCACGGCGCCGACGGATTCCTGGTCCAGGCCGACGTCTCGCGCGTGGACGACGTGCGCCGGATGTTCGGCGAGGTCAAGCAGCGCTTCGGCACGCTCGACGTCTTCGTCGCCAACGCGCGTCCGGAGGCGGCGAAGTTCTATCAGAAGCCGATGGAGATCACGCTCGAGGCCTGGGACCACGCGATGGACTCGCAGGCCAAGGCGTTCCTCGTCGGCGTCCGCGAGGCCGCCGGCCTCATGGGGCAGGGCGGCCGCATCGTCGCCATCACGTACGCGCCGGGCGGCCAGCGCGGCACCTGGCAGCCGTGGGTGGCCATGGGCTCGGCGAAGGCCGCCCTCGAGTCGCTCGTGCGCTACTTCGCCGTCGCCCTGGCGCCGCGCGGTATCACCGTCAACTCCGTCAGCCCGGGGCTGACGGACGACAGCGTGCTTCAGAGCTTCGGCGACGCCGCCGTGGACATCGCGCGCAAGTGGCACGGCAGCGGCTGGACGCCGATGGGCCGCATGGGCACGCCCGCGGACATCGGCAACGCGGTCGCGATGCTGTGCTCGCCGGAGGCGAGCTGGATCACCGGCCAGCTCATCTACGCGGACGGCGGCGCGTCGCTCGTGGACACCCTGCTGCCCCTCGAGATCCAGCGCGGCTAGGTGGTCTATAGAGGTGGGGGGCCCCGAAATGGCCCCCCACACCCCCCGGCGTTCGGAGCCCCCCGGGAAACCCGGGGCGCTCCTCTGTGTCACGCCCAGACCGAGGGCCCCGAAATCGCCCCCTGCACCCCCCACCGTTTGAATCGCTAGTGACGGCCTCGCCCGCGATGAGCGGGCCGAAGCTGCCGCGGCCGGTGAACCCGTAGCCGCGGCGGTTGCCCTCGGTGATGGGCGTGCAGGCCAACCGCCCCTCAACGAGCACCTTCCGCAGGCCCTGGCGAGCCACGGCGGTGTTCTTCGCCAGGAGCGCCTGCACGTCAGCGACCTGCTTGAGCAGCACCTTCTTGAGCCGCGCCGTGTCCAGGTCAGCGGCCTTGCTGGCACCGGTGAGCTCGTCGAGCTAGCGCACCAGGTCGCGCTTCTTCGCCTCGGCCGCCGCCTGCGCGACCCGCGTGACCCGCCGCGCGCAAGCCGCTACTATCGAGGGCGTGCGCCACATCGAGATCCGCGACGATCGGTGGGTCGAAATCCACGAGAACCGGCCGCGCTACGTCGAGGCCAAGATGCTCTCGATCACGCGCCGGTACTGGCGACACTCGCGGTTCTATGCGGAAGACGGCAGCCTGTGGCGGCCGGAGCCGGTGGAGGGGCACGAGCTCGCGCTCGTCGGCCGACTGCTGGCGCACACGATCAACCCACGGCGAACGCTGACCATGTCCTATGAGCGGATCGGAGACTACAGCCTGGATACGCTCAGGACGAGCGTCCAGC
>Ga0134077_10000155_pt1 | contig 13831 bp, 15 predicted proteins | sample 15_taG_5_FD_109980 | JGI IMG/M metagenome (GOLD analysis project Ga0134077, IMG submission 109980) | Grasslands soil microbial communities from the Angelo Coastal Reserve, California, USA - 15_D_Wat_40cm_5_24_1 metaG | ecosystem: Environmental > Terrestrial > Soil > Grasslands ... | reverse complement strand
CATCGAGCGGATGGAGTTTGTGAACGCGGAACTCGCGAAGATAGCCGTTAACTCATTCGTCACCATGAAGATAAGCTTCGCGAATACCCTCGCCGAGATGAGCGAGAGGATGGCGGGGGGGAACGTAGACAAGATAACTTCCGCCATCGGAAAAGACACGAGAATCGGTCCGAGCTATCTTAGGGGCGCCCTCGGATACGGTGGACCGTGTTTCCCTCGCGACAACGTCGCCTTCGCCCGCTATGCTTCGCGAGTGGGCGCGCAGGCTCTGATCGCTGAGGCGACGCACGAGGTCAACCTACACCAGCTGGAACGGGTTCTCGGCTTGGTTGAAAGGCTGGGGCTCGACCCCAAGACGAAGGTGGGCGTGCTCGGTCTGGCCTACAAGCCTGACACCAACGTTGTGGAGGAATCGCAGTCACTCCTTCTGGCGGAGCGTCTGAGCCGCCTCGGATACGAGGTCAACGTTTTCGACCCCGCAGCAATGGACAACGCAAGGGCCGTCCTGAACAACTCGGTCCGCTTCGCCAGTAGCGCGGAAGAATGCGTGAGACGGAGCGACTGTGTCATCCTCGCCACGCCCTGGAGAGACTTCAAGAAGCTCCCGCCCAGGAACTTCAGGGGAAAGAAAGTCCTCGACTGCTGGCGCTTCCTCGGAGAGGAGGTGAGGCGGGCATCGGAGTATTTTGGCGCGGGCATCGGCTCCGATTTCTTTGCGTAATCTCCTCAATTCTTTTAAGCTGAAGGAGAGCTAACCCGTCTGATGCAAATCACTTCCGATGCGCTCTCGCTTGACTACGCGAAGGTGGAGGTGGAGATAATTCGGTTTATCCAGAAGGTTGTGTCTGGCGCTCGGGCCAACGGCACCGTCGTGGGGCTGAGCGGGGGGATTGACAGCTCCGTCGTGGGCGCGCTATGCGTCCGCGCGCTTGGGAAGGAGAAGGTTGTAGGAATACTGATGCCTGCCTCTCACACGCCGAAGAAGGACACGGAGGACGCGAGAATTCTAGCCGAAGGTTGGGGCGTCAAGACCTTCGAGGTGAGGATAGACCCAATCTTCTCTGCCCTGGTGAGAGCCCTACCACTCCGGGGAGACGACAAAATCGCCAAAGCGAACGCGAAGGCGCGGATAAGGATGATCATAAACTACTACTTCGCGAACCGACTCGGGATGGTCGTGGCGGGAACGGGAGACAGGTCGGAAGATCAAATAGGTTATTTCACCAAGTGGGGGGACGGAGGGGTTGACTTCCTCCCCATCGCACACCTGTACAAGACGCAGGTGAGGCGGCTCGGAGCTCATCTCGGCCTGCCTAGGGGGGTGGTCGAGAAACCTTCTTCCCCCCAGCTCTGGCCCGGGCACAAGGCTACTGACGAAATACCAATCGATTACGGCGCCCTGGACCTTGTCCTCTACGGACTCCTCGACGCGAGGCTCCCCCCGCGAGAGGTGGCTCGGCAGACCGGGGTCGACTTTAAGGTGATAGAGGAGGTTCTGGGCAGGCATCGCGAGTCCGCCCACAAGCGTTCCTACCCGCCTATGCTCGGAACCTGGTAGCGGAAGATTCGGAGACCGCCCGCGCCCCTCTGTGCCATTCAATCGTCCTCTGGAGGCCCTCCCTAAGGTCGACTTTCGGTTCCCACTCAAGCAGCCTCTTTGCTCTCGAGATATCCAGAGCCCTGCTAAAGGGCCCTTCCGGTTTCGTCTTGTCGAAGACAACCTTAGGATTGTGATGCGTTATCTCCAGAATCATCTCTCCGACCTTCCTTATCTTATACCTCTTATCCCAGCCGAGATTGACAGGGGTGCCGTCGAGGATCTTCTCACAAGCGAGGACTGAGCCGTTTACGATGTCGTCAACGTACGTGAACCCCCTCTCCTGATTCCCACTCCCCCAGATGACGTAGGGGTCCATCCTGTCCAAGGCCTTCTCTATGAGTGCCGAGATCGCGTGAGAGGTATCGAACTCTCCCATCCCGTAGACGGTCAGGTATCTGCACGCGGAGGTCTGCATCCCCTTCTCTCTGTTATAGACTATGCACTGCAACTCACCCATCAGTTTCGCGAACCCGTAGAGGTTGTCGCTGCTCTCCCAGCCATCACCCGTGCTGAGTATGTCGTCTTCACTAAGCAAGTACTTCGGATTCTTCTGCAGCGAATCCGGGTAAACACACGCCGAGGAGCTGTAGTGGAACCTCTCCACTCCTGCCTCGTGGGCCGCATCGATTACGTTATGGTCGATTGCGAGCATCTTCGAACAATCCGCTTGGCGGGTATTAACGAACTCCCTACCTCCAAACACAGCACTCAGATGGAAAACTACGTCCGCTGACTGTGCGATGATCTGGAATCTTTGTTTGTCGACTTCGAGGTCGCAGATCTCCAGGGGAATCTCGTTTATCCCGTTCCTCCTGAATATCTCCTCCAGTCGCAGAACCTTCCTCTTCCACGCGAGCGACCCGCTCGCCAGCTGGAGTTTGTCCACGACCACGACGTTCGCCCCTAGCTCGAGTAGTCGATTCACCATGTTGGAGCCGATGAAACCGGCCCCCCCGGTCACGACCACCTTCTTCCTATTCCACTTCAATTCTCTCTTGGCACCCTCGGATCAGATTCTTTTAAGTGGATTCTCCATCCGTCTTCTTGGGACTCATTGACCAACCGCCTCTTGGTTGAATCTCCGGATCTTGACTCCTGCCCCTCGGAACAGAAGAAGGATGATTCGCCGGAGTGCGCTCACGATAGTCAGGACAAACTCTCTAAGTAGGAAGAAGACCCCATGCTCTCTCACGATTAGGTCGCAAAAGACCCCCAGCATCGTCCCCCTAGCGTAGAAGATTGACCTGGGGAGGACATAAGAAAGACTCCCGCCGTCAAGGAAGTATCCCTCCCCCAGTTTCCTCTGAACGACCGGCCTGTCCTCTAGGGCTATCCTGAGGTCTTTTCCGCCAACGTCGGGCAGGTAGACGATCTTATGCATCTTTCTCATGTAGTCTCTGAGTATTACGTCCTCCCCCAGGTATCGTGCAGCACCCCTTAACGAACCCGCGGAATGCGGGTGCGGGATCATCCTAACCTCCTCCTCCTTCTCGGTGTCCAGCCAGTAAGGTTTGTAGACCGCATAGAGGCCGGTGAAGAGCGCACGCCTTTTAGTGACCTTGATCGCCTTCTTGCTGAGGTTACGGATCAGCTCGCCAAGAGTCCCGCCCCCTCTCCGTTTCTCTAGAGACACAAGACCGACGTTCCCCTCTCCCACCATCTCGACCGCCTTCAGACAGTTCTGGTTAACGACGAGGTCTACATCGCCTGTCAGCACCTTGTCATACTTCGCCGCCCCGAACCCCGTCCTCCTCACGAGCGCCTGCCGAAAGAGCCATTCCTTATTCTCCGGAACTTCGAGGATTCGAACCCTGCTGTCGCCGCCTGAAGCTGACCTTATGGCTTCCAGGAGCTGCGCGCTGACTGGATAATCGACGCAGAGAACTACGTCGTTCGCGCCCAGCGATAGCCAAGAAGGGAGGGACTTCGGAACGAGATATGCGTCTCTCTCAGCTACGGCGAGCACGATTGAGAAATCCTCAGAGAGACGGACGATTGGCATCACAACCTTCTGCGCTTGACGGGCACTCCCAGCGCTCTCAGGGCCAGCGTTTCCGAGAATAAGATGATGCTTAAAGGAAGCATCAGCAGCTCTCTTATGAAGAACCAAGTGCCGAACTTGGTAATGAGGACTTGAGAGTAGGCCGACAGCAGCGTGCCCCTCACGTAAAGTATCGACTTCGCTGTTATGTATGCGAGAGTCCTTCCGTCCCCGAACAATCTGACTGCTTGCCTGGCCTGAAAGGCTGGCCTATTGTCAGTCTCTGTCCTCACCTCGACACCACCTATCTGTGGCAGCGACACCACCCTGTATTTCTTCAGCATCGCCCGTTTGAGCATGGTGTCATCCCCAAGATAGGGCGGAGGGGTTGCCTCCCGACCCGAAGCGAGTCCGACGAAGAAGTCGTCCTCCCTTTGGAGGGCTCCGTGTCTGAGCGGGTGAGGGATCTTCTTCGCCGACTCCTCGTCTTCCGTCTCCAACCAGTATGGTCTGTAGAGGGCGTATAACCCGGTGAAGTAAGCCTCCTTCTTGAGTGCCCGGATAACCCGCCTAGTTGAGTTCTGGACGACGTCGAAGAAACCGCTTCTCATTTCCTTCTGGAGGTTTACGATTCCGATGTTGTCCTTGCCAACCATCCGGATCGCCGCCACCACATTTTCGTTTACGATGACGTCGATGTCCCCCGTCAGAATCTTGTCGAACTTGGCTGATTTGAACCCTGTCCTCCTTACGAAAGCCTGGTGGAACATCCAGCCGCTCTCCCTTGGAACTTCAACGACTCTGAGCCTGTCGTCTCCCCTCGAATTCTTTCGTATGGCCTCGATCAGGTGTTGGCTGGCTGGCTTGTCCACACATAAGATTACCTCGTCCGCGGGGAGCGCCAGCCACCTCGGGAGGGTTCTGGGGACCAGCGCGGCGTCATTCTCGGAGACGGGAACCACGACTGAGAAGTCTATCATACAACACTATTCGCTCCCGACAGCAGATGCTTTAGGGGTTCGGTTCGCCCGATATCAGCCTGCTGATGGGCAGTGTGATCAGAGGGGATCTGGCGTCTTCGACTCGACACGCTAAACCCTTATGCGCCCCTCACTGGTGGGCCATAGCCCTCGCGTTCTCAGGCTGATTCGAGTCAGGGAGGTAAGCTATGTGGGCGCTACTCCAGCCAGACACCGAGTGGGTGCTGGGGAGTGGACGTACAGAATTTAGCGAGGATTCCTCAGGAGCATTCGAGCCAGCTATGAGACGGCAACCCTTCCCGACCTCAGGGTAATCGCTTCGACCCTCATCCTCCGGAGTCTTGTCAGGAGCGCGGCGTCCACAGTCGCGACGATGGCTCTTGCGCCCTTGCCGTACGAGGCTATCTCATCGTCGACCGCGAGCCCCCCACACTTCTCCAAATTGAACTCCTTCGTCAGGTCGAGGGCAAGCGCGGCATACCTCGCCCTCTTCGATTCGCCCTGAGCAAGTCTATCAAGCTCGGCCTTCGCGCAGTCGAGAATCACGGGCACGAATTTTCCCGCCTTCTCGACCATGTCCTCATACCAAGTGGTGGGGTTCTCCACGACCGCCATCAGGAAGCTGCTGTCGAAGACGACCTTCCGCAACTACTTCAGGACACCGGAGCCGATCAGCCGCCACCTCTCAGCGATCCTTCTGCTCACCGAGGCCCTCGCCCCCTCCTCGACTGAGACGGGCTTTTTCAGGTCCATCTCGGCGACGCTGTCCCTCGCAGAGGTGACGCTCGCCAGGGTAGACGCGGTCCCTAGGTTGAGCCTGAGCGATTCCCCCGCCCTCACCTTCTCCACCTTCACCATCTCCGCGGAGCCAACCGCGCTATCGAAGAGCTGCAGCTCGAGGGTGATGTGTTCCCATACGGGGGGCAATGCCCCGGGCTTCCCGACGACGCTTCCGACCATCTGGTCCCCCTTCGTTCCTGCAGGGTCGAGCTCGGTTCCGACAGCGACGAGCCCTCCCGGCCTGACCTTCCTCGTGATTCCTGCCCCTGTCCCGAGGCTTGTTACCCTCGTGGTGACAGGTGCGAACTTTCCGCGGTCGTCGGCAATCCCGGGCAGAATCTCGACATCGTCACCGACCTCCATTTCACCCCTAACGAGCGAGCCTCCCAGAACCCCTCCTGTAAGTTGGGAGATGTCGATCCCCGGCTTGTTCACGTCGAAGCTCCGGACGACGTACATCAGGGCGCTGGCGGCTGGGTCCCTCTTGGGGGTCGGGATGACCTCCTCGATCGCCTCGATTAGGGCATCGATATTGATCCTCTGCTGGGCCGAGATCGGTATTATCGGGGCATCACCCGCCACGGTCTTCGCGACGAAATTCTGAATCGCCTCGTAGTTCCTCCTCGCCTCCTCGTCCGTCACGAGGTCTATCTTGTTCTGGACGACGACTATCTTCTTCATCCCGAGCATCTGGAGGGCCTGCAGGTGCTCCCTCGTCTGGGGCCTCGGGACCGGCTCGTTCGAGGCGATGACGAGGAGGGCGCCGTCCATCAGAAAGGCTCCCGCGAGCATGTTCGTCATCAGGCTCTCGTGGCCAGGCGCGTCGACGAAGCTGACAGCCCTCAACAGGTCGGTCGGCTTTCCGCACACGGGACAGGTCGGGCTCGTTGAGTAGGCCCCGGGGACAGGGGTGTACTGACACTTGTAGAAGGCCGCGTCTGCGTATCCGACCTTGATCGTGATTCCCCTTCTCAGCTCCTCGCTGTGTGCGGAGGCCCAGACGCCGGTGATAGCCTGAACGATCGACGTTTTTCCGCTATCTACATGCCCCGAGGTCCCGATGTTGCACTCGGGCTGCTTGGGAATGACGGGTCTCTCTGCGCGCGGTTCGGACATGCTAGACTCGCTCGTTGGAAGCCTCTTTTAAGATTCGCTTCGATATTCTGTTTTCAGCGCAGCTTTCGGACCAGATCGGGAATAGCCCTCAGGTCCTTCCTCGATGTCGAGACGTCTCCTCGCTCAGGTGCGACACTCTGAGCATTGAAGGTAAACTTCAAGTCGGCGATGTTGATCTCCGAACCATTCGCACCGTCCGCAGCAGCCTGTACATCCTCGCGTCGAGCATGTTCTCGGAAGGCTGTCTTCATGATTCGAGTCTTGTTCGCGATCACCAAGAGCCCTTATCCTACGAGCCTGCCGTCATGCTTCGCCACTAGCCATTAATCTCGTAACATCTTCTGAACCTGACCTATGAGGAGACGCAGGTCCTTCTCCTCGATCGAGAGGTCCGCCCTCTTTCGGACGAGCGGCTGGGCGTTGAAGGCGACCTTGAGATCTGCGATGTTGAATAGCTCGAGGTCGTTAGCCCCGTCAACCACCGCCACCTTCTTGCTCGAATCAAGCATCCCCCCGAAGGCGGTTGTAATGATCTGCGTCTTGTTGGCGTTCACGAGCAGCCCGTAACCTATCAGCTTCCTGTCATGGAAGACCAGCTGGTTTGAGAAGACGTGGTCGAGGCCTAGCTCCTCCTTCACACGGTTCGTCAGAAGAGAGAAGCCGCCCGAGACGCCCACCATGATGCAGCCCATCTTCTTCAGCTCCGTAGCCATCTCGCGCGCTCCCTTCATCAGGGGGAGTCTATTCGCAACAGCCACACACTGTCCGTAATCTACCCCCTTGAGCAACTCCATCCTCTGTCTCAGTCCCTCCTGCCATTCAATCTCCCCCCTGATCCCTCGAAGCGTTATCTCGGTCACTTCCATATGCTTCCCCACCAACTTCGCCAGTTCCGGGAGGAACTCCCCGTCCACCAGGACCCCCTCGACATCGAAGATGACGATCAAGCCGGGTCTTTCGACCAGAAGCCAGAGAAGTATAAGAAGTGAAGGTTGTTATCGCGAAATCCTTCTAAGCCCAGGAAAGTTGTCGAGGGCTGGTTAAACGGAAGTCTCCTCAGCTTTCACTTTGCGTGCCGTCAAAAAGAATCGTATCGCGTCACCCGGGCTGACCTAGAACTTAAGGGCCAACGCCAGGGCCGACTCTAAACTCTCACATGCTTATTCGTTGCCTCACCAGCGTGGAAGTCACGTTAATATAGAATCTAAGGTTCTCGGGCTTTTGACTTGTCCCGCTTCGGCATCTCTCTTCCTGTCGCAGTGGTAGCGCTGATTCTAATTTCGAGCGTTCCGGTCCCTCAGAGGGCTTCGAGCAACGGAATTCCCATCCAGCACGTCGTCGTCATCGTCCAGGAGAACCACTCCTTCGCCAGCTACGTCGGAACCTACCCGAGTGCGAACGGGCTGCCGCCCGGAGTCGCTCTCCCCGCCAAGCCCAACGGGACTGCTTCCGTCAAGCCCTTCCCGCTAAATAGTGACGTCCCTCCGCGTGACGTCTGCAACTCGTGGGGGTGTGCTCACGCTGAGTTTGACGGCGGGAAGATGGATGGCTTCGTCTACACGGCTGCGTCGGTCATGACGATGGGTTACTTCGACTACCACCAGATACCTTACTACCGGGACTACGCCTCTCAGTACGTCCTCAGCGCCTCTCAGCCAATTTCTGGTGGTGATCTTGAGTACAGCCTTTTGCTCGCCGTAGTTGTGTTGGGAGTTGTCGCGGCTCTCCGGCGCTTCGGGAGATGGCGATGGTGACAGCCCTCTGGGCCCTGGCACGAGTGGAGGGGTTTAGGACTTCAGAGAAAGATGTTCCAACTCGCTGTCATCCAGGTTGTCAAGGACGAGGTCAGCAAACAGTGGCTAAAGCAGGGAAGCTCCTACTCGACGACACACCAATCGAGAAGACCGGGCAGCAGATCGAAGGGAGCCGCGTGGATTCCTAAGAATCTCGCCCAGAGGATAACCATTCTTGACCTCTGTGTTGACTCTGTTTCGCTCAGCCCTTCTTCGGCTCGGGCAACTCCTCAAAGTGGATGCGACCCTTGACATTCTCGAGGTTTGCCTTGCGACGGCGAAGGTCCCCAAGAGCCGTGAGGGGTCTATCCGGAAGAACTGCCCTTCGTCTCGGATAGGCGGAAATGAGGTGCGGGTGAAAGAACGAGGTCAGGCGAGGGTACTCTCTCATCGGCCCGCGGCGCAGGGAGTCGTCTCACCGAGAGTTTAAGCAAACAGACTACAATTCTTGGTCTGTCAGGCTTTAGTCGGCTAGAGAGGAGCAACTCCTGAAGTTGGCAGCGTGTCCCAAGTGTGGAAGCAGGAAGATAGCTCCGGCGCGGGGATTTGAAGCGGCGGCGGAACCCTCGAGCGGAAGCGCTCACCCGCCGCCAATCAAGGTTTCAATCGGGCAGTGCGAGAAATGCGGGGCGGAGTTCCCCACGATAGAGAGCCGGAAGAAGTATCTTCTCGCGCCCGCCGCCGAGCTAGAAAAAGTCAGAAAGGCGATGGAGAGACTGAAGTCCGAGAATGAGGCGATGAACTCCAAGATGAAGGAGATAGTCGCGAAGGAGGAGGAGCTTCAGTCGTCGATAGAGAAAGTGAGGAGCGAGGGGGAGGTGAAGATCCTGGAGAGGAGGTACGAGGCCCTTACCGAGAATGTTTCTTACCTTAGAAGCGAAAAAGAAAGGCTGGAGAGGCTCGCCTCCGTTCTGAGCCTCGCCACCCCGTTGGTTCCGTCCTCTAACAGATACCGGACTAAGACCTAGTTCGCTTTTTCGATGTCTTCGACTTCTTCCGGAGGGTCGAAGGAAGCAACCTTCTCTTCGAGTGTCTTCTTCTCGCTTAGTAGCCTGTTGACCTCTTCCTCAAGTGCTGTGACCTCATTCTCCAACGTCAGTATCGTCACCTGCTCCCTCAAGGCGTCGATGTCGGCGCGCACCGCGTCACGGGTTGTCGCGAGTTCTTTGATTCTCTCTTCGAGCTTCGGGATCTGTTCGGCCTGCTGGGTTACTACAGCCATCGAAGAAAGGCTAGCGCGGGGTTGCTAAGACACGCTGAAGCGAAAAGAATTGATTTGCTCGTAAAATTTTGTCAATCGGTAATATGTCGGCCCCGCGGCAATCGATAAAGAGTGGGCAGGTGGGTGAGACTTGAAAGTCATCGCAGCACCCATCCTTTACAGCAGAGACTGACCATCCCCGAATATCGCGTCACCCTTCGTTCATTCTGAGGGAGGGAGCGGATATGCTCCCTATCTATCGATGTGGTAGGGTTTCATGCTGTGCTCACGATGAAGGTGCTTGGTGTACTCTTCCGTCTCATGCGCCGTCAGTCGCTTCCTGAACGCTCTGAGGGACACGATGGCGAAACAGAAGGAGCATGGCTGCCCTTCTACTGTGAGAATCTCGTTCAGCGTCAGGCGTTGCATCGGTGAAATCTGCCGATTGGGTGTAAATAAAGATGGAGGCGGAATCTATAGTTGAAATTCACCTCTATTACCATCAAATCTAGCGGAAAGTGTACCTGGTTTCAGCAAGAATCGTAATTTTGAGCGATTATCGCCCTCTGACCTGCTGTTTCAGGCTTCAGCCCCTCTGCGGCGAGACGGCCCGCAGCACTCACCCCGGCCCCTTGACCCTGTACTGAGAAATCGTTCCTATCGTAGCGTGTGCGCGTGGACAGACCGCCCTTCATCTCCGCGGTTTGCGCGGAATACTGCAGTGCGGGGTTTGATGGTGACGAGGGCATATTACCGACTACAAATCGAGATTTCGAAGTCACAACGCATTATTAGTGAAAACGCCCAAGCATTCTCTGCGCTTGAACTCAAAGAAGGGAGCCGCGAAGAAGTAATGCTCTCGAAGACCAAGTGTTCAGACTACATCGATACCCTAGTCCAGATGGGCATTCTGGCACTCTTCGTCGATAAGAAGGGGGAGGAGAGGGTCGAACTCAAGGTGCCCCTGGAGGAGCTGTTGCGCGATGGGCTGGAGCGTAGCGGCGAGAAACCCCCGGAGGATACGAGGAAGTTTCCACAGTGGATTTCGCTTCTACTCTCGAGGACCGTCGTCACGGAGAGGGAGCTCATCTTCTCGAGAGAGGACTTGATAGGAATCGCGTCCGTCTTCATGAGCCTAATCTGCCTCGCGTACGACGAGGATGTCCTGACCGCCTCGGTCAAGCTTCTGAGGGCGGCGGAGAAGCTGAGGACTACGGCGAAGAACTGACCGGCTCGTGAATTTTATGACATCTGGCCGAGCTTAGCCACTTTCATCTTATTAGCACTGTTGCGGAGTTGCGCCGAGAAGAGAGACCTTATGATCGCCACTGTCTCTTCATTATGGGCTCCAGCAATCAGAAGGAAGAGGGCTCTCGAGTTGGTCCGCAGGATCAGGTCAATACAGTCTTTCAGGAAGAGGTAAATCGTCTTGGTCCCCGAGGCGACGATCATGTCTGACAGCGCACCAAAGACTAGCGAGACGCGGCCTTCCTTGCTACGAATCGTCCTCTCGAGACTTTCAAGGAGGAGCCCTCTGTCTTCGTGAGGAATCAGAAACTCGTTTTCGTTCTCTCCCGGCTTCGGGTAGGACGTCCCTCCGTTGAGCACGAAGAGCATGACGTTCGGTCTGTCTTTGAGGGCGGCGCGCAACGGACTCGTGCTAGGCACTACTACGACCGCAAGCTCGCTGTTCGTCTCGTCGATGTAGTCCTTCACGGCTCGCTCGTAGGGTTGCATTGGGTCGTGCTCGAGGAGGATGGCGCTCCCCAGCTCTTCGAGGCTGCCGAGGCGGAGCCGTTTTGAGAAGGAGTGTGAAGGCGTGGACGCGGGGAGACTCGCCGCGTGTTGCGTCACGAAGCCGGCGAGGACATCCGTCCTTCTGAAAACGTAGGCGGTCATGCCGAAGACGACGATTCCTATCCCGCTCACCATGCGGCTCGCGAGCGTGCCCGGCGGGAAGTAGAGCCTCAATCCCACCAGAAGAACGGCGGCAATCATCCAGGAGAGGGGAAGGAGGAGCATCGCCCTCGCCTCAGTCTTTGCGCCTATGGTTCTACTCCGGACTATCATCAGGCGGCACGGGTAGAGGACGAAGGCGGTAGCGGTCAGCGTGATTGCCCCGACGTACCAGCCCTGAAAGCTCGGGCGAAAGAGCGAGCCTCCGAACTCCAAGGGGAGAAGTTGAAGAGTAAAGGGCATCACGAGCCCCAGAGAGAGCACAACGACAAGCACAAGAAACGTGAACGCGAAAAGTGGGAAGTTCGGGCCGAGGTGAGACCTGAGGGCGCCTGCCAGGTGGTTGCCGGGTTGATGCCCCTTCGGTCTGGAGACGATTATCGATGCCAAGGTAAGGGGCAGGGTTGAGAGGAGGATGGCCGGTACCCCCGCCAGCGTATAGAGGAGGCCACTCGCTTCGGTTCCCGTGAGGAGGTTGGCGAAGTCGAGGCACGCCCAGACGACAATGAGAAGGTAGCCGAGAACGAGGTATCCCCGGACGGGGCGGAAGTAGGTCAGCTTCTGGCGGGCTAACAGGGGGAGAAGGGCCACAGAGGAGGCTACCACGAGGCCGTCAAGGAGTGTCGTGAGCGTCGCGGTGACCATACCAATTCATGGAGAAAGTGGCGCCCACAATTAAGAAAATTTGGTAAAGAAGCAAAGTCTATTGGCAGTATTTGGACGATGTAGGCGTCTCGCGTCGGCGGGCAGGGCAGGTCGTGAATTGTATTTGCCGGAGCCGTCCGGGCCGGGTTGTCTTGGGTACCCACTAAGAATCTTCCATCCCGGAATCGAGTTCGCGAGTTACCGGCTACCGGTCCATCATCTCAGCTTCGGGGAGGATATCGTCTACCTTCTCCTCTTTGGCTCTCCTCCTGAGGTAATCGAGGTCGATGCGCTTCCTGAACCCGCTGAAGAGGACCAAGGCCTGCTCTGCGTCACGTCCGCTCCTCCGGGACTTCGCAGCTCTTAGCCCGTCAATTATCAACTCCTCGACTCCAACGACCCTCACTCTGTAAGGTCCGACTTCCACCGTGCGAACCTTCTCCGTCCCCGTTGGGACGAGCCGACGATGTGGACGGCGATTGCCAGCTTCTCGTTTAACCAGATCATCCCCTCCCTCACGAAGCCCAGCCGAGTCAGCAGCCTCTCCGTCGCCTCCTGGTCGGTGGTGGTGATGTCGATGTCCCCGGTCGTGAACTGACCCGCGGTGTAAGTCTCGACTGCCTGCCCTCCGACGAGGAATAGGAAAGCCCCCCTCTTGGAGAGTTCGTCTGACAGATATCCTACCAGGAGCATCTTCCTCTTCAACTCGTTCGGCTCTTTCTTGACTTGTCGAATCAATGTAGTGGGGGGAGTTCTTTGACGCTGTTTGCCGCGTTCGGCCGACACCCTTCTGTTTGGAATCTCCATCTCACCTCATCCGATACCTGAAGGGTCCAATCTCCTCAAACAACTCCTCGAATCGGTGCGCCGCTGCCATCGATAGCGCGGAGAGCTCTCCCTCCGTTCTCGGCAAGTTGCCTTGGGTCGGACGTCCTTGCCGGGCCCTCATCCTCACGGAGATGGCGAACTGTGCCCTCCTCGTCTCTGAGAGTTCCTCGAAGGACAGCGGGAACCGCGCAATCTCGTCGTCTATCTTCTTCCAATCGACGCGGAGTCGCAGGTCGACATCCTTCTTGACCTCCTCAGGCACGCCAGCGACCAATCTCGACAGTGGGCCGAGGTAACAGAGCGTCTTCTGTTTGACATTGGCGCCACTCCTCTTGCCCTCGACCAAGTAGAGGTATCGCCTACGCCCAACCTTCTTGGCCCTTACGAACATGAATTCAATCGATGGTAAGAACTATGATAATGTTGTGCCTAACTTTCCCCAATGTTATGCCTAGAATGTCACCGCTGTTCGGAGAAGATCAGCCGTCATGGGAGGCGGAGTCTTCCCAGGGAGAAGCTGGCCTGTGGCGGGATAAGCAACTTCGCGTAGCCTCTATGGGTATATAGAGCCGTCGGCAGAACCAGATTGTAGTTGCTGGATTCGTACACGCCGGGTTATCTTGTGTACGTGGCCATGATCTTTCTCCCAGGCTTCGGGCTGGGCGAACTGCTTCAAGTCTGGAAGGAGGGGGAGACGATCGCGCAACGCTTCGCGTGGGCCTTCGGGATTGGACTCTCGTTCGACACTCTGGTCTTCATGGTGAGGACTTCGGGGCTGCAAATTGGGGGGATGCGTCTCATTGGAATGGATTTGCAGACAATCTACTTCATTCTCGGAGTGGGGCTTGTCGCTCTATCCGCGGGACTCGTTCTTCACAGGCGGTTGGCTTTTCCGACGAAGGTTGTGAGGACCGACCTCCTAATTGGAGTGATGACACTCGGACTCAGTCT
>Ga0134077_10000139_pt1 | contig 14143 bp, 9 predicted proteins | sample 15_taG_5_FD_109980 | JGI IMG/M metagenome (GOLD analysis project Ga0134077, IMG submission 109980) | Grasslands soil microbial communities from the Angelo Coastal Reserve, California, USA - 15_D_Wat_40cm_5_24_1 metaG | ecosystem: Environmental > Terrestrial > Soil > Grasslands ... | reverse complement strand
TACCCGCGTGAGAAGCGCTTGATCGTGCCGGCGCTGTCGGCGGGCGTGGTGCTGTTTCTCGCCGGCGCGACCGTCGCCTATCTCTGGGTGCTGCCCCGCGCCCTGCGCGTGCTGTTCGGGTTCCAACAGAACGTATTCGATCCGATCATCACCGCGGAAGGCTACTTCGGATTTGCGGCCCAGATCATGATCGGGTTCGGTGTGGTGACCGAGCTGCCGCTGGTCGTAGTGATCCTCGCCGCCCTCGGCCTCGTCACCCCGCAGCTGCTGGCGAGGAACCGCCGCTACGCGATCGCGCTCTCGGCCGGGGCCGCGGCGCTGCTCACGCCGCCCGACGCGGTGTCGATGCTGATCATGATGGTGCCGCTGCTGCTGCTCTACGAGGTGAGCATCGTCTGCGCCTGGGTTGTCACCAAGCGGCGGGCGCGGCGCGAGCGAGCGGCGAGCACCGCGGGGATCGTGCTGTTGCTGCTGACCGCCACGACAGGGGTGCGCGCCCAGGGTCCACCGCCACGGCCCGACACCTCCCATGTGCGGGCGGACTCGGCGGGTCAGGGCCGTACCCTCGACACCGCCACTGCGCACAAGCTCGGGCTGCCGACCGGGCCTACCCGGAGCTTTCCGCCCTCGGACGCGGTGATGGACTCGCTCCTCAAGCTCAAGGGGTACCGCATCACGCAGTACGTGGCGGACACGATGCTCGTGGAGGGCGACAGCGCCATCTCGCTGTGGGGTCAGGCGTACGTCGATCGCGACGGCACCAAGCTCGAGTCCGACTCGGTCCGCTACCGGCAGGCGAGCTGCCGCCTCGACGCCACCGGCGATCCACGTCTGTTCGACCAGGGTACGGTGCTCATCGGCGAGCGGATGCGCTACGACACCTGTATCAAGCGGGGGACCGTGAGCCAGGCTCTGACGCACTTCCAGCAAGGCGGCGCGATGTGGTTAATGCGCGGCGACCTGGCCGTGGATTCGGGCTCCACACGCCTGTACGGCGCCAGCAGCCAGATCACGTCCGACGACAACCCCGTGCCCGAATACCATTTCGGCGCGCACAGGGTGAAATGGCTCAACAAGACGGTCATGGTCGGCCGCCCGGCGGTGCTGTATGTGCGGGACGTTCCGATCATGTGGCTCCCATTCATCTTTCAGGACATCCGGCCGGGACGCCGCAGCGGTATCCTCGTCCCCCGCTTCGGCCTGAACGACATCGTGCGCCCCACGCGCAGCTACCACCGCCACGTCTCGGGGCTGGGCTACTATTTCGTCGTCAACGACTACATGGATTTTCTCGTGTCCGGCGACTGGTACTCGGGCCGTTACCTGGCCCTGCGGGGGCAAACGCACTACCGCTGGCTCGACCGCTTCGTCACGGGCAGCTTTTCGTTCGACTGGTACAATCAGCTTGACGTCACGTCCCACTCGATCCGCGTCGGCTGGCAGCACCAGCAGAGCTTCTCCTCACGCACCAACTTCAACGCGAGTATCGACTACTCGACCAATACCAGCGTCATTCAGAGCAACACGGCGAATCCGTACCTCGCGACCGCCCGACTCGGATCGCAGCTGAATTTCACTAAGCAGTTCGACTGGGGTACGCTCAACATCGGCGGCAACCGGTACCAGGACATCGGGCACGGTCTCATCTCGCAGAACTTCCCGAACATCGGCCTCACGCCGTCGCCCGTGAACATCACGTCGTGGATCACCTGGTCGCCCGGCTTCTCACTCAACAACCAGCAGACGTTTCACTCGGATTCGACGGCCCTGCTCGTGGCGGGGCCTGGGGGGGTGCCGGACACTCTGGCCCGCTTCGCCGACTCGCGGGAGACACAGCTCAGCTTTCAGACGCCGCTGCGGATCGGGCCGTGGAACTGGTCGAACAGCTTCCAGGTCACCGATCGGATCAGCGACAAGCGGACCGAGTTCGTGTTCGACTCGACGTCGCCGGGCGGAGCGCGGCGCGTCCTCTACGACCAGACGTTCGAAACCCGGGTCGAGTGGCAAACTGGTATCAACCTGCCGTCGTTGCTCACGGCAACGTGGAAGCTGCAACCGGGTCTGTCGATCGTGAACACCACCACGGCGGGGCCGTACGCGATCCGGAATCAGTTCACCGGGGGCCGCTGGCTGCACCAAGGGAAGCGCCTCGCGTTCACCGCGAGCGTCTCCCCGACGTTCTTCGGCTTCTTTCCGGGCGTGGGCCCGCTGCAGCGCATCCGGCACTCGATATCACCGCTCGTGAGCTACTTCTACGCGCCCGGCGCCGCGGTCCCGCAGGAGTTCGCGCGGGCGCTCGACCCCACGGGCCGGAACACGCAGGCGCGCACCGACCCTCAACAGACGATCAGCCTGGGGCTATCGCAGAACTTCGAGGCGAAGCTGAAGCCACCTCCCGGGGACACGACGGGCCGCGAGGCGCGCAAAATCCGGTTGCTCAGCATCAACACCACCTCCATCGGCTACAACTTCGAGCAGGCCAAGGATTCAGGGCGGACCGGCTGGACCACGCAGACGCTGGGCAACACCTTCGCCTCCGATCTCCTTCCCGGCTTCAGCCTCGCGCTGACGCACGATCTCTGGCAGGGGACCGTGGGCAGCGATACGGCGAAGTTCTCCCCGTTCCTCACGAGCATCACCGCGTCGTTCGCCGTGACACCGGCGACGATCCGTGGCATCGCGAGCCTCTTCGGTCTGGGCAGGGGGAAGGGCGCCGCGGCGCCCGCCCCCGGCCCCGCGCCCGGCGGCCAGCCGGGCCAGCTGCCGCCGGGTCAACTGCCCGGTGGCCCGATCGATCAGCGAGCCTTCGGCGGACCCCCGCCAACGTTCGCCGGTGCCGGGGGCCGAGGGTTCAACCTGACCGTCTCCTACTCGGGGACCCGCATCCGGCCGCACGCCGACTCCGTGAGCGCGCTCAGCGCGGCGCAGGCAGGTCAGGAGCAGCTCACGCTGGGACTGTCGTTCAGCCCCACGCAGCACTGGTCGGCGTCGTGGACCTCGACCTACGACGTCGACACCAAACAATTCGGACAGCACGTGATCCAATTGCAGCGCGACCTGCACCGCTGGCACGCGAGCTTCTCGTTCCTGAAGAGCCCGAACGGCAACTTCGCTTTCTCGTTCTTTGTGAGCCTGCTGGACGAGCCGGACATCAAGTTCGACTACAACCAGCAGAGCTTTGCGCGCTAGCGGTTCACACCGCTTGTCCTCTGCGGGTGACACGCTCCCCACGGCGCGATGTCATAAGCGCCTCCCCGGGGGTCACTTACGTCCGGGCACGCGCCGTGCCTACAACCTTCCCGAATGCTTCCTGAGGGCATCATGCGTCTCCTGTCGCGATACACCGGCCTGGCGGCCGGGCTGTTGAGCTGGGGCTGCCAGTCGAACACCACGAGCCTCGTTTCCGCGCTTCCTCCACCGCAGAACCTCGCCTATCAGCTCGACCCGAGCGGCGACCCAGCCCAGCCAGCCGGGATCCTGCTCGTCTGGGACGACGTGCAGAGCTCGGCCCTGGGCAGCTACCGCATTTATTCGCGGGGCAGCACGAGTAGCCCGTACGGGCTGCGCGGCGAGACGAGCTCCAACACCTTCCACGACAACGGCGTGCCCCATCTGCAGTACTACGTCACCGCCGCGGACGTGAACGGCGGCGAGAGCGACCCGAGCAACGTCATCACGGTCGACGAGCGCCTGCAGCTGCCGCAGCCCGCAAGCCTCAGCTCGATCTCGCTCAACCAGGCCATTCACCTACAGTGGGCGGACAACGCCGCCGTGTCCGATCCCACCCGCTTCAACTGGTACCGCGTCTACAGCATGCCGTACGATCTCGATCACGGCGTGTGCATTACGCAACGGGACTCGATCTCCCTCGAGGGCACTACCGTGTCGGACCAATTCCTGGCCACGCTGCTGGTGAACGGGGTGCCTCGCTGCTTCGGCGTGTCGGCGATCAGCATCGAGGGCTACGAAAGCCTATGGTCGCCGCTGTGGCACGACACGCCGCGGCCCGATGCGCGGAACGTGCTGCTCTCGGCGTATGAAGTGAGCCAGGCGCAGTCCGGATTCCGCTTCTGGAACGACGCGAACGGGAACGGCCGAGGGGACCCCGGTGAGCTGGGGCTGGTTCAGGACGGCAACCTTCCGAACAGCGATTTTTCGGTTCACCTGCAGGCGAGCGATTCGACCCTGTGGATCGTGCCCAAGTTCGCCGGGGACAGCCTGCAGGTCTACGGCAGCACGCCGGTGGCGGACCTGACGTCCGTCGACTTCGCGCCGGTGAACGGTTACTCGGACAAGATGTTCCAGGCGGTGCCGGGCTGGGGCTACGTGTTTCAGCGCAATGAGAACGGCCAGTACCACTACGCGGCCCTGCGGGTTACGGCGGTCGGGCGGCAGTACGTCATTTTCGATTGGAGCGCCCAGACCGATCCGGGGAATCCCGAGCTGGTGGTGATGCAGCCTGCTCTCGCTGCCCGGGTCACGGGGTCGAGGTAGACGTCTCAGAAGGCGTCGCGAAGAGGCGTCACGAACGAGCGTCACGGAACGACGTTGCTCCGTGACGCTTTTTCGTGACGGTTCTTCGTGACGCCCGTCGTGACTTGGCGTCTGCTCCGCCTTGAGCGTAGCTTCCTGTCGCATGGCAGCCTCCGTCGTGCTGGACGGTCGTTCCCTCGCGATCGAGGACGTCGTCGCGGTCGCCCGGCACGGCGCCCGCGTGACCATCGCACCGCGCGCACTCGACGCCGTGCGGGCGTCGCGCCGCACCGTGGAGGGGGCGATCGCGCGCGGCGCGACGATATACGGGGTGACCACCGGCTTTGGAAAGCTGGCGCACGTACGAATCCCGCCGGAGCGGGCCCGCCAACTGCAACTGAACCTGATTCGCAGCCACGCGTCCGGGGTGGGCGACCCGCTTTCCGAGGAAGCGGTGCGGGCGATGATGCTGTTGCGCGCCAACGTGCTGGTGCGAGGCACGAGCGGCGTCCGGCCGGCGCTTCCCGAGCTCATCGTGGCGATGCTGAACCAGCGCGTGCACCCTCGGGTGCCGTCGCAGGGGAGCGTTGGGGCGTCAGGCGACCTCGCGCCGCTCGCGCACCTCGCGCTCGCGATGATCGGCGAAGGCGATGACGGAAGCGCCGTGCGGGCGCAGGGCCTGGAGCCGATTGGGCTCGAAGCGAAGGAGGGGCTGGCGTTCGTCAATGGGACGCAGGCGCAAACCGGCTTAGCGGCGCTCGTCATCCACGACGCCTGGGTGCTGTGGCGCACGGCCCACGCCGCCGCGGCGATGAGCCTCGAAGCGACACGCGGCACGCCCGAGCCGTTCGACCCCCGGATCCACGATGCCCGGCCGCACCCGTTCCAGCAGCGCTCCGCGGCGCTGTTGCGCGACCAGCTCGCAGCGTCTCAGATCCGCGAGTCGCATCGCGAGAACGATCCCCGCGTGCAGGATGCGTATTCGATCCGCTGTTCCCCGCAGGTGCTGGGGGCCGTGGGGGAGGGCATCGCGTTCGCGGAGCGGCTGGTCGCGGTGGAGCTGAACGCGGCCACCGACAACCCGCTCGTGTTCGACGACGCCGTCCTCTCGGGCGGCAACTTCCACGGCCAGCCGATCGCGCTGGCGCTCGACGTCCTGGGGATCGCGCTGGCGACCCTGGCGGGCATCGCCGAGCGGCGCATCGAGCGCATTGTGAACCCCGACCTCTCCGCTGGACTGCCGGCCTTTCTGGCGCGGGAGCCGGGGGTAGAGTCGGGGTTCATGACCCCCCAGATCGCGGCCGCGGCGCTCGTCGCCGACTGCCGGGTGCTGGCGACGCCGGCCAGCGTGCAGTCGGTACCGACCGAAGGGAACCAGGAGGACGTCGTGCCCATGGGGATGAGCGCGGCCTGGAAAGCGGACCGGATTCTCGCGAACGCGACTCGGATCGTCGCGATCGAGCTGCTCGCCGCCGCGCAAGGGCTTGAATACCTGAAGCCCCTCACGCCGGGACGGGGTGTCGCGCGTACCTATGCCGCGATCCGGAGTGAGGTGGCCCCGCTCGACAGCGACCGCCCGCTTACGGCAGATATCGAGCGGGTGGCGGCGGGCGTGCGGGCGGGGAAGTTCGATCCGGAGAAGAACTAAATGTGGAATGCGGAATTCGGAATGCGGAATTTCAGTGAGAGGGTCCTGCGTGGCGTGACGCTTGTCTTTCCATTCCGCATTCCGCATTCCGCATTCCGCATTGAGCGGGGAAGGGAACCGTGACCGGGCCCCGCACCGTCCGCGCGGCGCGGGGACCGCAGAAATCCTGCCGCGGCTGGATCCAGGAGGCCGCCCTGCGGATGCTCATGAACAACCTCGACCCCGAGGTGGCGGAGCGGCCGCACGACCTGGTCGTCTACGGCGGAACCGGAAAGGCGGTGCGCGATTGGGCCTCGTTCGACGCTGTGTGCCGCACGCTGCTGACGCTTGAGGACGACGAGACTCTGCTGGTGCAGTCGGGAAAGCCAGTGGGCGTGTTCACGACGCATCTGGAGGCGCCTCGCGTGCTGATCGCCAACGCGAACCTCGTCGGTCGCTGGGCGACGTGGGAGGTGTTCCGCGAGCTGGAGCGGAAGGGCCTCATTATGTACGGCCAGATGACCGCCGGCTCATGGATCTACATCGGCACGCAGGGAATCCTGCAGGGCACCTACGAGACGTTTGGAGCCGTCGCGCGCCGCCACTTCGCCGGCTCGCTCAAGGGGCGAATCGTGTTGACCGGTGGGCTCGGTGGAATGGGCGGTGCGCAGCCGCTCGCCGCCACGATGAACGACGGGATCTGCCTCGCGGTGGAGGTGGATCCGGCGCGCGTCCAGCGCCGTCTCGACACTCGCTACCTCGATCGCTCGACGGCGTCCCTCGACGAGGCGCTGCGCTGGTGCGACGAGGCGAAGCGCGCGGGGCGGCCGCTCTCGGTCGGCTTGGTCGGCAACTGCGCCGAGGTGCTGCCGGAGCTGGCGCGTCGCGGTTTCGTCCCCGACGTCCTGACCGACCAGACGTCGGCGCACGATGCGCTGCAAGGCTACATCCCGCCGGGGCTGTCGGTGGCGCAAGCGGCCGAGCTGCGGCGGCGCGCGCCGCAGGAATACCTGCGCCGTTCAGTCGCCGGGATGGCCACGCACGTGCGGGCGATGCTCGACCTGAGGCGAAACGGCGCGGTGACATTCGACTACGGCAACAATATCCGTACGCAGGCGCGGGACGCGGGGGTTGCGGACGCGTTCGAGATCCCGGGCTTCGTCCCCGAGTACATCCGGCCACTGTTCTGCGAGGGCAAGGGGCCGTTCCGGTGGGTGACACTGTCGGGCGACGCACAAGACCTGCATCGCACCGATCGCTTGGTGCTCGAGCTGTTCCCCGAAAACGAGCACCTGCGCCGCTGGATCACGCTGGCGCAGCAGCGGGTGGCGTTCCAGGGTTTGCCCGCGCGCATCTGCTGGCTCGGGCAGGGCGAGCGCGCGCGCTTCGGATGCGCCTTGAACGACCTCGTGAAGCAGGGTGAGATCGGCGCGCCCGTCGTCATCGGGCGTGACCACCTCGATGCGGGCTCCGTGGCCTCGCCGTTCCGCGAGACGGAGGCGATGAAGGACGGCTCGGACGCCGTCGCCGACTGGGCGATCCTCAACGCACTGCTGAACACCGCCTCCGGCGCCGGCTGGGTGGCGTTCCACCACGGCGGCGGCGTCGGAATCGGGAACTCGTTGCACGCGGGACAGGTCAGCGTCGCCGACGGGACGGCATCCGCCGGCCGGCGGCTCGAGCGCGTGCTCACGAACGATCCGGGGATCGGCATCGCGCGTCATGCCGACGCGGGCTATGCGGCCGCGATCGAGGCCGCCCGACACCACGCCATCCGCCTGCCGATGCGCGAGGCGAGCGACTGAGCACGCTGCTGGTCGGCGCGCGCCAGGTCGTCACCTGTCGCGGCCCGGCACGGGCTCGCCGCGGCCGGGAAATGGCGGAGCTCGAAGTCCTGACGGATGCCGCGGTGTTAATCGACGGAGAGCGCATCGCCGCTCTGGGCCGGTATGCTGACTTACGGCCTGGAACAGGCAACGTGGAACGGGGGGTGGAGGTTGTGGAGGTGGCTGGGGTCCTCTTTCCCGGGTTCGTCGACTGCCATACCCACGCCGTCTTCGGCGCGCCGCGCCTCGACGACCACGAACGACGCGCGCTCGGGATGGACTACAAGGCGATCGCCGCGGAGGGCGGTGGGATCCTGGAGTCGGTGCGCGACGTCCGCGCTCGCTCCAACGCCGAGCTGGCGGCGCTCACGCGAGCCCGACTCGGCGCGCTGCTCAGTCACGGCGCCACGACAATCGAGGTGAAGTCGGGCTACGGCCTCGACCGCGAGACCGAGCTGAGACAATTGCGGGTCATCGAGCAGCTCGCGCGGACGCAGCGCGCCACGCTCGTCCCCACGTTCCTCGGCGCGCATGAGGTCCCCCCTGAATTTCGCGAGCGGCGGGGCGACTACCTCCGCCTGTTATGCGAGGACGTGCTTCCTGCGGTCGTGCGCGAGCGGCTCGCCGTCGCGTGCGACGTGTTTTGCGAACCGGGGGTGTTCAACATCGCCGAAGCGCGTACGCTACTCAGCGCCGCCCGCCGCTACGGCCTGGCCGTGAAGCTTCACGCCGATGAGCTCGAAGGCTCGGGCGGGGCGGAGCTCGCGGTGGAACTCGCCGCGCTCAGTGCCGATCACCTCGCTGCCGTCTCGGCCACGGGCGTCCGCGCGCTCGCCGCGAGCGACACGGTCGCCGTCCTGCTGCCGGCGACGCTGGTGTTCCTGGGCGGGCACCGGCAGGCGCCGGCGCGCCGGCTGCTCGACGCCGGTGCGACGATCGCTCTCGCCACCGACTTCAACCCCGGCTCGTCACCGACCCTGAGCTTGCCGCTCGTCATGGCGCTCGCCGTCTCGCAGCTCGGACTGCGCCATGCCGAGGCCGTCAACGCGGTGACGGTGAACGGGGCTGCCGCGCTGGGCCTGGCGGCGGATCGGGGCCAAGTCGCGCCCGGCTTCCGAGCCGACCTCGTGCTGTGCGACGTGTCAGAGTGGCGGGAAGTGGCATACTGGATGGGCGCGAATCCCGTAACCGCCGTCTGGACAGGAGGTTCGCTTGTCCGCTCCCTCCGGCCCCCGTATCTTTAGACCCTCATGTCGAAGCTTGAGAAGCTGAAAGACAAAGCCAAGGGCCTCGAGGCCAGGGACCCCCGGGGGGCGATCGACGCCTGGCTGGAAGTTCTCAAGGTACAGGAGGAAGAGGGGGAGCCCAACCCCGACCTGTCGGTCTTCAATCGCGTCGGTGATCTCTATTTGAAGGTCAAAGACCCCGCCCAGGCGGCCGATTACTACGATCGGGCTGTCGACAAGTATGCCGAGCTCGGGTTCCACAACAACGCGATTGCGATGTGCAACAAGGTGCTCCGGAACGCGCCAGGCCGGCAGACGACCTATCTCAAGCTTGCGAAGCTGTACGCCGCCAAGGGATTCGTGGCGGAGGCGAAGCTGCACTTCGTCGAGTACGCCGAGCGCATGCAAAAGATCGGCAAGATCCAGCACGCATTCGCCGCGCTGAAGGAGTTCACCGACATCTCCCCGGAGAACACCCAGCTGCGGGGGATGTTGGAAGAGCATCTCCTGATGTACGGCACTGCCGAGCGGCGCCCGTCTACCCGGGCTCCGTCGCCAGCGGCGCCGACTCCGCCGCACGACGACGTGTCGAAATCGGGAAAGCGAAAGACGTCCAGCCTCGTCTTTCTGGATGTGGACGCGCCTCCCGGCCCGAAGGGGAAGCCGGTCGCGCCGCCGCTGCGTCCGCCTGAGCCGGAGCCTGAGGACGCGCCGCTGGCGCAAAGTCTGGTGGAATCAGTGACCCCCGACCCGGACACGTCGCTCGAGATTGAGTCGACCAGCCTGGCGGAGGAGGTGGAACCGCCGGGGGGCGACGGAACCCGGGGAACGGTGCTCGAGGGGTTTGAGTCGACGAGCGCTGAGTTCGGGCAAGTGCAGCTCGACGCCAGCGGGGTCGACGTGCCGTCGTTGCGCGAAGACGAGACGGCCGACGTGCAGCCGCTGGCGGAGCTCGAGCCCACAGTGCCGGCCGAGGCGGACGAACCCGAGCTCGATATCGAGCTCGAGCCCATGCTGGATCACGAAATCGAGATCGAGCCGCCCCCCCCCCCCCCCCCCCCCCCCCCCCCCCCCCCCCCCCCGCCCCCCCCCCCCGCCCCCCCCGCCCCCCCCGGCCCCTCCGCCCCGGCCCGCGCCCTCGTCCCGCTCGGCGCCCCCCAAGATCACGCCGGTCGTGCCGAAGCGGCCCGGCGGGCCCGCCGGGGGCGGGGCTCCCCCCGCAGCGGTGCCGAGCGCCCGGCCTGGGGTAGGGTCGCCGCGCCGCGTCGGGGTTCCCGAGGCGCCGGGATCCAAGCTACGGCTGCCGGCGGCAGAGCCACCGAAAGTCAAACCGGTTGTGCCGAAGCGGCCGCTGGCCGCACCGCCTGCGGCGCCCGGTCCCCCAAAGCGGAAAACTGTGGTCGAAGTGCCGCCGCTCGAGCTCGAGCCCGACTTCGACTTGGCGCTGACCGAGGCCGGCCACGCTGTGGACGACGAGCCGCTCGCGGTGGAGGACATCCCGCCGACGGGGGGATTCATCCAGACCGAAGATGACACGTCGGTCTCGGAGACGCGGAAGTCGGCGTTCATCGACTTGGGCCTGGACAGCGTGGTCAACCAGGGAGACACGTCGGCCTCCCTCGTGTTCACGAACATCGAGGCCACGCCGACGCGGCCCACCATCGAAGAGCTCGAGGCTCGCGTCGCCGACGACCCGGACGATCCCGAGGTGCACCAAGCGCTCGGTGAGGCCCTGATCGAGGCGGGCGAACGGGACCGGGGGATCGAGGAGCTCGACCACGCGACGGCGGGTTTCGAGAACTTGGGGAATCTGCCGCAGGCGCGGCACCTGGTGGAGGAGATCCTCCGGCTCGACCCGAACAGTGTGCGTCACCGGCAACAGCAGGTGGAATACGCGTTCAAGTCGGGTGACAAGGCGAAGCTCATCGAGGCCTATCTCGAGCTGGCGGACACGCTGCTGCGCCAGGACCTGCCGGACAAGGCGCGTGCGGTTTACCAGCGGGTCGCCGAGCACGACCCCACGAACGAACGAGCGAAGGCGGCGCTGGCGATGCTCGCGCCGGCCGCTCCGCCGCCGGCCCCCCCGAAGCCCCCGGCGCGGGAGGGGCGGACCGCGCCCAAGGACGCGAAGATGAAGGTGCGCGACGAGGTGGCAGAAGCAGGCGATTTCGTCGACCTGAGCGCCATGATCCTCGATGAGGAGGCGCTGGTGCGCGACACCCGCATGAAGGTCGCGGACGAGGAGCCGACCGGGGACGAGGAGAAAGACTTCCAGGAGATGCTCGCCCGATTCAAGCAGGGGATCGACGAGAACATCGACGAAGCGGACTTCCAGTCGCATTACGACCTGGGGGTCGCGTTCAAGGAGATGGGGCTGCTCGACGAGGCGATCGCCGAGCTCCAGAAGGCGCTGCGCGCGCCCGAGGGCAAGCTCAGGACGTCCGAGGCGCTGGGCGTCTGCTTCATTGACAAGGGCGCCTATGTCGTGGCCGAGTCGATCCTGCGGCGCGGGCTCGAGCTGCCCGCGTCGAGCGATCAGGAGCGACTCGGCGTCCTGTACTGGCTCGGCCGGGCGCTCGAGGAGCAGGGAAAAAAGGTGGAGGCGCGGGACCTGTACGGCCGGGTGTTCGCCGTGGATATCCGCTTCAAGGACGTCGGCGCCCGGGCGCGGGCGCTCGCCAAGGTGAAGTGACGTGAGTCAGCAAGTCGCTCCTGTGGCGCTGGCCGACATCCAGCGGCCTGTGGCGAGCGAGCTGGAGCGCGTGGCGGACGAGCTGCGGCGCATCATCGCCGCGGACTTTCCGATCATCGCCGACGTCAACGAGCATCTCCTGCGGATGAAGGGCAAGCTATTCCGCCCCACGCTGCTGCTGCTCAGCGACCGCGCGTCCGGGGCGGACGATGCGCGGGCGGTGACGCTGGCGGCCGTGGTCGAGCTGATCCATCTGGCCACGCTGGTGCACGACGATTCAGTGGACCATTCGGTGCTGCGTCGCGGGATGCCGACGATCAACGCCCTGTTCTCACACCAGGTGGCGGTGATCATGGGCGACTATCTCTACTCCCGCGCCATCATCGAGCTGGTGCGGCTCGATGATCTGGCACCGCTGCGGGTTTTCGCCCGAGTGACGAACGAGATGACGGTTGGCGAGATGCGGCAGCTCGAGGCGCACGACAAGCTCGCCTACGACGAAGCGCAATACGACCAGCTGATCCGCTCGAAGACGGCGTCGCTGCTGTCGGGCGCCTGCGAGGTAGGGGCGCTCGGCGCGCCCGTGCCCTATCGGGAAGCGCTGGCGCGCTTCGGGATGCGGCTCGGCATGGCGTTCCAGATCACTGACGACCTGCTTGACTACACTGAGCCCGAAGCGGTCACCGGCAAGCCGTCCGGGCTCGACCTGAAGGAGCACAAGGTGACCCTGCCGCTCATCGCCGCGCTCGCCGAGATGAGCCCCGCCCAGCGGCGACTGGTGGCCGAGCTGATGGCGACGCCCGATCCCCGGGACGCTGTGGTCGCAGAGGTCGTGCGCCTGGTGGAGACGGCCGGCGGGCTCGACTACGCACGGCGGCGCGCGCTCCAGCTCGCCCAGCAGGCCGAAGCAGAGCTCGAGATCCTGCCGCCCTCACCCGCGCGCGACGCCTTGCGCGACAGCATTGCCTATGCCGTGGAACGGCGCAGCTAAGGCCGTGGCGCGCGGGCACCGCGGCTCGCTATTTTACGTGGGGTTCCTCGCCGGCGGGTTCGTGCTCGGCGGGTTGCTGCACGCGCTGCTGCGGCGGTTTCTGCCGCAGGGCGCGGCTAAGGAGTTTTTCACTACGGCCGTGACGCCGACCTTCGGACCGGTGCATCTCGACCTGCTCGTCGTCTCGATCACGCTCGGCCCGATCGGCTTCGACGTGTCGTTGTTGGCCGTCGTGGGTGTGGCGATCGCGTACTTCGTCGCCCGATCGATCTTCTGAAAACGAGGCGCGTATGTTCGGAGACCTGTCGTTCAGCCACATCCTGATCCTGCTGCTGGTACTGGTGCTGGTGTTCGGTGCGAAGCGGATCCCGGAGATTGGAAAGTCCATCGGTCAGGGGATCAAGGAGTTCAACCGCAGCCTGAAAGACGCGACCAACGACCAGCCGTCCGGTCCGCCGCGCAATCTCTCACCACCGGGTCCCTCCTCCTCCGTCCCCTCGAGCGGCGACCCGAAGCGGCTGAGCGACTAGGTTCCGCTTTCGGACGCCGTCGGCCGGAATACTTCCTTCCGGCGGTCCACGATGTTCGCCTGCGCCCGCAGGGCGCTGAGATACTGCTGCACGCGCGCCTGTTGCGCCGGCCGCAGGATGGCTTCCCGCTGCTGGTCCCGCTGCTTGAGCCACGCTCCGGAATCCGCGGGCTGGCGGGCGATCCCTTGCACGATGAAGCAGCCCGTCTGGCTGGCCAGAACGCCGGTGCGCTGACCCGGACGCAGTCCGAACGCCGCGCCCAGGACGACGGGGTCACGGGCGATCGCGCCCGGAGGATTGAGGCGCGTGAACGGCCCGAGCTTCTCCACCGGCAGGCCCCGGGCCCGTCCGGCCTGGAGCAAATCCGGCGTGCCAGCCAGGACGGCCAGGGCCTCGTTGGCGCGCTGCCGCGCGATCGCCTGCTTCTTCTCGTACCGGGCGGCCTCGCGCACCCGGTCGCGGATCTGGGCCAGCGGCGGCGTGCCCGCGGCCTGGAGCGAGTCCAGCCGGAACACATAGTTCGCTCGCTCGCCCTCGATCACAGGGCTCGTCTCGCCGGGCCGCGCCTCGAACGCCCACACACTCACATCGGGGATCACGTACCGGCCCAGGGTCAGTCGGTCGCCCTGAATCAGCTTCGGAGCCTGCGCCACGGGGAGGCGGAGCTGTTGCGCCGCGCTGTCCAGCCGGCTGCGGTCGGTCTGCTCGGCCGCGAGGTGGTCGAGCGTGTCGGTCCGCGCGTCGATTTCGTCGAGATGCCTGCCCTGCGGCACGATCG
>Ga0134077_10000119_pt1 | contig 14695 bp, 6 predicted proteins | sample 15_taG_5_FD_109980 | JGI IMG/M metagenome (GOLD analysis project Ga0134077, IMG submission 109980) | Grasslands soil microbial communities from the Angelo Coastal Reserve, California, USA - 15_D_Wat_40cm_5_24_1 metaG | ecosystem: Environmental > Terrestrial > Soil > Grasslands ... | reverse complement strand
CATGAGGAGGATATCGGGGGCCAGAAAACATGTGCGTATTTTCGCAATCAGGGCTCAAAATGAGCGAGTTCTGGATTCGACCTTGATGAGTGTCTAATTTTCTAAAAATCCATTTGTCAGCGCTCAAAATGTATCCGACGATAAGGATAGTAGGATGGGGGACCGTTTATCGGCCCGAGGTTTCAGGAGCGGAAACCCAATGCTTAGACCTGTATTGATTGTCTCGCTCGCATTGATTGTCTTGGCATCGGGATTCGTTGTTGCTCTCGGTCCCGCCAGACTTCACCCTCCAGCTTTGAACGCCGTCGGCCGTCCATCCCCAGCTCTACCTACGACGCCTCTGATTGGTCAAGGTGTCCATGGCTATGCGTCGATCGGCCCCTTTTTCCACTAATCACTTATGTCGGGGATCTTGGACCCGTGCCTGATAACATTAAGTCAGTGAATGTGATCGTCATTACTGCTTCTGGAGAAAGAATTTTGTCTCAAATCGATTGGATGCCTTCTACGACGTGTAACTTTGTTAGCGCTCGCCCTGCACGGATCGCTCCGGGCCCCGCGGCATTGGGTACGTTCAGTGTGAACTTAGCCCCTGGCAGTTATAGTATCACGTTGTCGAACTGCGATTCGAGCAGGCAGGCGTTGGGTTGCAGAGGTCTTCCATGGTCGTTCTTGTTTCCCCTAGCGAGTATGCTAGGCTTGATCTTCCGGTTGACACCGGGATTAGATAGCTTCCATTTGATGAGTGAACCGGAAGCTAGTTTTCACAACAACGCTCGTGATAAATTCATGAGCCTCACATCCAGTGATTTCGTATTTAGGATACTGTAATTTTGGGTTAGGATGTCCCACCTTTCTGTTGCTAGAAGGTAATATCCTAAGCAATCATCATAATCAGCGACTATAGGGGCTCGTCTTGATTGGAAGAGATTGAACAGTTTTACGATCTCAACACCGCTAGTGAGTGGGGACGTCTTGACCGTCATCGCACTGAATTCGCCGTAACAATGCGGGTGCTTCACGATTACATACCCACGCAGCCTGTCGATATTCTCGATGTTGGAAGCGGGCCGGGAAGGTACGCGATCGCTCTTGCAAGACACGGCCACAGAGTGACCCTCGTTGACCTATCCAAAAAGTCCCTCGATTATGCCAAAGAACAGGCTCAGAAGGCCAAGGTGGAGTTGGCGGGTTGCGTGCGGGGGAACGCAGTGAGTCTCAGTGGGTTTGAGAACGCAACTTTTTCTGTTGTTCTCTTGTTGGGCCCGTTGTATCACCTTCAGTCTGAGACAGAGCGGCGACAGGCTGTTCGAGAATCGAGACGCGTTTTGAAGTCAGGCGGAATCATTCTTGCCTCTTTCATTACCCGCTACGCTCCCTTTAGATGGGCAGCGAAGAACGATCCGAGCTGGATGCCAAGTAATAGACAGTTGCTGGAGACCGGAGTATTCACGCCTTCAATGGTTCCGCAGGGTGCGGACCGAGGTTTCACCAACGCCTATTTCGCGTCGCTGAGTGAAGTAAAACCATTGATGGAACAGGAGGATTTCGAAACTCTCGACTTGATTGGTTGTGAAGGGATTGTTAGCTTGATTGAAGAGAAGGTCAATGCACTAACCGGTCGTGAGTTCGATGAATGGGTGGAACTAAATTATCAGTTGGGGAGAGATCCTTAGGTTCAGGGTGCTTGTGAGCACTTGCTCTACGTTGGTAAGAAAGTGATGGCAGAAAATGGCTGATTTCGACCACGTCTCCCACATTTACGATGCTACGCGTAAGGCTCCCGATGATGTGATGAGCCCCACACTAGCTACTATGGAGAAGGTGCTTGGGGGCTACGATAGTATTCTTGATGTTGGAACGGGGACAGGCCGTTTTGCCAAGCCCTTAAGCGATCGAGGATTGCCGATTGTTGGAGTGGACATTTCCACTTCGATGATGGCCAAGGCAAGGGAGAAGGGTCTAGAGGATCTTGTCCGAGGCGACGCTCATCACCTTCCGTTTCTCGACCGGTCTTTTGATGCTGTAATCTTCGTGCTTCTCCTCCATCTCGTTCAAGACTGGGTCACTGTACTGCATGAGATCGGGCGAGTGTGTCGAGGGGTCGTAGTTTCAACTGTAAGCAGAGAGGATGGTCTGAACATTAGAGAGTTGTACCTGAGATTTCGAGAGGCACATGGCGTCCCTCTTCGAAAGTTCAATGAGGGAACGGAGGGGTTGCGGACCTTACTTCGTCCGATGGAGGTTTATTCAGTTATGGATAGGATTGTCGAATCTAAAACGGACGAGTCGATTACATACTTCGCGGATAGAAAGTCCTCCATTACCTGGGATGTTCCACAAGTTGTTCATGATAAAATCATTAGTACGATTCAGTCTGGCCATGGCGGAAGGATTCTGCATCAACGAATGGTCGACGAGGTTGTAGTCTGGAAGGCTGAGCAGTTCCGGTCATTCAAGCCCTCGGTCTAGCTCGATGTTCGAGCACTTTTGTGCGAGGCACCCTGTTATTCATGCCTAGTTTGACACTTTCCGGACGATCATCAAGATATACATACTCAAAGGATTTCCAACTGGACTATCGGTTGATGCCAAGCGCTCAGGACGAGACCATGGAAGAAGAGGATGAAGCGTTAGAGGGAGCAGAAGCAGATGGGGAGGAAGCAGCCGGACCTCCTGAGAAAAACACTCTTCTGGATATCACCGTGGTCCCGTTCGAGCCTTTGGTTGGGAGTGTCGGTTCTGAGAAGCTGGCTAAACTGAAGAAAGCGATACAGGAAAAAATTCAGCCTCCAGGAAATCTAACAGTATTGAAGGAGGAACGATACTCTAGACTTGTTACTTTGACTGTAGTGTTCTACATCTGGAAGGGACCTGGGAAAGCGAACCCTAGATCAGCAAAGGAGCTGGGTAGTCTTCTTAGACCTGTTTTCGATGTTCTCCAGACGGGAGATCAAGGCCTTGGTGTTGTCGAGAAGGACAGTTACATCTGTGAAGTGTACGCGACCAAGGAGCTTGTGGAGGGTGAGAAGGAGGAGGGGTATCGGATTATTATGGAGGAATTTGAGAATGAAGAGATGCTTGGCGTGTTGAATGCTGTCTATGGAAAGAGCACCTAATCCGTTCCAAGTATTGTTCCTCTAGGGTACGGTGGTTGGGTCCCAGTTCGTCCGCATGTCCTCGCTGAGAGAGTCCAGTTGACGCATTTCATCCGGTTTCAGTTCGAAATCGAATACGTTGCTGTTCTCTAGGATTCTTTCTTTCCTAGAGGATTTCGGTATTGCTACGACGGCGTGTTGAAGGCACCATCGGATCAAAACTTGGGCTGGAGTCCGAGAATGTTTTGCAGCTATTTGTTTGAGGGCCGGATCGTCGAGTCTTTGGCCTCTGGTTAATGGACTGTAGGCTTCTAGCTGTATCTTATTGTGCTCGCAGAATTCTAAGAGATCGCTCTGGTAGAGGAATGGATGGAACTCGACCTGGTTTACATCTGGGACGATGTCGGACTGTCCGAGCAATTCCTTGAGGTGTCCAATTGTATAATTGCTGACGCCGATGGTGCGGACCTTGCCCTCTTTCAATAATCTGATCATTGCTTTCCATGTTTCATTTCTCATTCCGGGTTGTGGCCAGTGGATTAGGTAGAGGTCGACGTATGTGAGGCCGAGTCTTCGAAGACTTTCCTGAAAAGCGAGCACGGTCGAGTCGTAGCCGTGGTCACTGTTCCATAGTTTCGTCGTCACAAAAACGTCGTCTCTTGGTAGCCCGCTCTGTCGGACTGCTATTCCAACGTCTTGTTCGTTACCATAGATCCGGGCGGTGTCGATCAGTCTGTAGCCGTATTCGAAGGCTGCTTTCACAGCTTTCTGAGTTCCGAGGCCGGCAGAGGCCTGGTATACTCCGAGTCCGAGCCAGGGCATTTGCACGCCACTGTTTAGGGTTACTCGTGTCTTTATGCTGGTCTGCACGGGTCTTTGGTTGGCTAGAACCTAACTTAAAGAACTCCACTGGATCTGGCGGACCATTTTGTCCAGGTGGTTATCGCATTTACTCTTCCACTGCTAGTTGGAAGGTTCCGTCATCCTTGTAGGCAACTGTGAATGATTCGCCACAGTGGGGGCAACTAATCTTCCATCCAAGTTGGGAGGGTAGGACTCGTCCGTTACTCGGATGATGGGTCCTTTTCAATTGCGCTGTTATTTGTTTGACATCATCTTCAGCTTCTTCTCTGTCTTCTTCGATGTCTTTTGGTCCGCGTTGTTTTGATTGGCTCATGACCGTGAGCGTTCGTACTACGATACTCCGCAAAAGATTCGTGTAACCTATCCTCGACCACTGTAGGTTACTGTGTTATCTCATTAACTGTGAATGACAAGGAGGCGCATCATTACAGGTCGACCTTTTGTGGAGTGTCAAATGCGACTATTACTGTTTTGAGAGGGGTTGGATCCATATGTGAAGTGTTCGGTATTATTTCGTATGTGAAATCTGCCAGTGGCTATCTTCTTGTTGCATTTTGTTTCGACCGGAATACCAACCTTTTAACGATTGATCGGCTAAATCGATCAAAGATTCGATAGTAGATAGCATGGATAAGTTTGTCGGAGCTGTTGGCGGCCAGGAGCATTAGCTATGCATAGCTATGCAGGATCACGTCGGCTTGGGAAGTACTGGCTATGGCCAATTCTGGCCCTATTCCTGATATTAGTCCTGGTCGTGACGACCTTTGGGACTGGTGTCATAGTTTCCCCTTTGGCAGGAACTATCACAAGTTTCTCGTTTGGGACTGCCGGCGATTGGGACAATAACAGTCACACTACTAGTAATTGGCAGTCTCTCGGTTCATCAGGCGTCAATTTTGCACTTAGCCTTGGGGACATGCTCTACGCCCAGCCAACTCCGTCGGCGAATGAACAAACATGGTGCAATACTTTCAAAGGCAATCTCGCAAACGCGGAGATTCTCGTGGGGAATCATGAAACTGCTGAAGACAATACAACTCAAGGAGGCGGCAACATTTACAAGTTCATACAATACTGCCCGTTTACACTCGGATCGCTCACCGGCCGTTACGGGTTCCAATACTACTTCGACTATCCGTCTTCAAGTCCCCTTGCTAGGTTCATTATGGTCGACCCGAACATTTGGAATGGAACCTCAAGCTCTTCTGCGATAAGCTACAGCAACGGCACAGCAAGACAAGCATGGGTAGGGACTGCGATTGATAGCGCAAGAACCTTAGGCATAACCTGGGTCATTGTCGGGACCCACAAGGATTGCATAACCACTGGTGCGAACAGTTGCGAAATCGGCCAGGACTTTATGCGATTCCTGATTAGCAAGAAAGTTGACATTGTCCTTCAAGGACATGACCACAATTATCAACGTAGTAAACAGCTTATCTGTGCTACTTCGCGCCCATCTACTTTCCCGTCGAATTGTATCTCGAATGATGGCTCAACGGGCAAGTATTCCAAAGGTGCTGGCACAGTTTTCCTTATTGTCGGAACAGGGGGTGCCGGTCCGCAGTCAATAGTTGCGAATGCTGATTCTCCCTATTTTGCCAAAACATTTTCTGGAGCATATGGCTATGCAAAGTTCACAATCTCAACCACAGCTGTTCAAGAGCAGTTCGTCAACACGAGCGGTTCGACTTCCACAGATAGCTTCTCGATCGGAGATTTCTCAATGTCAGCGAATCCCGCATCACTTGCTCTCAACCAAACAATGACGGGTAACTCGACAATCACTGCGGCCAGCCCGGACGGGTTCAGCGGCACAGTCAGCTTGACCACCTCAGTGAGTCCGTGCCCTGCGGGTTGTCCGACGACTTCTTTCACGCCCTACTCGAGTCTCAAACTGGTTGTTGGTGGGACAAACAGCACTACGATGAAGGTTACCACTTTCGGGAACACTCCCCAAGGGAATTACAACATCACGGTTACCGGGACTAGTGGTTCGCTGTCCCACAAGGTCCTAGTTACGTTGCGGGTGGGTCCTCCGCCTCTTCAGGACTTCTCTTTGGCTGCCAGCCCAGGCACGGCGACTGCCAACTACAACATCACCGCGATCTCAACCATTACAGTGACCGGTAGCGGTGGACTCTCTACGACTGTAAGCCTGAGTTCCACTCAGTCGCCCAATAGTCTCGCCTGCTCCTTGAGTCCGACTAGCGTTATCATCACAGCGATCACCCCGTCCGCAACTTCGACTCTTAGTTGCAAGGGGACTGTCGCGGGCAACTACGCAGTGACTGTTAGCGGTAGCTCTTCATCCCCGTCCTTGTCGCATACAGTCCTCGTTACGATCAAAGTGGTTGACTTCAGCATCGCGACACCCGCTCCCGTTACCTTGACTTCTGGGCAGGGAGCATCATCGACCATCAGCCTTGGTAGTCAAAACGGTTTCACGGGAACCGTCGCTGTTTCAACGTCTTCAAGTCCAACGGCAAGTGGACTTGTTGTTTCGGTGGACCAGTCAAACGTTAGATTGGTCGCGAACGGTTCGAACAGTACGCATCTAACCCTATCTACTAATTCTTCGACGCCGGCAGGAAGCTACAACATTCTCATAACCGGGACGAGCGGGAGCGTCATTCACCAGACTTCGTTCATCGCGAATGTCACCTGGGATTTTGGCATAAGCTCGTCTAGCTCTTCGTTAAGCCTGCCCGCGGGATCTCAAACGAGTGCTACTATCACTCTCAATAGTCTTGGTCTAACTGGCAACATTACTCTATCGGCGTCGACATCCCCTTCCAGTCTGACGGTAACGACCTCATTCAGTTCCACAACGGTCTCCCTCAGTCCAGGTACTAGCGGTTCTTCATCGCTAACGATTCGGACCACATCTTCCACGTTTGCTCAAGTTTACAGCATCACTGTCACGGGCTTGTCCGATACCAGGCCAGCACTGTCTCACTCTGTCATCGTACGGGTAAGCGTCTCAAGCTTCAATGTTACAATTACTCCACGAAGTGTCACTGTAATTCCGGGCTCGAAAGGTACGTCCACGGTTGCTGTCACTAGCCAGAATGGTTTCACAGGCTCTGTGAGTCTGACATCCTCATCCTCTTCCGGTAATCTATCCTGCACTCTAAGTCCAACAGGGGTTTCGCTGGGAACAACGGCGACTTCAACACTTTCCTGCAGCGGATCTCCCGGCCTCTACGTCGTAACCGTAACCGGCACAAGCGGGTCTTTGTCTCGTTTAGGCAACGTCACTTACGTGGTTTCAGATTTCTCGATCGGGTCAATTCCGGCGAGCTTGAACTTGGGGGCGTCTGGGACCACGGTAGTCGGCCTGACCAGTATCAATAATTTTGTGGGAAGTGTGACACTCACTGCTTCAGCCAGTCCTAGTACAGGCTTGACAGTAACTTGTCCCACATCGGCGACGCTGTCAGCTAACGCGACTACTAATACGACCTGCACGCTTAGATCGACGGTAACTGGCACTTACACTGTATCCTTCACGGGCAATGTTAGTGCAACATTCCATTCCGCTTCCGCACTAATTCACGTCGGCGACTTTACGGTAATTGTGTCGAGTCCTGTCAATTTCAACTCTGGCGCAACCGGGGGCTTCATCTCCGTCTTACTATCCAGTACGAACAATTTTGCAGGAGGCATCAATGTCACATCCACGGTCAGTCCATCATCGGGATTGAGTGTAGCTTGTCCCACGGCTCTCGTTAGCCTGACAATTAACGGCACTGCGAGTGCTAGATGCAACCTTAGTTCAGGAGCACGTGGAACATTCGTCGTTACGATTTCCGGTCTCGGATCGCCAGGGACAGCGTTGCATTCTGCTTCATCGACCGTGAACGTCGGCGACTTTACCATCACAATTACCGGCCCAGTGAGCTTCAACTCGGGCAGTTCCTCTTCGGTCTCGATCTCGCTTGCTAGCATTAGCAATTTCGCGGGCAGCGTCACTCTGATCCCCTTCAATCCCCCCGCCGCAGTGACGATCACATGCCCGTCAAGCCCGGTTAGTCTGAACAATACAACTGCGAACGCCTCGTGTAACATGAGCTCTTCGAGCTCCGGATCTTACACAGTGACTATCACCGGATCGGGTTCTCCAGGTACTACGTCGCATCAGGCCTCTGTAACGGTCCGAGTTGGCGACTTTGTCATAGTGGCTAGCGGGAGAGTGAATTTCAATTCCGGCTCTTCAGGTGCAATCATCTCCCTCTCTCTGAACAGTACTTTCAGTTTCAGCGGCTCGGTCTCCTTGGTTTCGAGTACAACTCCCTCGACCGGTTTGACGGTCTCATGCCAAACATCAGTGAGTTTGTCTACCAACGGCACAGCCATAGGTTCCTGCGATCTCAACTCAACGTCTCCTGGCGTCTACATTGTCATCGTGACTGGGTCTGGCTCTCCCGGCACCGCGACTCATCGAATATCTTCCATCATCCATGTAGGCGGGTTTGATTTCGCTGTTCGACCTCGAACGAACTTCAACAGTGGTGCCTCTGGCGCCGTAGTCACGGTTTCGTTGAACAGTACCTTCGACTTCGTTGGCTCGGTCACGATCACATCCAGCCCGATCACTGGTTTGACTGTAAATTGTCCCGCTTCATCAATTAGCGTGTCTGACAATTCTACGAACACTGTGTCATGCGGTCTGAACTCGACCATCATTGGACGATACGCGGTGAATATTACTGGCACAGCATCTCCCGGTACCGCTAGTCATTCCGGGTCGGCGGTAGTTCATGTCGGCGGCTTCACGATAACCCCGCTTGGCGCAACTAGTTTCAACCTTGGAGCGCCTGGAATTTCTGTTACTCTTACGGTAACAAGCAACTTCGACTTCTCTGGGTCGATAACTTTCAGCTCCGCAACATCTGCTCCTGGCATTCTGACAATTAACTGCAATGCTCCGACAATTACTCTAAACGGCAATTCTAGTGCAAACACATCATGCGGTCTTTCTAGTTCGACTCAGGGCACCTACATCGCATCTTTCACCGGCAACGGATCTCCCGGGACTCTATCTCACACTGTAACTTCTACTGTCCACGTGGGGGATTTCACTATCTCATTCGTTACCCGGATGGATTTCAACAGTGGCGCTTCAGCCACACTGTCAGTGTCCTTGACTAGCCTGAATAATTTTGCCGGGACCGTCTCATTTTCACATGTCGAAGTCCCCAACACAGGGCTTACAGTTACTTGTCCAGCACCACCTGTTAGTCTGGCTGCAAATGTTACTGCAACGACTCCCTGTACTTTGACCTCTGCCCAAGCTCGCACGTACTCCTCGACAATTACCGGCAGAGGATCTCCAGGCACTTCGTCACACGCATCCGTTGTTACCGTTCACGTTGGTGACTTTACAATAAGTGTGTTAACCGTTGACATTAACAGTGGTCAGACCGGGCAATCTGTAAGCATTACAGTAACCGGCACTTACAATTTCACAGGAACAGTCGGTCTTGCAGGAAGTGCCTCGCCCGCTGGAGGCTTAGCAGTGAACTGTTCCGGTCCCGGGATTAACCTCTCCGGGAATAATACTGCCAGCTCGCAGTGCTCGTTGGCCTCGACAAAGTCCGGTACCTATGTTGCCTTTGTAACGGGTGCAGGTTCTCCCGGCAGTACCTCACACACCGCGAGTGGAACTGTCCACGTCGGCGACTTCACGATCAATTTTGTGGGTAAGAACATCAATGTTGGGCAGACAGGCATTTCTCTTAACGTCACCCTATCCAGCACTTTCAATTTCGCGGGTGGCGTAACATTGACTGCTTCATCGACGCCCTCTGGACTGACAATCAATTGTCCAACTACTGCGGTGGCTCTGGCACCTAACGGCACCTCCACCACGCTTTGTTCTCTGAACTCAAGCACGTCCAACATGTACCCCACTACTATCTCAGCAAACGGGTCTCCAGGTACCGCCTTCCATGCTGCCGGAGCCACGGTTCATGTTGGCGACTTCACCATCTCTGTCCAGTCCTCGACCAATATCAACTCTGGAGTAACAGCCGCCTTCACCCAGGCAACTCTCACCAGCAAGAATAATTTCGCAGGGACAGTGAGTCTTGCTCCAACGATCACTCCGAGCAGTGGGCTATCTGTCAGTTGCTCCGGCGGTATTCTGGCGGAGAACGGGACCGTAGTAGCATCATGCGCACTTAGTTCCTCGACTCCCGGAACCTACGCTCTGACAATTGCGAGTTCTGGTTCACCTGGAAGCGCAGCTCATTCAGCTTTCATGACGGTCCACGTTGGGGTCCTTCAAATGACGGCGCCATCTTCGTCGAGTTTCAGCGTCGGGACTTCTTCAGTTCCAGTGACAGTAACAAGTGTCAACAACTTCTCGGGCACTGTTGCTTTGTCGTCCGCTGTCAAGCCTGTTTCTGGGCTTACGGTCACTTGTCCGGGCCAAGTTTCTCTCTCGCCAAATGCGTCCACGATAGCATCTTGCGGACTAAGCTCAACCTCGATCGGGACTTATGATGTCACGACTACAGGAGCTGGCTCGCCAGGTACTGCAACTAGTGCCGCAAGCATAGCTGTCAGTGTAGGCAACTTCACCATTACTGCTTCCAATGCAAATCTCAACGTCGGTCAGACCGATCAATCGGTCAATGTTACAATTACAAGCATCAACTTCAATGGCACGATTACACTTCAAAGTAGCGCACAACCAAGTGGCCTAAGCGTACAATGTCCAACTACCGCCCTGACGGTCAATGCAAGCCAGACAATCAATGTGCTCTGTTTCGTAAGTTCCACCTCACCGGGAACTTATGCAGTAACCATCACTGGCGTGGCATCGCTGGGGGGCACGTCCCATTCCGCTGCCGCCTCAGTCTCAGTTGGAGACTTCAGTATTTCACTGCCGCCGCGTGTGAACTTCAACATCGGTCAAACAGGTGTGCCTGTAAACGTAATCCTGACTAGCACATTCAATTTCTCAGGTAGCGTAACGATCAACCCCTCGACTGCAAGCGGGCTGGGGATTACATGTCCAACGAGCCAAGCCCTTCTCACTCCCAACTCTGCAGTCACCCTGACTTGTTCGTTGAACTCTGCTTCTTCTGGAACATATCCATTGACGATTACTGGAGTAGCATCGACAGGAAGCGCAACTCATTCTGCGATATCGACGGTCCACGTTGGCGACTTCGCTTTCTCAAGCACTACCCGGGTGAGTATGGCACCGGGTTCGACCAGTGCAGTGATAACTGTTACTGTGAGTAGCCTTAACAATTTCGTCGGAGACATAACAATCAGCACCTCAACAAATCCCTCTACTGGCCTAAGCGTAAATTGCCCATCTAGGGTTTCGTTATTGGAGAATCTGACGATTCAGTTTTCCTGCGGGTTGAGTTCGGGTACTCCGGGAACCTACAATGTTACCTTGACAGGAGTCGGCTCGCCGGGTACGTCGTCTCACTTATCCAGCACGATTGTCCAAGTTGGAGATTACGTTATCTCGACTCCGAAGCCCTCGATCAGTTTCAACTCAGGTGCCTCTGGAGCAGTCATACCGGTCAACCTGACGAGCAAAAGTTTTGACGACTCCGTTAGGCTCTCGTCGTCAATCATTCCTGCTAACGGCCTATCGATAACATGTCCATCATCCCCGGTGGGGCTGACATCGAACAATACTTTCACTACGAGTTGTTCTCTAAGCTCTTCGGCACCCGGAACGTATCTCGCAACGATCACTGGAGTTAGCTCTCTCGGCAGTATCACTCACTCGTTCAATGTGACACTGCATGTCGGCGATTTCAGCATTTCAGCTAGCTCTCCGGCTGCAGCCCAAGCAGGCACCTCGGCGACTTCGACAATTACTCTTGCAAGTTCTTCCTTCAATGGTTCGGTCTCCGTCCGAATTTCACCTCCAACTGGCCTTTCATGCAATCCGCTTACCACGAGTGGGCAATTGGCGGCCAACGCTACAAGTAGCATTCCCTTGAGCTGCTCGTCCTCAAAAGCTGGAACCTTTAACGTGCCAATGACCGCAACAGGTTCGCCTGGCACATCTTCGCACGCAGCCAGTGCCACCTTCACGTTCGTCGACTTTAACATGACCTCGACTCCGAGCGTAGTGCCACCGTTACTTCCGAACGCGGTCGGCAATTCGACGATTACGATCAGATCCCTCAACGGCTTCACAGGCACTGTCGACCTCGTCGCTAGTATCTCGCCGGCTTCCGGCTTCGTCTGCACTCTAACTCCTGCGAGTGTCGGTGTCACACCTCTACCGCCTGGGAACTCCAATTCCACATTGTCTTGCAGTGGCTCCGCTGGACTATACACTGTTACAGTTACAGGAACCAGTGGTTCCCTCTCTCACACAACCACAGTCTCATACACTGTGCAGGATTTCACTGTCGCTGCCAGCCCCACCTCTCTCCGAGTCAGCGCGGGAAACCCAGGGAACTCCGCAATAGCCGTCACCAGCTTTAACGGCTACTCTGGCACGGTCGTCCTAACCGCTGCGATAGCTCCGGGCTCTGGACTCACTTGCAGCTTCACGCCAGGCAGTGTCATTCTCGGAACTTCGAGCAGTTCGACACTCTCGTGCAAGGGCTCTGCCGCCACATACAATGTGAACGTAACGGGGACCAGCGGGTCCTTGTCCCACTCCGTACTTGTGATTTATACGGTCCAAGACTTCACAGTCACCGCTAGCCCATCTAGTATCACCGTCTTGGCAGGAGCTGTGGGTAGTTCGACCATCAATGTCACATCGGTGAATGGTTTCACTGGCACTGTCGCTCTGACAAACTCGACTTCTCCATCGTCGGGGTTGACATGCTCTTTCTCCACAACCTCGATAAATCTAGGAACTTCGGGCACTGCCACTCTCTCCTGTAGGGGAATTGCGAGAACATTCACCGTCACGGTGACAGCGACTAGTGACTCGCTCTCCCGTTCCGCTACGGTGACCTTCATCGTCACCGACTACAACTTCACAGCGAGTCCGACTAGCGTGACTATAATCGCAGGCTCTACCGGCACGTCGACAATAAGCGTCTCCCCGATCAACGGCTTCACAGGAAGCGTGGCGCTTTCAACTGCTCCTTCAACTGGGCTGACCGCGAGTCTAGACATTCCTTCAATCACAACATCAGGCACTGCTCAGCTGACGCTTGGTGCCTCGTCCGGAGGCAACTACACTGTCACAGTAACAGGAAGAAGTGGAACCTTGTCACATTCCGTCATCATCTCAGTGATAGTCTCTGATTTCTCAGTAACGGCATCCAATTCTGTTAGTTTCAATTCGGGCGCGTCGAATCCGCAAACTGGCATTACGATCACGGCGATCAATCATCTCACAGGGTCCATCACTCTGTTACCCTCGGTCTCCCCCCCAGGATTGACCGTTACCGGTTGCGCACCTAACCCAGTGACCCTGAACTCGACTGTCACATCTACAATTTCCACGTGTGCTTTCAGATCATCGACGCCCGGCACATATACTGTAACAATGAAAGGCTCGCTCTCAGCAACGTCACTTAGCCACTCCTTCGTATTGACCGTCAATGTTGGCGACTATTCGATATCTGCTGCTGGACGAGATTTGAACGTCGGCCAAACTAACGCATTACTGAATGTCACACTAACATCGAGGCTGAACTTCAACGGCAATGTGAGCCTAGCTCCTACTTCTCCGCTGGGATTGACCGTCTCTTGTCCCGCGTCTCCTATTGCGTTAGCGGCCAATGCAGTCCGAATTGTGTCCTGCACGTTGACCTCAAACACGGCTGGAACCTATGCAGTCAGCATCCAAAGCAACGGTTCGCCGGGGACTGTCACTCAATCAGTCTCGTTCACAGTGCACGTTGGAGACTTCTCCCTATCCCAAATTCCTCCGACAAACATCAACGTCGGCCAGTCCGGAGTTTCGCTCACAATTGGTCTCAACAGCACCTTCAACTTCGCGGGTGCCATCACAGTCGTAGGTACCTCTTCCCCATCGGGTCTCACACTAACCTGTCCAACAACAGGTATCTCATTGTTGGCCAACAAAACGGCCACCGCCTTATGCTCACTCTCCTCTACAACTGCCGGAACCTATAGTGTCACCATTACCGGGACTCCGTCTCCGGGAACTGTAGCACACGTTACACGTGTTACCATCCACGTTGGCGACTTCATTCTAAAGGCCACAGGTGTCGACCTGAACATTGGTCAGGCAGGCATTTCAATTCATCTATCGTTGAACAGTACGTTCAACTTCGCCGGGAGCATAAGTCTCACAGGAGTCTCAGCCGCCGGTCTGACGGTTACTTGTCCGTCGCCCGTGACCCTCAGCCAAAACAGCACCTCACAATCGAACTGTTCGTTAGTTGCCACGACTCCTGGAACATATGCGGTTACACTTACCGGTCAAGGCTCCCCTGGAACTGCATCGCATTCCTCGACTGTGATTGTACACGCAGGAGACTTTGTCATCAATGTCGTTGGAGCGAATCTCAATGTCGGACAAACCGGAGTATCCGTCAATGTCACTGTAACAAGCAGGTTCAATTTCGCGGGGAGTGTTACACTAAACAGCGGCGCCAACCCGACGAGTCTGAGTGTAACCTGCCCAGCCAGTCCCTTGGTCCTGACCCCGAACAGCACTGCAAGCGCACAGTGCTCCTTAGCCTCAACTACTTCCCAGACCTACATAGTAACAGTTACCGGTTCGGGCTCGCCAGGGACCGTTTCCCGTTCAGCCT
>Ga0134077_10000117_pt1 | contig 14758 bp, 12 predicted proteins | sample 15_taG_5_FD_109980 | JGI IMG/M metagenome (GOLD analysis project Ga0134077, IMG submission 109980) | Grasslands soil microbial communities from the Angelo Coastal Reserve, California, USA - 15_D_Wat_40cm_5_24_1 metaG | ecosystem: Environmental > Terrestrial > Soil > Grasslands ... | reverse complement strand
GAAGTCGCTCGCGACGACGTCCCAGTCGCGCGCGGGCTTCACGTCCTTCGCCTGCGCCGGTCCGTGCTCGTTCGGCCGCGGCACGAAGGCGGTGCGCAGGCCGACCGCGCTCGCCGCGGCGAGGTCTCCGTTGTGCGCGGCGACCATCATGCACTCGCCCGGCGCGAGCCCGAGGAGCGCGGCCGTCGTCAGGTAAGCCTCGGGCTCGGGTTTGTAGTGGCGGGCTACCTCCGCGCCGAGAACGGCGTCCCACGGCAGCCCGCCGTACTTGGCCATGTTCACGATCAGCGCGACGTTGCCGTTGGAGAGCGTCGCGAGCACGAACTTCTTCTTGAGGCGCGTGAGGCCGGGCACCGAGTCGGGCCAGGGATGCAGGCGATGCCAGGCGCGGTTCAGGTGATCGATCTCCGGATCCGAGAGACCCTTGATGCCGAACTGGACCAGGAGCTTGTCGAGGCTCTCGCGATGCAGATCGTCGAGCTTCGCCCATGGGCGACGGCCGGTGCGCACCTCCTCCATCGCGGGCTGGTAGAGCCCGCGCCAGGCGTCGGCGAACTTGGGCCAGTCGACGCCGAGCCCCTTCTTCTTGCCGAGGGCCTCGCCCTCGCGGATGAGGCTCGACCGCCAGTCCACCACGGTGCCGAAGACATCGAACGTGAGCGCTTTGACGTTCTCGATGGCCATGGTCGCTCCTAGGTGTTCCGCACTCGCTCGTGTGCGTTGTCGTAGTGGGCGCGGAGCGGGTCCACGCCGAAGTCGTTTCGGGGATCGTGCCAGACCGAGTGGATGTGGTTGGCGCGGTTCTGCGAGTTGTCGTACTCGATGAGGAGCGTCGGGCCGTGCAGCCGATAGTAGTGGGGCTGCCGGGGATCGATCGGCCCGGCCCACGCGAAGCGCAGGTTCTCGGCCCCCGCGTCGCGCAGCCGTCGAAGCTCCTCGTCGGCGACATCGCTTCGCATGTTGCGCGCGTAGGTCTCCACGAGCCGGAGCGCCAGGGCGCGCGGCTCGGCGCCGAGCTCACCGAGCGCGACGCCGGCGGGCGTCTTCAAGCTGTCGGCGCGACCGGGCCCGCTCACGATGTCGCCCGAAGACTCGGCGGCGATGACGAGACGAGCTCGCAAGCTCGGGTCGACGCCGCGCGCGAGAGCGAATGCGAGGTCCTGCTCGTCGGCGAGGGCACGGAGCCCGCGCTGCGGGCCCGAGGGCACCTCGGCCGGGTTGGCGCCGAAGAACGCGGGCGTGACGGAGACCGCACGGCCCGGCGCCAGCGTGAAGTTGAGCGACAGGTGGTGCCCCTCGAGACGCCAGCCCCAGGGCGCCGCCCCGTCCGGCGCGCCGAAGATGCTCGCGTAGTACTTCTCGGGATCGCGCACGAGCCCGCCGAAGGTCTCGAGCTGCCGCAGGACCTCTTCGAGCCGCATCACGTTGACGGCCTTCGCGTAGCCGACGCCCGACAGCGAGACCTTGATGAGCTCGTGCGCGGCCGCGCGACCGGCGGCCGACATCTGCTTGAAGGCGACGCCCGAGCGGGAGCGAGGCACGTAGTGCCAGTTCTTTCGCTCGTCCTGAGCGAAGGGGAACACGGCGGTGCGGCGCTGATCCGGCTCGAGCGCCGCGAGGAACGCGGCTGCCGCCCGCGCCATGGCCGCGCGCGCCTGGTCGGTGACCTGGGCGGCGGCCGCGGGCCGGGCGGCGGCCAGCACGGCCGTGGCGACGGTTCCGTGAAGCAGCTGTCGGCGACCTATCATATGGACGGCGCCCCCAATGCTACACTCCACGCCACGCCGAGTCTCGTGATGCGATCGTGCCCCGTCCTCGCATCGCTCGTCGTCGCATCGCTCGTTCTCGTCTGCCCTTCGGTCGCGGCCGCCGACGAAGCGCTCTGGGCGCTGATGCGCGGAGGCGGCCAGGTCATCTTCATGCGTCACGCCGTGACGACGCCGGGCGTCGGCGATCCGGCCGGCTTCCGCCTCGACGACTGCTCGACCCAGCGCAACCTCACCGACGCGGGACGCGACGACGCGCGCCGCGTTGGGACCGCGTTCCGGACGCGCGCCATTCCGGTCGGCCGCGTGCTCTCGAGCCCATGGTGTCGCTGCCTCGAGACCGCGCGGCTCGCCTTCGGCGCCGCGGAGACCTGGGCGCCTCTCAGCAATCTCTTCGACAATCGCGCGCGCGAGGCGGAGCAGATGCGCGCGCCCTCCGAGATCGCCGGGCGCCCGCCCGCCGGCGGCAACGTGGTGCTCGTCACGCACGGCTCCGTCGTCCTTCCGCTCACCGGAATCCAGCCGGCGCCCGCCGAGCTGGTCGTGCTCACCCCCGAGGGCTTCGGGCGCTTTCGCGTCGCCGGACGTCTCACGCCCTGACGGGCGGACGGCGTGCCGGTGACCGACTCGAAGTGCTACACTCCGCCGCACGGACCGGGGCAGACATCGATTAGGAGGTCGCCATGGTGGAGCGGAGCCGCAAGCTCTCCGGAGGAAAGCGCAAGGTCAGCCGGCGGGCGTTTCTCAAGGCCGGCGGAGTCGCGGGACTCGCCTCCGCCGCCGGAGCCCTCCACGTCAACATCGCCCGCGCTCAATCGCGAACCTTGAAGATCGGGTTCATCGGCGCCCAGTCGGGCGTGCGCGCGAACTTCGGCGAGACGACCCCGTGGATGATCGAGCGCATCCGGACCGCGGTCAAGGACGGGGTGAAGGTCGGCGGCAAGTCGTACGCGGTCGAGATCCTCGTCAAGGACAACCAGTCCGATCCCAACCGCTCCAGCGTGGTCGGCAGCGAGCTGGTCCTGCGCGAGAAGTGCGATCTGGTGGTGGCGTTCGATTCCGACGCGGCGCTCGCGGTCGGCGAGCTGTCCGACGCGCGCGGCATGCCGACGCTCTCGACCATGGTGCCCTGGACGGGCTGGAAGTTCTCCCGCGGCGCCACGCCCGACGATCTGATCGAGAAGAGCTTCCCGTACACCTTCCATTTCTTCTGGGGCGCCGGAGAGGTCGTCAAGAACTTCCTCGCGATGTGGAACAGCGTCAAGACCAACAAGCAGGTCGGCACCTTCTACAGCGACACCCCGACCGGCCGGGCGTTCGGCAGCGCGAAGACCGGGCTGCCGAGCGGGATGTCGCAGCACGGCTACAAGGAAGTGCCGGGCGGCTTCTACAAGATGGCCACCGACGACTTCACGAACCAGGTGACCGCCTTCAAGAACGGCAATGCCGAGATCGTCTCCGGCCTCGTGCTGCCGAGCCACTGGGCCACCTTCTGGAACCAGGCGGCGCAGGCCGGCTACAAGCCTCAGGTCTGCACGGTGGCCGCCGCCTTCCTCTTCGCGAGCGCCATCACCTCGCTCGGGCCGCGCGGCGACGGCATGTCGACCGAGGTCTGGTGGACGCCGAAGTTCCCGTACAAGTCCTCGATCACCGGCCAGACCGCGCGCGAGCTCGCGACCGACTGGGAGAACTCGACGGGCAAGCAGTGGACACAGCCGATCGGCTATTCGCACGCGATCTGGGAAGTGGCGCTCGCCGCGCTCTCGACCGCCGCGGATCCGAAGGACAAGGAGGCGGTGAAGCACGCGATCGCGAACCTGTCGGTCGACACGGTCGTCGGCCCCGTGCGCTTCAAGGACACCCCGGTCAAGAACGTCGCGCTGACGAGTATGGCCGGGGGCCAGTGGCGCAGGACAAAGAACGGCCGCTTCCCCTTCGAGCTCCTGATCGTCTACAACGCCACCGCGCCCCAGATCCCGGTGGAAGCGGAGCTGAAGCTCCTGTCGCAGCTCGGCTGAGCGGAGCCTTCGTCGTCGCGCCCGCCGGCCTTCCGCCGGGTCGCGAGGGCGGCGAGATGCCAGCACTCCTCGAGGTGGCGGGCCTGCGGAAGCGATTCGGCGCGATCGTCGTCGCCGACGACGTGACGTTCTTCCTCGAATCGGGCCAGTGCCTGGGGATGATCGGCCCCAACGGCGCCGGCAAGAGCTCCGTTTTCAACTTGATCGCCGGGACCATCGCGCCCGACGGCGGCACCATTCGATTCCAGGGGCGCGATCTCGGCCGACTGCCCTCGCACCTGCGCGCCCGGCTCGGGATCGTGCGCGCCTTCCAGATCCCGCAGCCGTTCCCTCACCTCACCGTCTACGAGAACGTGCTCGCCGCGGCGTCGTTCGGCGCCGGGCGATCAGGGCCGGCGGCGGCGAGGGCGGCGCTCGACGTGCTGGCCACCATGGGCCTCGCGGCGAAGTCCGGCGTGCTGGCCGGCAGGCTGCCGCTCCTGGACCGCAAGCGGCTCGAGCTCGGCAAGGCCGTGGCGTCGTCCGCGAAGGTGCTGCTCCTCGACGAGATCGCCGCCGGGCTGACCGAGCCGGAGGTCGAGGAGCTGGTCGGCCTGGTCCGGAATCTCAAGACGAGCCACGCGATCATCTGGATCGAGCACATCCCCCACGCGCTGCGCGCCGTGGCCGACCGGCTCATGGTCCTGCACTTCGGCCGGAACGTGCTCGAAGGGCCGCCGGCCGAGGTGATGACGAGCCGGCTCGTGCGAGAGATCTACATGGGGTTCCGCGCCGATGACGTTGCTTGAGGTCCAGGCGCTCGACGCGTTCTACGGCGATTTCCAGGCGCTCTTCGGCGTCACGCTCCACGTCGAGGCCGGCGAGACGGTGGCGCTCATCGGCGCCAACGGCGCGGGCAAGACGACCTTTCTCAAGTGCCTGGTCGGGCTGATCGGCAGCCGGCGCGGCGAGATCCGCTTCGGCGGCGAGCCGATCGGCGGGCAGCCGGCCGAGCGCATCTCGCGACTCGGGCTGTCGCTGGTGCCGGAGGGCCGCCTGCTCTTCCCGTCGCTGACCGTGGAGGAGAACCTCCTGATGGGCGCGCTCAATCGGCGCCCGGGCTCGTGGAACCTGGCGCGCGTCTACGAGCTGTTCCCGGTGCTGCACGAGCGCCGACGGCAATGGCCCGATGCGCTCTCGGGAGGTCAGCAGCACATGGTCGCGATCGGCCGCGCGCTCATGTCGAATCCGAAGCTTCTCCTGTGCGACGAGATCTCGCTCGGCCTGGCCCCCCTCGTCATCGATCAGATCTACGCGTCGCTCGGACGCATCCGGGACGAGGGCGCCTCGATCGTCCTGGTCGAGCAGGACGTCAAGCGCGCCGCCGGCGCGGCCGATCGAGTCTATTGCCTGCTCAAGGGGCGGGTGACCTTGCACGGGTCGGCGCGCGGCCTCGGCCTCGAGCAGCTGTCGCGCGCCTACTTTGGGACCTGAGGCGGAGCGCGCATGATCTGGGTCGAGACGATCATCAACGGCGTCCTCTACGGCGGGCTCTACGGTCTGCTCGGCGTCGGCCTCGCGCTCATCGTTGGCGTGATGCGCGTGGTCAACCTCTCGCACGGCGAGTTCATCGTGCTGAGCGCGTTCATCGGCGTGTCGCTCATCGGCGTGGTCCCGTGGCTCCACCCGCTCGCGCTCTTGCTCCCGGTGGCGGCGATCGCGTTCGTCCTCGGCTTCGGGCTCCAGGCGGTTTTGATCAACCGGGTCGTCACCCGGCCCGATCCGTTCGCCGCGATCTTGTTGACCTTCGGGGTGGCGGTGGTCGTGCGGAACCTCATGGTGGAGGTCTACGGCGCCGACCCCCGCCATCTGCAGGCCGGCCAGCTGGCGCAGGCGAGCGCGGGCATCGGCGGCCTGCACATCGGGGTCCTCCCGCTCCTGATCCTGGCGCTCTCGGTGGCGCTCTTCACGGCGTTGCAGCTGCTCCTGACGCGAACGCGGTTCGGCCGGATCGTGCGCGCGACGGCCGACCATCGCGATGTCGTGCGTCTGATGGGCGTGAATCCGGGCCGCGTCTACAACCTCGTGATGGGCCTCTCGCTGGCGCTGGCCAGCGTGGCCGGCATGCTGCTCGCGATCCGCGCGTCCTTCACGCCGTACTCCGGCGTCGAGCGGCTGCTGATCGCGTTCGAGGTCGTCGTCCTCGGCGGACTGGGCACGTTCTGGGGCGCGATGCTCGGCGGGATCACGCTCGGCGTGGCCGAGCTCGTCGGGCTCAGGCTCGATCCGAACGCCGGGCCGCTCTACGCCCATCTCCTGTTCCTGGTCGGCGTGCTGCTGAGGCCCAGCGGCCTGTTCCGGGTGCGCGCGTGACGCGCGACCGGCACGCCTATCGGGCGTGGGCGATCGCCGCGCTCGGCGTCCTCGCGCTCGCCGCGGCGCCGTGGGTGATCGGCGAGGGCGCGCAGCGCTTCCTGTCCGAGGCGATGCTGATGCTCGCCATGGCGCAGATGTGGAATCTGCTGGCCGGCTACGCCGGGCTCGTGTCCATGGGGCAACAGGTGTTCGTCGGACTCGGCGCCTATTGCCTGTTCTTCGCCTCGATCTCCTTGAAGGTCGCGCCGTTCTGGGTGCTGCCGCTCGCGCCGCTGCTCTGCGCGGCGGTGGCCGCGATCGTCGCGCTCTTCATGTTCAGGCTCCGCGAAGCGTACTTCGCGATCGGCACGTGGGTGTTCTCGGAAGTCGTGTCCCTGCTCGTCTCCAAGACCGAGCGGCTCGGCGGCGAGCGCGGTATCGGGCTGCCGACCGCGCGCCTGGTCGACCCGCGTTGGCTCGAGCCGCTGACCTTCTGGCTGAGCGCCGCGATCGCGGTCGCGTCCGTCTTCGGCACCTATGCGCTGCTGCGATCGCGCGTCGGCCTCGGCTTGATGACCGTGCGGGACAACGAGGTGGCGGCGGCCGGCATCGGCGTGGACGTGTGGCGCAACCGCTTCATCGCCTTCGTGGTCGCCGCCGCCGGATGCGGCCTGGCCGGCGCGGTCAACTTCACGGCGACCCTCTACGTCGCGCCCGGGTTCGCGTTCGATCCGAACTGGGTGGTCGCGATGATGATCATCGTGATCATCGGCGGCATCGGCACGCTCGAGGGTCCGATCCTCGGCGTCATCATCTACTTCGCGCTCCGCGAGGCCCTCACGGTCGTATTCGGGCTCTCGGCCGGCTGGTACCTGATCGGGCTCGGCTTGGTCGCCATCGCGGCCATCCTGTTCGAGCCGGACGGTCTCTGGCCGCTGGTTCGCGGGCGCCTCGGGGGCGACTGGCTCAGCGTCCGCCGCGAGCCCCCGGCGCCGCTGCGGATGACCGCGGCGGCGCCCGCCGCCGCCGACGCCGCGACGTCGTCTCCACGAGGCCTCGGCGCGACACGGGAGTGAAGCGTTTGGAAGCGCGAGACCGTCCGGGGGTGCCCGACACGGGCCTTACCCTGCGCCAGTACTACGTCATGGTCGGGCTCGGCGCGTTCGTCACGACGATCGCGCAGCCCGGCGTCATCGGGCGGCTCCCGCTCCAGTTTCTCCTGAAGAACCAGCTCCACTTCAACGCGCAGACGCTGGCGGCGTTCATGGTCGTGGCGACCTTCGCCTGGAACGTGAAGCCGCTGGCCGGCATCCTGTCCGACGCGTTTCCGCTCTTCGGCACGCGGCGGCGGCACTACATGCTGCTCGGCTCGGGCATGGCGGCGGTCTGCTGGTTCCTGATGGGGGTGGTGCCTCGAACGTATCTGCCGCTGCTGCTCGCGGCGTTCGGCGCCAACGCGTTCATGGTCATCGCCAGCACGGTGATGGGCGGGCTCATGGTGGAGGCGGGCCAGAAGTACGGCATCTCCGGGCGCGTGACCTCGATCCGCCAGGCGCTCCAGAGCGCGGTGTCGCTCGGCAACGGGATCCTCGGGGGCTACCTCGCGGCGGCCACATTCGGGTGGACCGTCGGTATCGCCACGGCGCTGCTCCTCGTGCTCGCGCTGACGACGTTCTTTGTCCTGACGGAGCGGCCGGTGGCGGTCCACGACCGGGACGTGCTCACCAGCGCGGGCCACGAGCTCTCGATCCTGTTCAGATCGAGGACGCTCTGGGCGAGCGGAACGTTTCTCGCCCTCGTCTACATCTCGCCCGGCTTCACGACACCGCTCCTGTACATGCAGACGGACACCCTGAGCTTCAGCGCCCCCTACATCGGGCTGATGGAGAGCATCGAGGGCGCGGCCGGGCTCGTCGGCGCGCTGCTCTACGGCGTCGCGTGCCGCCGGTTCAACCTGCGCCAGCTCCTGACGACGGCGATCGCGGCGAACGCGATCGGGACGCTCCTGTATCTCGGGTACGGCCACGCCACGGCGCCGTTCATCCACGCGACCGTGGGCCTCGCGGTGATCTGCTCGGAGCTGGCGCTCATGGATCTGGCGGTGCGCTCGACCCCGCCGGGCTGCGAGAGCCTCGGGTTCGCCCTGATGATGAGCGCGCGCAACTTCGCGCTGGGCGGATCGGACGTGACCGGCTCGTGGCTGATCGACAGCCGGGGCTGGGTCTTCAACCAGCTCGTGTGGCTCAACGCCGGAACGACGGCGCTGATCCTCGTGTTCATTCCGCTCCTGCCGCGCGCCGTGATGACCCGGAAGGACGGCGACGCCGTCGCCGGTCCGGCCGGCAGTGTCCCGCCGAGCGAGCCCGCGCCCGCCGGCGCGGTCTGACCGCTTGACCCCACCCGCCGCGGCCACTAAGCTCGCGGCGAGTCCACATCGATGCCGACGCTCCTGATGCTGCCTCCGCAGACTCCGACGACGCGCGGCTGGGCGTCGCGGCTCGGGTCCGCGCTGCCCCAGCTCTCCGTCGTGGTGGCCGAGACCGAGACCGAGGCCGCGCGCGTCGTCGCCGACGCCGAGGCGGCGTTCGGGACGATGCCGGACGTGCTGCTCCGCGAGGCCCGGTGCCTGCGCTGGCTCCAGGCGCCGCAGGCGGCGCCGCCCGCCGGCTACTACTCGCCGGCGCTGATCGCGCACGCGGCCACCGTGACCAACTTCCGCGAGATCTACAACGACCACATCGGCGCCCACATCATGGCCTTCGTCCTGGCGTTCGCCCGCGGGTTCCATCACTACCTGCCGCGGCAGCTCAGGCGCGAGTGGCGCCGCGAGCCCATGGACGGCGGCGTGATCCACCTGCCCGAGGCCACCGCCCTGATCGTCGGGGTCGGCGGCATCGGCAGCGAGGCCGCGCGGCTCGCGGCCTCGTTCGGGATGCACGTGATGGGGATCGACGCGCGGCGCCGCGACGCCCCGCCGGGCGTCGTGAAGCTCGACGGGCCCGATGCGCTCGATTCGCTCCTGCCGCTGGCGGACTTCGTCATCCTGACGGTGCCGCACACGCCGGCGACGGAGCACTTCATGCAGCGCGCGCGCTTTCAGCTCATGAAGCGCACCGCGTTTTTCATCAACATCGGCCGCGGCATGACGACGCGGCTCGACGACCTGGTGGCGGCGCTCCGGGCGGGCGAGATCGCCGGCGCCGGCCTCGACGTCTTCGAGCAGGAGCCGCTTCCGGCCGATCACCCGCTGTGGACGATGCCGGGCGTGCTCATCACGCCCCACACCGCCGGCCACGGCCCGCACCTCGACGAGCGCCGCTTCGAGATCCTGCTCGACAACTCGCGCCGCTTCCTCGCCGACCTGCCGCTTCGCAACGTGGTCGACAAGGCCAGCTGGTTCTAGCGGGGCTCACGGGGCCTCCTCGGCCGGGTGTGTTATATGTCGGAGCGGGAGGTCGGACGATGGTCCACGTAGAACGCCTCGGGCCGCAGGTCGGCGCGGAGATCCACGGGGTCGACGTCAAGAAGCTCGACGACGCGAGCTTCTCCGCGATCTATCGTGCCTGGCTCGGCCACAACGTCGTCGTGGTCCCGGGTCAGGAGCTCGAGATCGAGGACTTCCTGACCTACAGCCGGCGCTTCGGCTTCGTGACGCCTCACCCGTCGAAGACGACGCGGCATCCGGACCATCCCGAGATCACCCTGTTCGGCGTCAACAAGTTCGGCGCCGACGGCACGCTCGACATGGCGATCTATCGGCGCGGCGCCGAGGGCTGGCATACCGACGGCGCCTACGATCAGGAGCCGTTCAAAGCGACGCAGCTCTACGCGCTGGCCGTGCCGAGCCGCGGCGGCGACACCTTGTTCGCGAGCATGTACGCGGCGTACGACGCGCTGCCGCCGCGGCTCAAGCAGCATCTCGAGGGCCGGCTCGGCGCCTTCACCTACGGCGGACGACGCAAGGCGACCGCGCTCCTCGACGAGGAGGACCGCGACTGGAAGCCGGTCTTGCATCCGATCGTCCGTATGCACCCCGAGACCGGACGCAAGGCGCTCTACTTCGATCCGGGCAAGATCGTGCGGATCGAGGGGCTCGAGCCGGCGGAGAGCGACGCGCTGATCGACGAGCTGACCGGCCACATGATCCAGCCCGAGGGCCAGTACCGCCACAGGTGGCGCAAGGGCGATATCGTGATCTGGGACAACCGCTGCGCGTATCACAAGGCGGCGGGCGACTATCCCCCCGAGGAAGACCGCATCCACTGGCGCGTGTCGATCAAGGAGCGCCCGGACGACTTCCTGCAGCGCAGCGTGTGAGCGCCGGCGGCGATTCGCTGAGGTAGCTCGCGGTGAGCGCGCGCGTGCCGGCGCTGCTCGGGCTCGGAGTCCTCGTCGCCCTTCTCTGGGCTCCCGGCATCGCGCTCGGCACGCCGTCGGACTCGTTCCGCGCCGGCGTCGAGAGCCTGATCGCCGAGGCCGGGAAGACTCCGGAGCGCGCGCGGCTGCGCCGGCTCTTCGATCTCCACTGGGACTATCTCCTGCAAGAGTTCCCGGAGCTCGCCACCGAAGTCGGCGCGACCGGGCTCAACGATCGATGGACCGACGTGTCGGCGGCTGCGGTCGCCCGGCGCAAGGCCGATCTCGATTTGCCGGTGAAGGCTCTCGCGGCGATCGATCGCACGAAGCTCGCGCTGCGGGATGCGCTCGACTACGACCTCTTCAAGCGGCAGGCCGAGGCGCAGCTCGAGGGCCGCCGCTTTCCGTGGGAGCTGATGCCGCTGAATCAGCTGTGGGGCATCCATCACAGCGTCCCACAAATGCTCGGCGACCAGATGCCGGCCCGGACCGCGGCGGACTACGAGGCCATCGTGAGCCGTCTACGCGGGGCCCGCGCGCTGGTCGACCAGACGATCGCCGCGATGAGGGAGGGATTGCGTCGCGGCGTCACGCCGCCGAAGATCACCCTCGGCAGCGTCGTCGCCCAGACCGACGCGCTCCTCGTCGAGGATCCGGCGAAGAGCCCGCTCCTGACCGCCTTCCAGAAGATTCCCGAGACGGTGCCGGCCGCCCGGCGCGAGGCCCTGAAGGTCGAAGCGGCGAAGCTCCTGAAGGAACAGACGCTGCCGGCGTTCCGGCGGCTGCGCGATTTCCTCGCGACCGAGTACGTCCCCCGCTGCCGCGAGTCGCTGGCGGCCGGGGCCTTGCCCGATGGACAGGCCTGGTACGCCTACCGGGTGGCCCAGTCGACGACCACGCGCCTGACGCCGAAGCAGATTCACGAGATCGGTCTCGACGAGGTCAAACAGATCCGCGCCGAGATGGAGCGGGTGATGCGCGCCACCGGCTTCACCCAGGATCTCGCCGCGTTCTTCGAGTTCCTCCGCGCCGACCCGCGCTTCTTCTTCTCGCGGCCCGAGGATCTGCTAGCTGGCTATCGCGAGATCGCCAAGCGGGCCGATCCCGAGGTGATCAAGCTCTTCGGTCGCGTGCCGCGTCTGCCGTATGGGGTCGTGCCGATGCCGGCCCACACCGCGGCGTCGCGGCCGGCGGGCGCGTACGACGCGGGCTCGCTGGCCGCGGGCCGGCCGGGGTATTTCAGAGCCAACCTGTCGGCCGTCGAGACGCGGCCCAGGTGGGAGATGGAGGCGCTGGTGCTCCACGAGGCCGTGCCCGGCCACCACCTGCAGATCGCGCTCGCCCAGGAGCAGCCGGATCTGCCGAGCTTCAGGAAGTACGGCGGGTACGAGGCTTTCGGCGAAGGCTGGGCGCTCTATGCCGAGACGCTCGGCCACGAGATGGGCTTCTACACGGACCCCTACTCGCATTTCGGGGCGCTCAACTATCAGATGTGGCGTGCAGTGCGGCTCGTGGTCGACACGGGCATCCACGCCTTAGGCTGGAGCCGTCAGCAGGCGATCGACTACTTCAAGGCCAACTCCGCCAAGCCCGAGCGAGAGATCGTGGTCGAGATCGATCGCTACATCGTCTCGCCGGGCCAGGCGCTGGCCTACAAGATCGGCCAGCGAAAGTTTCTGGAGCTCCGCGAGCGCGCCGCGCGGGAGCTGGGCGCGCGGTTCGACCTCCGCGCCTTCCACGACGCGGTGCTGGCCGAGGGCTCGCTGCCGCTCGACGTGCTCGAGGCGCGGATCGACGGCTGGATCGCCCAGCGCAAGGCGTCCGCCGCCTCGAGCGCGCGCGGTCGCGCTACGCCTTGATCCCGAGCAGCTTCGCCGCCGTGCCGCCGAGCATCGCCACGCGCTCGTCGTCGGTCAGACCCGGCGTGCCGAGGATGTGGTCGACCGACGTCTTCGTCCACGGAAACGGATAGTCCGTGCCCATCACGATCTGCCCCGGCCCGGTCTCGGCGACCAGATGCCGTAGCGCCTCGGGCGTGAAGACGAGCGAGTCGAAGTAGAGCTGCTTGAGGTATTCGGTCGGCTTCTTCTTGAGCGCCACCGCGTCGCAGCTCTTCGGCCGGGCGAGGCAGACGTGGTCCGAGCGGTCGGCGTACGAGGGCAGGTAGCCGCCGCCGTGCGCGGCGCAGATCTTCAACCCCGGGTAGCGGTCGAGCGTGCCCTCGAAGATCAGGTGCGAGAGTGCGACCGTCGTCTCGAGCGGATTGCCGATAGCGTTCTCGAGCCCGCCGCTGCCCTTCAATCGCGGCTTGAGGTCGCCCGCGGCGCCGTCCGCCTGCGGGTGCATGAACACGAGCACGCCGAGCTGCTCGGCCTTGGCCCAGAACGGATGGAACTTCGGATCGGACAGATCCTCGCCGGCGACGCTGCCGCCGATACCGGCACCGCGCAGGCCGTACTTCTTGACGCCCTCCTCCAGCTGCTCGGCGGCGAGGTCCGGATGCTGGAGCGCCACCGACGCGAACGCGACGAAGCGCTCGGGGTTCGCGGCGCAGGCCTCCGCGAGCTTCTCGTTCTGGATCCGGATCAGCTCGCGCGCGACGTCGCGGTCGGCCCTGTACCAGTACGGGTTGATGCTCAGGGCCTCCATGTCGATGCCCTGCTCGTCCATCGCGCGGATCCGATCGGCCGGCTGCGACATGAGCAAAGTCTGCGGCTCGACCTTGCGGCCCATCAGCGCCATCGCCTCCGGCACCGCGCAGTGCGCGTGCACGTCGATCGTCTTGACGCGCCGGCCGTTCACGACGACCTCGCGACGCCGCGTCTGTGCCTGCGCCGGCGCGGCGCCCGACAGATTGCACGCGACAAACGCGATGCCGGCCGCGCCGGCGGCTTCCTCGACGAACTCGCGACGAGTGCGCATCGTGCCCTCCATACGGCGCGCAGGGTATCACGGTCCCAAGGGTCCTTGCGGCGACCACCTGACGCCGAAGGGGCAGATCGACTCCGAGACGCCGCTGAGCGCGTCGCTCAGCGCGCTGCGCGGGCGGTTCAACGTGGAGCGGGTCTCGGCGGCGCGCGGCGCTAGAAGAGCGGGCTGTTCGACTCGAGCCCGAGCACGGTGCGCCCGACAGCCTCGTAGTTCACGAACTGGAGCTGATTATGGCGCGTGACCACCTCGGCGTCGCGCGCGTACCGCTCGAGTGGGCTCGACGTGAAGATCGACGTGGTGCCCGCGGCGGCGCAGATCATGTGGGTGGCGGTGGCCGCGCTCTGCGCCGCGTGGGTCATCGCCAGCCGGAGGTCCGCGCGCTGCCGCTCGGTGATCGGCCGCGCGGCCACGGCGGTCTGCCACATCTCGCCGACGACGTCGAACAGGAGCGCGCGGCCCGACCTCAAGATCGCCTCGGCTTCGCCGACCTTGGCCTGCACGAGCGCCCGGTCCCGCAGGAGCTCCGACGACGATCGCGGGACCTTGACCTGCGCCAGCTCGACGAACGCGTCGATGGTGGCGCGGGCGACTCCCAGCCCCACGCAGCAGAAGCCGCATCCGGCCAGATCGAACCCGTGCATGCGGTTCATCGGGCCGGTGACCCGCGCGCGCAGATCGAGCGCCGAGAAGGTGCGCTCCTCGGGTACGAAGAGGTCCTCGACCACGATGTCGTGGCTCCCGGTGCCGCGAAGTCCGCTCACGTTCCAGGTGTCGACGATGCGCGCGACGGACTTCGGATAGAAATACGCGATCCGCACCTCCTGATCGCCGTTGGGTCTGAGCCGCGGCTGGTCGCCGTCGAACACCTTGCAGGCGCCGTGGAGCGCGGACGAGTGCATGCAGCCGCTGGCGAAGAACCAGTGGCCGGTGACCTCGTAGCCGCCCGGCACTGCGACGGCGCGCCCGCGCGGATTCGCGGATCCGGCCGAGATGCCCACCGGATCGCTGAAGAAAATTTCGCGGCGCACGTGCGGGGCGAACTGCGCGCTCTGGCGCAGCGTGTTGATCCCCATCGCCAGGCACCAGCCGGTCGAGCCGTCGGCGCGCGCGATCTCCTCGATGACCTGCAGGGTCGTGAGGATGTCGCCGCCGAGCCCGCCCTCGGCCTCCGGCAGGGCCACCCGGAAGAGACGCGCGTTCGCGATATCCAGGACGAGCTCGGGAGGAAGCTGCCGCGCGGCCTCGATCTCCGCCGCCCGCTCGCGGATGCGCGGCGCGAGCGCACGGGCAATCGCCAACGGCGTGGTCGCTGCCGGCACCGTCTCGGTGATCATGGAGTCGCCGGCCCATCCT
>Ga0134077_10000096_pt1 | contig 15805 bp, 9 predicted proteins | sample 15_taG_5_FD_109980 | JGI IMG/M metagenome (GOLD analysis project Ga0134077, IMG submission 109980) | Grasslands soil microbial communities from the Angelo Coastal Reserve, California, USA - 15_D_Wat_40cm_5_24_1 metaG | ecosystem: Environmental > Terrestrial > Soil > Grasslands ... | reverse complement strand
GTCGGAGTCCTTGGGCGGGCCGCCTCCCCCAAGGTGGAAGACCGAGAGCCCCGCGGTGGCGACGTAGTGTCTCGGGTTCGTGGGGCCGAAGGTGGACTGAGTGCTGGGCGTGTAAATGAAGCGACCTTCGACCCGCAGCGCGATGCGGTTGGAGAGGAACAGCCGGACGCCGGCTCCGCCGTGGGCCGCGTTGTCCGTGAACTTGTAGGGTGCCCGCGTGCCGAAGTCGAGCAACGAGTAGCCGCCCAGGGCGTACACCATCAGCCGGTCGGCGTGCACCACGTTGAACACCAGGGAGGCGCTGCCGATGAGCGGCTCGAGCGTCGTGGTCGCGCCCCCGCTCACCACGCTGTACTCCGGCTGGAACACGACGTCGCCCTCGATGCCGATCACGTCGGCGATCAGGTAGCCGAGCCGTACCCCGCCCCCGGCCTTGTTGCTGAGGGCGAAGGCCGGGTCGTAGCGCGTGTAGGCGCCGAACGCGCCGACCTCGAACTGACCGCGGTGCTGGGCCGCGACACCGCCGGCGCCACCCCCCAGCACGAGCGAAGCGAACAGCAACGCCATCCTTCTCATGTCGGCTCCTCTAGCGCCTGGCCTCACGGCAACTGGTGCAGCTCGACGCGGCGGTTCTGGGCGCGGCCCGCGGCCGTCGTGTTCGCCGCGATCGGAGAGCTCGCACCGTATCCCTTCGCGGTCATGCGGCCCGGCGCGACGCCCTGGCTCGCGAGATAGGCCTGCACCGCGGCGGCTCGGGCCTGCGAGAGTCGCAGGTTGGTCGCGGAAGAGCCGGTATTGTCCGTGTACCCCGCGATCTCGATACGGATGTCCGGATTCGCGATCAGCGATTGCGCGACGATGTCGAGCACCGTGTTGGACTCGGGCTTCAGCGCCGACTTCCCGGTCTCGAAGGTGACGCCGCGCAGGATCACCGGGGTGCGCTCCGGCGTGAACAGGATCGGGCAGCCCGCCGCGTCGACCTTGGTGCCGGGCGCGGTGCCGGGGCACTTGTCCTTGGTGTCGTCCACGCCGTCACCGTCCGAATCCTTGAAGCGCTGGCAGCCGACGCTGTCCACTTCCGTCCCGGGCGGCGTATTGGGGCACTTGTCGATGCCGTCGGGCACGCCATCGCCGTCCGAGTCCAGGGGGCAGCCTTTCGCATCCACGGTGGCGCCGGGCGGCGTGTTGGGGCACTGGTCGATCCCGTCCGCGACGCCGTCTGCATCCGAGTCCACGGGGCACCCCTTTGCGTCCACGTGGGCGCCGGGGGGCGTGTTGCCGCACTGATCGATCCCGTCGGGCACGCCGTCGCCATCCGAGTCGAGCGCGCAGCCTTTGCTATCCACCGTGGCGCCGGCCGGGGTGTTGGGGCACTGGTCGAGGCCGTCGTACACCCCGTCGTGGTCGGCGTCGGACGGGCAGCCGCGCGGGTCGACGGTGGCCCCGCGCGGCGTGTTGGGACAGGCGTCCCGCTTGTCGGGGACGCCGTCGTGGTCCAAGTCGGGCGGCGGCCCGCCCCCCATGAAGAGCGAGAGGCCGAGCGAGCTGACGACGTGGCCGGCCCAGTCTCCGCTGGCGAACTCGGTACTGGGGGCGTAGATGGCGCGCACTTCGAAGCGCAGCGCGGCATCGTCGCCGAGGAACACCCGGTCGCCCAGGGCGCCATGGACCGCGTTGTCGGTGAAGCGGTAGGGCGCGTTCTTCTCGAAGTCGAGCCGCGAGTAGCCGCTGAGCAGGTAGAAGACGTTGCGCGTGCCGCCGAAGTTCAGGACCAGACTCGCGCTGCCGAGGGCCAGCGTGGGCGATCCCCCCCCGGCCTTCGGGCTCGGATTCTGATAGCCCGCGTCGAGCTCCGTGCTGACGACGTCGTTGAAGAAGTAGCCGAGGCGGGCCCCGCCGCCGATCTGGTTGTCGAGATTGAACGCCCGGTCATAGCGCGTGAACGAGCCGAACGCGCCGAGTTCGAACTGATGCGCGCGCTGTTGCGCGCCCAGGCGCGCCGCTCCGCACGCGACCGCCAGTCCCGCGACGACGAGTGTCCGCATGGGGCGACTCCTCACTTCGGGGCGTGGCCCTACGGTAATAACTCTGCCCCGGCTTAGAAACCCCAGACGCCCGCTTTCCTCAATCCCGTGCTCAGATCGATGCCGCCGAGCACCAGCCCGCGACGCGACCCGTCCGCCTCCCGCCAGGTGACGCCAGTCGGGCCGATCAGCGTACCGCCGTTCTGGAACGCGACGCTCCGCGTCGCGAGCCCCACGGGTCCGCTGAAGGGCCCGAGCGAGTCACCAACCGCGGTCGCAGCGATGGTCTCCGCGCTGTTCGTCGCCGCCCCCGCGTACACGCCGCCCACGACGAGCACCACGTCGCGGAGGTCGAGCGTCGCGAACTGCGATCGGCCCGTGGAGAGGAGCGTCGCCCCCGGCGCCCACGCGCTCGTGAAGAATCCCGACACGAGGCTCACGGCGGCGGTGTCGCTCGACGCGAGCCGCGCCGTCCCGGAATCGAGCCCGCCGCCCGGCGGGACGCTGTCCGCCACGCCCCCGAACGCGACCGCGCGCTCATCGCGCACCACGGCGCCCCCGTAGGCGCGTGGGGTGGGCAGCAGCGGCTGCACGTACCAGCCGTCGATGTGCCCCTCCAGCCCGATCCGTCCCACGAAGACATTCTGCCGGGGTCGCCCCACCGAATCCGTGCCGCCGATCACGTAAATCCGGCCGCGCGTCACCACGGCGAGCGCACCCGCGACGGGGGCCGGCAGCGGCTCGATGGGCGTGAGGCGCCCGACAACGCTGTCGGCCGTGACGTCGGCGGCGAACACGGATGCCTGCGCGCGGCCGGCGCCGTCGATGCCGCCGATCACGTAGAGCCCGCTGCCCGCGAAGCGGGAGTTGTAGCGCGTGGCGACGGCGGCCGCCGCGAACGCCCGCGGGGCGGGGAGGACGCGCGACGTGAAGTCCGCGGCGTCGTGCTGGCGGACCCAGGGGCCGACCAGGCCGGCCGCTTGCGCGCGCGCCACGTACACGCCGCTGTCGGGGACGAGCGCGCCGCTGATCTGCTCCGCGCCGCCTGCAGCGTAGAGCGTCGTGGCCACGCCGCTGCCGGAGGGGATCTCCGCCGCGGCGAGCGCGACCCCCACCGGGGCCCGCGGGAACGTGCCCAGGGAATCCCAGTGCAGCGTGTCGGGGCTGAACACGACGTGCGGCAGCACGTGGACGGTCGCCGTGAGCCGTCGGCCACCGGCCGTCGTCAGCGCGAGCGTTCCCGAGACGGCGCTGTCCGGGACGGTGGTGCGCACGACCTGGTCGCTCCAGTCGGCGGGGGAGGCGACCGGCGCCGTCACGTCCCCCCCCCCGCCGGCGCGCGCGAACGTGACGGCGCCGCCGCCCTGAACGGCGCCGAAGCCGAGGCCCTCGATCACCACGGCCCGGCCGCGCTCGAGGATCGGCTCGAGCGCGCCGTCCACGTAATCGATCCTGGGGGAGGCCGGGGGCGGCGGCCCGCTGGACTCACCCGCGCACGCGACCAGCGCGGCCGCGAGCACGGGCGTGAGCTTGTTACCGGCCGTTGTCGCCTCGCACGAAGCGGACGGCGCGGGCGAGATGGTCGGCCAGCGACGCCAGCTCAGCGGCGCCCCGGGCGAGCCCTTCGATCGACTTGCGCTGCTCCGCCGCCGCGGCCGCGACGGCCTCCGCCTCTTGGGTGGAGGTTTGGGCGCCCGCCTTCGCCTGCCCCAGCGCCCCGCCGATCGTGCCCGCTTGATCGGCGATGCCGTGGGCCAGCTCGGCGACGCGCTTGCCGGCACGGGCCGTGCCGGCCGCCGCCGCCGCGATGCGGCTCAGGTCCTCGAGCCAGCCGGTCGAGCCCTGCGCCACTTCCGCCAGGTCGCTGCGGACGCGCTCGAGCAGCGCGGCCGCGCGGTCCAGGGCGCGGCGCGTGTCCTGGGCCGATTTGCCCACGTTGCGCGCCTCGCGCCCGCTCTCCTCGGCGAGCTTGTGAACCTCGTCGGCCACGACCGCGAAGCCGCGGCCGTGCACGCCCGCGCGCGCCGCCTCGATCGTGGCGTTCAGGGCCAGCAGGTTGGTCTGATTCGCGATGAGGCCGATGGTCTCCGAGAACTTCTCGACCTGCTCGGCGACGTCGCGCAACCGGTGCACTTCGCGCGCGCTCTCCTCGGTGGTGGTGCCGAGGTCGGCGAGGCGGCGCACGGCAGCCTGAGTCGCCTGGCGGACCTTTTCCGTCGTCTTCTCCATCTCGGCCCCGGCGGCGCGCGTCTCGTCGCCCGCGGCGGCGACCTCCCGGGCGTGCTGTTTGAGCTGGCCGGACTGCCGCTCCAGTGCCCCCACGAGGCTCGCGGCCTGGGCGGCGCCCTGGTTGGCGCGCCGCGCCGCCGCGGCGACCTCTTCACTTGACGCGCGAATCTGCTCGGTCGTCGCACTGAGCGTCTGCATGTACGCGCTGGTGCGGTCCGAGGCGCCCACCACCGGCTGGACCGACCCCTCGATCGCCAACATGAGCGCGAGTTGTGGCGCGACCAGCGCGAGCATGTCGCCATCCGAGTCGCGGTACAGCGTCGGATCGGAGTGGCGCACGCTCCACAGGCCGACGAGCTGGCCCGCGTGATACAGCGGCACCAGCACCTCGGAGCCGGGCTGTTCCGGCGCCGGCAGGACCACCTGCTCGCGCGACAGCGCGTGCGCCACGACCGGCCGGCGCCGCCGGACGGCCTCGCCCGTGAGCCCCGCGTTCGCGTCGAACCGGAACGGCGACCGCCCCCCCTCTCCCCCTCCCCCGCCGGCCGCGGTGTCCGCGATCAGTTCCATCTCATTCGTGCGGGCGTCGTAGCGCGCGAACCCCATCTGCTCCCAGGGCACGAGCCGCCGTGCGAGCTGCTGAATACGGGGGAAGCTCTTGGCCAGGCTGATGTCCGCCGCGATCGCCTGCGACAGGCTCTGGACCAGCGTCAGCTCGTCCGCCCGCACCGCGCGGCGGATCACCGAGGCGCTCACCACCGTCGTGATCGCCAGCACGCCTCCCACGGCAAGCGCGTCGCCGGCTTCGAGCCCCGCGTGCGTCAGCCAGAGCCACACGAGGGCGAGCCCGGCGGAGCAGGCGTACACGATCGTCTCCCAGCGCGCGGTGAGCCGCGCGTCGACCCAGGCCAGCGAACGGCCCAACGCAAGCTCGAGGTAATACGTCGCGTTGACGGTCGCCGGCAGCACCGCCAGGAAAACTGCCAGCGGGGCGAGATTCGCGGCGGCGAGGGCGCCCGTCCCCACGACGCCGCCCAGCCGCTGGTACACGAGACCGGCCACGGCGCTCCCGGCCGTGAGGTGCGCCGCGTTGCCGAGGGCCGCAGCGGCCGGCAGGCGGCGCCACCCCAGGTCCCCGACCAACATCGCGAGCGGCGCGACCAGGAGCGCGAACGGCCAGCCATGGTCGAGGACGGCGTAGGCCACGACGCCCAGGATGTACGAGGCGAACCCGTTGCCGGGAAGGGGAATCCCGTAGCGCCGCGCCAGCGCCCCGATCACGACGAGGGCGAGGACCTGCGCCGTCATGTCCGCGACCAGCGGCGTCCGCCCGGAAGTGTATGCCGCGACCGCTCCACCGATCGCGGCCACCGCGCCCAGCGACACGAGCGCCCGCACCAGCAAACCCGGCGACGTCTTGAGGCGGGACAGGGAACTCATGCGGATTCGCGCAAAGTCGGCCCCTTGGCGCGGCGTGTCAAGCGCGACTATCGTTTAGCCCATGCGAGTCACCATCGAATACTGCGTCGTCTGAAATTACGAGCCCAGGGCCGCCGGTCTGGCGGCCGAAATCCGGAAGACCTATCCGCACGCCGACGTGAAGCTGATTCAATCGTCCGGCGGCGTGTTCGAAGTCGAGGTGGACGGACGCCGCATCTTCTCCAAGAAGAGCCTCGGACGCCACGCCGAGCCGGGGGAAGTGGTGCGGTTGATCAAGCAAGCCAGCGGCTGACCGTCGGGGGTGACACTCGCGGTCTCCCCGCGCGCCCGCCCCGCAGGGCCTAAGTCTCCGCGACGACCGTCGTTAGACGCCTGGCACCGCTCCTGGCACGGCCCTTTCAGGGGGACTCGCGCTCGGAGGTGAACCATGAAACGCACCGTCTTGTTCTTAGGGCTGGGGCTCGCCCTCGCGGCAGCCCGGCCGACGCCCGCCGCGGCGCAAACGCGGATCAGTGTGGCTGTAGGGCTTGGCGTGCCGCGGCCGTTCCTGTCGGGAGTGATCGTGGTCGGCCGGTCCTACGGATACTATCCCGCGCCCGCAGTGATCGTCGTGCCCGCGTCGCGGCCGTACTTCCGCCCCTTCGTCGTGGTGCGGCGCGTGTACGCGGGTCGTTATCACCGCCGCTACCACTGGGATGACGACGACGAATGATCGAGATGCCGCCGTTCCGCCGGATTGTGGCGTGCAAGGGATCTTCCGGATGCGGCGCCTGACGCCCTAGGCAGGGCCGCAGGTACGGTGGTGAAGCGGGAGGCGGGCACGCACGCCTGCCGCTTTCTCTACTTGAGCGTCGCGGCCGTGGGTCGCCCGTCTATATTGCGACCGTGCGAATTTCCCGCGACCACTTTCTTCCCCCCGATCCGACCGCCTTTCTCGCCGCCGAGCCCGCCACGGGGCGCGTCCTCGTGATCGCCCCCACGCGCGCGGCCTGCGAGACGATCGAGCTCGCGATGGGCCTCCACATCGACACCCTGCTCGCGCGGGAGCACGGAGCGGACATCCGGCGGCTCGCGGCCTCCGGGCGCGGGTTCGGGATCGTGGCGGGGACGGGGACCGGAAAGACGCTCGCGATCCGATCCATCGCCGAGACGATCCTCGCGGCGCCGCTCAAGGTCGGCGTCGTGAATCGCGAGCGCGAGGCGACGCCCGAGACGCCCACCTGGAACGTCGTGATCGTGACGACGGGCATCGCGCGCCGCTGGTTCGAGGACGACCTCATCACCGCGCGCGACACGCTCGTGGTGGACGAGATCCACAAGACGTCGGCGGAGCTGGAACTGTGCCTCGCGCTGGGCAAGCGGGCGCGCTGCCGCTTCATCTGGCTGTCGGCGACCGTCGACCCCACCTTCTACGCGCGCTACCTCGGATCGGTCGAAGTGCTCGAGACCAGGGCCTTCGATCCCGCGAAGGCGGCCGCCGTGCGGGTCCTGCCGCAGCAGCCGCTCGAGTTCCTGGACGACCGCTTCATCCGGCGGGCGATGCGGGAGCGGCGCGGCGTCGCGGTATTCGTCCCCACGCGCGCCGAGGTGGAGCTGATCGCGGGCGAGCTGGGCGACCGCTGGCAGGCGCTGTCCACGGCGTTCTACCACGGCGGCGAGCCGATCCGCGTGATCCGTCCGTTCCTGGACGGGCTCGTGAAGCGACCCTTTCTCCTCGCCATGACGGCCGCCGGCCAATCGGCGTTGAACATCCGCGGCCTCGACACGGTCGTGATCTACGACGCCCGGTACGCCAACGTGGTGGAGCGCGGGCGCAACGTGCTGACCCGGCTGTACCTGGGGGCGAACGAGCTGCTGCAGATGGCGGGGCGCGTGCACGGGCGCGTGGAGGGCGGCGAGGTCTTCATCCTGAGCGACCGCGACCTCGCCTTCGACGAGCTCCGGCCGACGGGCCCGGAGTTCCAGCTCGCGGGAGATGCCGAACGGGTGGCGATCACGTGCGCGGCCCTGGGAGTCGACGCGGCCGATCTGGAGCTGCCCGTGCCGCTCGACCGCCGGGCCTATCGCGAGGCGGTTCGGCTCCTCAGCGAGCGTGGTCTCGTCGAGCAGGGGCGGCTCACGCGCTACGGACGCGAAGTCGAAGCGATGCCGGTGGAGCGGCCCTGGGGCGAACTGCTGTACCACGCGGATCCGGAGCTCGTCCCCATGGTGGCCGTGGCCGCGAACATCGAGTCGTTGCACCGCATGACCCGCGAAGAACGGGATCTCCGGGGGCTGATCGTCTCCGGAAGCGATCACCTCACGGCGTACAACGTGTACGCCGAGGCCGTGAACAACCACGGCTACCTGGGCGAGGTGTACGGGCTCCCGCGGCATCTCTTCCACGAGACGATCGATCGCTGGGCGGAGGGCCGCGGCGTGCTCGTGAAGGCGATCGAGGACGTCGCGCTCGGCACGGCCTCGGTGTACCGCCAGCTCGAGTTGCCGCTCCCGCCGCGGCTGTCGCACGCCGGCGAGAAGGCGTTGGCCGCGTTCGCCGATCTCGTTGCGAAGATCATGCCGTTCGACCTCGTCATCAACGAGGAGACGGCGGACGGCCGCGAAGCGCGGGTGAGCCGCGGGTCGGTAGCCGGAAGCTGGGGCGCGGTCGCCGGCACGCTGCGCTACTTCGCGGACCGCTTCGGCGTGCCACGGGCGAGCATCGAGGGCACCGAGCTCTCCGAGCGCGCCATCCGCCGCTACGTCCAGCACGGCAAGCCCAGCGTCACCTTCGAGCGACAGCGGCGGCGCGAGGGGTTGATGCTGGTGCGCACGGTCACGTACCGCGGCTTCGTGCTCGATCGCGACGTCGAGCCGCTCCCGAACCCTTTCCCGACGGAGCTCGCCGGAGCGGCGAGGGCGGCGCTGGTCGAAGCGTTGCTCGGCGGCGGGACGCCCCACCCCGACCAGGCGCGAATCCGCCGCGCGCTGGAGCGCTTCGGCCTGTACTGGCGCCGCTCCGGGGGACGGCTCTCGCAGGCGTCCACCGAGTCCGTGGCGGGGAGACTCGCGGCGCAGCTCGAGCGCGTCGGCTCGTGGGACGAGTTCCTCGGCGCCCGCCTGGCGCTCGATCCCGACGCCGCGATTCCCGAAGCCGAGCGGCGGGTGCTCGACGCGCTGCCCGCCTCGGTGCACCTGTACGGCGATCGCGTGCCGGTGGACTACGAGGTGGAACAGGGCGGCGGCGTGGTGCGGTTGCGTCTCAAGGAAGGCCAGGCCCGCCGGCTTCAGGCCCGGGACCTGCCGCCTTTCGACCGGCCGGTGCGGTTCACCGTGCTCCGCGGGAAGCGGGAGGCCGTGCGGTCGGACACGGTGGAGGACCTGCGCCGCCAGCTCAGCGGCCTCGCGCGCGGGGAGCGGGTCGCCCTCGCCCACGCGGGCGGCCGGCGCAGTCGGAGGGGGCGGGGGGGCCGGGGGGCCGGGGGGCGGCGCTAGCGGGGAACTTTGTGGAATCTTTGTGGTTGCACCCTGTTGAAGCAACCAGAACCGCGAGAAATTCCAGCTAGGCACAGCCCGCCGGCCGCGTGGTGTGACCTTGCCGTGTGGCGTGGGTCCTCTTGTAAGATGGCGGTGCTGTCTGAAACTCCGACTGAGGAACTCGAGCCATGCAAGCACGCACGACAGCCAGAGATAAGACGTCCACCCCTGCACCCTCCTCCTCGTTCGCACCGCTCGGTCAAGCCGTGCTGGAAAGCTTCAGCGAGGGCGTCGTCGTCTTCGACGCGTATGGTCGGATGCTGTACGCCAACCAACGGGCCCGTCGCGTCATCGACGCGCTCGATGGGAACGGCGGCGGGCGTCGCGGCGAAGGTCTGCGCGAGCGGCTCATCGCGTTCGGCGGCCGCGGTCGGTCGCTGAAACAGGGATCGCTGGAGCTCGGCGAGGCGGTGTTCCTCCCGGACGGCGACCACGTCCGCACGCTGGCGGAGCGCGAGCGCCAGGCGATTCTCGACACTCTCGAGAGCACCCACGGGAAGCTGGCCGAGACGGCGCGCCGCCTCGGGATCAGCCGCACCACGCTGTGGCGTCGGCTGCGGGCCTACGGGTTGCGACCGAACGGGCACGGAGGGCGCGGCACCACTCCGCGCACCTAGCGCCCAGGCTCGGGCCGCCTCAGCTTCCCGGTCGGGTCACGCCCCGGGAAGCCATGCCCGCCAAGCCATTCATCATCGAGGATTACGTCCGCTGGTCCGACGTGGACTTCGCGGGGATCATCTTCTACGGCTCCTACGTCCGCTTCTTCGAGATCGCGGAGACCGAGCTGTTCCGCGCGTGCGGGCTCGCCTACGCGCAGGTGTTCGACCGCTACGACATTTTCCTGCCGCGCAAGGCCGTCCACAGCGAGTTCTACTGGCCGGCGCGACTCGACGACCGGCTGCGGGTCGCGACGTACGTGGGACGCGTGGGCACCAGGTCGCTGACGCTGAACTTCGACGTGCTGCGCGACGACCCCACGTCGCTCGGTGCCGCAGGGTGGATGGTGCTGGTGTGCGTGGACCGCAAACGGCTCAAGCCGCGGCCGTTGCCCGCGGGGCTCGTGGCCGCGCTCGCCCCGCACACCCTGTCCTCCGACGCGGCGCGTGCCTCGCTCGGGGTGGCGTCTCCAACCGCGGCACGCTCGCCCCAGTCCTCCTGAAGCGCTTCCCCTACCCCCGACTCCTCGGTCTCCTCGCGCTCGGCGCGGCCGGCGCCGCATGCGGGCGCGCGCCCGCCGTCTCCGGCGGGGTCCGCGCCGTCGTCATCCGGCCGCCCAGGGACACGGTCCGGTTCGAGGTTCCCGCGAGCGCCGACCGCTGCGACGCTGCGGGAATGGGAGGCGTCGTGTTGCACGGCGCGAGCGACGGGAACGGGGTGATCGTGTGGCTGCGCCAGCGCGACTCGTTTCCGAACGGCGACTGGCCGGTGCTGCAGCGCGGCGATACCGCGGCGGCGCGCGGCGCGATCGTCGCCGCGCGCTTCATGATCGGCGAGGTGGCGCACGGCGTGCCGCTCGACAGCGGAACCGTGACGGTGACGCTGGAAGGCGGCGGCGTGATCTCGGCGCACGCGCGGGGCTCGGGACTCGAGCTGGCCGCCGCCGGGCGCGTCACCGTCGACGCCGCGTTCGCTGCGGTGCCGCTCGGGGCGGACCCGGTGCCGTGCGGGATGCAGCCGTGACCGTGTAGATTGGTCTCGTGGAGCAGACCTACTTCCGGCGGGGCTTCGGCCTCAAAGACCACATCGAGGGTGCGCTCGCGGCCGACTACCACAGCCGCGTGGTCGACCGGATCCGGGGGCACGGATACACGCTGTCGCTGGGCGACCTCACCTTCAAGCTGGCCCGCGAGTTCGGGTTCTGCTATGGGGTGGATCGCGCCGTCGAGTACGCCTACGAGACCCGCACCAAGTTCCCCGACAAGCGGATCTTCCTGGTCGGCGAGATCATCCACAATCCTCACGTCAACCGGAAGCTGCACGGCATGGGGGTGGAGTTCCTCCACCGGCCGGAGGCTGGGGACTTCGATTTCAGCGCGGTCACGCCCAACGACGTCGTCCTCCTGCCCGCCTTCGGCGTCACGGTACAGGACTTCGAGCGGCTGCGGGCCATGGGCTGCGTGCTCGTCGACACGACCTGCGGCTCGGTGCTGAACGTGTGGAAGCGGGTCGAGTCGTACGCGAAGGACGGCTTCACGGCGATCATCCACGGCAAGTCATACCACGAGGAGACGAAGGCGACGTCGAGTCAGGTGACGAAGTATCCCGGCGGGCGGTACCTCGTGGTGCGCGACATGTCCGAGGCGCGGGAGGTCTGCGACTTCATCGAGGGAGCAGGGAGCAGGGAGCCGTTGCTGCAGCAGTTCGCCGGGAAGATGTCTCCCGGTTTCGATCCCGCTCGCGATCTCGTGCGCGTCGGCGTGGCGAACCAGACGACGATGCTCTCGGGGGAGTCGCTCGCCATCGCCGCCGAGCTGCGGAAGAGTATGGCGCGGCGCTACGGGGAGGCCGCCCTGCCCGAGCACTTCCGCACGTTCGACACCATCTGCTCGGCGACCCAGGACCGGCAGGACGCGGTCCTGCGGCTGATCGCCGAGCCGCTCGACCTGATGGTCGTGATCGGCGGGTACAACTCGAGCAACACGACGCACCTCGCCGCGATCTGCCAGGAGAAGGTGCCCACCTACCACATCGAGGATGCGGCCTGCATCGCTCCGGAAGAGGGGACGATCCGGTTTCGCCCGGTCGGGGCGAAGGAGGAGCAACGCCGCGCGGCGTGGCTCCCGGCGGGTCCCGTGACGATCGGGGTCACGGCCGGCGCCTCGACGCCCAACAACAAGATCGGCGAGACCATCGAGCGGATTGCCGCGATGCGCGGGCTGGCGCTCGAGCCGGTCGGCGGGGCCTAGCGCCCGATCGATCTGCCGAGCCCCTAGGCTTCGGGGTATATTTGGTCCCATGCCGCTGTCGGGTTTCCATCCCGCCATCGCCCGCTGGTTCACCGACCGGTTCGCCGAGCCGACCGAGCCGCAGCGCCGTGCCTGGCCGCTGATTCAGGGGGGCCGGAACGCCCTCATCGCCGCGCCCACCGGCTCGGGGAAGACGTTCGCCGCCTTCCTCGCGGCGATCGACTCGCTGCTGCGGCAGGGGCTCGACGGGACGCTGGGCGACGAGACGCAGGTGGTCTACGTCTCGCCCCTGAAGGCGCTCTCGAACGACGTCCAAAAGAACCTGGCCGAGCCGCTCGCGGAGATCCGCCGCACGCTCGAAGCCCTGTGCCTCCCCGACGTGGACATCCGCACCCTGGTCCGCACCGGCGACACGCCGGCGCCCGAGCGCCAGCAGATGGTGAAGCGGCCGCCCCACGTCCTCGTCACCACGCCGGAATCGCTGTACCTCATCCTCACGTCCGAGCGGGCGCGCGACATGCTGCGCACGGTGCGTACGGTGATCGTGGACGAGATCCACGCCGTGGCGCGGGACAAGCGGGGCAGCCACCTCGCGCTCTCGCTCGAGCGGCTCGAGCATCTCGCCGGCCGGCGCCTACAGCGCGTCGGACTCTCGGCAACGCAGAAGCCCATCGAAGACATCGCGGCGTTCCTCGCCGGCACCCGACACCCGACACCCGACACCTGCATCATCGATGCGGGGCATGCGCGCTCGCTCGATCTCGCGATCGAGATCCCCTCGTCGCCGCTCGAAGCGGTGATGGCGGCCGAGGTGTGGGACGAGATCTACGAGCGGCTGGTGCAGCTCATCGGCGAGCACCGCACCACGCTGGTATTCGTGAACACCCGGCGCCTCGCCGAGCGCCTCACGCTGCATCTGTCCGAGCGCCTCGGCGCGGATCAGGTCACGTCGCACCACGGCAGCCTCTCGAAGGAGAAGCGGCTCGACGCCGAGACGCGGCTCAAGGAGGGCAAGCTCAAGGCGCTCGTGGCGACGGCGTCGCTCGAGCTGGGCATCGACATCGGTGCCGTCGATCTCGTCTGTCAGATCGGCTCCACCCGGTCGATCGCCACGTTGCTGCAGCGCGTCGGCCGGTCGGGGCACCACCTCGCCGCCGTCCCCAAAGGGCGGCTGTTCCCGCTGTCGCGCGACGAGTTGCTCGAGTGCGCCGCGCTGGTGCGCGCGACGCACGAGCGGAAGCTCGACCGGCTGGTCATCCCCGAGCACCCGCTCGACATCCTGGCCCAGCAGATCGTCGCAGCCGCGGCGGGCGACGAGTGGGAGGAAGATCGGCTGTACGAGCTGGTGCGCGGCGCGCATCCCTATCGCGAGCTGACCCGCAAGGATTTCGACGACGTGGTGCGGATGCTCGCCGAGGGCTTCACGACGCGGCGCGGGCGGCGGGGCGCGTACCTCCATCACGACGGCGTGAACCGCCGGGTGCGCGCGCGCCGCGGGGCGCGGCTCGCCGCGCTCACCTCGGGCGGCGCGATTCCGGACCTCGGCGACTACCGCGTGGTCCTCGAGCCGACCGAAACGTTCGTCGGCACGCTCAACGAAGACTTCGCGATCGAGAGCATGCCGGGCGACATCTTCCAGCTCGGCAACACCTCGTACCTGATCCAGAAGATCGAGGGGGGGCAGGTGCGTGTCGTGGACGCCCACGGGCAGCCGCCCTCGATCCCGTTCTGGTTGGGGGAAGCGCCGGGGCGCACGCCGGAGCTGTCGGAGGAGGTATCGCGGCTGCGCCAGGACATCGGCGACCGACTGGCCGACCCGGGCAGCGCGGTCGCGTGGCTCGCGAGCGCGATCCCCGGGCTCCCCGAGGCCGCCGCGCGGCAACTGGTCGACTATCTGGACGCCTCCAAGAAGATCCTCGGCGTCATCCCCACGCAGCAGACGCTCGTCCTGGAGCGCTTCTTCGACGAAGCCGGGGGCATGCAGCTCGTGCTGCACGCGCCGTTCGGCAGCCGCGTCAACCGCGCGTGGGGCCTGGCGCTCCGCAAGCGGTTCTGCCGCAGCTTCAACTTCGAGCTTCAGGCCGCCGCCACCGAGGACGCGATCGTCCTCTCGCTCGGGCCGCAGCACAGCTTCCCGCTCGAGGACGTGTTCCAGTACCTGAAGCCCGAGACGGCCGAGCACCTGCTCGTGCAGGCGATGCTCGACGCACCGATGTTCGGCTCGCGGTGGCGCTGGAACGCGACCCGGGCCCTGGCGGTGCTGCGGGCCCGCGGCGGCAAGAAGGTGCCGACGCCGCTGCAACGCATGGAGGCCGAGGACCTGATCGCCGCGGTCTTCCCCGACCAGCTCGCCTGCCCCGAGAACCTGGTCGGCGACCGCGAGATCCCCGATCACCCGCTCGTGAACCAGACGATCGCCGACTGCCTGCTCGAGGCGATGGACTTCCCGGGCCTGAAGCGCGTGCTCGAGGAGATGGCGGCGGGCCGGTTCACGCTCGTCGCGCGCGACACGACGGAGCCGTCGCCGCTGTCGCACGAAGTGATCAACGCGAAGCCGTACGCGTTCCTGGACGACGCGCCTCTCGAGGAGCGCCGCACCCAGGCCGTGATCACGCGGCGCGGGCTCGACGTGAAGACCGCCGAGGAGTTCGGCAAGCTCGACCAGGCGGCGATCGATCGAGTGAAAGAGGAAGCCTGGCCGGACGTCGGTTCCGCCGACGAGCTGCACGACGCGTTGCTCGTCATGGGGGCCATTCCGAACGCGGAAGGCGGAACGCGGAACGCGGAACGCCAGGAGTATTTCGAGGAGCTGGTCCGAGCCGGACGGGCGGGGACGCTGTTGCACGAACCGCGGCTCTGGATCGCCGCGGAGCGGCTCCCGATGCTGCGGGCGGCGTTCCCCGAGGCTCCGTGCGAGCCGGCGCTAGCAGCACCCGACCGCGAACGCGCCAGGGTGTGGACCCGCGAGGACGCGCTGCGCGAGCTGGTGCGGGGACAGCTCGAAGTGGTCGGCCCCACCACGGCGGCGGAGCTGGCCCGCACCCTCGGCGTTCCGGTCTCGGACGTCGACTTCGCGCTCGGCGCGCTCGAGCACGAGGGGTTCGTGCTGCGCGGCCGGTTCACCCCGCACGTGGCGGAGCTCGAGTGGTGCGAGCGGCGGCTGCTGGCCCGGATCCATCGCTACACGCTCGACCGGCTGCGGCGGGAGATCGAGCCCGTCAGCGCCGCCGACTTCATGCGGTTCCTGTGCCGCTGGCAGCGCGCCGCGCCGGAGGCTCGGGCGGAGGGACCGGAGGGGCTCGCCGCGGTGCTCGAGCTGCTCGACGGGTACGAGGTTCCGGCAGGAGCGTGGGAGTCGGACGTGCTGCCCGCGCGGCTCGGGGAGTACGATCCGCTGTGGCTCGACGGGCTATGTCTCTCCGGCGAGATCGCCTGGGGCAGGCTGTCGCCGGCCGGTCCCTCGAACGGCCACAAGTCCGGACCGATTCGAACGACGCCGATCGCGCTGTTTCGGAGGGAGCGGGGAGCAGTCTGGCAGGCCTTGACCGCCCAGCCCGATCCCGCGGCGCTGCCGCTCTCGCATTCAGGCCGGGCCGTCCTCGATGTCCTCGACGACCGCGGCGCCTCGTTCTTCGGAGACCTGGTGAACGCGACCGGACTGCTCCGTACGGAGGTCGAGAAGGGGTTGGG
>Ga0134077_10000090_pt1 | contig 15944 bp, 26 predicted proteins | sample 15_taG_5_FD_109980 | JGI IMG/M metagenome (GOLD analysis project Ga0134077, IMG submission 109980) | Grasslands soil microbial communities from the Angelo Coastal Reserve, California, USA - 15_D_Wat_40cm_5_24_1 metaG | ecosystem: Environmental > Terrestrial > Soil > Grasslands ... | reverse complement strand
GATGGTTCGATCCGGGATTCGATGCTTTACTCGATAATATCCGAGGAATGGCCCGGGGTCAAGAAGGGTCTTGAGGCAAGAATTGAGAGCTTTGCCCGATCATAGTCTCAGAAATCCGCCACGTCTCTATCGCCAAACCTTTTTCTTACCGTCAATCAACACCGCCCTCACTGAAGTGTTTACAGTTTGAACGCAGATGAGAAATCGGGCACTTGGTGGGAGAGAGCTAACAAGAAGCTCGCCGAATCAACACTCAAGACCAGATTCATACTGAACAAGGATGGGCGAGTCGAGGTTAGCCCCCCAGCTCTGCCAGAAGACTATGAAGAAACACGATTGCTCTTTGAGATAGTGGACGATGTGTTCTCGATGCTCGAAGAAGAAGCTGAAGAAGCAGAACTAGACCAACCAGACAGCTAGATCTTGCGTACTGTCTAAATACGCGAAATCCTTTACTCTTCCCTGAACCTCGTGCGCAGATCTGATTTATCGAATGTCGTATTCTGCATCACACTGGTTGCCTTAGTTCTCTCTTCGCTATTACTTTCTACTCGTGCGGTCTTTCCATATGTTCCCGCGGTTACACCCGGGCAGTTTGCCCAGTACAAGATTCTCAAGTATTCTTGCCAGTCCGCGTTCCCCCAGCTTTGTCAGTCCTTCGAGAATAGCCTGAACGATACTATCTACGCCGCGATTCAGGTAGTTGGAATCTCTAGCCCGTCAGTGAGTCTACAACTCATCTCGGTATTCAAGAACGGGACCGGCGGACATGTAGGGGGACTTGTGAATGTCGCGACGGGTGCGTCTAACATTACTGCTTTCTCTCTTGGCGCCAACGACTATTTCGTACTCGCGGGGGGGCTCGCTGCTCATGACCAGATCTGGAATACTCTCTCAGCTCCGACCCTTAACAAGACGATAAGCGAGATGGTCGTGGGCTCTCTGAGAAACGTAAACCTGCTCAATTATACCGTTCCAGGCTCCTACATGGGAGTCGGGTATTTGCAATCGTTCAATTTTGCGTTTGACCAATCCTCTGGCTTTCTCATCGAGATCAACTCCTCCCTTAGAACCAATGTGACCGGAGTCCTAGAATTGGATTTTGCGATAGGAATGGTCGACAATAATGTCTGGGGGACCGCTCACTTGCCCGATTTTGACCTCAGCGCAGATCCCACCACGGTCAATGCTACAGGAAATACTCCTGCCAATTCAACGATAACCCTCCACCGGCTTTACGGTTTCTCTGCAACCGTCAGTCTATCAGCTACCCCACCCACCAGCGGAGTCTCTTGTTCGGTTTCTCCAAACAGTCTCACGATGGGAGGCCCGGATACGTCGACACTCTCGTGCAGGGGTTCCCCGGGAACGTATACTATCATAGTCGAGGGCAATGGAGGATACTCAAAGCATAGCACGTCAATCGCCGTTACTGTGAACCCCGGCCCGGTACCGACTCAACCCGCAAGCACCCTATCGGGGCCTCTCCTCTACGGAGGAGTTGGCATTGCCGCGGTCGTCGCAGCTCTGGTTGCCTTCCTCTTTCTCCGAAGAAAGCCGAGAGGAGCCGGACTCGCGCCAGGCTACGCGTCAACCCCGGCAACACAAGCTTAGTTCCTCCCCTGTTCTTTCCAAGATCACTCTGAAAGCAGCTAATGCGGAATGGCGACTAGGGTCACATCTGATTAAAGACCAGGCGGGACCACTTTGGCGAACGACGAATCGTCTTGGCCTCTACTGGACGTCTTGGCTGGTTCTTGATCGGGGTTATTCTCGGCGCGATAGTTCTGGAGGTTTACAATGGTATTGTGGGATTTGTTCCTCGCTGGCTGGGCGGTGCAACCGCTGTTGTTGGGTTCTTGATCCATCTTGTAGCCTGGTTTGGTCTAATGCTCGCCGTAGCCGGGGTGCTTGGATCGCGAATCATCAGAAAGGACCAGATGAATTACACTCTGATCGGGTTCGGCGCGATTATCGTAACCCTAGACCTATGGCTGTCCATACCATTCAGGTAAGAATGGGTTCGAGCTAGCGATATCAGGCAGGTCTCTGTTCTCCGACGTGCGTGTCTAGGAATCTTGCTGCTCTCTTGAACGCATCTATCTCGTTCTCACGCCGGACGAACCCGTGGCCCTCGTTCTCGTAGATCTTGACCTCGACCGTTACCCCGTTTTTCCGTGCTGCTTCGGCCATCTGTTGTGTTTCCTCTACCGGGCATCGGATGTCGTTTTGGCCGGCGAGTAGGAGTAGGGGCGCGCGGATCCGGTCTTCGAAGAATAGTGGTGAGCGGTCGTGCCAGAGCTCGCGTTCGGTGACAGGATTGCCCATCAACCACTCATCATTTTTCTGGAGGACGGGGTCCTCGTTCATGTGGGCTGTGAACCAGTTTGCTAGTGGGACAATGCTGACGCCTGCGGCCCATATCTCAGGTGTCTTTGTCAACGCCATTAGCGTGAGGTATCCTCCCCAGGACCCACCCATTATCGCGATTTTTTTCGGATCTACGTAGCCTGTTGTTTTGAGATATTCGGTGGCCGCGACAAGGTCGTTGAGATCGCCTCTGCCAGCGTCTTTTCGTAATGATTCCATGTATTCGCGTCCAAAACCGGTTGATCCGCGATAGTTTGGTGCGATGACGAGATATCCATGACTAGTGAGGTATTGGATGTTGGGATACCAGCTGTTGAAGTGTTGCCACTGGGGTCCGCCGTGGACATAGACGATGGCCGGGTGTGATCGGTCAGGTTTGATGTTGGCTGGGACGTAGAGGAAGCCCGAGACAGGGGTCTGGTCTTGGGCCGGATATACGATCAGGTGGGGTTGGACGAAGTTGTCCTGGTTTAATCCACCGACTAGCGAGTATGTGATTTGTTTGAGGGTGCGCTGTTTGAGATCGTAGACCCAGATTTCATGGGGACTATCTCCTGATCCGTGTATTATCGCGAGCTGTTTGCCGTCTGGAGAGAACCGGGCGCCGCGTATGACTCCGTGGCCGGGCGGTATCTCTTCCTGCTCTCCTTTCAGATCGCAGATGTAGAGATGGATATTCCCAGCCTCGTTGACGATGTATGCGTACTTGTCTTCTGTTTGGCTGACGTCTGCGAGTTGGCTGTCCCAGTCCTGAAGAGTGAGCCACTGGAATTCCGCGTTTTCTTTGATGTCAAGTAAAGCGACAGCCTCCATTCCCTTATCGTTAGCATTACTGGTAACGTAGACCCGTCTGTTGTCCCGCGTCCAGCCGCCGACGATATTGGTAGCGCGATCATCTATCGGGGCGAGGATGGTTTCACTCCTCGTTTCTAAATCGTGGACACTGACACCGCTGTACTGGTAGTTTCTAGTTCTAGAGAAAGCGAGTTTTCTCCCGTCAGGACTGAACTCTACCGCTTCGCAATCGCCTGTCTCGCTGCTGATTATTTTCTTGACTGTCCCGGTTGCAAGGTCGTGTTGGAAGATTGGGTAGGTTCCGGGAATATCGCGCTCGGCCGCGTAGACGAGGGAACGGCTATCCGGGCTCCACTTCATGTCTCGATGGCCTCTCTTGTCCGTGTTGGTAATGTTCCGGGTCTGGTATTCTGTTAGATTGAGCAGGTAGAGATTCGGTTTCTCGTCGCCCTGATAGTCTTGAGAGTAGAGAAGATGAAGGCCGTCTGGGCTGGGATCAGCGAGATCTGTCTTCTCCTCGCTGACTGTAAGCTGTACGGGCCAACCGCCGGTGCTTGGGACGCGCCAGATGTTGTATCGGCCGGTGATGTTTGTCTCGAAATAGAGATGCTCGTTGTCAACAGACCAGCGTAGAGCGTAGATGGAACGCGTGTAGTAGAGCGTGTCAATGTCCAACGGACGATAGGTAGGGTTGGACGGGCTAGTGATAGCGTCGCTGGCCAGTTTCGAGGCAGGTGTGGGAATCATTTGACCCGTGACGGGAACACGGAATAGTTAGAACTATCGGAGTGGATGCGAAGTCGTTAGGTTCCACGAACCCGAATCCAACGAGCAAGTGTGAGAATACCGAAGGAGAGCCCCGCCCAGAACAGATAATCTAGTACGACCCCCAATGGGTCGTAGGCAAGGCAGCCCAGCGGACTTCCTGGGCCAAAGCAACCTGGAATTACGTACGCTACTGAAAAGGGGAATCCGCGTGAGACTGCGTAAGGATTCGAAGTAGCATTGACACTTACGCCTAGAAGAATGGGCGCTACTCCGAGCGCAACCGCTAGATTCTGAACGAGTCGGCGCGGGCCATGTCCCAAATGGGAAGTAATCGGGTTCAGGATTTCCGGTGTTCTCCAGACACGCCAGCATATGAGGGATATCCCTACTCCGACAGGGATCAGCGAGCCGGTCATGAAGCTCAAGTCGACTGCAAACGAAAACACGAGAAAGAAGACTACTAGGTTGAAAATCCATCGAGCACGCTTTTCCTCGGCCTCATCATCCAGCATATCGAGGGTTTGATCGGACAAGTCCTGTAGCTAGATGGCAGCTCGAATATTAATCGCTATACGGCGTCTCATTTTTGGAAGTTCGCTAGAGCTCCAGGCATGCTCTGATGTCATTTCTTGTTGCCCATCTTCTTCGTGGGGGTTTTCCTTGCCACTCGACGACCAGTCTGGGCTTGACAGCGGTGGGTGGAGGTGGCATGGGCACGAAGGGCATTGGGTGCTTCAGTCTCTCATCCTCCTTCGACTTTGCTTCGGGTCTGATGCGACCTATCTCGAAAGTGTCTGCTCTAGCTAGGACGTTGTACTCGGATAGGTGGTTGGCGTAGAGGAATTTACGGAGGAGAAACTTGACCTTCTTGTTGGATAGGCCAATGACTTCGAGGCTCTTCCCATGCAGGACAAAATGTCCATCAGCCTTGGCCTTCATGAACTCGACTAGGGAAGAAACCTGATGACTGTCGAGATCGTCAGCTTCGCGCTTAGTCCAGCGGCTCAATTCTAGCGCTGGATGTCCAATTGCGCGTTCTTTTTATGACGGGACTCTTCCCATAATAGATTCTGTCAGATTCTAAGGCCGGGTCCCAGGATCCGGAAGACGAAAGAATTCTGGATTATGCTCGGGAGCTGTTGCAGAGGCTAGGGATCAGAAAGCCTGAGCCGGACGCGGTATCCTGGGTCGACCGGATGAAGGCCAGCGACGTGATCGTCGCCTACGGTGAAGTGAAACTGCCTCGGCAGATGAAGGGGAAGCTGACGCTGGAAGATCTGAAACCGCTCATTGCCTCCTCAATGATCTACTACCACCTCATGGTCCCGAAGATGAAACGGGCAGGTTTGAGGCGTCTGATCTTGCCGCTGGGGCTGGGCGAGTTTCCCCTCGTCTTCGGGATCCTCCAGTTTGTCAAGATAGAAAGATCAGACTATTCGATCCTGCTTCTATTGGGAATAATTGCTGCATGGATGATCTTCTCTCTCACTGTCCTGAGATTGTACATGTTTGGTTATGTGAAAGGTCTCTTCTTTGAAGCCGATTTCCAAGCAGCCTCGCTTGTTGGAAAGGAAGCCTTGCAAGGGTCACTAGGTAAGATCCGGGATCAGGGCCTGGAATGGAAGCATCCGCTAGCAAGACTGGGCTTTCGGCCCAGGGTCAACGAGAGAATAGAAAGACTCCAAACAGCCCGGGAATAGCTCCTTCCTCAGCCCTCTCGCGCTTCAGTCTCTGAATTCCGGATGATACCCCGGGTTCTCAGCCAATCTTCCTTCGAAATTCTCTTGCTTCCCGCGATGTCGCTGAGCTTGGGCGGGTTGACCAGGTTTTTCTAAGGACTTTGACCAATTGGGCTCCAGTGAGTATCATGGTCCGTCCTGCGCGTTCCATTACTAGAAGGTCCGGATCTCCTGTGACGAGGTGGTCTGCTTTTCCGGCTACTGCGCAGTCGAGAAATTTCTGGTCGTCAGGGTCTCTGCACTTGGCCTCTGCTTTTTCGGGATTGAGGACGATCTCGCATCTCGACAAGACCATTTGAAAGAGGGTAAGTGCTTCTGGCTGTGTCAACTGGAATTTTGGCCGGGTGAGAACTTCCCTCAGCTCTTCAAGAGTGTCCAGACTGGCCAGGAGAACGGCTCTTCCTTCGATCGCATAGCTGAGTATCTGGGCCTCGTTTCCCTTTGCGAAGAAGATTCCTGATACTAGGACGCTTGTATCCATGACCAGGCGGGGTTTCATCGAGCCCGTCTGGCTTTTCGGGCTCTTACCGCTTTGACTTCCCTGGAGACGTCTTCACGGGTGATGCCAAGCTGGCGAATCTTGTCCCTGACCGAGACAAGGACTTCCTTGTTTTCGCTGGAGGCGAAACCGACTTTTTTCAGGATAATGGTGTCGCCTTCTCCGAAGACCAGTAGTTGGCTGCCGTCGGTCAGCCCGAGCCTGTCTCTTATGAGTCCAGGAATGACGACTTGTCCTTTGCTCGATACCTTTGTCATCCCTAGGTCCATTGTCGCTCTCTGACTAGAGTAAGACGCGTCTTACTTTTAAGCTCTCAGTCCCTCGGACGCTCGACTGGACTGCAAGTCCATAGAGTGGCTTCTAATTTCTTCCTTCTTGAGAATGTGCGTTGGTCGTATCTGAACCATAGAAGGGGGCCGACGATAAACTGGGGAGTAAGCTAACCGGCTTTTGCGGTTCGATTTCTCTTTGACCGGATAACTCTCGTGAGTGGTTGTCCTTGCCATTCGATACTGTCAGAAAGATTGACGGGATGGTATAGGGGCAGGAGGGACATGGTAGGCTTGGAGCATGATAGGGTTCTTTTCAGTTGTTGGATCTCTTCAATCGAAGCCGTTTCTGATTCCCGACGCAGCCATCTTCCTCGGCGGTCTTATCGGGGTGATGGTATCTGGTGCTTTGCTCTACACCGGTAGATGGCGCACGAGGGTGCTCGCTATCCTCATCGTTGTCGCTCGCTTCCATCAGTGGTGTCGTCCCTGTTCTTGGTTGGGAATGGAGTAGATTGGTACTTTCCGAATTATGCGCCTGGTGTGACATCGCTTCTGGCGTCTGGACTTGCTCTCATTCTTGGATTGTGGGTTATGGGCCTAAGGGAGAAGGTCTTGACCTCTCTTGCCTAGAAGAGCGGACTGTCCGTTCTGGTTCAAACATCCCAAGGCCATGCAGGTATTTCCGATTAGTATTGTTTGAGTGTTCGTAGCATTTCGCGGTCGTAGACGTCTCAGATGACCGTCACAAGCTTTGGCTGTGTTGCAGTGATCAGCCCGCCCTTGCGCCGTTGGGGACCGGCCGCTCAGGGACTGCTAGTACCGGTTTGATCCCGTCAGCGTATCCGATGTCGAACAGCATAGCCTCGGAGACCTCTCCCGTGATCCGTTTTGGTTCAAGGTTGACCACGAACAACGCCTGTTTTCCCTGGACTTCTTTGGGGTTGGAGCGTTCCCGTTTCATACCGGCTAGTATCCGTCTCTTGTGGTCTCCGAAATCCACTGTAAGCCGGACCAGCTTCTCTGATCCAGGAACATCCTCTACGAGCTCGATGGTGCCTACTCTAATGTCGATCTTGTTCAAGAGATCGATAGAGCTGGTTTGACCGGTGCGACCTTGGCAGTTTTCAACAGCATAGCCGGATCTAGTTATCGTCTGGAGGATAGTTATCTGAATTTGCAGGGAAAAAAGGCTGGAGACTACGCGTTTGGTAGTTTTCCGAGATTAATCTTGAATCTGTCCCTGACCCACCAGAGACATGCCCACGCGACGAGAGAGAATCCGATCGTGTAGAATATCGAGCCTGACAGGAGGGTTAGGACGAGCCCGTATATTGCGTGTGCTTCCGATAGAACTGCGCCTGTCGACATTACCAGATAAGTTCGGCCGACCGGGTCATAACGGCCCCTTTCTGACATGATGCTCTTGCTCGTCTGGAAGAAGACCATCGTGCCGATGTTCACTAGAGAGACGACCACAAAACCATAGAATAGCACGGGAATGATGCTTGGATCTCTCGCTAGGCCTCCCTTTCCAAACGTCAATGGAGCTGCTACAACCAGATACGCCACGGGTGCGACGGCTAGCACGAGCAAGAGCGCGTTCGCGTTTCTGACCATCTTGGCTTTGTCTGGAAACATGAACCCTAGACGCGTTCGAATTGGGCTGAAAAGGCTAGCCGTTGACTCGTGAGGAGGCCAATTTTCTGTATCCAGTATGAAGAAAATCTGAGGTTAGGGTTAGAACCCTTCGGGCTTTGTGCAATTTGTAAACGAACATCCCTTTATTCCCCATCTCTATTATTGACGTCTGAGGTCTGCGAGCGTATGGTCTTCTGGTTGGTGACATCTAAGCCTCGGGTCGAAGGGCTGGGCGAGTTGAGGAGGAGGCTTGACTCTCGGGGGATTTCGAGGATGCGTCCGTTCGTACGATCGCTTGAAAATGGACTTGTCAACGCGCGGCTCAGGGAGGATGGGTCTGCTCTATGGGAAGAGGAGGACTATTGTGTTCCACCTCTCGCGCAGGAGAGGGCTGCTGTCCTCGACGATTACTTTGACAATCTTACTGTCGAGGATATGGGAGACCCGGGTCGAGGATGGGAAAAACTAACAAACCTACCCTCTCTCTGGCACCCTGATGTAAACGAGCCGCCTTCTCCGCGCTAGGGCCAGTGAAAGACCGGCATAAGATCTGCACGAATGGAACAAGAACTAGCGATCAAACTCAGTCAGATAGTCTTTCAAATCCAGGTGGAGATTTCGTTCGCGATTGCTGATTTCTGTTTCGCTCTCGATCCGCGTCCTTTGCTCGTGTTCGTTGACAGGCCCGTGCACCTTGCTAGGGCCCAGATGATAAGAGACAAAGAAACAAGATCATATTTACGAAAGAAAGGATGCAAGACTCTAGAACTCGCCTACGACCACTACAGCGACAAGAAAAGAGACAAGCTCTACCAGGAAATCCAAGAAACACCAAGAAGAAAATAGGATAGACGAAGAGGCTGACGCGGAATAGACTAGTAGTTGAGAGCAGTTGTCGAGTTCAGGCCTTTTGATGATATGATCGTGAGAGAGTAAGTGTGTTGATGTTCGAAGTAAAAACCTGAACTAAGAGTGTCGAGTGTGGCCTGAGTAGCCGCTAGTGGCTGGTTTATCGTTGGATTATTCATCGGAAATGAGTATGATGTAGAGTTGAGATATGGAGTTACGTCTTTCAAAGTGAGAGAGACAAGGGTCACAGGAGTGGTCGCCATGTTTGCCAGTGTCAGTGTCAGTCTGGTGGCCTTCGACTGACCATTGTCGACTCCTATCGTGTATTCTGTCATGACCAATCCTGGTGGGGGATAGGTGACGATTAAATCGCCAAACCAGCCTTTGTCAGTCACAATGTCGAACCTGTAATCTTGACCCGTCGTAAAGTAGATTCCCTGGCTGCTAGTGTCAATGCTCACCGGGACAATCGACTGCGATGGTACATTGACTCCTTGAACAGTGAAGGGCGTAAGGCAGCTCGACTCGTTGTAGGGGATCCATTGGCATCCTGGATATTTCATCGGTCCGTTTTCCAGGTATAGTTCCTGCACCTGGAGGCTCTTGCCCGCGGGACCGTGGCCGAAGAGCCACATGGTCAGCATGGTGGGTTTATTGCTCGTATTGTTTTGGACAGTGTAATGGTCAACCTGCAGCATCTCTGGAGGGTTACAGCCTGGGCAGACTAGCAGTTGGCCTCGAAGCCAGTCGGTCCCAAACGCCACGTAGACCCCGAAGATGCTAGTTACTATTACGAATATCAGTAGTGTCGCTAGTGGTCGGTGGCTGTGGAACCACTTGAGCTTCAACTCCAACTCTTCTAACCCCTAGAGATGGGGACATAAGGTGACTTGGGCTGTGTGTTCCCTGAGACTTGTCAGAAAGGTGTAGCCTATCCTGACAACGAAGCTCTCACGTTGTGAGCTATCGAAGCGGGATGGTTGGATCTCTTGGAGTCTACTGAAACGTCATTTCCGATATCCTTAATCGGGGTGTGGTTTCTCGATTCATTCGCTTGAGACTAATTAAGCCGGCTTCGAACTTTGCGCTCGGAAAAATCCAGACTGCAGATCGAAAACTGAGATTCTGGGGCCTCAGAGGGGGACTTCTCCTCGCCCTGGCCGCACCATCAGGCTTGGGAATTGGACTGGTCGATTCGGGCACGGGATTTGCTGTTGGAACTGTCCTGGCTGGTTCTGGTTTTGTTTTGGTCATGATTGGGGTAGGCTATTGGCTCGATGTTGGGAACATAAGGAAGGGATTGGAGGGAGAACAGAGTGTTGCGTCGGAGCTGTCCTATCTCGGGGACGAGTTCCTTCTACTGAACGATGTGATGTTGCCCGGCGCGAGAGGGAACATCGACCATGTTCTGGTTGGGCCGACTGGCATCTTTGTCTTTGAGACAAAAATTACTCGGGCAAGTATGTCTGCTATGGAGACCGATGGTTCTTACAAGGAAGGCGCCAGAAATACGACGTGAAGAGCGTGAGCGTTCAAGCGAAGAATAACGCTGACACCCTTGGAGGACTGCTTCACACATCAGGCTTCACTGTATTCGTGAACCCGGTCATTGTCTTCACCCACCCAGCCGTCCAACTATGGCTACACCACCCAACAGTCCCGGTCTTGAAGGGCGGAACTGTCCGTAACTTCGTCTTGAGCCAGAACCCGGGATTCCAGATCACACCCGTTTATGCCGAGAAAATAGCTACCAAGGTTCTGGCGAATGATAGAGCGAGATTCCCGGTTTTCGCGTAACTCTCATAGAGCCTTCTTTAGACAGCGGCTATTGCAGGGATGCCAACATGAATTATGTCACCGATGCGAATATCAGCGGACTGGCAAAGGAACTCCGGTCCAAGGGAATCGACTGCGAGAAAGTTCACAAGCTCCTGCCAGTGCTTCCTTCCTTCGTGGGAGTGTCTAGGTCCTAGGCTCTATCCCTGAAGGACCCTACCAGGATGTCGCGTCAGCGGAGCGACTGGCGTGACCGCCTTAACGTTAACCCCTCACGGATGGAGCATGAACTAGCTCTCAAGCTACAAGATGACCGGGTGAACTATCTGACTCAGGTTGAGATACCTGTAACTACGGCCGACTTTTACTTCCCGATAGAATCTCGGCCGTTGATCGTGTTCGTTGACGGTCCGGTCCACCTAAAGGCGAGCCAGATGGTGAGAGACGAGAACTGCGAACACTATTACGGAAAAGAGGGTATAGGATCTTAGAACTGAGTTACAGTGGCTGCTCGGATAGGAAAAGGGACGAGTTATAACGGGAAATGATGGGTATCATCTGAAAGTAGGATACTAGCAGATCTTTGACCGAATAAAGGATCCTAGGAAGGTCAGGTTATCCATCGGGTCTTGACTTCTCGGATGCCTCGGATATGGGGGTCGTCGGTGACGCAGACTGCCCGTAGGGACGAAGCTGTGGCTGCGATGATACTGTCGGCCATTGAAATGTGGTACTCTTGTCTTAGCTCCCCAGAGGTGACAGCTAATTCCTCGTCAACCGGAATGACCTTGAAATCTTTGCTCAGGAGCCCGGTGCGGAGGCGAGCAGTCTGCCGCCCGTCCTTCTGAAGAGTCAGCCTGTAAACTTCGTGCAGAACTATTGAGGAGATGGCCTTTTCCTTTTCCCTTCGGATCTCGTTAGTGGTTGAGTCGGTGACCAGGGCGTCGCCAGAGTAATAGTGTTCAACGAAGAAACGCGTATCGTAGGTTGCCCTAGGCATCCTCTGCTCGCATCCGGTCCAGTAGACGTTTCATCTCCGAGACGCTCGCGTGTTTCTTCCCAGAACCCGCAAGGTCAGCCGTTGTCAATTCCGGCTTCAGCAGAATACCGCTACCGGTGTCAATAGCCTCAAGTCGGGACCCTTCCTCAATCTTGTACTTCCGTCGCATCTCCACAGGGATTGTGGTCTGTCCCTTTCTAGTCACGACGACTTCTGTCATAAAGAGTCAAGTAGTACCTGCCTATAGGTACTACTTATTCGTTCCCTTACCTCCACGGAAACCAAGATTCGGACCCTACTAAGGAGGAGGAGAGGATTCAGGATCCTAGAACTGAGATACACTAGCTTCACGGATAAGAAAAGAGATGAGTTATTCGCTGAAATCATGAGCCACCTTGGAAAGTCTTGCTCTAGCCCGTGACCACGCCGGGTCCAGGCCCTGAAGTTGCGAGCTTAGCCCTCCGTCGTAACACGAATCCTGTTTCCACCGCCAATGCGACAGCGAGCACAATCGTAGTCACTCCAGCGTACAGATAGGGCCTTGAAAAAACGACCGAACTAGAACCCCCCCCATAGCCACTATCCCAGTTGCATTTTGCGCTCCCCTGTTGAAGTAGTGCAGAGTATAGTTGCCGGAACCGGATACTTCGATAATCCTCGTTTGGAAAAGCGATCCTGGCCTCGTGTTCTCAAGCCCACCATACTTGATACCATACGATAACGCGGTCAGGTCTCCCTGGGGACCCGTGAACCATAAGGGCGACGGGGGCCCTAGTTGTGAGGAGAACTCGAAAGTGAAAATGGCATACCGCACTTCGAAAGATGAGAGGGTCGAGCTCGGCGTCGTCCACAAGAAGGGACCAAACGCGAAGCCCTCACCGCTGGGCACGAGATACGTCCCGGCGCCCATTCCTGCCTGGATTCTTGTCTGATAGAACATGATGAATTGCCCCTCAGACCTAGGCCTGATGAGGGTCCCGTTGCCCTTGGGGCCGAGATAACTGGGCGCTTTCGGTTTCTCCACTCAAGACCGCGTTAACAATGCCGCCCTGATCGTTGGGAAACGTCCACATGACACCAAAGACACCCCCGCTCAACATCGCAACTATCGCTCCCCACGTCAGAACGATCTGAATCTGGCCCGTCTTGATCAACCGGGTCAAAGGTTTCAGAGAGCTTGCGCTCGGAACATCTTAAGAGTACCTCACGTGAGTATAGGGTTGAACATCCCTGGCATTCTCATTTGATCTCGGATCAGGGCTAGTCGTCTCCGCCCTAATCGTTCTGGCAATAGGCTTCCTAGTCGGGGTAGTTCTCAAGAAAACTGTGAAGCTCGGACTCGCCATAGTATCCCTCGTCGGCCTTCTGGTCGCAACAGGCTACATCAACCTCACGCTGAGCGACAACAATAAGACAACGATCTACAGAGTCGCCTCGCAAGTCCCCGCTATCGCCAGCCAGGCCTCCAGCCTCGCAAGCATCCTACCGATAACCTCCGCGGCCTTCCTGGTCGGCCTAGCCATAGGCATATGGAAAGGCTGAACAGTTTCGAGACACTGAAATCCTATACGTTATGGCACCTCAGATACCATAGACGGTAGGTACTGACCATCTCAGGGAAGGGTCGTTCGAAAGTAACATCATTCTTTATATGTTCAAAATAATGAGCATATGCTCAGGAAAATGAGCATCAATTTCACAGCAGTCACGCTGACCATTCTACGGTTCCTTGCAGAGGATCCTGACAACTCATTTCACGGCAGGGAGATCGCCGAAAGGGCCGGAGTGAGCTCCGGGGCTGCAAGCATGACGCTCCGTGCACTGCAGGACTCAGGGCTGCTGGAAATGGAGGAGAAAGGGAGGATGAAGTTCTACAGGTTGAACCTGTCGAACCCGGTTTCAAGGGAGCTCAAGGTCTTGTTCAACATCATAGACCTGCGCAAGCTCGTCGAAGATCTCAAAGGCGATACCGAACGTATCATCCTTTTCGGTAGTAGTGCTGAGGGGAAGGATGCGAAGGACAGCGACTTGGACTTGTTCATTCTTACACGTGACCCTTCAAAGGCGAAGGATACTGTACGGCGAGCCGGGAAAAAGCTTGTCAGACATCTCTCCACGATAATAGTTGACGCTCAGGGTGAGATTCGATTGCGAAGGGATGAGAGGCCGTTGTACGATAACATTTCTCGAGGGAGAATCCTCTGGGAGAAAGAGTAAGCCCGCATCATAGGAGGCTTCTAAGTTCTCGGAGGATCACGAAAGCCAAGATTTCTGGAGATGTGATCGAGAAAGAGTTCGCAGTTGCCCGAATCCGATCTTGCAGCAGCTAGGCGGTCCCTCGATGGGGATCACAAGTGGGCAACGGTCCAGGGCTACTACTGGATCTTTCACGCTGCGAGGGCGTTATTGTTCGCTCGAGGTTACAGAGAAAAAAGTCACCGCGGGCTTCAGGCCATGCTCCGCGACCTTTATTCAAGCGAGATTCCTCAGCAAATGTTTGATGATTTCAGAGACGCGATGATCATGCGAGAATCCGCTGATTACGGGTTAGTCTCCTCAGTTGAGGGTGCAGAGGATATTCTCGAGAGAGCATAAGGGTTCCTGAAGAAGGCGAAAGCACTTTTGCATGAACGGAGCGTTCCTCGAAGAAGAAGGCTCAGATCCAAATAGATGATGGACAGTTATCCTCTAAATGGGTCTTGGACTGTAACCTACGAAACTTAGGCACGTTCGCTGAAGGAGTCTATTCCGCCCTTCGAGTCAAACCGGATTGAAAAGCCATATTTCTTGCCAGCATACAAAGCCGTACACTCACGTCCTCGATAGTTCCCCGTCATCTTGATCTCGTCAATCGTCTTCCATCCTGTTCTTTTCTTTACCTCGTTTATCATGTTCTTGAATTCGATCGCGCAGATATCACAACAAAAGAACATGCGTTGTCCTTCGATCTCTTCCCAGTAGTCGCCCCATGTTGCCTGGCAGATCGCGCAGCCTTTCTCAGCTACTTTCAAACTGTCTACTCCTCTCCAACCGGGCCATTAGGTATCGGTCGAAATAGTCAATCGATCTAAGAAACGTAGCCTGAACGTCATCCATATTCCCCAATTTTCTAGAATATTTCCTCACAAGACCCAGGGCTTCTTCAGAATGCCCCACATCCGCTTCATACCCTTCCCGCAAGAACGCTTTCGCTTCTTTCGATACTTCCCTGTTCTTCAATATCACTGGGTCAAAATATCCGATGCTCGCACCCTCAGCCTTCAACTTCCGATTCGCTATCAGTTCCAGCCCGTGCATTGCTGCCATCGCTTCTGTCCAGTGGTCATCCTGACAGATGCCGTCCCAGACCCGAATCGCTTCCCGTGTGTCAGGCAAGGGAGGTGTCCGCTTGACTTTCTTCCGATCCAGCCCGAGACTCTCACCCATCCTAAGTAACAACTCATAATGGCTGGGCTTACTAGGTTCACCTACCATCTCGGTGAAGATATTATCCGCCTCATACAAGACCACCTCCAACTCGCCTGACCGGGCCATGATGAAGGCACAGGACCGGACCCACTGACGGAGGAAATGCTGATGCTCAACAACATAGCCGAGCAATACGGCGCGGGAGGGATGCTGCAACGCCACCACGAACGGGTGCGGACTTGATCCATAGAATTTCTCGATAAAACGCCGTTTAACCCACGCCTCCAGACTACCGCCTCCCAGACTGAAGAATTCACTCAATAATCTCGACAACTTCTTTCGATCGGATTTGTTCTTGGTGATGTTCCGGTTCAGCCACATCACATGCCCCGCATCGCTCCGTCCCGCCTCCGCAACAAAATGACCCGCGAGATCATCGAAGTCATTGTGTTTCTGAAAACCTACCCCGCAACTAGGACACTTCGTCATCAATATCGACCTCTAGATCGGGAAACCCTTAGGCAACCGATCCCGAAGCTTCTGGTAATCAGCATCAGCCCCATATTTGCCTCGAATATCCTCCAGCATCTTCTTCACTTGGTCAACCGTCAGACCGCGTGCATCGCCGACCATTTCTACCGTATGTTCAAAGTCCTCGTGGCATGAAGCATAGCAGTTGCCCATTCCGGTCATGAGTTCTCGTTCTCTTGGAGTCAAAAACCATCCCGACCCCTTGGTCAGTACAGTGTCGCGTCTCTACTAATAATTTGACGGTTTAGCGGCGATCATCGTCCTCTATTCAAGGAACCCGCTAAATGTGTCCGCACCTG
>Ga0134077_10000073_pt1 | contig 16507 bp, 15 predicted proteins | sample 15_taG_5_FD_109980 | JGI IMG/M metagenome (GOLD analysis project Ga0134077, IMG submission 109980) | Grasslands soil microbial communities from the Angelo Coastal Reserve, California, USA - 15_D_Wat_40cm_5_24_1 metaG | ecosystem: Environmental > Terrestrial > Soil > Grasslands ... | reverse complement strand
GCCACGAAGACGACGACAGGATCGCCTTGGCCCACGCGGAGCCACAGGTTGCCCGCCGTGTCCGTCTCGGCATTCGCCCACGCCGGAAGCAGCCGCTTCACTGTCTCGCGGGGGGGCCTTCGGCGCCGGAGACGCCGTAGCTTTCGACGAGCTGCGAAAGCACGGCTTGGGCGTCGGAGATCCGGACGTCGTCCTGGGCGGATAGGCGGATAGACGGATAGGCGGATAGCAGAAGCGTGAGCACCGCGGCTCTATCCACCTTCATTTCCCCTCCATCCACACCACCAGCGCCCGCCGCAACGAATCCGCCGCGGCGAGCGACACGGTCTCGACCGGAGTGAGGCGGTAGCGCGCGTCGAGCAGCGCGACAGCGGTCGCGTCGAAGGGGCCGTGGAGCGCGGCGACGGCGTGCGCCCCTTTGCTCGCGTACAGGCTCTGCACCGCGAACGCGACGACGACGGTGCCCCGGACCTTGGGTTGCCCGAGCACCGCCGCAGCGAGCGCGGCGCACCCGACCCGCTCGCCCGCGCGGGGAGCGGCGAGCAGCCGGTCGCCGTAGGGCAGGGGCCGTTTCGTGAGTGCGACGGGCGTGAGGACGTGCAACCCGAGCCGCTCCGCCTCGGCGCGCGACGCGGCGCCGACGTCCACGAACGCGTCGTCCACCGTGAACGGCGCCTCCGCCGCGGCGGCGCGGAAGCGCGCGAGATGGGTGGACCGGACTGCCACCACAGCGGGCACGGGCCCGGCCTCGCCGAACAGGGTGACGCGATGCCCTTCGAGCATCTGGTCCTGCAGCGGGGCGAGCAGGGCGCCGGGCACGCGTCGCAACCGGAGGTAACCGTCGTCCGTGATGTTGCCGACGACGTACCCCGGCTCGTCGATGTCGCAGCTGGCGAGGCGCCTCGGGCTTCCCCGACCCAGCGTGACGATCACGTTGCCGAAGCGATCGCGCGTGCCGCCGGGCAGGAGCGCGACGAGCGAATCGGTCACGGCGCGCTCGAAGCCGGTGACGGCGGTCCAGGACGTGAAGCGGAGCGCGAGCTGGTCGACGGTCTGGGCGGATAGCCGGATAGCCGGATAGGCGGATAGCAGCAGCGTGAGCAACGCAGCTCTATCCGCCCATCCGCCTATCCGCCTATCCGCCTTGTTCGAGTTCCACCCCAAGCGTGTCTCCCGCGACGAAAGCCGAACCAACTGCGGAGAGTCGGACGGGCACCGCCGGCGCCCCCCGCCGCGCCAGCTCCAGCACCACGGACGGCAGCAGGCGGTGCTCCACCTCGAGCACCCGCGCGGCGAGTGACTCGGGCGTGTCGTCCGGCCGGACCGGCACCGGCCACTGCGCGATGATCGGCCCGTGGTCGTACTCGTCGTCCACGTAATGGACCGTCGCGCCCGACACGGCGGCGCCGCTCGCGATCACCGCGGCGTGCACGCGGCGTCCGTACATCCCGGCGCCGCCGAAGGCGGGGAGCAACGCCGGATGGATATTAATCAGCCGCCAGCGGAAGCGCGCCACCACCGCCGGCGGAATCCGCTTCACATATCCGGCGAGCACGACGAGTCGCGCGTCGCCCAGAGCCGTGAGGACCTCGTCCGCGCTGGCGGGATCGGCCAGCGCGGTCGTGAGTGCGCCCGCCCGGCGCGCCCGCTCGAGCGCTCCCGCGTCCGGCCGGCTCGAGATGACGCGCGTCACACGCGCGGCGCGCGCATCGCGCAACGCGTCGAACAGCGCTTGCAGGTTCGTGCCGCCGCCCGACACCAGCACGGCGACCGGGAGGGGAAGGGGGGCGGGCGGGGAGGGAGTCACCGGTTGCAGGGGGCAAGCGACTGCGGCTTTGCGCCCGCCGTGACGCTGAGCGCGAACGCGCCGGTGCGGAACTTGTCGCTGCTCGTCACCACCACGTAATAGTCTCCGGTCTGGGGCAGCCGCGCGGTGAGCCGCGCGTTGCAACTGCCGCCCGAATCGTCGTCCTGGGGTCGCTCGCGCTCGAGGCCCGGGCCGAGCAGGAAGACGTAGGCGTCGAACACGTCGGACACGAGGTCGATCGTCACGGTTTCGCCGGCACGGGTCGCCCCCAGCCGCCACTGCTGCGCGTACGTGCTGTCGGCGGGGAGGAGCGGATCGCGGCGCGTCAGCGAGTCGCGTACGGTCTGGCCCACCGCGATCGTGCCCTTGGGCGCCGGTTGTGCGCGGGGCACCGAGGGGACCGGGTGCGGGGCCTTCCCCTGCGCCGTGAGGGGGCCAGTCACGAGGGTCAGCAGCGCGACCAGTCTCCAGGGTCTCATGAGCCCCGCAATCTGCGGGCGCTACGAGTCGTTGACAAACCCGTTATTCCCAGGCTGAAGCCTGGGCTCGGCCGACACAGTACTGAAGCACACTGTCCTTCAGGACAGCGCATCGCCGAGCCCACCCTTCAGGGTGGGAACGACACGCCGCGCACAATCAAGTCCACCGCCGCCGCGAGGTCCGCGACGACCGGCACACCCAGCGCGCGCGCCTGGGCGCGATGCGCCGCCCCGTGCCCCGTGGCGACGAGCAGCCCCCGCCCACCGAGCGTTCGCGCCGGCTCGACGTCGCTCAGGCGGTCGCCGACCCAGTACGACCGCGCGAGGTCGATGCCCAGCGCCGTTTGCGCGTCGCGGAACAGCTTCACCCCCGGCTTGCGGCACTCGCACGGCCCCGTGATCTCCGGATGATGGGGACAGTAGTAGGTCGCGTCGAGGTGCGCGCCGTGCGCCGCGAGCAGCTCGCCGAGCCGGCGCTGCACCGCGGCGAACGCGGCCTCGTCGTACAGGCCGCGCGCGATCCCCGACTGGTTCGACACGGTCACGACGAGCCAGCCCGCCTCGTTGAGGCGGTGGATCGCTTCGGCTGCGCGCGGGAGCAGCCGCACCCGGCCCGGCTCGTGCAGGAAGCCGGGAGAGGGGTCGTCCACGATGGTGCCGTCACGGTCGAGGAACACCGCCCGGCGGCCGTCAGGCATCGAGGGCGGCGCGCACGGCCCCTGCCACGGTCTCGAGCTGCTCCGGGAAGATGGTGCGAGGATCGAGCAACACGTGGTCGCCGGCGATGCGGGGGATAATCGGGGGCTCGCCATCCCGCAACCGGGCGGACAAGGTGTCAGGTGTCAGGTGTCGGGGGGTGAGCCGCACGAGCCACGTCGGCAGTTTTGCTCCGGGGAACGACCCGCCGCCCACTTCGGATTCGCCGCCGACGAGGTCGGCGTCCTTCCCTACGCCTTGTTGCAACGCCTCTCCGCGTCGACGTATCTGCGCGACGTCTTCTGTCAGCATTCGGAGGACTGGAATCTCCATCCGGGCTCGCTCCGGATCTCTGTAGAGGGCCAGCGTCGCCTCGAGCGCCGCCAGCGTGAACTTGTCCGAGCGCACGGCGCGCGCCAGCGGGTCTTTGCGGCACGCGTCGATCGCGGCGCGCGCGCCCAGCAGGATGCCTGCCTGCGGGCCGCCGAGCAGCTTGTCGCCCGAGAACACGACGGCGTCGACCCCGCTCGCCAGCCCCTCCCGCACGCCGGGCTCCCCACTCAAGCCCCAGGGCGCGAGATCGAGCAGCAGGCCGCTTCCCAGGTCGTACAGACTCGCAACGCCCTGGGCACGCGCCAGCTCGGCGAGCTCCGTGGCGGGCACCTCGGTGGTGAAGCCCGTCACCTGGAAGTTCGAGCGGTGGACTTTCAGCAGGAGGCGGGCGTCAGGGGTGAGGGCGGCTTCGTAGTCCTTGCGGTGCGTGCGATTGGTCGTGCCCACCTCCACCAACTTCGCGCCGGACCGGGCCATGATATCGGGAATGCGGAAGGCGCCGCCGATCTCGACCAGCTCCCCGCGCGACACGATCGCCGCGCCGTCCCGGGCCAGAGCGGAGAGCGCGACAAGCAGCGCGCCCGCGGCGTTGTTCACGACGAGCGCGTCCGGCGCCCCGGTCAGTTCCACGAGCAGGTCGCGACATAGTCCGTGGCGTGAGCCACGGGTCCCTCGCGTCAGATCATATTCGAGATTCGAGTACGATCCCGCGATGCGGGCCATCGCCGCGATCGCGGGCCCTGCGAGCGGCGCTCGGCCGAGGTTCGTATGCAGCACCACGCCCGTCGCGTTGATCACGGGCTCGAGCGACGGCGCCGCCAGCCGGTGCACGCGGGCGAGCACGGCGGCGCCCCAGCCCTCGGCGGGCGCGGCGCCACCGGTGGTGCGCGCTCCTTCGATCGTCTCCCGTACCGCGCGCACCACGACGCTGCGGGGGTGCGCCGCGACGAGCGCCGCGATGTCGGGTTCGGCGAGCAGGGCCTCGACCGCGGGAAGCCGGCGACGCGGATCGGTCATGGCGGTTTGCGCGCTCCCGCCGCCCCCTTGCTGGTATCGCGGGCCACGGGCACCACCAGCACGCCCTGCGCGTCCGCCGCCACGCCGCTCAAGTTCGTCGCTCCGCGGATCCGGACGAAGTACTTGCCACCCGGCGCAAGCGGCCGCGCGGTCTGCACTACCAGCCGGTCGGATGGGACTGGCCGCTGCTTGAGGAGTTTGCGGACTCGGCTCGTATCGACACGTGCCGCGGTGTCCCGCGGAGCGGCAGGGCGGCCCGGAGCGGCAGCCCCCGGAGCGGCGGGTGCCCGCTGGGCTGCTGCGGACGGGGCTGCCGCTCCGGGCCGCCCCGTCGTATCGCGCTTGGCGGTCGTGTCGCGGGCCTTCCGCAGCGAATCCGCGACGGCGCGGGCGCGCGCCTGGATCGAGTCGTACTGCGCGGCGCCGTACAGCGTCCGCACCGGGAACGGTGTCGTATCGGGGAGCGCGAACACGCGCACCTGGGCGGTGTCCACCGGCCGTCGGGGATCGAGCGCTGCCGTGAAGGTCAGCCGGAACGACACCGAGTCCACCGGATCGACGCTCTTCACCCGCGGGCCGACGGTGTCGTGCACGAAGGCCCACAGCAGCGCGCTCGCGCTCGTGTCCAGCGCGACCGTGACCGTGTCGTACGCCTCGCGCCGGTCGGCCCGCCGGTTGTTGTTCTGGTCCTGAATCGCCTGGAGCAGATAACGCCCGGGCGGGACGTCGCTCAGCTGGAAGTCGCCGGCCGAGTCGGCCACGGTGACGTACGCGACGGTGTCCGGGAGGGGCGCCGCGCGGATCACCGCCTGTCCCAGGGGGCGCTGCTCGACCCACAGCAGTGCCGTCCCCGCGATCGTGGCGGTCGGCACGGCGGGGCCGGTCGAGAACACGATCATCTTCGTCCGCTTGGTCGCGTTGCGCCGCAGGTCGATGATGCCGGGCAGGAGCTCGAGGTGGTACACGCGGTTGGGCTTCCAGCCTTCGTTGGGCTTCACGTGGATCGCGCTGCGGTGCCACGACACCTTCACCCCGCCGGCCACGGGCGACAGCACGACCTGGCGTGCCAGGCCGCTGATGGCACCGGTGCCCCCTCCGCGTCCCCCGCCGCCCCCGCCCCCCCCACCCCCCGCCATTTCGTCGATCACGTCGTCGAACTGGATGACCGCGTCGTCCTTGAGCGCCGGCACGACCGCCCCGGACTCGGGGATCGTGCGCACGACCTGCGGCGGCGTGGTGTCGGGCGGGCCGCCGGGTGGCTCGCCCTGGTTGGCGCAAGCGCCGCTCCCGCCCCACCCCACGGCGATCAGGAGCAGCCGAGCGACTTGAGCTTGTCGGCCAGTGCCTGCCGCTGGTCGCGCCACGCCCGCTCCTTTTCGCGCTCCTGGGCGACCACCTCGGCGGGGGCCCGCGCGACGAAGTTCTGGTTGGTGAGCTTGGCGGCGAGGCCGGACAGCTGCTGCTCCAGCCGCGTCAGTTCGCTCGACAAGCGCCGGCACTCCTGCCGCACGTCGATCGCGTCGGCGAGCGCCACGAACACTTCGCTCCCGTCGGCAAGCACGGCATGCGCGCCGGCACCCCCGAACCCACCGTCGAGATCCAGGTCGGAGAGCTGCGCCAGACGGACGATAGTCTCCCGTTCCCCCTCGAAGGCGGCTCGGATCAGGTCCGTTCTCGGCTTGATCGACGCCGCTAGACGGATCTTCGGAGCGATCCGGTATTCCGCGCGAATCATTCGAATCTTGGAAATGGCTTCCTGAACGCGCGTGAACTCGGAGGCCGCTTCAAGCTTGAGCAGCTGCGGCGGCACGGTGGGCCACGCTGCGGTGACCAGGAGTTCCTCCGGACGACGCCCGGGTAGTCTCTGCCACAGGTCTTCGGTGATGAACGGCACGACCGGATGGAGCAGGCGAAGCACCGTGTCGAAGCAGAAGGCTAGAACAGCCTGCGCGGCGGCGGCGTCGCCCGCCGCGAGGCGCGGCTTCACCGCCTCAACATACCAGTCGGCCAGGTCCTTCCAGGCAAACTCGAAGCAAGCCTTGGCGGCCTCATCGAGGCGGAATGTTTCGAGTTGCTCCGTGGCCGCCACGATCGTGGCGTAGGCGCGGGTCAGGATCCAACGATCCGCGAGGGCAAGCGCGGAGAGATTCAATTTGTCGATCGACTCCACGTCCTCGGGCAGCTGCGCCAGGATGAACCGCCCGATGTTCCAGAGCTTATTCGCGAAGTTGCGCCCGGGAGCGAACGTGGTCTCCAAGTCGCTCGGGTCGAGGATCACGTCGGCGCCGAGCGAGCTGCCCGCGATCAGCGTCCAGCGCAGCGCGTCCGCCCCGTACAGCCGCACGACGTCGAGCGGATCGATGCCGTTGCCGAGCGACTTGGACATCTTGCGGTGTTGCGTGTCGCGCACGGTGCCGTGCAGGTACACCGTCGAGAACGGCCGTGCCCCGAGGAAGTGGTACCCGGCCATGATCATCCGGGCCACCCAGAAGAACAGGATCTCGGGCGCGGTCACCATCGTGTGGCCGGGATAGAAGCGCGCGAGGTCGGGCGTCCGCTCCGGCCAGCCGAACGTCGCGAACGGCCAGAGCCACGACGAGAACCACGTGTCGAGCACGTCGGGGTCCTGCTCCACCGGTCCGCCGCACTTGCGGCACTGGTTCGGGTCCTGTCTGTCCGCCCACTGCTCGCCACACTTCGTACAGGTGAACACCGGAATCCGGTGTCCCCACCACAGCTGCCGCGAGATGTTCCAATCGCGGATGTTGTCCATCCAGTTCACGTAGGTCGCGTGCCAGCGCTCCGGCACGAGGCGGTACTGCCCCTCCCGGTACGCGGCGAGCGCCGGCTCGGCGAGCGGCTTCATCTTCACGAACCACTGGTCGCTGAGCCGCGGCTCCACCACGGTCTCGCAGCGGTAGCAGTGGCGCACCGCATGCCGATGCGGCTCCACCTTCTCGAGCAACTGCCGCTCGCGCAGCAGCTGCACGATGACCTCGCGGGCCTCGAACCGATCGAGTCCCACCAGTTGCGGCGGAACTCTCTTTGCATCCCCCTTCCGTCGTTCCGTCTTTCCGTCCTCCTCCCCCATCGTCCCGTCTTCCCGCATGATGAGGGGCGCCTCGAGCCCGTGTCGCTGCCCGATCTCGAAGTCGTTGGCGTCGTGTGCCGGGGTCACCTTCACGAAGCCGGTGCCGAACGCCGGATCGACGGCCTCGTCCGCGATGATCGGGATCGCGATGTCGGTGATCGGCAGGCGCGCGGTCTTGCCGATGAACGCCGCGTGCCGCGCGTCCTTGGGGTTCACGGCGACGGCCGTGTCGCCCAACAGCGTCTCGGGCCGCGTGGTCGCCACGGTGAGATACGGCCGCGGGCCGCCCTCTACCGGATAGCGGATGTAGTACAGGTTGCCGGTCTCGTCCTGGAACTCGGCCTCCTCGTCGGACAGCGCGGTGCCGCAGTGGGGGCACCAGTGGATCACCCGGTGGCCACGGTAGATCAGACCCTCGTCCCACAGACGCACGAACACTTCCCGCACCGATCGCGAGTACGCCGCGTCGAACGTGAAGCGGGTGCGGCTCCAGTCGCACGAGCAGCCGATCACCTTGAGCTGCTCCAGGATGGCGTTCCCGGTCTGGCGCACGAACGCCCAGGTCCGCTCGACGAACTTCTCGCGACCGAGGTCGAAGCGGGTCTTGCGCTCCTCCGCGAGCAGCCGTTCGACCACGTTCTGCGTGGCGATGCCGGCGTGATCGGTGCCCGGCAACCACTCTGCGGCCCGCCCACGCATCCGCTCGAAACGGATCAGCACGTCCTGGATGACATTGTTGAGCCCGTGACCCACGTGCAGGATGGCCGTGACGTTGGGCGGCGGGATCACGATGACATACGGCTCATGCGGCGAGTCGGCACGGGGCGTGAACACCCCGCGCTCGAGCCACCGCTGGTACAGCCGGCGCTCGACGTCGTGCGGGTTGTATTGGGGCGGCAACGCGAACCGGGGCTCGGGCATTCCTTATTATAGGCAGGGCGCGAAACGGCGCGGGAGGGCGCGGAACGGCGGGCGTTCCCGGCATTCCGCGCCTTTCCGCGCCTTCCCGCGCTCGCTAGAATACCCTCCCATGCCCGACGAATCTCCGGCGCTCCCCACGAGCCGCATCGCCCGCTGGCTCGCGACTGGGATCCTCATTCTCCTCTTGGTCGCGCTCTACTTCCGCGAGGGGCGGCGCCTCCTGCCCCTGACGGCGCCTCCCGCGGGCGTCCCGGTCCCCCCCCCTCCGGCCGCTTCGCCTGCGTCCCCGCCGGGGACCGCCCAGCCGACTCCCTGACCTGATGGCCGCCGCCGAGATCCGTGTCACGCTCCCCGACGGGAGCGAGAAGCGACTGCCCGCGGGCGCCACCGGCGCCGACCTCGCCAAAGCGATCGGCCCCGGGCTCGCCAAGGCCGCCCTGGCGGTGCGCGTGGACGGCCAGGTGCGCGACCTCGCGCGCCCGCTCCCCGACGGCGCGAAGGTCGCGATCCTCACCGACAAGGATCCCCAGGCGCTCGACGTGCTGCGGCACTCGTCGGCGCACGTGCTCGCCACGGCCGTGCGACAGGTGTTCCCGCGCGCCAAGATCGGCTTCGGTCCGCCCATCGAGGACGGCTTCTACTACGACTTCGAGGTGCCCGCGCCGTTCACGCCCGAGGACCTGGCGCAGATCGAAGCGAAGATGCGCGAGGTCACGGCGGCGGACTACCCGTTCGTCCGCGAGGAGGTGGACCGCGCGGCGGCCAAGCTTCGCTTCGCCGATGATCCCTTGAAGCTCGAGCGCATCGACGACCTGGGGCCCGATGAGGTGATTTCGATCTACACCGACGGCCCCTTCGTGGACCTGTGCCGCGGCCCGCACGTGCCGAGCACCGGGCGCATCAAGCACTTCAAGCTGCTGCACGCCGCCGGTGCGTACTGGCGCGGCGACGAGCGCCGCCAGATGCTGCAGCGCATCTACGGCACGGCGTGGTTCAGCAAGGACGACCTCGAGGCCTATCTGCGGCGGCTCGACGAGGCCAAGAAGCGCGACCACCGCGTGCTCGGCAAGCAGCTCGACCTGTTCTCGATTCAGGAGGACGTGGGCCCCGGCCTGATCTTCTGGCACCCGAAAGGCGCGATGATCCAGTTTCAGCTGCGGCGCTTCATCGAGGACACGATCCTCGAGCGCGGCTACTCGCTGGTCTACACGCCCAACATCACCCGCGAGGAGCTGTTCCTGCGCTCGGGGCACCTCCCGCTGTACGCGGCGAACCAGTTCCCGCCCATGGCCGCGGGGGAGGGCGAGGCGGAGTCCGTGCGCTATCGGGTCAAGCCGATGAACTGCCCGATGCACATCCTCATCTACGCCGCGCAGCAGCGCAGCTACCGCGACCTGCCGGTCCGCCTCGCCGAGATCGCCAATTTGTACCGCAACGAGCGCTCGGGGACGCTGCACGGGATGTTGCGCGTGCGCGGGCTCACCATGGACGACGCGCACATCTTCCTGCGCGAGGACCAGATCGAGCAGGAGATCTTCCAGCTGCTCGATCTCGTGGAGCTGGTGCTCGGGAAGACCTTCGGCCTTTCCTATCGGCTCGACCTCGCCACGCGGCCCGACAAGAAGCTGGGCACCGACGCGACGTGGGACCAGGCGGAACGCGCGCTCGAGCAGGCGCTCAAGCACCGCGGCGCCACCTACCGCGTCGACCAGGGCGGAGGCGCGTTCTACGGACCGAAGATCGACATCAAGTTCAACGACGCCATCGGGCGCGAGTGGCAGGGGGCGACGATCCAGCTCGATTTCGAGCAGCCCGAGCGCTTCGGACTCGAGTACACGGGCGAGGACAACCGGCCGCATCGACCCGTCATGATCCACCGCGCGATCTTCGGCACGCTGGAGCGGTTCGTGGGCTTTTTGATCGAGCACTTCGCCGGTGCATTCCCGCTGTGGCTCGCGCCGGAGCAGGTGCGCGTTCTGCCGATCAGCGACGATCAGCTTCCCGCCGCGCGGGAGGTTCAGTCGAAGCTGCGCGCCGCAGGACTGCGCGCGCACCTGGATGAGCGTAACGAGACGCTGAACTACAAGATCCGCGACGCCGAAACCCACAAGGTGCCCTACATGGCCGTCGTCGGCCAACGGGAGGCCGAAGCCGGGACGGTCGCCGTGCGGGTGCGGGGATCGGGCAAGAAGCAGGAGGTCGTGCCACTCGAGGAGTTCGTTAAGCGCCTGCAGGCCGAGAATCGCACCCGCGCCTTGAGTCCATTAACTTGAAGCAGGGGCCTATGTCGGACGCGAACACTCCAGTCATCGTGAGCGCGGTGCGCACGCCCGTCGGGAGATACCTCGGCGGCCTGTCCCCGCTTCCCGCCCCGCGCCTCGGCGCGATCGTGATCAAAGAGGCGGTGCGGCGGGCGGGCGTCGACGCCGCCCTCGTGGACGAAGTCATCCTCGGCAACGTGCTCCAGGGCGGTGAGGGCCAGGCCCCCGCCCGCCAGGCGGCGATCCACGCTGGCCTCCCGGGGACGATCCCCTCGCTCACGGTCAACAAGGTCTGCGGCTCCGGCCTCAAGGCCGTGATGCTCGCGGCCCAGGCGATCAAGGCGGGCGACGAGCAGTGCGTCGTGGCGGGCGGCATGGAGTCCATGTCTAACGCCCCCCACTACGTGTACGGGATGCGCGGCGGCATCAAGGCGGGGAACAGTCAGCTCGTGGACGGCATGATCCACGACGGCCTGTGGGATTCGTTCTCGAACACCCATATGGGGAACCTCGCCGAGTACACCGCCAGGAAGGCGGGCGTCTCGCGCGACGACCAGGATCGCTTTGCCCTCGCCAGTCACCAGAAGGCCGTGGCGGCGATGGAAGCGTGCCGCTTCAAGGCGGAGACGGTGCCGGTCGAGATCCCCGGCAAACAGGCCCCGATCGTGGTGGACAAGGACGAGGGGCCCCGCAAGGATTCCTCGCTCGCGGCGCTGGCCGCGCTCAAGCCCTCGTTCGAGAAGGACGGCACCGTGACGGCGGGGAACGCGCCCGGCCTGAACGACGGCGCGAGCGCCCTCGTGGTGGCGTCGCTCGCGTTCGCCCGGGCGCACGGCCTCGCGCCGCTGGCGCGGATCACCGCGTACGCCACCGGTGGCGGCGAGCCGAAGGATCTGTTCTTCGCCCCCATCGTCGCGGTGCAGCACCTCATGGCGAAGGCCAAGACGAAGATCGCCGACTACGATCTGATCGAGGCGAACGAGGCGTTCGCCGTGCAGGCGCTCGCCGACGGGCGCGCCCTGGGGTGGGACTGGGACCGGGTGAACGTGAACGGTGGGGCGATCGCGCTGGGACATCCGATCGGCGCCTCGGGAGCGCGCGTGCTCACGACGCTGCTCTATGCCTTGAAGGAACGGAAGCAGGTGACAGGCCTCGCCACCCTCTGTCTGGGTGGCGGCAACGCAGTAGCCCTCAGCGTGGAGATGTTCTGATGCGGGACTCGTCGCTCGCCTTGGCGCCGGCGCATGTGGCGCTGCGCCGCACCGCGGCCGTGGTGCTCGGAGCGACGCTCGTCGCCGCCGCCGCGCAGATCTCGATTCCGCTCCCGGGCACCCCGGTGCCCATGACGCTGCAGCCGCTCGCGGTGCTGCTCGTGGGCGGCCTGCTCGGTCCCGGGCTGGGCTCGAGCGCGCTGATCCTGTACCTCGCCCTGGGCGCCGCGGGTCTCCCGGTATTCACGCCCTACGGCGTGCCCGGTCTGGCGCGCCTGCTGGGACCGACCGGCGGCTACCTGCTCGCGTATCCCGTCGCGGCCTTCGCGGTCGGGAAGGTCGCACCGGACGGCCGGCGGTTGGGGCGACTCGCGCTCGCCGTGCTCACCGGGCTGCTGCTGATCCACCTGGGCGGTCTGGCGCAGTTGCTCATCCTCACGGGCAGCGCCGGCCTCGCGCTGCGACTCGGCACGCTGCCGTTCATCCTGGGCGACCTGTTGAAGCTCGGGATCGCCGTCCTCATTCTGAAGCCGACCCTGACTCCCCTGCGCGCGCGCCTATGACGGCGCGCGTTTCGTTTGTGGGGCGCGCGTGAGGGTCGCCGTGGTGGGCGCGGGCACGATGGGCCACGGCATCGCCCATGTCTTTGCCCAGCATGGCTGGGACACGGCGCTGCTCGACGTGTCCCGCGCGGCGCTCGACCAGGCGCGAGAGGCCATCGCCCGGAACGTCGAGCGCCAGGTAAAGAAGGGAGCGGTGAGCAGGGAGCAGGGAGCGGGCACGTTGGACCGCATACAGATGGATACGTCGCTCGAGGCAGCGGGCAAGGCGGACCTGGTGGTCGAGGCGGCGACCGAAAAGCCCGAGGTCAAGTTTCCGATCTTCCGCGAGCTCGACCGCCTCGCGCCTGAGACGACGCTGCTGGCGAGCAACACCTCCGCGATCTCGATCACGACCCTCGCCGCCCAGACGGGGCGGCCGGCCCAGGTGATCGGGATGCACTTCATGAACCCGGTGCCGGTGATGCCGCTGGTCGAGGTGATCCGCGGCCTCGAGACGTCGGACGAGACCGCACGCCGCACGCTCGAGATCGTCCGCGCCCTCGGCAAGACCCCGGTCGAGGTGAACGACGCGCCCGGGTTCGTGTCGAACCGCGTGCTCATGCCGATGATCAATGAGGCGATCTTCTGCGTGATGGAGGGGGTCGCGACCCCGGAGGCGGTCGACACGGTGATGAAGCTGGGGATGAATCATCCGCTCGGGCCGCTCGCGCTCGCCGACCTGATCGGGCTCGATGTGTGCCTCGCGATTCTCGACGTGCTGCATCGCGATCTGGGCGACGACAAGTACCGGCCGGCGCCGCTGCTCCGGAAGATGGTGGCCGCGGGGCGGCTGGGGCGGAAGAGCGGCCGCGGTTTCTATGTCTATCGCGATTGAGGCGACGGGTCTCTCCGAAACGCAGCGCCAGATCGTGGACCTGGCGCGCGAGTTCGCCCGCACGCGCATCGAGCCGCACGCCGCCGAATGGGACCGCACCGGCTACTTCCCCCGGGACGTGCTCGACGAGCTGGGCCGGCTCGGCTTCCTCGGGATGTGCACGCCCGAGGCGTTCGACGGCATGGGGCTCGACACGCTCACGTATTTTCTCGCGCTCGAGGAGATCGCGGCGGCCGACGCGAGCATCGCGATCTCCGTGTCGATCCACAACGCGATCCCCACGACCATGCTGGTGCGCCACGGCAGCGCGGCGCAGCAGGAGCGGTGGCTTCGGTCCATGGCGCGGGGCGAACGGCTCGCCGGGTTCGCGCTGTCCGAGCCCGAGTCGGGCTCGGACGCCGGAGCGCTCGCCACGCGCGCGGTGCGCGACCGCGACGGCTGGCTGCTGTCCGGCACCAAGGCGTGGGCCACGAACGGCGGCACGGCGGACCTGATGGTCGTCATGGCCCGCACGGAGCGCGGCATATCGGCCTTCATTGTGCCGACCGACGTGCCGGGTTATCGTCCCGGGAGGCCCGAGGACAAGATGGGCCTGCGCGCCTCGAATACGGTCGCGATCGCGCTCGAGGACGTGCGTTTGCCCGCCGATCACCTCTTGGGCGAGGACGGGCAGGGGTTCCGGTACGCGATGGAGGGGCTCGACGTGGGCCGCCTGGGGATTGCGGTCCAGGCCGTCGGCATCGCGCGTCGGGCGCTCGAGCACGCCGTCGCCTACTGCGCCGAGCGCCGGCAGTTCGGCGCGGCGCTGCGGGAGTTCGAGGCGGTGCAGTTCAAGCTGGCGGACATGGCCACGCGCGTGGAGGCCGCCCGCGCCCTCACCCACGCGGTCGCTGGTCGCATCGACCGGAGCGAGGGCTTCACGACGCAGGCGAGCATGGCCAAGCTGTTCGCGTCCGAGACCGCGATGTGGGTCACGACGCAGGCGGTGCAGCTGTTCGGCGGCTACGGTTACATGCGGGACTTCCCGGTCGAGAAGCTGTTCCGGGATGCGAAGGTCACGGAGCTCTATGAAGGCACCAGCGAAATCCAGCGGATCGTCATCGCCCGCGGTCTCTATCCTCGAGGCTGAGGTGGGGCGTCGCCCCGCCCGTAAGGTCGGGGCCTCCGGGGGCTTCCCGCTGTTCGACCGGCTCGCGGAGCACGAGCACGAGCAGGTGAGCGCGTACTACGATCCGACCGCCGGGTACCGGGGCATCATCGCGATCCACTCGACGGTGCTGGGGCCCGCACTCGGCGGCACGCGGTTCTGGAACTACGCGAGCGACGAGGAGGCGCTGGTCGATGCGCTGCGACTGGCTCGGGGCATGACGTACAAGGCCGCCGTCGCGGGGCTCAATCTGGGCGGCGGCAAGAGCGTGATCATCGGCGACAACCGCACCACGCGGCGCGAGGCGCTGTTCCGCGCGCACGGGCGGCACGTCGAATCGCTCAAGGGGCGCTACATCACCGCCGAGGACGTGGGCACCACTACCGGCGACATGGAATACATCAAGGCCGAGACGAACCACGTCACCGGCCTGATCGGGAAATCGGGGGACCCGTCGCCCGTCACGGCGTACGGGGTGTACCGCGGGATGAAGGCGTGCGCCCGGCACCGCTATGGCGCGGACAGCCTGAGCGGGAAGACCGTGGCGCTGCAGGGGTGCGGCTCGGTCGGCTACCATCTGGCGCGACTGCTCCACACCGAGGGCGCGCGCATCGTGTGCACGGACATCGACCCGCAGCGGGTAAAGCGCGTGGTCGAGGAGGTCGGCGCGCAGGCGGTGGCGACGGACGCGATCTATGACGTCCCGGCCGACATCTTCGCGCCGTGCGCCCTCGGTGCCGTGCTCAACGACGAGACCGTCCCGCGGCTCAAGGTGGAGATCGTGGCGGGTGGCGCGAACAACCAGCTGGCCGAGGACCGCCACGGCGACCTGCTCGAGCAGCGGCACATCACCTATGCCCCGGACTACGTGATCAACGGGGGCGGGCTCATCAACGTGAACGCCGAGCTCCACGGCTGGGCCCCGGAGCGAGCCCGCTCCAAGGCGGGGGAGATCTACGACACCATCCTGCGCGTCTTTGAGATCGCGCGGGAGGAGGGGATCCCCAGCTACCGGGCGGCCGATCGGCTCGCGGAGCAGCGCATTGCGGCGATCGCCGGGGTACGGCGCAACTTTGTCTGAGCAGATCTACGTCGGCGCCGACCACGCGGGCTTCCGCCTCAAGCAGAAGCTCGTCGACGAGCTCGCGCGGCTCGGCTATGAGCCGGTGGACGTGGGGCCGAAGGCGCTCGATCCGGCGGACGACTTCCCCGACTACGGGCGACCGGTCGCCGCCGCGGTGAGCGAGGGGAAGGTGCGGCGCGGCATCCTCACCTGCGGTACGGGGCTGGGGATGGCGTTCGTGGCGAACCGCTTTCCCCACGTGCGGGCGGCCGTCGCCTGGAGTCCCGAGATCGCGGAGCTGGCGCGCCGCCACAACGACGCGAACGTGCTCGTCCTGCCGGCACGGTTCGTGAGCGAGGAGGAAGGCATGGAGATTCTCCACAAGTGGCTCGACACGACGTTCGAGGGCGGGCGCCACGAGCGGCGCGTCGCGAAGATCGACTCGTGATCGACCGTCGCGCGCCGCTCGCCAAGGCGGACCCGGCCATCTTCCAGCTGATTCGCCGCGAGGTGGAACGGCAGGAGCACGGCCTCGAACTGATCGCGAGCGAGAACTTCGTCACGGTCGCGGTGCTCGAGGCGATGGGCTCCGCGCTCACCAACAAGTACGCCGAGGGCCTGCCGCGGAAGCGCTACTACGGCGGCTGCGAGGTCGTCGATGAGGTCGAGCAGCTCGCGATCGATCGCGCCAAGGCTTTGTTCAAGGCCGAGCACGCGAACGTCCAGCCGCACTCGGGCGCGCAGGCGAACATGGCTGCGTACCTCGCGGTCGCGAAGCCGGGCGACACGCTGCTCGGGCTCGCGCTGCCGCACGGCGGGCACCTCACGCACGGCGCCCCCGTGAACTTCTCGGGCACGCTGTTCCGCGCCGTCCATTACGGAGTTCGCGAAGACACCGGCTACATTGATTACGACCAGGTGCGTGAGGTCGCGCACCGCGAGCGGCCGCGCATCCTCATCGGTGGCGGCTCCGCCTACGCCCGCATTATCGACTTCGCGGCGCTCAGGAGCGTCGCCGACGAAGTAGGCGCCATCCTCGTCGTG
>Ga0134077_10000064_pt1 | contig 16851 bp, 12 predicted proteins | sample 15_taG_5_FD_109980 | JGI IMG/M metagenome (GOLD analysis project Ga0134077, IMG submission 109980) | Grasslands soil microbial communities from the Angelo Coastal Reserve, California, USA - 15_D_Wat_40cm_5_24_1 metaG | ecosystem: Environmental > Terrestrial > Soil > Grasslands ... | reverse complement strand
TCTAAACTGTCAGAACCTCGATTCAGCCGATAGAGCTATGCCCCATATAAATTCGAGTAATTCCCACAAGGACCGACTCGCCTTTTGCAATACTACGATTCCCACGGATACATAATTCAATCTCAAGAGAACAGAGACAAAAATGTCGGAAACACCCTCTCACTCTTCGCGAGTCTTATCATCTTGGGGCATAATCTCTTCCGCGAATCACACGAGAGCTTACTGAAGCCTAGGCCCTCAAGAACTCTGAGTCTGGTTTTTTCGACTACGGCCCTGGAGGGCTATACGATATTTGTCTTGGCGACCAGCGGGACCTTCTCCCACTCTCTGTCGATTACCTTTACCGTGCAGTAACTCCGACGATGCTCCAACGGAGTTCTAGTCGGGTCTTAGGAGGAACAGAGTTGGACCGGCATCTACAAACTTACTTGGCCAGAGACGGGGTATGATAGGTCTCGGATGCTTGCCGAGTAGAGACCTGCACTGTTGGCTTGCAGAAAGATCGTAAACGTCACCTGGTTAGGAACGGCCCAGCCCTGGGCAAGCCAAGCCTGGTTTGCGTCAATGAATACAGTAGTCCAGGCAGAAGCTGCGACGGGAATTACGTTTGTGATGTTATAGCTGGAAGTGAAAAGTGTCGACTTAGCGGTGGTATTGGAGAAGATGTAGGATAGTTCGTGAGCGCCATCCGTCAGGGTTACCCCGAGGACGGCTCGATTGCCAGTGCTTGTTGCTGCAGGATCGAACAGGGAGAGGTTCATGGTTGTAGAGTTGAGGAAAATTTTCTGAGACAGCATTATCTTCTCAACATTGATTGCCGGGCTCGTGTAGTTGAGCCGAAGGCTTATCCCTGATGTCTGGTTATGGTCGAGGCCTTGGATTACTGGTGTGAGCGAATCTATGTTGGCTTTGGTCAGCTTCCAACTGAATGGGACTTTGGCTCCTGCTCCGACATCGAGCGTCCACCATCTGAAGTGCGGGTTCTCTATGGTTGGGAGAGGGGAATCGATGCGGAATGGTAGAGATTGGCCCACAAGGTTTCGGGTTCCGGCATCGAAGACATAGACGCGGAAGCTTGTTGATCGGGGCACTGCCGCTAGACCGTCGGTAGCACTCACGAGATACGAAGCGCTTGAAGATGGCGCGAGGCTCTGATTTGAGTCCGAGGCCCAGAGGTATGGGAGGTAGCTCCATTTAACGAAAAACGACGGGACGATGGGTCGGGGAGTCAGGTTGTCCAGCGTCACGTTGAGCAGTGTTGATGCGCCTATTCCGTCAGGATCAACTATTGAGTTGATTTGCACGTCTACCCTCGAGGGCGGCGAATTTGAGACATAGGTTCCGAAGGCTCCGACAAATACTGTGGTGAGCAACAAGCCGGCAAGCAAGGGGACCCTCAATCTACTTCGGACGGAGCGAAGGGTGGGCCCCACTGAAGGGTGCCAGGGTAATGTGTGGAATGGAGAAAAATGCCAGATCGATAACGCGGGCCTGCTGTTGAAGAATTCATAGGCGAGGGGGAAAGCCCAGTAGAAGATGTAGTTGGGAAAGGATCGATAATAGAAGAACATGATCATGATCGGGAAGATCCAGACGAAGTATCTTGACTTGGAGAAGCGGGTCGAGTAGAGATAGAGCGCTCCGACGCCTACAAGGCTCATCAGTGCGACAAAAAACAGAGGAGGAGGGACAACTCCTAGGTCCAACAGTACCCCGGAGAGCCCGACTCCTCCGGGAACCTGAGCTGCACCGCCAGGGAAGTACGGCGCGATGGTGGCCGCCCACCATTGGGATGGGGAGGATAGCATGAACGGAATGTTTGGGCCTAGGAAGCCCGTGGCTATGGCACCGGCGCCTACGAGGGTGTTTCTCAACTTTGAGCCGGGAGATTCCTGCCAGAGACGAATAAGGAGAAACGGGGCAGCGATGAGGGCAATCTGTTTTGTGGCTCCGGCAAAACCTACCATCAGGAGAGCAAGGTTCCTGTTTCTATACCAAAGGATGGCGCCTCCGACTAGGAAGAAGGCCCAGACGCTATCGGTCCAGCTTGCCGCAACGAACGCTGGAAAGAACACGAAGGGGGCTAGACTGAGTGCTTTCTGGCGAGAAGGAACGAGCCCGAAGATTAGGAGCACTGATAGTATGTGGAAGATGAATACTCCGTCGCGAAGGTCGTGTAGTCCTGCGGCGTAGAGGGGGAGGAGAGTCAGAAAGTTGAGGGCCGGGTAGTTGAGGTGGAACTCGAACGAGCCGTCTATTCTGGGGGTGTAGAAGGACGGGGGAAAGCTGAAGTGGTCTAGGAAGGGTTTGATTGAATAGCCGTACGGGTTCTGTAATGCTAGCACCTTGAGGACTCCCATGTACGAGCCGACGATGCTGTCGGTCATGTAGGTGACCCAGAGGATTCTGGTGAAGAGTAGGTACAGCACCACAGTGGCGCAGAGATGTCCTGACAGAGATAGCAGGTTCGACCTGCTAAGCGACAATATTTTCCTCCTTGAATTCACCAAGTTGTACGCGCCAAAAAGGAACACAGGAATCGCTAGAACGACGAAGAGGCTGGAGATGAGAACGATAAGCAGACCAACGGCTACTAAGAAGGCCCCTGAAACGAACAGCCCTATTCTCGTCCCCCTTCCCGCCTGTGCGGAGGGCTCCTGGTTCAGACCGAAGAATTGACTTGCACGTGTCCTAAGGAGGTGAGAAATACGACTGATCGGAACAATCATGGACTAGACCCTATAGGAATACACGACTCAAGCCTGACTGTGATTCCGCGAAATGACCCTTTAACAGTTAGGTGAGAAAGCAGGACCCCCCCTCCATCCCCTCGTATCGGCTTCTGCAAGGTCCTACCAGTACGAGGCACCCCTGCCGGGCTCTATTTTATTCTGGTGTTCCAACGAAGATGCAAGATCCACACAGGTAGAAGGCGGGGCATCGTGGCATTCTTGCGTCACGAGATCACCTGCGTAAGACCCCCTTTTCCAGATCGTTCCCTTCTTGCGCCGATTTTGGACGTTTTCGTGAAGGGCGCGGCACGGGAAAACCGACCACCCGGGGGGGTCACACAATAGTTAGCGCGAGAGAATAGTTACAGGAAAAAATAGTTACGGAAAAAGAAACGTTACATAAGACAATGGTTTTTTCGGTCACATCCAACCTCCCGCAGAATCCGCTGGGGACGAGCGCGGAAAATGGGCTGGTTGAAAATCGCCAGCTCGGATCCGAGAACAGGCTGAAAAACAGGCGAACCTGCTACGCAAGAAGACTTAGCCAGCTCGACGAGAATGTTGAAAATCTCATCCAAGGGGTAAGTCGAAGAAGTTTTAGACACTAACCATTAGTATCCCCGACTGAGCGTACGGTTTCAATTGGCTTGGTGACACGGAGCAGAGTGAGTCGTGTTTCTTCTCGGACACAGCTGCTGGAGCTATATCTTTTCCAAGCTCACGGGCAGACAAGTCAAAGTCAATCTCCCAGCCAACATGGCTCTCCTAGGGGGAGTTCTCCCCGACTTTGACATCTACTTCAAACCACTGATTCAACACCACACCTACACCCACTCTTTGATCATCCTGCTACCCATCTGCGCAGTTCTCGTCATCAGATTCAAGGGTCTGGGCCTAGCATTCTCAGCAGGGATTCTCTCTCACCTCGTCGCGGACTCTGTAGTTGGAACAATCCCGCCTCTCTATCCACTGTCGGATTTTCAACTGGGAATAAACCTGGGACTGCCTAGTCCCGCGGACACGGCTCTAGAGCTTGGGGCACTTGGAATTGTGTTAGTATTAGCCTATTTTAACGGAGACTACAAGCTCGTTACCAAGTCCCACCGAGAATCTGTCTATCTGGCTATCCCCATGGTCTCTATCGTTACATTGACCCTTCTGTTTGCCGGTGACAACTACGTTTCGCTCGCAGCCCTCGCTTTCTCAAGAAAAGCCTTGACGCTGATAACATTGGGCCATACAGTCATGATCGGGATCCTTGGTCTAGGGGTCCTTCAAGGTGTGAGGGCGATCGTAGCCAACCACAAGCAACCAGGTCAAGCCTCAAGTCTCCCATCTGGCGGGCCTCAACCGTCAGGGTCCCCTCTGCCAAGTAACACCTCGCCTTAATCCCAGCGCACAACGAATTCTCATGAGACTATCCCGGAGGTCTCAAAAACGGGCTACTTGACCTGGTGGAACTTCCCGAAGAAAGCTTGGCTCATCATCATAGGAGAGCTAGCCATCATCACGTCTCTGTCCCTCTCGCTTTACATAACCTACCTGACAAACGTCTACTTCCAGATATACGTAAACACTCTCTCCCCAATACTGGTTCCTGCTCTCAGCGTAGCTTTCGGAATATCATCTGCGTCAATTGCTGGTTACTTGTACGTTAGAATCAGGAGAATCCAGATCGGGCGGGACGCTGGGGCCTCTATCAAAAAGAAAGCAAGTCATCCAGCAAAAGACTCAACCGAGGCTCATCGGGATAATGCGTCAACCTCCAAGAACGACAGCCAATCGCAACTAATCCGAGGTCGACCTAGGCCCATTGCTCCTTCTGCCAGCCACGTTCGGTCACGGCCGCATGCGAAGGAGCTGGATGATCATACGACCGCCCCCGAGGCCAAGAAACAGCCTTAGACCCTTGAAGCTTGCAGAATTGCCTTCGATAGAGACAGCGGAGAGCTTACTCCAAGCTCGACATAGCCGACTAGCCTGCTGAAAGTCCGGGCATCCAGTGGAGGCTGGCTGAAACCGTTAGAGGCAGTTCTATTCGCAGTCAGGAACGAGAGGTCCCAGACCAACGGCAGCGTAACGTATCTCCCTGAAGCCCTTTGGGTCATAGACCTTCCGGGCGTCTACAACGTTTGGGCTTCTCATGTATTCTTTGAAGTCCTTCGCTTTGAGTTTGCGGATCGCGTCCCATTCCGTCATTATGACAGCGCAATCGGTTCCTTTGATAGCTCCGAGAATATTCTTAGCGTAGTCTATGGAATCTCCTAGTTTCGCTTTAGTGTTAGGCATCGCCATAGGATCATAAGCAACAACTTGCGCGCCCCTCTGTTTCAGTTTTTCAATGACTCGCAAAGAGGCAGCTTCGCGGATATCGTCTGTGTCTCTCTTAAACGCCAACCCTAAGACCGAGACTCTCTTTTCGAGTAATGATCCAAGGAGTTCTTCCGCTATCTCCACGACCCTCATTGCTTGATTCTCATTGATTTCTTCGGTCGCGCGCAATAGCAATGGATCGTATCCCCTTCTCTGACTGTAGCTCATCAAAGCCTGGAGATCTTTGTGAAAACAACTTCCCCCGTATCCGGGCCCTGCTTTCAGGAATAGTTTTCCAATTCTCGGGTCGGAACCTATTGCGTCGGCGATTACACCGACATCGACGCCTGAGGTTCGTTCAGCGATGTTGGCGATTGTGTTGATGAAACTCACTTTTGTCGCGAGGAAAGCGTTGCTGGCGTACTTGACTAGTTCCGCGGCTTCTGGACTCATCGTGAAGAGCGGTGAAAGTCTCGACCCATAGAATCGCCGGTAGAGCTTGGTTAATTCCTTGGTTGACTTTTTGTCGTTTGAACCGATAACAATCTTGTCAGGATGAAGAGCGTCTTCTATCGCTGTTCCTTCTCTTAGAAACTCCGGATTCGCGCACAGCCCGAGCTCTGTCCCTATTTTTTTCCTACTTGAGTCTTCCAGTGATGGTTTTACGACATTGTTAGTGGTGCCGGGAACAACTGTACTCTTAACAACCACAACATGGTAATCGTCATGCTGCCGGAGGGACTTACCCAGACTATCCGTTGCGTTCTTTATGAAAGTCAGGTCAATCGAGCCGTCGCCCTGACTGGGTGTGCCAACTGTGAGGAAAATAACGCCAGAACTGGATACGAGAGATATGTCATCGCTTGCCTGAAAGAGTCCCTTCTTGACCGCGGTCTTCAGCAATCCATCCAGTTTTGGTTCGTAAATCGGTGCCTCGCCCTTCTGAAGCTGCTCTACTCTCTTTCTATCGACATCTATCCCGATAATCTTGATCCCTCGTGAGGCAAAGGTCGCCGCTGTGCAGAGGCCGACATAGCCAAGCCCTATGATGGAAACCGCGGTTTTCCTGGATCTCATTTGCGTTATCTTTCCGATATAGAAATTATAAAGTCTCCAAGAGTTCTGCTTCCTCTTGGAGGGCAAGGCCCTTGTTAAAGAAAGCAGTCATTCCTGCAGCCGGTTTAGGGACGAGATTGCTGACCGTGACTAAGGAGCAACCCAAGGAAATGCTGCCCGTTTTGCAAAAAGTGGGGATGGAGCTGTTTAAAGCTGATTGTTTAGCTGGTGTTTAAGCTGTGCCAGGTTGGTTTGCGAGTTCTGCTTCATTCTTGGGCGTGGCAAAAGAGCAATCGAGGATCATTTTACTCCCAACTTCAACTTTGTATCCATGCTGGATCGTAGGGGTCGAGATGGACCTGCAGCCGATCTAGAACATTTCTACAAAATGATCGAGGGGTCCACATTGTCGTGTGTGAATCAGCCCGACCCAAGAGGGGTTTGGGGACGCGGTGTTGAAGGCGAAGTCGATTGTCGGAGTCGACAAATTCATGGTCCATGCTGGTGATAGCCATTTCATTTCAAAAGAATGCCGACCATTTGAGACGAGTGATAAGGGCGAGTGAGGGGTCTGGCTCGAATGGGTTGTTCTTGTATGTGGAGGTAGAGGATCCAAAGCGGTTCGTGATCGTGAGGATGAGATTGTCGAAAACGGGCTCGTGAGAGTGAAGCGTCTAGTCGAGAAACCTTTGAACCCAGCATCCAAGTCGGCCATCATGCCCGTGTATGTTTTCGATTCCAACATCTTCAAGGCATTAGAGACCACGAAAGCCGGGTTTGCCGGCGAGTTACAATTTACAGATGGTATCCAAAAGACGGTGGACTGGGGACCCAATGTGTTCTCCACAAGAGTCGAGTCAAGCGAGGTTTGGCTCGACCTACGCTCCCAGATCTCTACTGGCAGGCATAGAACCCGTCCCACGAACATTTCTCGCATGAACCCCAATAGGCTCCGGTGGCCAACAGCTCAGCTCGTTTGGCTTCGCTTCCTCGTTACGAATCTCAGGCCGAGAAGACAAGGTTTAGATTTTGAATCCACTTTTTTAGGAGAATCAACATTTGACACATAGTACTCCCATGAAGCGAATCTTAAACACTGGCTGCCTGGGATCTACCGGAGCTAATTTGGTTGACCGCTTAATTTCAACGAGCGAGGTTACCGTTCTCGATGACCTATCCTCCGGCCGATTATCTAATGTTGGACAGCACATGGCAAATCTGAAATTTAAGTTGTTTGAGGGGAGCGTACTTGATCAACTCAAGACTGACGAGGCGGTTGCCGGGGCCAGATGAGGTGGTCATCTGGCGGCTGTGGTGAGCGTTAACCGATCTTTGGAAGACCCCAAACTTGTCTATAGGACAAATGTGGAAGGGTCGCTCAACGTTTTGGAAGGCTGCCTGAGACGTTCGGTAAAAAAGATGATATTCGCTTCTACCGCGGCTGTCTATGGCAACCATCTCAGCAAACAGTTGTCCTCTGTCAAGACATAGATGATGCCGTAGCCGCGAAAAGGGGATTCTTCTGAACAAGTTGACGATACTTTGGTGGACCCTCTTCTTCATGGCTATTTTCTTCCAAATGTGTACGATCCCGCTTTATTCGTGGAACTTGGCACCACCACACCCCTAAGACTAAAACCTTGATTCTTACGGCTTGGGACTGCGATTCCGTCATAGCCAAGTGCATCTCCGGGCACCCTGCTTGTTCTCGCGAGAGTCTGCCTTCCGAGTTCCAAATGCAAAGTAACACTTCTGCCCTTAATTTCGGACCAACGCGAATTTCTCCTAAGAGAATAGGATCTCAGAGATGGGTTATCTCACCTGATGGAGCCTCCTAAAGAAAGCGTGGCTCATCATTCTATTCGAGCCGGGGACTATCGCCACTCTAGGTTCATGGATTTGGGCCACTTGCCCTTAACGGCGTATACTTCCAAACATACACCAACAGCCTCGCCCCGGTTTTGGTCCCAGTCCTCAGCATCGCCTTTGGCGTCGCTGCATTAATTGCAATCTATCTCTACGTGAGCATGAAGGAAATGAGAGCTGTCCAAGAGCCCGCGGTCTCCGCCGAGAAGTGCGTCCTTGAGAAAAATGCCAAAAGGGTCCTCTCAGCCTTCAATGCGGCCGCCTAAGGCTGGTGCCGCCGTAGTACAGACGACCAAGACCAAGCTTAAGCCAATCGTGCCCTCACATGTCACCCTCAGATGCCAAAAAAAAACCTCGTTTAGGGACAATGAAGGATAGGTTCAGTCTCATGAAACCGGCAAAGAGCCGCAGTTATTTTTGTTGAATGTTTTTCCCGTCAATTGTCGATTAGTCGATTGACCAGTCGAAACTAGACCAAAAGCTTTTTGTCGCGTTTGCCCTCACGCGACCCGAATTGATGTAATTTTGTCTCCTGGCGCGACTGACATTGTCTCGAGAGAAAGGCCATTCTTGAGTGTGCCACTTTCTGAGTACAAGTATTGGTCAACGTGGCTCAGCGCTGAGAGCCGGAGGTTTAGAAAGTGACGATTGCACCGCAGGGTTCTGCAAATTCGACATTGGTCACAGGGCTAGGTGGAAGTCTGATTCATGCGGATTCCAGTCCTGACATTGTCATATGCATACCGGCCTTCAATGAGGAAACTACGATAGGAGACATAGTTTCCCGCTCTAAAACATATGGAACAGAAATTGTTGTTTGCGATGACGGCTCAGCGGATGACACAGCTTCAGAAGCTTCGAAGAACGGCGCCACTGTCACCACCCACCTACGAAATATGGGGAAAGGGGCGGCTCTAAAGACCCTTCTGCAAGAGGCATCAAAATTCCATCCCGACATTGTTGTGACATTGGACGGTGATGGGCAGCATGATCCGTCGGACATTCCTCTGCTTACAAGACCGGTCCTAGATGGACTAGCTGACGTTGTGGTAGGTTGCAGGTTCAATGGGAAAAACCAGATCCCTTTCTATCGCCGATTCGGAAACAATCTACTAAATCTCATCACGAACTGGAGCGCGGGGACTAGCATTCGAGATACTCAAAGCGGCTTTAGAGCATATTCTTCAAAGGTGATTCCTAGCATATCGATTACTGAAAACGGAATGGGTGTTGACTCAGAAATTCTCATCGAGCTGGCCAAGATGGGTTTCAAAATAGAAGAAAGAGATATCACAGTTACTTACGGCGGAGACACCTCCACGCTGAACCCAGTGAGCCACATTATTCGCGTAATCTTGTCAATCGTTCTCCCCAAGCATAGTTACAGGAAAACGGTCTCAAGAGTAGGTTGGACACTTGCATTAGGAACTCTGACAACGGTACTGGTGTCACTCGAGTTAATGAGAATGCCATTCTCCTGGCTTGGATTCGGGGCTTCAACACTAGCGTTCACCCTCGGCACCTTGGCAATTGCTCAGAGCCCGGTTGGCAGACTCATTAGATGGCTCAGAAGAGACAAGGCGGCTCGACTCTTGCATCGGGAAAATTGACTCGTGCCAAACTATCTTATCACCGTCCTCGCGATAGTTCTAGTTTTCCTCCTCCCTGGCTATAGTATCTCCTGCCTCCTCAGGCTAAAGTTTGCGAATTTCGCAGAGAGCATCTTCTATTCCCTCTCATTGAGTTTTGCCTCAGTAGTCCTTATCGGATACATACTGGGAAACAGTATCGGGATCAACACCACAACAGTTCTCGCCTCTTTTTGCATAGCAGGTTTTGTTGGTGCTGTTTCAGTCGGGCGTAAACTCTGGATCTATTTGGCTACGCGGGCAAAACTTCGACAATTTCTAATCGACCTAAGACACGTAGACCCGAAGCTGCTTCTACTAGCCCTTACGGCCGCCGCAGTTGCTGGGTTCAATTGGTATTCGGCGATTGGGACACATCGAGAAGACATGGGCGAGCACGTGTTTTGGGCGAAGACTATAGTAGCCACGGGCAGGTTGCCGAACTATTTTTCAGTAGAACCTCTCGATCAGGCAGTTAAGTTCACGTACGGGGGCCACTTGATACTTGCACAATTCTTCCTTCTCGCCGGCCTTCCGATAGAAGAATACACATGGATTACGACGTTAATTGGGTCGATCGGGATATTTTCAGGCGTTGTATTAATCACTCTGAGAATCACAGAATCCAAGTTGGCGGCGTTAATAGCCGCCTTTCTCTATGGAAGTGCGTACCAACCTTACGGGTACATACAAAGAGGCAACCTCCCTGACATTGCAGGATACCTCCTTCTGATCTCCACACTTTACTCGATTCTTCGGGTACGAAGGACTCCCTCGTTCTCTTATCCTCTTGGCTTGACCGCCGTCTCGATCATTCCAAGTCATCAACTGGGGACTGTTATTCTTCCTGTAGTTGTTTTGTTCACAATTTCTTATTCCTACATTCGGTCTCGTTCTGCACTATGGGAGACCCTTCGATCTATCTTTGCGGGCCGCATTCACCTTGTGTTTTGGATGACAATGGTTCTCCTGGCATTTGCGTATGCCGCGACAACGACTTATGTCAGTTCTAGCGCCGCCTCCCAGCTCATGACTGGAAATTGGAGGCAATACGTGCCGGCAGTTTACATCGACCCCTTGGTACCGGGAGCCACCCTTGGCTTGCTCGGAATCGCAGGGATTATTGCAACACTGAAGCGAAAAGCATTGGAGTTTATGATGCTCTTTGGTTGGACATCTGCACTATTCTTCTTGACAAATTCCCTATTGATCGGAATCCCCGTTCCTGACCCGCTACGCTTTCTATGGAGGCTGACTGAGCCTTTCGCAATTCTGGGAGCAATCTTTGGGTATCTTGTGATTGGCAGGAGCATCCTACCCGCGTCATCTCCAATGACTAGGTTTGAGTGGATTCGTCGTCGCAAGGTCCCGCTTCTAGGGACGTTATTGCTGACCACTATCATCGCGGTCCAGATCGGTGCCTTGGCAGTGCCCGTGCTTGGAGGAACACCTAGCGTGTTCTCTTTGCCGCCACGATACTTGCCGGTTGAAGCGTTCTACCAAGATGACAAGCAAATCGGGCTTTGGCTCGCCACAAATTCTCCGTCATCCGCGGTCATAACGAATGATGATGATGTGGATTCGACATCAACCTGGGTGCAAGTATACTCCATGCGACTTCATTTTCTCTATCGGGCTGATTTTGCCGCGATAGTGGCGCCAGCAAACTATATCCAGATCTACAAGAGCATGGCAATTCTTTACGAGAGCCCAAGTGATGGAAGGGTTCCTATGATTATTCGCGATTACAACATTACATATGTCGTAGCGCACACGGATGAAATAGCACTTTTCGCCTCTGCACCTGCATGCTTCGGGCATAGTCCGGTGTTTCGGTGGGGAGGGAGCGCGCTGTTCGCAACAACATATTGCTAGGTCAAGATATGCTACTTGACGTCAACGTTTCGAAGGGGGCTCGATTGGTGGTCGGTCGAAACGAGTCTTCACAATCTTCATCTCGAGACATCTCCCTAGTCTCGATTGCTCAATCACCTTTAACACGATGAAGCTGATAATCAACTTACGCGTAGTTCAATGGGCAAAAGGTATTCAAAGTGTGGAAGCATCTGATTGACTAGAATAAAGAGCATCGGCATTCTGGGAACCCGCGGATTACCCGCACGTTATGGTGGGTTCGAGACCGCTGCCGAGACGATTGCTGTTGGTTTGAGAAAGGCTGGATTCGGAGTCATAGTTGCCTGCGAAGAGGATTCCCGCAGGCCACATCTTCTCAGCTATCAGGGTGTAGAACTGGTCTATTTTCCAGTGAAAGACTCATTGCGCCCGCTCTCTGAAATCGCCTACGACATCCGTTCTCTCATAGAGATTGGGACGAGAGTAGATGCGATCTATATGCTAGGTTACGGAGCAGGTTTCTTCTTCTGGATTGCTAGATTCTTGCGAAAGACGCTAATAGTCAATTCTGATGGGATGGAGTGGAAGCGTCCAAAGTTCGGGAGAGTGTCGCGGTCTCTTCTCAGAATGAGCGAGAGGTTGGGGCTTACGGCAGCCAACGTGATTGTTGCTGATTCAAAGTGTGTTGCTCGATACGTCGAGCTGACATATGGCAAGACTCCAATATTCCTCCCTTACGGGACTCCGGCGATCTCTCCGCCTCCGTGGGACCCAGACTCGATAATGAAATGGCGTCCTGGCCTTGTCGATCTGTTGAGACCAGATAACTACTACCTTGTGTTAGCACGAATGGAGCCCGACAACAACATAGACAAAATCATCCAGGGTTTCGCTCAGACAAGAACGACTCGAAAGCTGCTCTTGGTAGGTCCCTGCATTTCACCCTCATACCTCCTGCGGCTAAAGGATCTTGCGAGAAAAGATGACAGGATCATACTGGCAGGCGCAGTTTACGACAAAGAGATCAAAGCGATGCTTCGATGGCATTGTGCTGGGTATCTCCACGGACACATGGTGGGCGGCACAAACCCGTCACTACTTGAGGCACTCAGCGCGGGAAATGTTGTCTTAGGGACGGACACAGAGTTCAACCGAGAAGTGATCGGTGAAGGTCTTGAGCTTCCGGCATTCTATTTCCGTCCGGAACCCGATTCCATCGCTAAGACGATAGAGTCCGCTGACCCGGAACTTCTCGCCCTTAGGGAAAAGGCCAGGGTGTGGGGGCCAGCTCGGATAAAGGAAGCATACAACTGGTCAGACATCATAAGGGGGTACGAACTCCTGTTTGACAGGTGTTAATCCACTCCGGCCAAGTCAAGGTCTCAAATAATAACATCTCACGGGATCAAGAAGCATATTCCTTAGCCACTCGACCAAAGTCACCGTTTCAGGTAACGACTTTTCTTAGGACACCTGTTCGGGAATCATGACGTAAACCACGAACAGCCTGATATCCGGGAACAACATAACCAGCAGTAGATTCTACGGAATCCTCTCCCAGTACTCACCAAGGAACGATACGATATCCGGAAACCATGTATCCTCCTCAATCGTCGGCGACATCAACATCGCCTACTCCAGCAACGAAACCCCGACCGGAAAATAAGCTAACAAACCCGGCTCCTTACACCTACAACCGCATCGCGGTCGACCACGCAGACCACACCGCCGTCTCCGAGAACACTGTCACAGGTGGAGCACTGCCAGGTCTTTCGTCATATGCATCCTCCTACGCCAGCGTTTCCGGGAACAGCTTCTCAAAGGCGGGAATAAGCTTCGACACCATCTCGCCTGTTTGGCCAGCAGGAAGCTCCTCCTTCACTTCTTCCAACACAACCCTGACCAGAGTCACTCTGAACTGAGCTCCGGCCGCTGATGACCAGGAGGAAGCGGTCCACTGAATCCAAATGGGATCCCACGGTCATCGCCTATCTTCCGAGAACTGTGCGAACCTTCATGCTCTCCGTGCTTTCCCCAGCGACGCGCTACACGTTCATTATCACAGCCGGGGACACAGCGGGCAACTGGGGTAACAACCAGACCCTCACCGTGTCCACTCTAGTACCGCCGATACCCAATACCTAAGGAGCTGGCATGGTACCTCGCAATTTATGCCGCCACGTTAGTCGCTGTCGGCTCAGGGCTCGCGTACTGGTTATGGAGAAAACACAGGCTGCTGCCAAGAGCCCTCTCGGCAGAAACCGTCTGAGGCTCGGTCAGCCCCCCTCAGTAAAGCGTTCGTCTGCTTCGAGAACGATGAGCCATTGCAAAAGGAACCCGAAGTCCGTGCTTGATGACTATCTGGGAATGCGGCTACCTATGTACTCCGATGATCCGCCTTTTTTTGTCTGATCTTCTCTAATACTCTTGCTGTCGCATTTTCTTTTCATTTCACTCTTTCTGGGTTTTCAGGACAAGTATTCCATTTCTGCATGAGCCTGACTATCCTCCCCGGAATAGTCGCTTTTTTGCTAGAAATGTATAAACTACTACTGAGCCCGGCCGGCGCAGACGAGGAAAGTAAGGAATGGAAACGAGAACTGTACTCGTGACTGGAGGGGCGGGGTTCATGGGCTCCTGGTTGGTGGACGAGCTCGTCAAGAAAGGGCATCAGGTCGTAAGTGCTGACAATCTGCTTGGAGGAAGCGAAAGAAACGTCAACAAAGACTGCAAATTCGTAAAGGCCGACATGAGAATCAGAGACAGAGTCAAAGAGGTGGTTAAGGGGACAGACATAATTTTTCACCTTGCTGCGTACGCAGCCGAAGGACAATCGTTCTTCTCACCGGTCGCGATAAACGAGATCAACATTGTCCCAATGAACAATCTTCTCGTTGAGGCGATCAATAAAGACGTGGAGAGTTTCGTGTTCACTTCGTCTATGGCAGTATATGGTGCTCAAAAACCACCATTCCGTGAGGACCTGCCCCGAGAACCGGAGGACCCGTACGGAGCCGCAAAGGCCTACTGCGAAACAATGCTGGAGATTTTCGCACACACCTATGGATTGCACTACACAATACTGAGACCACACAATGTATATGGCCCGCGACAGAATACGGCCGACCCATACAGGAACGTTCTTGGAATATGGATAAACAGGATCCTAAGAAACAAGCCCCCCCTGATATATGGCAATGGAGACCAGACTCGTGCCTTCTCCTACGTGGAGGACGTGACCCCCGCCATTGCAAACGCTGCTTTTCACGAAAAAACTAACATGCAAATAATCAATATTGGAAGCGACGAAATCACACCAATCAACGATGCCTGTCGCGCACTTCTAGAGACAATGCACTCTGAACTGGAGCCGATCTATGAGCCCGCTCGGCCTGGCGAGGTCAAGCACGCCTACTGCACAGTTCGCAAATCCATGGACTTGTTAGACTACAAGACAAGTCACACTTTGAAACAAGGCCTTTCCAAAATGGTCGATTGGGCAAGAGATCTTGGACCCCAAGAGCCAACGTATAGGTTACCCTTGGAGATTACCAGAAAAGCTCCTAGAGTCTGGGTCGAAAAACTAATGTGAGTTCTCAAACCGTCTTCGGAATTCGAGAGTTTCGAGATTGATCTTGGTTAATGGATGACTTTTCTTCTACCGCGCGCTTGTAGGATTGAGCTTGCGCGTCCATGAACAATTCGGGCGACCCGACGTCCAATCGCACTGCATCGGAGTTAACATCTATCCCATAGACATCCCTTCCACTCTCGATTATTCTCTGAATACCATCGGTTAATTGCAACTCCCCGCCGTACCCGGGCCGCGTCTCTCTCAATGCCGCAAAAATCTCGGGCTTAAGCACGTAGGCGGGCATTATGGCGAGATTTGATGCGGGGGATTCAGGTTTCTCTATGACGCGTTTCACATGAACCAGCCCATTGTCTTCGCTATTTGCCTCAACCACGCCGTAGGACCTCGGGTTCTCCACTTTCTGCACTAGAAATACGGCACTTGCCTGAAGAGAATTAGCGGCATCCAACAAGCGTTTCAGGTGGTCGCGGTTCTTTGAGACAAAGAAGTTGTCGCCAGCATGTAAGAGGAACGATTCTCCGCCTACAAACCCCTCAGCAATCATGACCGCATCCCCAAAACCCCGTGGCTCAGGCTGGTTCACCCACGCTATACCCGACCGGCCCACCATTTCGTAGAAGGCCTCAAGTTCCTTCGCCAATCCATTCCTGCCTCTCTTGTCGAGGATGGACAAATAGGAAAAATCAGGAGTAAAGTGCTCCCGAATAATTCTCTGCCCCCGCCCCACAACAAAACAAAAATCACGTATCCCCATATTGTACAAATCTTCAAAGACCAGCTGGACGATCGGTTTCATACAAACGCCACCCTCTTTACACCTCGCGAAGACAGGAAGCATTTCCTTCGGTTGGGCCTTCGTGACTGACAAAAGACGCGTTCCTAGTCCAGCCGCTGTAATCACGCCTTTCTTTATCAAAGTGCTTTTTATGGCCCAGATCACGGGGCCGAAGAAACGACTTATAATCAATACCGCGGAATTCGAGTGTAGAAAATGACAAACCTCTCAGAGATTAGCCTTTCTGGGCCATGGGGTATGTGGGACTGCACCCCCGGCCGCCTTCGCTTCAAGAGTTTCGAAGTAATAGGTATCGACATTGACGCCCAACGGGTTGATACGATAACATCTGGCAAAGCCCCTTTCTATGAGCCTGGCCTCGGCACGCTGCTGAAGAAAGCTTTGAGGACAGGACGGTTCAGAGCTACAACCGACAGGACGCAGTCAAGCCTGGCTCGTTTCATTTTCATAACCGTCGGAACTCCAAGCTCTCCGGACGGACCAATAGATCTAACCTAAGCCCTAACGTCCTAGACGCCCGTAGAGTCCATAATCCCATGGAGTACCAAGGCTTCAAGTTCATCGCGACTGGCCTTTGAGAGAGTCATCGAAGGTTAAGCAACTGGAAGCGTCTGCGAAGAGGAGCGTGCCAAGCAACCTAGATTCCTCCACGCTGGACACATCTCTTGCCTCGCGGCCGAGGCTTGCCTGATTCCAACCACCAAAGAAAATGGCTGAGAGATGGCGATCGCAATTGCCCGACTTCTGACCAATGGGTTGGCACTTGACCCATTGACCAGTCGATCCGAAACCAAGAGGTGACGCAATCGAGTGTTGTTAGTTCATTGACTCAGAAAAATCAAACAAGCTTGGCTGAGCTGCCTCGTTCGTTGATGGACTAGTCGCATACCGATATATCGGGTACTGAAAATGTCTAGGGTTCGGTACTCACTAGCTCTTGTCCTTCGAATGTCGAGCTATCTCTAAAATACTGTGCAGCACAGTGCAATCAAGATTGCAAGTTATGCAGGT
>Ga0134077_10000051_pt1 | contig 17481 bp, 20 predicted proteins | sample 15_taG_5_FD_109980 | JGI IMG/M metagenome (GOLD analysis project Ga0134077, IMG submission 109980) | Grasslands soil microbial communities from the Angelo Coastal Reserve, California, USA - 15_D_Wat_40cm_5_24_1 metaG | ecosystem: Environmental > Terrestrial > Soil > Grasslands ... | reverse complement strand
TACCCCGGGATCGTCGGCACCGCCACACCGGCGACCGCGGGTAGTTGGCCGCACCCATCCGTGCCGCCTGCCCCCATCGAGGACCCGCCACTCTTGTGCAAGCCGCTCAGGCTCGTCCAGCTGGACAGTATGTTTATCGTCGCCGGCTGCCAGACCGCGTACTCGGCGACAGTACGCTCGGCCGCAGGCGTGCCGCGCAGCGCCTGGACGGTGCTCACGCCGTGCGACCGCACGACATATCCCCAGCGCTGGGCCGTCGCGTCGGCGCGCAGTTGCTGCAGCACCACGTCGGCGTATCCGCCGGTCAGCACGATCCGCGTCGACTCCGTCACGGCGGGCGGCGCCACGCTGAAGCCGAACGAGTCGCGGCGCGCGATGAACAGCTCCAGGCCGGTCTCGGCGAGCGTGAACGCACCGAGCGCTGCCTGGTCGTTCGCGCTGACCCGGCGCTCGCTCGCGAGGCCCGAGAAGCCCGCCGCGAGCAGAACGGTGAGCACCACGATGATCAGGATCACCAGCGGCAGTGCTACACCGCGCTCGGAAAGCCGTCGTCTCATGTTCACACCGGGCTCGCGCATCACTTGAGCTGGTTGTTAAAGAACACCGCCGTCACGACCTGCGCCTGCTTGGGCGCCGCCATTCCCTCCGGTGCGCGCTCGCTCTGCGCGTTTAGGTCGAGCTCGAGGCCGCGCAGCGCGGCCAAAGAGATCGGCACAGCGCTCTGCGCCGTGTCGCTCCCGGCGACGAAAAACCGAAACTTCGCAGCTGTGTCGAACGGCGCGACCAGCTCGTCGCTCTGCCCGGTTGGGACGATCGTGCGCCACAGCGCCATCCGTCCCGGCAACGCCACCGAGCGCTTGAACTCGTAGGTCACGCGCTGGACCAGGAACACCGGCGTCCCGATCAGGGTGGCCGAGGGAATGCCGGCGGGGAGCCCCGGCTGAACCGCCACGACCCGGCCCTGCGGCAACACCGTCACGTTCGCCGCCGCGCACACGGACGCGTTGTCCGGGGCGAGCGAGGCGCCCGCCTCCACGTACGCGTACTGCCCCAGCGAGTCGCGCCAGGCGTAGCCGGAAAAGCCGGCCGTCGCGTACACCATCGAGTCGACCGGCCAGAGCGACAGAGTCGTCCCCATGCCGCTGCTCGCGCATACGACCCCGATGGCGTACGGTGCCCGCACCGTGATCCGGGTAGCGGTCGCCGCCACTGCCCCGCCCGTCGCCTCGACCATCCGCAGGTCGGAAAGCGCCGCGTTGATCGCAGTGCGCGACACGAACCGCGCCCGGCGGAGCTGGGCCTCCTGGTCGTAGAACCGGGCCTGCGACAGGAGCAGCCGGGTGACCGCACCGCCGACGATCCCGATGATGAGGATCGTCACCAGCAGCTCGATGAGGGTGAACCCGCGGCGCGCGCTCACGGCTTGTTGAAGGGGTTGTTACCCGGCTTGGTCCGCTGCAGCACGACCGTGTCGGGCCGGAACACGGTGTTGAGTGGTGTCACCACGACCGTCACGCGACGCAGTCTGGGCGAGAGGCTGTCCACCATGACTTTGCGGGTGTAGGGCAGCGGGGGCTTGGTGACGGTGATCGTACCCGCCCGGCTCTTGAGCGAGTCGAACGGCATCGCCGTGAACTGGTTCACCTGCTGCGCCACGACCGCGTCGCGCGCCGCGCCGCCCGAGACGGCGTAGAACCGCCGGGCCAACGCGAAGTTGAGCTGCGCCACGCTCACCAGCACGAAGGAGAGCAGCGCCATCGCGACCAGCAGCTCGATGAGCGTCACGCCGGCTTCGGGTCGGCTCACGGGACCCTCACCCACCCCGCCCGCGACATCGTGACCTGGCGCGAGTAACCCCGCCCCCACACCGTCACGGTCAGCGCGCTCGACGTGAAACCGCTCGGGAACAGATCGATCGGGGTGGCTGAGAATGACACGGAGTCGAGGCCATACTGCGTGTCCGGACCGAGCCACCGCGTTTCCAGAACGGTCCCGCTCGCACGCTCCGCGACCGTCATCGATTGCCGGTCGCCGCCGCGGGCGATCCGGATGGGCGTGCGTTGGCGCGCCGCGCTCGAGACCGCGACGGCGAGATCGTGACCGACCACCGCCGCGGCCTGGTTCACGCGCGCATGAGTCGTGATCAATGAAACCGCGGGCAACGCCGCGGTCGTCACGATCGAGAATATGACGACGACGATGATCAACTCGATCAGCGTGAAGCCTGCGCGCTCCACCTTCCATGTTCGCATGCGCGGGACGCCCCTACGCAACGCAAAACGGCCTCCACGCTCGTCAAAAGGCGTAAGGCCGTCAGCTAGGTCTGGTAGCTGGGCTGTCTCAGGCGAGACCGAGACCCCGTGGCTTTGCGCCCCGCCGTCGCCGGCGGTTTGCCCTTATCGGAGACTTCGCGTTGCGAAAGTAGCGGCGCAGCCGGTACTTGCGGTGTGACCCAGGACACAATTCTTGTACGGTGTCGGATCGCAACAGTGGGCGCCGAGGCTAGACCGGGGCTGGCTGGCCCCGCCAGTCGATCAGGACCTTTCCGGCGTTGCGGTTGTCCCGCAGGCGCTGAAACGCGTCCGCCGCGCGAGTGGGCGGAAGCACCGAGTCGACCATCACGCGCAACGCTCCAGTCTGAAACGCGGGGAGGATCTCCCCGCAGAAGCGCCGCACCAGCGCCGCCTTCTCCGCGCGGCTCCGGGCTCGCAGCACCGACCCGATGAGCCGGGCCCGCTTCCGCATCAGCAGCGACAGGTCGAGGGGCGGGCCGCGGCCGCCCATGGTCGCGATGCAGATGATCCGGCCTCCCGGCGCGAGCACCGCGAGGTCGCCGGGCAGCGTGGCGGCGCCGATCGGATCGAGCACGATGTCCACGGCGTCGCGGCCCCACTGCTGCTCGATCTCCGGCACCACCCGGGGGGCGCCGTGAATCGCCAGATCGGCGCCAGCCGCCGTCAGCGCCGCGAGCTTCTCCGACGTGCGCGTCGTGGCGGCGACGTACGCGCCGAGCAGTTTCGCGACTTGAATCGCGGCCAGCCCCACGCCCGAGGCGCCGGCGTGGATGAGCACCCTGGCGCCGGCCGCGAGGCCCCCCTCCACGACGAGGTTGGCGAACGCGGTGAGAAACGCTTCGGGGATGCCAGCGGCCGCGACCAGATCGAGCTGCGGCGGCGCGGGGAACACCTGCCCCTGCGGCGCGGCGACATATTCGGCGTGGCCGCCGCCGGCGAGCAGGGCGCAGACCCGGTGGTCCGAGCCCTTGATCGTCCCCGACACCTCGAGCCCGAGGATATCCGACTCCCCGGGCGGCGGTGGATAGCGCCCCGCGATCTGGGAGAGGTCGGCGCGGTTGAGCCCCGAGGCCGCGACGCGCACGAGCACTTCCTCCGCTTTCGGCACCGGCACGTCGGCCTCCCGCAGCTCGCTGACGTAGCGGCCCTCCCGCTCCACCACGTAGAGATATTTCATGACGCCTTTCGCGCGACGCCTCACGCGTGACGTCTCATGCGTGACGCTTTCGTGCAACGCCTTTCGTTGTTCTACGTGCAACGCTTTGCTTCGTGCTATCTTAACAGCCGTGAAGCGTTGCTGGGCGGGTGACGACGATCCTCTGATGCTCGCCTACCACGACCGCGAGTGGGGCGTGCCGCTGCACGGCGACCGCGAGCTGTTCGCGAAGCTCGTGCTGGACGGCTTCCAGGCGGGCCTGTCGTGGGCAGTGATCCTCCACAAGCGGGCGCGTTTTCTCGAGGCGTTCGACGGGTTCGACCCGGAGCGCATGGCCCGCTACCAGGCGCCGAAGCTCGCGCAGCTCCTCCGGGACCCCGGGATCGTCCGCAACCGGCAGAAGGTGCGGGCTGCCGTCTCGAACGCGCGCGCGTTTCTCGAGTTTCGCGAGCGGGAAGGCTCCTTTGACGCCTTCCTGTGGGGCTTTGTGGGACACGCGCCCAAGCAGTACCGCCGGCGCAGCCTGCGGGACCTCCCAGCCCGCTCTCGGGAGTCGGACCGGATGAGCGCCGCTCTCACCCAGCGCGGTTTCCGGTTCGTCGGGCCCACGATCTGCTACGCATTCATGCAAGCCGTGGGGATGGTCAACGACCATCTCGTGACGTGCTTCCGGCACGCCGAGGTGCGTCGCCTTGCCGCGCACGGTTGATGCCCACGGTCCAGTCTGAAGTGACGCGGCTCGAGCGCGTGCTCGTCAAGCACGCCCGCGCCGCTTTCCCGAGCGACGCGGCCATCGATCGCCAGTGGCAGGACTTGCATTACCTCGCCCGTCCCGATGCGGATCGGGCCGCCGCCGAGTACGACGGCTTCCTCGAGCTGCTCACCGGCAGCGGCGTGGAGGTTCATTGCCTGGCGGCCGAGGAGACTGGCGGCCTCGATTCCATCTACGTCCGCGACGCCTCTATCGTATGCGACCAGGGCGTGATTCTCTGCAGCATGGGAAAGCCGCAACGCGCCGCCGAGCCCGCGGCCCACCACGCCACCTATCGCGACCTCGGCGTCGCCGTGCGCGGAGCGATCACCGGTGCAGGGCGGCTCGAGGGCGGTGACGTTGTCTGGGTCGACGCGCGCACCCTCGCGGTCGGCCAGGGCTATCGGACCAACGCCGAGGGCATCCGCCAGCTCCGCGAATTGCTCGCGGCTTGCATCGAAGAGCTGATCGTGGTCCCCCTCCCCCACTGGCGCGGGCCCAACGACGTCTTTCACCTGATGTCCATGGTCAGTCCGATCGACCGGGACCTGTTTCTCGTGTACGCGCCGCTGTTGCCGATCCCGTTCCGCGAGGCCCTGCTGGCGCGCGGTATCGAGCTGATCGAGGTGCCCGAGGGTGAGTTCGCCACGCTCGGCTGCAACGTGCTCGCGCTCGCGCCGCGCTGCTGCGTGATGGTCGCCGGCAACCCCGAGACGCGGACACGGCTCCGGCGCGCGGGCGTCGAGGTGCGCGAGTTCGGGGGCCGGGAGATCTGCCTGAAGGGCGGAGGGGGGCCGACCTGTCTGACTCGACCGCTCGTGAGAAGCCCCGTTCCGCGCTAAGTTGCTAAGTACTCTCACACGCCAGGAGTGCCCCGATGGCACCGGTTTCGCTTGAGCGCTTCGTCAAACAGCTGGAAACTCTGAAGCAGGAGATGGACACAGGAAAACTGAAGTCGAGTGAATACGATCAACGTCTCGCCCGCGCGATCCGGGAGCTGCGGGAGCAGAAGCTGGACGCCGACCGCGCCGCGGTCTCGCAAGCGCTCGCGGGCGCGCTGCAGCGCGGCGCCATCACGCCTGCCGTGAAAGCACACATTGAAAAGCGGCTGGGACTCGCGTAGACCGGTCGGCTACACCGCCATCTTCTCCAGCTCCGCTTCCACGCGTCGGCGGTCGACCGAGTCGCCCACGGTTCCGAAGATCTCCCGGGCGCGCTCCAGGCAGGCGCGCGCCTCTTCGCGCTGGCCGAGCCGCTCCCGAAACAGGCCGTACTCGAGATATACCTGAGCTTCGGCCGCGGGTGAGGGCTCGAGCGTCCGGCTCAGCTCGACCGCCTGCTCGAAGAAGACGAACCCGGTCTCGTCGAGCTGACGGCCCCGCAATTTCCCCATCAGCATATAGATCTGCACCAGCCGGCTCGTGAGGTTGGCGGCGATGGCCACCTGCTCGGCGCGCCGCATTTCTTCCTCGCCGTCCAAGAACCGCCCTGCTTCGAGGTGCAGCTCGGCGAGGTTGAGGCGAATCGCGACCTCGAGGCCCGCGTCCCGCGGCGCCCGCTGCGCCCACGCCAGCGCCTCGCGGTACGCGGCCATGGCCGCCGCCTCATTTCCCAACTGGCCTTCGAGCAGTCCCTGCATGTTCAGGACCCCGGCGATCTCCTCGGTCGCGTCGGTCGACTCGAAGCACTCCCGCGCCCGACGCAGGTGCTCGCCGGCGCGCGCCAGCTCGCCCTGTTGGCGCGCCAGCACACCGAGGTGGTGCTCGAGCCGCCCGATCTGCCGCTGGTCGCCCGTGGCTTCGGCGAGTTGTAGGCCGCGGGCGTACCATGCCTGGGCGCCGGCCCATTGACTCTGTGCCAGCGCCGCGGCGCCAAGTCCTTCGCATGCAGCGATCGCGCCCGCCTGGTCGAACTCCGCTTCCGCGATCGCCAGGGCGCGCTGGAAGTGGCGCGCTCCCTCCGCGTGCTGTCCCAGCCTGAGGAAGAGCTCGCCGAGCGAGCGGAGCGACTCCACCTCGGGGCGGCGATCCTGCAGCGCCTGCGACACTCGCAGCGCGACGTCGTACCACGCGCGTGCTTGCCCGACGCGGCCGACGCGCTCCTCACCGCGTCCCGCCCGCAGCAGCGCGGCCACCGCCCCGGGGCCATCCCCCCGCTGGTGGCACTCGAGCGTCTCCACGTACGCCCGGTACAGCACCTGGAGGTGGTCGGTGATCACGTGAAAGGCTTGCGGCATGCGACGTCGCAGCTCCTCCGGTTGGACGCCGCGCTTACCGAGCGTGAGATACGGACCGGAGCTCGACCACAGCGTGCGCTCGTCGGGACGCGAGATCGAGACGAGCAGCGCTCGCAGCGGCGCGAGCGCCTCGATCTCGGGCAGCAGCCCGAGGGCCTTCTCGACCCGGACCGGGGGCAGCGGTTGCTCGCCGCTCACAGGCCGTACTCCTTCATCTTCCGGGTCAACGTATTGCGGTGGATCCCGAGCACCTCTGCCGCCGCGCCGATCTGGCCGTTGGTGTGCGCCAGCACGCGCGCGATGTGACGCGCTTCGATTTCCGCGAGGGCCAGGAACGCGCCTTCGGGCCGGTCGGGGAGCGTCGCCTCCTCGCCACGGAATTCCTCCGGGAGGTGGTCCACCCGCAGCACCTCGTCGGTGGCGACGATCACGGCTCGCTCGATGACGTTCCGCAGCTCCCGCACATTCCCCACCCAGGCGTGATTGCGCAGCAGGTCGAGCGCCCGGTCCGAGATCGAGTGTATCCGTTTGCCGTACTCTTTGGCGAAATGGCGCGCGTAGTAGGCCGTGAGGAGGAAGAGATCGTCCCCGCGCTCGGTGAGGCGCGGCAGGCGGATCTGGAAGACCGCTAGCCGGTAGTAGAGGTCCTCACGAAACCTTGCTTGCTTGATGGCTTCTTTGAGGTCGCGGTTCGTCGCCGCGATCAGGCGGACGTTCACCGGGATCGTCTCCGAGCCCCCCACGCGCTCGATCTCCCGCTCCTGCACCGCCCGCAGGATCTTCGCCTGGAGCGCCAGGCTCATGTCCGCGATCTCGTCGAGGAACAGCGTGCCGCCGCCCGCCTGCTCGAACCGGCCGATCTTGCGAGTGATCGCTCCGGTAAACGCGCCCTTCTCGTGCCCGAACAACTCGCTCTCGAGCAGATTCTCGGGAATGGCGGCGCAGTTGACGGCGACGAACGGCCCGGACGCCATCGGCCCGTTCAGATGGATCGCGCGCGCGATCACTTCTTTGCCGGTGCCCGACTCCCCCTGCACCAGCACGGTCGCGGAGCTGGGCCCGACCCGCGCGATCAGCTTGTACACCTCGAGCATCGCGGGGCTCTGCCCCACGAGCACGTACTGCCCGATGGCGTGGGATTCGACGTCCGGCAGCGTTACCGCCGCCTCAGGAGCGGTGCGTACGCGGCGCAGCGCCCGCAGGAAATCGTCGCGGCGCACCGGGAGCGAGAGCACGTCCAGCACGCCCAGCTTCTCGGCGCGCAGCACCAGGCCCATGGAGGGCCGGTGCGCCACGGCGATCAGACGCGGGGCCGCGCTGGCGCCCCGCAGCGTGTCCACCCACCAGACGAGATCGTCGTCGGCGTGGTCGCCGAGCACGGCCACGACCACCTGCCAGCGCCCGGCCCCGAGCTGGCGCACGGCCCGCGGGAGGTCCGGGGCCGACTCGATCTCGGCGCCGCTGTCCGCCATCCATTGGCGGATGCTGTGCAGCAGGCCGCCGCTGCCGCCGCCTTCGGCGCCCACGGCGAGAATGCGCAACGCCTGCCACTCCTCCTTGCGAGGCGTCGGGGGCGGAGCGGCAGGAGGTCCGGTCGGTACCACCCTGGTCATGCCCTTACGCGTCCGCCCCCTGCGTAGCGCGCCACCAGCACGAGCGCATCGTCCGTGCCCTTCCCGTGACGCGCCAGGATGTGGTCGGCGAGCTGTTGCGGCGTCGCGTCTCTGGGGAGACCCTCGGCGAAGCCGCCGCGGATCCCGTCGGTAGCGAAGATGAGGAGGTCGCCCGGGGCGACGGCTTGCACATCGGCGCGCAGCGACGGCAGCTCCGAGCCGACGATCCCACCGCGCGTCACGAGTGAGCCGCGCGCCCGGCGCGCCCGCGCGTCCGGGTGCATCAGCACGCCCTCCACGTTCCCGATGCCGAGCCACGTCAGCGTCCGCTTGGCGCCATCGAGATAGGCGAGGCTCATGACGACGCCGCGCGTCCCGATGAGCGCCTCGTGACACTTTCGTACGACCGGTATCAGGAACTCGTCGGCGTGTCGGTCCAGGGTGGTCACGGCCGTCCGGGCGGCAGCGGCCGCCTCCGCGCCGTGACCGAGCCCGTCCACGGCGGCGACCAGGACGCCGCGCCCCACCGGCTTCACCAGATGGAGATCGCCCGATTCCGCCTCCCCGGCGAGCGCAAGCGTGGCCACGCCCCAGTCGATCAAGGGGCGAACCTCCACAGACGCGTCACGCATGCCGGCGGCGCCATTTCTTCATCGTCACGGTGGTCCCCTTCCCCGGTGTGGACACGACGTCGAAGTCGTCCATCAGGCGGCGGGCGCCCGGCAGCCCGAGCCCCAACCCGCCGGACGTCGAGTAGCCGTCCTGCAGGGCGCGCGCGACATCGGGAATCCCGGGCCCTTGATCGCGCGCGACCACGACGACCCCGTCGAGGTCGCCGTTCATCACGGTGCGCAGCGTGATCTCGCCGCGCTTGGCGTACATCAGGATGTTGCGCGCGATCTCGGAGATGGCGGCGGCGATGACGGTCTGGTCGCCGCTCGAGAACCCGGCCTCCGCTGCGAGCTCCCGCCCTTTTTGCCGGGCGCTCACGACGTCTACGTCGGCCGTGATCGGGACCAGCAGCTCTTCAGCCACGGGGGTTACGCCCCTGGACGCGCTCGCTGCGCTCCCGGGCCTGCCGATCCAGGAAGGCGAGCCCCTCCTCGAGGTCGAGCGCGGTCGAGACCCCCTTGAGCGTCAGGCCGAGCTGCACCATCGCGAAAGCGACCTCGGGCTGGATGCCGACGATCACCGTCTCAGCGCCGCGCAACCGAGCCATGTGCGCGATGTCGCGCAGCGTGCGGACCGCGAAGGAATCCATCACGTCGAGCGCCGTCACATCGACGATCACCCCGCGGGACCGGTATTTCCCCACCCGCTCGATCAGGGCCTCGCGCAGCTGCGACAGATCAGCGTCCGTGAGCGCCGACTGGATGGACGCAATCAAGTAATGGCCTTGCTTCAGAATCGGAACTTCCACCGCGCCCTCCGTCTACGGAGTGGGGTGCGAGGTCACGCCTTCGGGGTCACTTCTTCCAAGGGGAGAACCTTGTAACCGAGCAGCCGCTCCGCCTCCTCGATGCCGCCCTGCAGGTCGCCCACGGTCGCCATTTCGCTCAGGTCGACGCCGATCGTCACGAGCGTTTGCGCGATCTCTGGCGACAGGCCGGTCACGATCACCGTCGCGCCCAGCAGGCGCGACGCCTCGACGGTCTGGACGAGATGGTTGGCGACGTTGGAATCCATGGCCGCCACACCGGTGATGTCGATCACGACCACCTTCGCGCGGTTGGTCCGGATCGCGCGCAGCAGCTGCTCGGTCAGCTGGCGCGCCCGTTGGGGGTCGATCACGCCGATGATGGGGAGGATGAGCAGTCGTTCACGCACTTGCAGCACCGGCGTCGACAGCTCGCGAATCGCTTCTTGCTGCTGGCGGATGATGCGCTCGCGCTCCTGCACGAAGCCCACCGCCACCGTGTTCGCGATCCGGTTCGCCGCGGGCTCGTAGGCGTCGAGAATTCGGTTCAGCTTGTCGAAGTCTTCGTGGTACTTGCCGAACAGGGAGCGCGCCAGCACGTCGCGCAGCAGCAGCACGATGCCGACGACTTCATGCGTCTCGACGCCGCGCGGAATGATGCGCTCCGACAGGTTGCGCGCGTAGGCTTGCAACGCCTCGAACGTCCCCGTCTCCAGCGCCTCGACGTAGTTGTCGTATACCGACGTCGCTTCCGCGAAGATCTCCTCCTCTGTCATGGCCGTGAGCAGCTGGGCCCGGGTGATGCGGCGGGCCCACTCTTCGCGCAACTGCGTCCGATTCTGGCGCAGGTGCGCCACGAGCTCGCGCAGCAGCACCGCCGTCGACTCTAGCGTGGTCTGCGGATCGAGCTGGGCAGGAGCAGGGGATTCTTTCCCTTTGGCGACCATGGCGCGAATCCTTGGGGTTGGAATGTTGCTGCCGCGCAACAGCAAGGCTAGTGCCCAGAAAACTGCCACCGGCGTGGCAGCATATCATGCTGTGAGGAAAGAAGTTGCAAACTGATGCCGCACCATCCCTATGGCGCAAGCGCAGCGGATTAGGGCTACAGATGATTCGACGGCGCACCAAAAGAGGGCGCGAGGAGGCGGGCCACCATGGGGGTCCTACCGCCGCTGGTGCGGAGGACGCAATCCTCGCATGGTCAACTGGTCGGCCCGAACTCCCCGTCGATGCCGTTTCCTCTCACGGTGGGTTGGCTCATCCACCGGTGCCACGTAGCGCCAGTAGCAAACTCGATGCCACGGCGCCACGTGGCTGGCTGCAAACTCCTCGTGTCACGAGCCCACCGAGCTGTTCGCCGAGCCGACGATGATCTCGCCGGTCGTCGTCAGGGTGCCTGGGAGGCAGCCTAAGATCGTACAGCCACCGCCCGTCAGGGTCTGCAGCACCACGTGGATCATGTTCACCGTGATGCCGCTCGTTGTCACGCCGTCGCCGCTGAGAGTCTGTTCATTCAGCACGGCATAGCCAACGCCCGGCAGATCGACCCGCGTGTTGGGCGCCACGTCCGTCGTCATCGGGACTCCGTTGACGACGAGGTTGGTGAACCCGGAGCCTGCCGCATCGCTCGCGGCTCCCGCTGGGCTCACGTAGCTCGCCGCCATCGCAGTGACGATATCCGCGGAGATCAGCCCGCCCAGCACGCTCACCTGCTGCAGATCGGAGCTGCTCTGGGAGCTGCTGACGGCGTCATCGACCGCCCCGGTCGTGAGCGCCGTGAGCCACTCCGAAGCGACCGCGGTCGACCCGCTAAAGGCGTCCAGGCTTTGCTCGTCCATGCCGCCGCTCGTCGGCAACATGGCGACGGGCGTTTGCTGCACCACGCCCGCGGTGTTCACCAGCGCGCCGAATGCCGAGCCTCCGACGCTCGTCTGTGCGTTGGCTCGCGCGGCGAGCAGTGTGAACGCACTCGCGAGCCCGAGCGCCACCCCCCGACTGAGCCAGCGGGGCGGGCGCAATGTGATGGCTGCCATAGTCATCTCTCCTCGGTTTTCCTGAAGGTCGCTCATGGAAAGCCTCACGCCCCCCGTCCGGTGAGTCTGTGATACTGAAGGTTGCCGCCGGTCAGGAGACCAGCCCGGTCGTACACCGCGTTCCCCCCTTCAGGATCGCACGTAGTCAAGCAGATGAGCATTCTGATGTGGTCATGGCCCACGCCGGGCTCGCCTTCGTCGCACGCATGGTGGACTTCGAAGAACACGGACACCATTTCGCCAGTGTCGCGCCGCTTCGCGCGGGCCGGCCCCGAGAATCGCCCGCATGGCTTGCCGCTGTATTCGCTCGCTACCTCGACGAACGTGTCCACGTCGCCGTGCAGCACGAAGCCGCCGAAGATGGCAGTGCTGTGCTCTACCCAGGTGATGTGGCCGCTGCCACTCGTCGAGTTACACGCGGTCGGTCGCGCTTGGAACCCGAACGTGGCGAAGTCACGCGAGCCGGGAGTGTTCTTGCCCGTGGGAGACTCGGCTCCTCCCATATTCGCGCCGGGCTTATCGATCCGCCCGCCGCCCGTCATCCGAAAGCACGCGGCGCTCACGGCCCAAAACTCAGGCCGCGGTGCCACCGAGCGCGCCGGCGTCGCGGAGTCCCGGCAGGCCACCGCCACGACAGCGGCCGCCAGCAGCCCCGGCACCAGGATGAGATGTTTGCGTTGCATCATGTGTGTCCTGCCTCCTCCGTTACTGGTCCGTGCCGCATGGATGCCGCACCCCGTGCCGCATGGATGCCGCACCGTGCTGAGAGGCAAGGCCAGTGCCATTCGACGGTCCCGGAAAACGCGATTGATTTTTCGAGAGTTAGCTGCGTTCGTTGCGCGCTCGCGGCGACGCGCGCGCATCGGTTTTCCGGCCACGGTTGCGTCGTCAGCGCACCAAGACGACGGAAACGAAACGGCGTCGAGCGGATCGCTCGACGCCTCGTTGGTCACTCTCGGAACGGACGCCGCGGGGAGTGGCGTGCGGTCCACCCCCCGCGGGCATTGGTGTTTCGCTCAGTTGCCTACCTCCTTGGGTTACGACGCTCGTCTGCCCAGTCAGCGCGACCGGCGCACCATCTCGATGTGGGCATCATGTGCTGCTATCGGGTCGGAGCCTTTCTGTAGGGTCCCGCTGCTCTATTCCGGACGCTTGCATAACGCGCACCGCCGGCCGCACTCGGCGACCGCGTTGTGTCAGCGAGAGATGCGCTCCTCCCCCCTTGAGGTCCGTGTCGCGGCCCCGCTACAGCAACCGAGGCCGCGGCTCAGCTCGCGGCGAGCGGCTGGGGCAGGGCGACCGCGCGGCGCGGTAGGTGTGGCGGCGCCGCGGCTGTGCTGTCCAAGTCGACCAGCTCGCCGTCGCACAGCACCCGCACAATCCGCTCCGCGGCGCGACCGTCCCACCGCTCGATCACCGGCCGCGCGGGGGAGCGTCGCGCCACTGCCCGGTCGACCGCGTTGAGCATCACGTCGCGCCGCGGCGCGACCAGCCGGTTGGTCCCGTGCGTGCACGTGACCGGTCGCTCGGTGTTGGGCCGCACCGTCACGCACGGCACGCCGAGGAAGGTCGTCTCCTCCTGCAGGCCGCCGGAATCGGTGATGACGAGCTGCGCTCCCGCGACGAGGCCGAGCATGTCGAGGTAGCCGAGCGGTTCGAGCAGGCGCAGCCGGCCGCCCCGGTCCCGCTGGAAGCCGAGCGTGTGGACGCGCTCGCGCGTCCGCGGATGGACGGGGAAGAGCACCGTCAGCTTGCGGCCGATTTGATCCAGCGTTTCCAGCAGTTCGCGCAGTACGGCAGGATCGTCGACGTTCGCGGGGCGGTGTAGCGTGACGACGGCGTAGCCGGCCCCGGCGACGTCGTAGTGCGCCGGGACGTCGCGCTTCACGGCCTGCGGCAGAGCCCAACACAGCGAGTCGATCATGACGTTCCCGACGAAGTGCACGCGGTCGGCGGGAATGCCCTCGGCGACGAGGTTGTCGCCCGCGTCGCGGGACGGCGTCAACAGCAGGTCGGAAAGCCGGTCCGTGACCACGCGGTTGATTTCCTCGGGCATGGTCCAGTCACCGCTGCGCAGCCCCGCCTCCACATGCCCGACGCGCCTGCCGAGCTTCGCCGCCACCAGCGCCGCGGCGAGAGTGGAGTTCACGTCGCCGTACACCAGCACCAGGTCGGGGCGGAGCTCGGTCAGGATCGGCTCGAGCCGCTGCATCACGGCCGCCGTCTGCTGGGCGTGCGAGCCCGAGCCCACCCCGAGGTGGTAGTCGGGCGCGGGAATCCACAGTTCCTCGAAGAAGAGGTCCGACATGTCCGGGTCGTAGTGCTGACCGGTGTGCACGATGACGTGCTCGAGGTCGCGACGCTTGGCCAGCTCGCGATCGACCGGCGCGAGCTTCATGAAATTGGGGCGCGCCCCGACGACGGAGAGGATGCGCACTAGTGTCCCAGCCGCGTGAGGCCGTAGATGGCAACCGGCAGCGTCACGAGGATGCCGATGATGCGCCACGTCGTCTCCGGGTCCTTCCGAACCTCGCGCGGCACGAAAATCTGATCTCCCGTGTGCAGGTTCATCTGATCGATCGTCAACCCCTTCGCTACCGCATCTCGGAGCGTGTCGCCCGTCCAGACCTGCTGGCCGTCACGCTCGATGCGTGCGTCGCGGAACTTCGCGTCGCGCGTCGGTCCCCCCGCCACCATCAGCGCGTCGCCGATCACCACATCCGCCGGGACCGCGTAGAACCCCGGACGCTCCACCTCGCCGAGGATCGAAAGCCGGACCAACGCTTTGGCGTGCACCGACGGGTTCTTCAGGTACCGCCCCAGCTGCTGGGTGAGATAGCGCTCCACGTCGGCGCGCTGCACGCCGGTGAGCGGGATCGCGCCGATCACGGGAAGCATCAGCGTAGGTCCTTGTGCCACGGTGAAGGTGTGGGTGAATTGCGTATCCTCTTCCACCTGGAGCCAGATCTGGTCGCCGACGAGGAACCCGCTCGCCGGGGTCGGCTTGGCGCTCTGGGCGGCGAGCGGGCTCGCCAGCGCCGCTAACGCCACGAGGCACATCAGCAATCGTTGCATCATCATTCCACCGTCACGCTCTTCGCCAGGTTGCGGGGGCGATCCACGTCGCACCCCCGCCGTACGGCGATGTGATAGGCCAGTAGCTGGAGCGGGATCACCGTCAGCAGCGGCGACAGTAGCGGCGCGCTGGCGGGGACGCGCAGCTGGTGGTCGACCAGATGCCGCAGGTCCCCGTTGCCGTCGCTCGTGACCGCGATGATGCGCCCGCCGCGTGCCCGCACTTCCTGCATGTTGGACACTACCTTGGCATACACTTCGTCCTTGGGTGCGAGAAACACCACCGGCATGTTCGCGTCGATCAGCGCGATCGGGCCGTGTTTCATTTCCGCCGCCGGGTAGCCCTCGGCGTGGATGTAGGAGATCTCCTTGAGCTTGAGCGCTCCCTCGAGGGCCACCGGAAAGTTTACGCCCCGGCCGAGGTAGAGGGCGTTAGTCGCGTCAGCGTAGCGCTCGGCCAGCTGGGCTACTTCCCGCTCCAGCTCGAGCGTGCGCGCTACCAGCTCGGGGAGGCCAGCGAGCTGCTCCACCAGGCGCCGCCCCTGCTCCACCGGCAGCCCGCGCTGACGCCCTAGATACAGGCCGAGCAGCAGCAGCGCGACGAGCTGGGATGTGAACGCTTTCGTGGACGCGACCCCGATCTCGGGCCCGGCGTGCAGGTAGACGCCGCCGTCGGCTTCGCGCGCGATGGTCGAGCCAACGACGTTCACGACGCCGACGACGGTCGAGCCGGCCGCCTTCGCCGCGCGCAGCGCCTCGAGCGTGTCGGCCGTCTCGCCCGACTGCGAGATGGCGATGGTCAGCGTCCCCGGCAGGCGCAGCTGACGGCGGTAGCGGAACTCGGAGGCGTACTCCACCGACACCGGGATTCCGGCGAGCTCCTCGATGACGTGCCGGCCCACCAGACCGGCGTGCCAGGACGTGCCGCACGCCAAGACGACAATGCGGCGGATGCGGGCGCACTGGTCCGGCGTGAGGTTGAGCCCGTTCAACCGCGCCGTGCCCTCGGTGAACAACAGGCGCCCGCGCAGCGTGCGGCGCACCGTCTCGGACTGCTCGCAGATCTCTTTGAGCATGAAGTGCGCGTAGCCGCCCAGGGCGAGCGCTTCGAGATCCCACTCGATGTCGTCCACGGCGCGGTCCTGCTCGTGCGCATCGCGGTCGAGGACGCGGTACCCGGCGGGCGTCACGACCGCGACGTCGCCGTCGTTGAGGTAGACGACGGAGCGCGTATGCGCCAGCACCGCACTGGCGTCTGACGCGACGAGGTACTCGCCGTCACCCACCCCGAGCAAGACCGGCGAGCCGCGCCGCGCCACGACGATCTTCCTGGGCTCGGGCTCGGCGATCACGGCGACCCCATACGTGCCTTCCACGTGCCCCAGCGCCGCGATCACCCGTTCCTCGAGCGTCGCGCCGGCCGAGTCCTCGATCAGGTGCGCCAGCGTCTAGGTGTCGGTCTCGGTCGCAAAGCGGTGGCCCTGCTGCGCCAGCCGGGCGCGCAGCACGTCCGCGTTCTCGATGATCCCGTTGTGCACCAGCGCGAGCGTGCCCGTGCAGTCGAGGTGCGGGTGCGCGTTCCGGTCGTTCGGCGCGCCGTGCGTGGCCCAGCGCGTGTGCCCGATGCCGCACGTACCGTGGACCGGCGAGCGTGCCAGCAGCTCGCGCAGCCCCTCGACACGCCCGGCGAGCTTGCGGGCCTCCACGCCGCGACCGTTCAACACCGCCACCCCCGCGGAGTCGTAGCCGCGATACTCCAGGCGCGCCAAGCCCTCCAGCAGGACCGGGACGGCGTTCTTAGGTCCGACGTATCCGACGATGCCACACATCGCTCAGATGCCCCCGCGCCTGAGTTCGAGCAACGGCTCTCCCGTCACGGCCAGACCGAACCGGGCGAGCTGCGCGAGCGTGGCGTTTCCCACGCCTAGCGTCACGCCTTTCAGCGTGACGATCGCTGCGCCGCACTGCTCGCAGAGCTGGACGCGGGACGCCGTCGCGGGTTGTCGCGGCCGTGAGCCGCGCGGTATCTGCGCTGCGCAGGGTTGGCACAACATGCAGGCTCCTCGAGCCTCATCATGCGCCCCCGCTGCTTCAAGTTTGAGGCCCGGAGGCTTCCGCCGACCTCGGCACCGCGCTCCAGCGTTCGGCGCGACAACGCGTTAGCTCCATCGCCCCTGGTCGTGGAACCGCCGCGCGAGTTCGGGGTCGCGTTGCGCCCGCGCGGCACTTCCGGCGCGCCGACTCGTCGCATCCACTCCCGCCGCTCGCCCGCCCCTCGGGGCGCGCTCGCGGCCTCGGGTTTGCAGAGGGGAACACGTGCGCCCTTGCGCCGACAGGATTTGGAGGAGACCGCATGAGCGAACAGACGCCACGGGGCGGCTTGCCCCTGGTGCTTCTCGCCGGAGATCAGCAAGAGGATACGCACTGGCTGCGGGGTCTCCTTGAGCCGGCGGGGTATGCTGTGTTGCGGGAGCCCTCGGGCCGATACGCGCTCGAGCGCGCTCGTGGCACCGAGCCGGACGTGATCATCGTGGACGCCGACCTCCCCGACATGCCGGGGGTTGAGTTGTGCCGGCTGCTGCGCGCCGATCCCCGCGTCCTCAGTAGCACGCCGCTGCTGCTGGCGTTCCGCGACCACGCGTCGCGTGAGCAGCGGATCGCCGCGCTCCGCGCCGGTGCCTGGGAATGCATCGCTCCGCCGCACGAGGCGGATGAGATCCTGCTGAAGATCGGTGCCTACGTGCGTGCCAAGCTCGACGCCGACCGGGCACGCGCCGAAGGACTGCTGGACCCGATGACGGGGCTCTACAACCGTCAGGGTCTCGCACGGCGCGCCCGTGAGCTCGGCTCGCAGGCGTTCCGCGAGCACGGTGCGCTCGCCTGCGTCGTGCTCGCCCTCGATGTGG
>Ga0134077_10000042_pt1 | contig 18039 bp, 19 predicted proteins | sample 15_taG_5_FD_109980 | JGI IMG/M metagenome (GOLD analysis project Ga0134077, IMG submission 109980) | Grasslands soil microbial communities from the Angelo Coastal Reserve, California, USA - 15_D_Wat_40cm_5_24_1 metaG | ecosystem: Environmental > Terrestrial > Soil > Grasslands ... | reverse complement strand
TGGCGCGCGGGAGCGGATCGGCTGCGGCACCGGCGACGAGGAGAAGCGACATGCCCAGAGCGAACCAGAGTGCGAGCGTCTTCACGATGCGCCTCCTGTGCTAGAGTGCCGCTGCCGAGCGGCCGGCGAGACCGGCGTGGAGACGATAGAGGAGAGTGTCATGGAGCGCAAGACGAGCGTGGTCACGCCCGAGCGGTTCGCATCCGGGATGACGTTCGAGCAATACCTCGCCTACGTCGGCACGCCGGAGAATCTCAAGCGCGAGGGCTCCGGGAGGCCGCGGAGCGACATGACCGCCAACCTCCGCACGGGCTACGCCGCGGTGCGATTGAGCGACGCGCAGGTGGCGGCGATCAAGTGGCTGGCCGCGCGGCCGAACGGCCCGGCGAAGGTCCTCGTCATCTCCGAGGAGTGGTCGTCCGACTGTCGGCGCGACGTGCCGATGCTTGCGCGCCTGGCCGAGGCGGGCGGACTCGAGCTTCGGATCTTCCGCCGTGACGGGCAGCGGTTCAGCTCGAGCCACCGGCCGAGCCTCGCCGAGGCGCCGGACAGCAACGCCGACATCATGGCCGAGTTCCTGAACACGAAGAACGGACAGACCTGGCAGTCGATTCCCGTCGCGGTCTTTTACACGAAGAACCTCGAGTACCTCTATCACTACACCGAGTACCCGGCGATCTACCTGAAAGACGCGGTCGTCGGGGGCATCCGGGCCGCCCGGCAGGGCGAGAACAAGGAAGAGACACAGAAGCGGGGCGACCGCGAGTTCACCGAGCTCCAGCAATCGCCGTTCTTCCGGATCTGGGCCTGTGCGGGTATCGACGAGATCGTGAGCGCGCTGCACCGCAAGGTCGTCCTCGGCCCCTCAGCCTGAGCGTCACTCGGGCAACGCGTCACTCCGTCAGGATCCAGGCGTTGTGGCGGAAGGGGTCGTAGCGCTCGCCCTTCGCGCAGAAGCCCTTCGTGTCGATCACGCGCTTCATTGCGCCGTCGCTCGAGCGGCGCGCCGACAGGAAGAGATCGAGATCCTGGAACGCGTGGCGCCCCGCGTTGCGCTGGCGGCACAGGTTGCGCGCGCGGTTGAAGTACACGATCGGGTCGCACGCGATGCGCGTGTCGAGCGGCAGCTTCAGATCGCGCCGCGTCGTGGTGCCGTCGGCGTTGTGGAGGTCGGCCCAGCCCGTACAAGTCGCCCGCGCGTCGAACATGTGGAGCGCGTAGAGCCGGCCCTGTCCCGTCAAGGTGCGGTCGCCCGGGAACGCGTAGGGGATCAGCTGCAGGAGCGAGAACAGCGCCGCGAGCGCGTACACCGGCCAGACCTCACGCCCCCGGCAGAGCGCCGTCAGCAGCCCTTCGGGCGGATCCCGCGGCGGGACGAGCCGGCTCAGCGGAAAGATCGCCAGGATGGCGAACATCAGGAGCGGGTAGAAGAACCCGACGACCTGCCACGACAGCGCGTGGAAGACGAGGAACTGCGCGAAAGCGGCCCAGAAGATCCACGCGCGCCCGGCCAGCAATCCCCACGCGACGCCGAGCTCGAGGACGATCACGTACGCGCAGGCCGCGACGACGCCTCCGCCCGAGAACGGCCACATCGGGCGGTAGAGGCCGGCGCCCGAGATCCATTCCCAGTTGAGCTTGAGTGTGCCGGCCCAGAAATAGAAGAGCGTCACCAGCACGCGCAGCGCGTCGCGCTTGGCCGGCACGAAGAGGTACGCGAAGGTGGCGAAGAACCCCATGTAGTGCTGGTTCATCCGCAGGCGATAGTCGAGCAGCATGATCGCGAGCTTGAGGGCGTTGACCAGCACCAGGCCGGCATAGGCCCAGGGGACCAGCCGGCGGCAGGCGAAGAGAAGCCCGACGCCGATCGCCGCGGCGAAGTAGGCGCGCAGCAGCAGCGCCACGCCGGGCGCCGACAGCACCCGGAGCCTCTCACACGCGGGCACCAGCGGCCAGCAGATCGGCTCGGCCTGCGCGTTGACGAACGCCACGATGCGCTGGTCGACCCAGAACAGATAGGTGACGACGTGCAGGAACGCCATCGCGACGCCGTACCAGCGCAGCGCGTCGTCGCGCTCGATCTCGGCGATCTGCGAGCGGAGGAATCGGATGGCCGACCGCATGGCGCGAGCCTAGCCCAAGTTGACCCCTTTCCGCGCCGAAGGCTAATCTCACGCCGGGGGACCATGAGAAGGCTTCGCCTCGCTCTCGCCGTCGGTGTGCTCGGCGTCGTCGGTGGCGGCTGCGTCAGCCTCACACCGCAGCAGAAGGACACGCTGACCGACGTCCAGCGGTTCGCCGACGCGACGGCCGCGGCCTACGGGCTGATGCGAATTCCCGTGACCGTCCAGCCGGGGACCAATCTCGGCATCGGGGGAGTGTATCGCCAGGGCAATTTCTATCTGAACGCCGGCTCCCTCGACTCGGGGCATCTCACGGCGATGGTGGCTCATGAGCTTGGACACTACGTGCTGGGTCACGAGCCGACCACCGGCGTGTCGATGGCGGAGCTCCTGAGGGCGCAGGAGCAGCGCGAGCTCGACGCAAACGCCAAGGCCGTCGAGATCCTGGTGCGCGCCAAGGGCATGACCCAACCCCAGGCGGTCCGGACGATGGTGGTCTATCTCCGCACCGCCCAGAACGCGCAGAATCGCGGCCAGCCGAACGCTCCGGGGCATCGCCCGCCTTCCGAGGAGATCGCGGACCTGCTCGCCCGGTTCCCCGGGCCCGCCGCGCCGGCCGCGGCACAAGGCGCCGGCTCGTCGGCGGCCCCGATCCCGGTGCCGACCTGGACGCCCGGAGATCGGTGGACCTTCTGGTGGGACAACCCGCGTAGCTCCGGCACCTTCGTGTGGTCCGTGGATCGCGAGCAGGTCGTCGACGGGACGCTGTACTACGTCGTCCGCTCGAGGCCGACGACGTCACAATCGACGCGGGAGTTCTTCTATCAGAAGACCGATCTGGCGTGGCGGATGGAGATGGTGAACGGCACCGTCGAAAGCAAGGCGGAGCCGGCTCAGCTGCGCTACGTGTGGCCGCTGACTACCGGCGGCGCGTGGGAGCAGACCGTCGCCGTGACGACGGGCCGCGAGGGAAAGAGCTCCACGGAGACCAGAATCAGATCGTGTCAGGTCACGGGCGAGGAGACGGTGACGGTCGCCGGCGGCACCTATCGCACGCTCAAGACCGTCTGTCGCGACAAGACGAACCAGGTCGTCTCCGAGATGTGGTACGCCCCGGAGGTCAAGCACTGGGTCAAGGAGTGGAGTCGATCTTCGTGGGGCGTGCAGGAGCGCGAGCTCATGGACGTGAAGCTGAAGTAGCCGCTCTGGCGCCGTCCCCGCGCGGCTAGCGCATCGGCTCGAACTCGTAGCTGCCGGCATCGGCCGTCAGCGCCAGGAACAGATGGCCGCCCCTCACCGTATAGGTCCGAACGTACGGCCACTGCTTGGCGAGATGGTCGTGCAGCGATCCGGGCGGACACATCGCACGGGTCAGGGCGAGCGGTCCGAACCGGAGCTCGTTCGGTCCGTTGAGTATCCACGTCCCGCGGCCGCGGTTGCAGTCGAACCGCACGCGCACGTTGCCGTTGTTGGTGAAGGCGAGGGTGTACTTGGCCTTGTCGTCGGGGGTCAGGACCGAGCCGTCGCCGCCCTGGAACTTCACGAGCTGCCACGAGGTGTCGCCGATGCCACCCAGCTGAAGCTTCGGCGTCGGCGCGCAGCCCGCCACGATACCCAGCGCCACCAGCAGCACTATAAATCGCGTCATGGGAGGCCTCCCCTACCGTCCAGGGTTACATGGCGGCATCCCGCGGCCAAAGAAGGATGTGACGGGCGACGCGCCGTGTCGGCGCGATCGCCCGGATTGCCCGCACGGGCATGAGGACCGATGTAAACTCTTGGAAACGCAGTCACGCGCAGTGGCGGCACTGGCAGACGCGCTGGACTTAGGATGCGTCGGCCCGCACGCGGCAAACTCCCGGCCGATCTTGTGTTCTTACGGCGTTCCGCGTCTGCATGCTTGGCTGATCTTGGGTCCTGTCGGGTACTCCTGGATGCTGTTCGTTGAGGCACACCGCCCCCACGGGCCCCTGACCGCCGACGCCACGGACGCAATCACCGAATCGCCAGAATCGCAATGAGTAGCACAATCACGATCGCGATGAGCAGAGCAACCACGAGCAGTCGCAGGATTAAACCCACTGCCACCACCCCAGCTTGGGATGGTAGCCTAGAACCGACGGCTCTCGGCGGCCCGTATCCAAACGCAGCCCAGCGTGTGGACCATCGCTCGGAATCCCGACGTGCCACTCCAGGTATTACAATATCGATCGCGAGGGCAGATCGCCAACCGTGCCTGGGAAGGGACAGGCAAACGCGGGGAGGGCGCGTGATGAATGACCCAGACGTGGCGACGCAACTCCATTCCGAGATCGCGAGAACCCGACAGATGCTGTTGCAGCATCACGACGATGAAATTGAACGCTTGCGCGCCCTGCGTGAGACGTTGAAGGCGAACCTGGCGCGATTTCGGACGCTCTGTGCGCCTTTCCATTTCCAGAAGGGAGATGGACGATCAGGTAGGAATCTCTAGCGCGAGGAGTCGGAGCTGACTCTGGTCCAGCCGCACCCGGCTCCAGGACAGCCGCGCCCGACTCTGGATAAGAATGTCTCGGCTCCGTTCGCGGTTCAGGATTCTAGTCTGTTCTCCCGGACCACAAGGAACCTCGACAGCATTGCGAGGGCGTCCTCGGTTACGTTCAGTGGGAACTCGTGTATAGGCGTCCACTGCGTGCGGCCGTTGAGACGAGCGTCAAGCTGGACGATGCAGTGCCGAGCGGCCAGCCGGTTACCTCCGGGATTGCGCTGGAACTCACAAATCATGCGGATAGCCTGCCCAGGGCCGACAAAGAAAGGCGTAGCAAACGCGCGCCCGGTGTCAGTGCCCAGCCGCTCCACCGTGGCAACGAATGTCAGTGGTTCTCCGTCCTGCTCCGGCAGCCGCACCCGTAGGTTATCGACAATGACAGTCTTGGCGCCCTTGTTGAAGAAGACGAACGGGAACTCAAGTACGAGCTGATCCGCAGCCGTGTGGCCCGCGTACGTGTGAGGCGTCCCGACACTCAGCTTACCCGGCCGCCAGTTGTGCCACCAAAAAGTAAGCCCAGATAGTGCTAGAGCAAGGACGCTGATGAGCAGGGCTGCTAGGCTCATGGCGGCACTGACGTCGCCGGAGACTCGGTGACCGCAGGCTGGGCTATCGTGAGCATGACGAGTGACGGCTTTTCGGTCTCAGGAGTGCTCGCGTCTACGATGTTCATGTCCGTCCCACGTTCACCCTCGTAGATGTTCACGAGAAACTCTTTGCCCGAGCGCGGAAGCCCCTGATCGAGTCTAAGTCCAACGCCCTTTACGGCGCGGATCTGAGCGTCGCTGTGGTAGACGATTCCCTTCAGCGCATCGAGGATGCGTTTCGGCGCGTTATCGACGTCAAGGACAGCGCCGCGCGTCGCGAAGATGATCTCAACGTCTATCGTCGAACTACCAAGTGGCGCTCCTTGAACCTGCTTCCTCGCTTCCGCCTGCAGGGCCTCGACGTACTGGACGGGCGCACGGCTCCGCTGTGACTTCGGGCGACCGACAAGCCAGAGGCTAAGCCGGGGTCGTCGGTCGGGGAGAACTCTGATACCGCCCACGCGGACAAAGTAACCTCCGGGCTGACACACCGTCAAACGCCAACATCGTGCGCCTGGCGAGCTACACCGTGCTCGTGTAACTTCGGCTAGACTCGGGGAAGTGATGAAGACGCGCATGTTCGGGATCGTTGCAGTGCTGTTGATGGCCGGCTGCTCGACAGTACCGTACGAAGCACCGCGAGGCGTCGTATGGGGCTGTGCTGCGAGGTGACGGCCGCCCCGGAGGATTTGTGGTGCTTCGAACCCTAAAGGTTGCGAACTACTACGTCAGCAGACCACGGCGCAGACGAGTCGGCGGTGGGGATCTTACGAGAAGGCACGGTGATACGGAGAGCGACCACCGCCGAGGAGGGCAAGCGATGATGCGACGGCGAAGCGCCTTACTGCTCATCGCGCTCTACGTCCTGGCCTCCGCCGCGACAGCCTACGCCGAGTGCGCATGGGTGCTGTGGGTGCGGACGCAGGTGCCCGGGCAAGCGACCACGACAAGCGTGCTTGGCGCGTACGAGGCAAGAGCCGAGTGCAAGAACGCGGAGCGCGAGGAGATCGCGGGAGTGCGAGCTAAGTTTCCCAGCGCGAAGATGAAGGTGGATCGCGAGACCGTATGGGTTTGGAATGAGAAAAGTGCGGCAACCATGATCACTCATGACTACTACTGCCTCCCCGACACCGTGGACCCGCGCGGGGCGAAGGGGAAGTGATGGGCTGGTCGATCTTCTGGCTCCTCTTCGATTTGTTCCTCTCGGCGGTGCTTCTCGTAGCCGTCGTTGGCTTAGTCGCCAAGGCAGCACTTCTCGTTCGACTCCAGCATCTGCAAAGCTTGGGCGACAAGCGCAAGGTGTGGCACCTGGAGCGCGCGGTGTTTCGCGCTCCGTCGCGATGACGATGACCGGACACAAGACCGAGGCCGTCTATCGGCGATACGCGATCGTCAGCGAGCAGGATCTCCGCGACGCCGCACAGAAGGTCGCCGCGGCCGAACAGGGCCGAGTAACCGAGTTGGGCAAAGTATGGGGCCAATTGGCTGCTGTGGCCGGGTAAGCTCGCCGCGTAACTATGCGATACTCCACACACGCGCGAGTGGCGAAACTGGCAGACGCGCTGGACTTAGGATCCAGTGGGGCGACCCATGGGAGTTCGAGTCTCCCCTCGCGCACCACTTCGAACTCCGGACACTTAGCCGCTATTCAAGTTCGGCCGCGAGCTCCGGCAGCAATTCACGATTCCAGGCGGCCGATCGGTCTCGATGGCTATATTGCGACCGTCGTAATACCCAATCTCGTGTAAGCCCTGCAGGAAGGCCTGCCGCTCGGCCGATGGCTTCCCCGCTAAGGGCGGCAGCAGGCCACCGTCAGCTTCGGCCAGTGGCAGACGGACCCCCCATTGGACAGGTTCACCAACCCAAACGACCGAACCCGTAACAATCACCAGTTGCTCCCCCAGGTGGTCCAGATCAAGGCAGGGGGCGCAGTCAACTTCATCATCAGCGGATTCCACGAGCCGGTTATCTATGGGGACGGGACGCAGCCCGGCGACATCAACACCAACCTCGTGGTCCCTCCGCCTCCAGTGGCCCTTATCGATGATCCGGCCAATCGGATGTTCCGGGGAATCGATCCGAGGCCGCTGTCTCAAGACCGGGTCGAGTCCGTGATCTTCCGCAAGTCCGGCACCTATCTCGTAATTTGCGGGGTACAACCGCACTTCGTGAACGACGGCATGTTCGGCTTCGTGAAGGTCACAGGCCCCGACGCTGACTAGGAGCACGGCTAAGATCCTCGCAAGAGATCTCGATTAGCGGGCCGCCCAGTGACTGTTGGCGCCCAAACCGGCTGGGCGCCTCGTCACTGGGCGATCCTTCGTGCAAGCAAGCACGCGTTCAGGGTCCTCCCGAACCGTGGTAGCCCGGGTCGCACGGAACATATCCGCCAACCCATGGGAGTTCGAGTCACCCCTCGCGCACCATCATCGCGCCATACATCCATCGGAGCCTCGCGCCCAATCAGGTCGGGCGGGCGCCGGTCCCCGACGCCGCCGATAGTTCAACCTGCTAGACTCCCGCCAGCCGTCAAATGACAGTCCCGAGGAGTCCGCCATGAGAGCACTTGCCCTTTTCTGTGTCTTGTTCATGGCGTCGCCCGCCTTCGCCTTGGACGGTCAGCAGCGGCTGCTTGGAATGTGGAAGCTTGAGTCGTGGTACTCCGAATTCAAGGCGACTGGTGAGAAGAAGAACTTCTTTGGCGACCGGCCGAACGGCTACCTTGTCTTCACGCCAGAGAAGCGCATGCTGGCATTCGTCACGGCGTCGCAACGCAACAAGCCCGAGACCGACGAGGACCGTGTCGCGGCCTTCCGTTCGATGGCTGCGTACAGCGGGATCTACCGTGTCAGGGGCGACCGATGGATTGCGAAGGTGGATGTGGCCTGGGACGAGTCTTGGATCGGCACGGAACAGGTGCGGTTCTTCAGAATTGAGGGTGACAGACTAACGGTCACCACGGCCTTTCAACCTAACCCCAACCTGCCGGGGCAGCCCGAAACACGCGGTGTGCTGATCTGGAGACGCGTGAAGGCTTCGCGTTAGTGCCGACACGCCAGCCATCCCCAACCGAGGTGCCCGTACGGCGGGTCGGGATCGAAGCGGTTCTCTGCTTCGATTGCCCTCGGCTGGTCCCGGACGCCACCATTCCGCAGACGTTTCTGCTCCAGGCAGATCAGGTCATCGAGTAGAGTCGGTATCGCCCCGGAGGATCAGGAAACGGTCGTCGAGGAGTTTCCGCGAGTAGGACTGAGGCGAAGAAGGTCGAGAGCGGCATCCAACCATCGTGCGCGACATCAGCGAGGTCGCGCTTCAGGCTCCGCCACGGAAATTGATAGCCGTTCGCGTTCCCAGATGTCGTAGCATGCGGTGTGGAAATACACGGACAACCACCTCGACGCGACGGCCTCGACAGCGTCCTGGTACGCTGTCACCGGCTCTCCGCAACCATCGCAGGGTCGTCCGTCGCCCAAGCCATCCCAGACGTCCACCGCGTGAACACGCGCGACGAGACGCGCTGTCAATCTGCACCGGACCAGTTGGCGCGCGTCGTCCGGATCCACCTCTATTGTCTTTCCCGCCACGTGAAGCGCGGATCAATGGGTGCTTTCCCTCATTCGCGCCGGGTAAATACCCCGAGCCATCGGCCCAAAGAATCATGGCTAGCTCCGAGCGCCAGAGCAATCTTACCCGGCTGTCTCGCCCGCGCGAAGATGGCGCCGAGGGAATCGCTCTCGGTCAGCGTCGTGCGCGAGTTCTTTCGCTGGGCAGCATCGTCGCTCGCTCCGCGTCCCAGACGATGAAGCAGTCAGCGTGGAGCAACAGGAGGTGAGCGTCGTTCGCCGCCGGCAGCTCCATCGTGAGCTACGTCTTCAGAAGCTCGCGATTGCATGCGGCGCACCGTCCACCCGCGCCGGGGCCTCCGAGTATCCGCACCGGACGAGACGCCGGTAAGCGACCGGACCTCAGCTTCTGGCGTACGATGAGAGTCACCGCCGTTTCCCAATGCCCCCGGCAGCCGCGGGCCCACGCGAGACTGGTCACCGCCCGCTCATGGCTTCGTACGATCCTGGTCTGACTAGCCGAGTAGCTGACAGCGGTTCGCCTGAACAGCCGCTGTCCCTTACGAGCAGCGTCGAGTTGTCTCTGGCCCCCGTCGCCATCGGTGTCGCCATGCGACGCGCACGCTATCACGTACTCCCGCGGCGCCCCTATCGGGTACTTCCCCTCCTGAGCGACCCCCAACGCGTCACAAATCCGCGAAGACCCTTTGACGTTTTATAGGACCGAGACCGGCTGTACCTGCGTCCTTCTCACCTCGACCCGAGACGTCCTTCTCTGAGCCTCGACCCGCGCCTCGGGCCCCGAACGAGCGAGCGCAAGCCGCTCTGCCTCCCAAACGCCCACCCCGCCTTGCACGAGCTGGAAGGCGCTCACGGCTGGCGCGGGGATACGCTCGCGGGCTGGCAGAAGCCCTTTGGGGGGATGACCGAGGTAGCGCCCCTGGCTTCTCTCGAGCGCGTCGCACTCCTCGCGCGTCGAGGCGCCGACGTAGGAGCCGGTCGGCAGGTAAAGGGCTGGAGTCAGCCAGGACCCATCCCCGCGACCGATCGTGAGCGGCTCGCACGCTCGGGGCGTGGTGAAGGTGGCGCTGTTGGCGTCCGCGTCCCGGACCTTCTCGCACTGATAGCGGTCGGGCGTGTACAGCACTCGGCGCGGGCCGTTCCCGCTGCGAGGCTCTCCAACGTACCCCCAGCCCGTCCCGGAAGAGGGGAACTGCCTCGGATGCGGGGTGGTGCACGCCGCCAGAGCCGCCAGCACGAGCATCCCCAGGGCAGAGCGGCCGAGGGATCGCGTCACAGATACCGTCGAAATGACGCCCCACCCACGTGTTGAACGCCGACGTGAGGCCGAGGTAGAGGAGCGTGAGGCCCACGTAGAGGAGATTGCGGGAGAAGCGATACGGACCGGTCGTGACGATCGCCGTGGTCGGACGCGCCCGATCGACGTTCGTGCCCGCGGCGCGCAATGCGCGTCGTCCCAGAACCGCGATCGCGACGCCCACGATCGAGAGCGCGAGGGCAGCCCACTGGTGCGCTTCCGCACTGGGGTCAGTCATGGCCGTGACCTGGAGGGTAGCGCGCGGTCGTGATCTCGCCGCTTCACTGGATCACCCGGTCCGCCAGCAGCAAGATCGACTTCGGGATCGTCACTCCGAGAGCCTTGGCCGTCTTGAGATTGCAGACCAGCTCGAACGTTGTCGGCTGCCCGATGGGCAGATCTCCCGGCTTCGCGCCCTTCAGGATGCGGTCGACGTGGGTCGCGGCCTGCCGGTAGAGGTCCTCCGGACTGGGGCCGTAGCCGATGAGAGCGCCGATCGTGGCCCACCGGCCGGCGTCGGCGGAGGTGAGGTGTCCGATGTGATAGATCTTCCCGGGCTGCTGCGCGCGCGCCGCGAACGGGAGCAGAAAGAGGCTCGGTGCGAGAACCGCCAGGACGATCAGCCGCATGAGTCCCTCATGGTCGGGTGTGCTTGCGGCAGTCTAGCAGAGCGGCCCGGGCGCCTCGCGAGAGACGGCGTGGCGCGGGCGTGGTACCATGCGAGGGCTCGTGACGCGAAAGCCCGAAATCACCCTGGAGTGTCGATGAAAGTCGCGGTCGAAGCGATCGAGGGCTGCAAGCGGCGTCTGGCCGTCGAGGCGCCGGTCGACGTCGTGCAGCAGGAATGGGAGCGCGCCTACGGCCGCGTGCAGAAACACGCGCGCCTGCCCGGATTCCGGAAGGGCCACGTGCCCCGCTCGCTCGTCAAGGTCCACTTCTCCGACGACGTGCGCCGCGAGGTCGCCGAGCACCTGATCCCCGACGTCTACCGTCAGGCGCTGTCCGAGGCGAAGCTCGATCCCGTCAACGAGCCCGATCTCCAGGAAGTCCGGCTCGAGGAGGGTGCGCCGCTGAGCTTCGTCGCCGTCGTCGAGGTCAAGCCGGCGATCAACCTGACCGACTACAAAGGCGTCGAGGTCGAGCACGCGCCGGTGCCGGTCACCGCCGACGACCTCGCCGCCACGCTCGAGCAGATGCGCGAGCAGCAGGCGCAGTTCCACGCGGTGGAGCGTCCGGCCGCCATCGGCGATCTCGTCGTCGTCGACTACTCGCTGGCCATCGACGGCCACGACCCGTCGAGCCAGACCGGCTACGAGTTCCTGGTCGGTGCCCGCAGCGTGCTGCCCGAGATCGACGACGCCGTGGTCGGCCTGCGCGCCGGCGAAGAGCGCGAGGTCGCCTTGCGCTTCGCCGACGACCACCGCCGTGAAGACCTGCGCGGGCGCGGCGGCCGCGCGACCGTGAAGATGGTCGAGGTCAAGGAGAAGTCGCTGCCGGCGCTCGACGACGACTTCGCGAAGTCGCTCGGCGAGTTCGAGACGCTCGAGGCGCTTCGCACCGAGCTCATGAAGCAGCTCGAGACGCGGCGCGCGCACGACGAGCAGCGCGCGCTCCAGGAAAAGATCGTCGACGCGGTGATCGCGCGGCACGACTTCACGGTGCCGGACGCGCTGGTCATGCGCCAGGTCGCCCACCGGATCGAGCACGCCCGCGAGTCCGTCCGTCGGCAGGGCATCGACCCCGAGCGGATGCCGTGGGACTACAACAAGCTGATCGCCGAGCTCCGACCCGGGGCCGAGAAGGCCGTGCGCCGCGCGCTCCTGCTGGAGGCGATCGCTGACAAAGAGGCGATCGCGCCCACGGACGCCGACGTCGACGCCGAGGTCGAGAAGCTCGCGCAAGCCAGTCAGCGGCCCACACCGGCCCTCCGTCGTATGATGGAGAAAAGCGGCGACCTCGAGGGACTGCGTCAGGGCATCCGGGACCGCATGACCCTCGAGCTGCTGGTCGCCAACGCGAAAGTTCGGGCCTAAACGGCTTTGCGTGCCACAGGACGTCGCGCGGCTGAGCGCCCGCCGTCTGGAGGTGAGTCGATGAACAGGAGATCTCCGATGGGTTTGGTTCCGATGGTCGTGGAGCAGACACCGCGCGGCGAGCGCGCGTTCGACATCTTTTCGCGCCTCCTGAAGGAGCGCATCATCTTCTTGCCGACCTTCATCGAGGACGATCTGGCCAATCTGGTCATCGCCCAGATGCTCTACCTGGAGGCCGACGACCCCGACAAGGACATCAACCTCTACATCAACTCGCCCGGCGGGTCGGTCACCGCGGGGATGGCCATCTACGACACGATGCAGTACGTGAAGCCGGCGATCTCCACGATCTGTATGGGTCAGGCCGCGTCGATGGGCGCGCTCCTGCTGTGCGCGGGCGCCAAGGGCAGGCGGTTCGCGCTGCCGCACGCGCGGATCATGATCCACCAGCCTCTCGGCGGCGTGCAAGGCCAGGCGACCGACATCGACATCCAGGCCCGGGAGATCCTCCGGATGCGCGAGGAGCTCAACCGCATCCTGGTCCACCACACCGGTCAATCCGCCGATAAGATCCAGCGCGACACCGATCGGGACTTTTTCATGACCGCCGAGCAAGCGAAGGAATATAGAATCGTCGATGAAGTGATCTCCTCGAAGCCGACGACCCGACCGGTGAGCGAAGCGGCCGCGCTCGCGATCCAGAAGTAGCGAGCGTATGGCCCGGCCGCGCGAAGGCAGCGGAACCCTGCGGTGCTCGTTCTGCGGCAAGAGCCAGAACGACGTCCGCAAGCTGATCGCCGGGCCCACCGTCTACATCTGCGACGAGTGCATCGAGCTCTGTAACGACATCATCGCGGAGGAGTGGGAAGAGGAGAAGTCGCGCGAGCTCCGCAGCCTCCCGAAGCCCGCCGAGATCAAGACCGCACTCGATCAGTACGTCGTCGGCCAGGAGCGCGCCAAGAAGGTCCTGGCCGTCGCGGTCCACAACCACTACAAGCGCATCGAGTCGGGCAGCGAGGCGGGCGACGTCGAGCTGCAGAAGTCGAACATCCTCATGATCGGGCCGACCGGCTCGGGCAAGACCCTGCTGGCCCAGACGCTCGCCAAGATGCTGCGGGTGCCGTTCACGATCGCCGACGCGACGACGTTAACAGAAGCAGGATATGTAGGAGAGGATGTCGAAAATATCATCCTGAGACTGTTACAGGCTGCCGACTATGACGTGGAGCGGGCTGAGAGAGGCATCGTCTACATCGACGAGATCGATAAAATAGCGCGCAAGTCTGAGAACCCGTCGATCACGCGCGACGTCTCCGGCGAGGGCGTGCAGCAGGCGCTCCTGAAGATCCTCGAGGGCACCGTCGCCAACGTGCCGCCCCAGGGCGGCCGCAAGCATCCGCACCAGGAGTTCATCCAGGTCGATACCTCCAACGTGCTGTTCCTGTGCGGCGGCGCTTTCGTCGGGCTCGACAAGATCATCGAGAGCCGTGTCGGGCGCTCGGGCATGGGCTTCGGCGCCGAGATCAAGAGCCGCGACGAGCGGCGGGTGGGCGATCTGCTGGCGATGATCCAGCCGGAGGATCTCCTGAAGTACGGGCTCATCCCCGAGTTCGTGGGCCGCCTGCCGGTGATCGCGACCCTGCACGACCTCGACGATCAGGCGCTGGTGCGCATCCTGCGCGAGCCCAAGAACGCGATCATCAAGCAGTACCAGAAGTACTTCGACCTCGAGAAGGTGCGGCTCAAGTTCACCGAGGACGCCGTGGCGGCGATCGCGCGCGAGGCGCTCAAGCGCGGCACCGGCGCCCGCGGGCTGCGCGCGATCCTGGAAGAAGTCATGCTCGAGATCATGTACGACCTGCCCTCCATCCAGGGGCTCAAAGAGTGCGTGATCACCCGCGAGGTCATCCTCAACCGCGAAAGGCCGATACTCGTCTCCGAAGCGAAAGAACAGACCGCCTGAGCGGTATCCTCTTTGTCGTCGCGACCCCGATCGGCAACCTCGAGGACATCACCCTGCGCGCGCTCCGCGTCCTGCGCGAGGTAGATCTGGTCGCCTGCGAGGACACGCGTCGGACGCGGGCTCTCCTGACGCACTTCGACATCCACAAGCCGACCGTCAGCTACTACGAGCACAACAAGCTCGCGCGCGGGCCGCAGCTCCTGCGCGACCTGGCGGCCGGCCGCTCGATCGCGCTCGTCACCGACGCGGGCACGCCGGGCATCTCCGACCCGGGCATCCTCCTGGTGCGCGAGGCGCGCGCCCAGGGTATCCCGGTCGTCCCCGTCCCCGGCCCCAGCGCGATCGTCACCGCGCTCTCGGCCTCGGGGCTGGCCGCCGACGGGTTCGTCTTCGACGGGTTCTTGCCGGTCAAGCCCGGCAAGCGGCTCAACCGCCTCAAGGCGCTCCGCGAGGTGGGCACCACCATCGTGCTCTACGAGTCGCCCCATCGCATCGTGGCCACCGTGACCGCAATCGGCGAAGTCTTCGGCGAGGTCGAGCTGGTGCTCGCCCGCGAGCTGACCAAGCAGTACGAGGAGATCGTGACTGCGACGCCGGCGGTGCACCTGGCGCGACTTGCGGCGGCCCCGCCGCGCGGCGAGTTCACCCTGGCGATCCCGGCGACCGCCTGAGCGGTGTCGATGGGCGCCGGGCGGAGCGCTCGCCGCCGGCCGGCTCAGGGCAGCAGGTCGGCGCCGGCGATCGCGGCCGATGGCGCCGCGAGCGGCGCGATCGACCCGACGGGGCGCTCGCCGACGACGCGCGTCAAACCAGTACCCTAGCGACTCCCCGCGGGGAGGTCAATGGCTCCCAGGCGGGGGCTCTCCGCGCCCGGGCGTGTATACTTCGAGCGTCTATGGGCGTACCCAAAGCGCTGACGATCGCCGGCTCGGATTCCGGCGGCGGCGCAGGCATCCAGGCGGACCTGAAGACCTTCTCGGCATTCCGCGTGTTCGGGATGAGCGTGATCACCGCCGTGACCGCTCAGAACTCACTCGGCGTCCAGGGCGTCTTCAATCTGCCACCCGAGATCGTGAGCCGCCAGATCGATTCCGTGCTCTCGGACATCGGCGCCGACGCGATCAAGATCGGGATGCTCTCGACCGCGCCGATCATCGCCGCTGTCGCGGACCGGCTGCGCGCGCACGCGGGCGAGAAGGTGGTGGTCGATCCGGTCATGATCGCCAAGGCGGGCGACGCGCTCCTGCAGCCCGAGGCGCGAATCGCGCTGATCAAGGAGCTCCTGCCGCTGGCCCTGGTGGTCACCCCGAACCTTCACGAGGCCGAGGCCCTGGCCGGGATGCCGGTCGCGACCGAGAGCGACATGGAGGAGGCCGCCCGACGGATCCTGGCGCTCGGACCGCGCAACGTGCTGGTGAAGGGCGGGCACCTCCGGGATTCGGCCACCGACATCCTCTGGAATGGTCGCGACTTCGCGCGCTTCATGGCGCCGCGCGTGGCCTCGAACAACACCCACGGGACGGGGTGCACCCTCTCGTCGGCGATGGCGGCGGGCCTGGCCCGCGGCCACGCGCTGAAGGACGCGGTCAGCGAGGCGAAGGCGTACGTGACCGCGGCGATCCGCGAAGGCTTCCAGGTCGGCGGCGGCGGCGGCGCGCTCCGGCACTTCGTCACGGGCTGGTAGGCATGGCGCGATCCGTCGACGACGCGAAGATGTCCTTCATGGAGCACCTGGGCGAGCTGCGCACCCGCATCGTCCGGGGCCTCATCGCGCTCCTGGTCGGGACCGTCATCGTGCTGCCGTTCAGCCAGTACATCGTCGACTGGCTGGCGAAGCCCGTGACCAAGCTCAACTACTCGCTGGTCTTCACGGCGCCGGCCGAGGCGTTCTGGGTGCAGATGAAGGTGGGGCTCATCGTCGGGATGTTCCTGGCGGCGCCCGCGATCCTCTGGCAGGTCTGGGCCTTCATCGCGCCGGGCCTTCACGGGCACGAGAAGAAGTACGCGCTGCCATTCGTGGTCATCGGCTCCTTGCTCTTCATCGGCGGCGGCGCCTTCTCGCTCTTCGTAGTCACGCCGTACGCGATCCAGTTCCTCTTGAGCTACGCTCGCCCCGGGCTCCAGCCGATGATCACCCTACAGAACCACGTCGACTTCCTGCTGAAGTTCACGCTGGCCTTCGGCGCCGTCTTCGAGCTGCCGCTGGCCCTGACGATTCTGGCCCGCGTGGGCATCGTCAACGCGAAGATGCTCGCGCGGAATCGGAAGTACGCGATCCTCGGCGCCTTCATCGCCGGGGCGGTGCTGACGCCCACGCCCGACGCGTTCAATCAGACGCTCATGGCCGGGCCGCTGATCCTCCTCTACGAGGTGGGCATCATCTGCGCGCGCGTCTTCGGGCGCCGCGCCGCGCCCGCGCCCGAACCGGCGCCCGCCGAATCGGCCTAGATGGATTTCGCCTCTCTCGACCTGCCCGAGCCCGTCATGCAGGGGATTCGCGAGGCGGGCTTCGTGACCGCCACGCCCATCCAGGAAGCGGCGCTGCCGCTGGCGCTGCGCGGCAAGGACGTGGCCGGCCAGTCGCAGACCGGCACCGGCAAGACCGCCGCCTTCCTCATCGCCGCCTTCACGAAGCTCCTGCGCAACCCGGCCCCGCCGGCGCCCCCGGGCGCGGGCGCGCCGCGCATGCTCGTCATCGCGCCCACGCGCGAGCTGGTCGTGCAGATCGAGTCGGACGCGCGGCTGCTCGGACGGTTCACGCCGTTCCGGACCCTGGCGGTCTACGGCGGCATCGACTACAACAAGCAGCGCGAGTTGCTCGCGGCCGGCTGCGACCTCCTCGTGGGCACCCCGGGCCGCCTGATCGACTACCTGAAGCAGCACGTGTGGACTCCGCGGCGCGTCGAAATATTAGTGATCGACGAGGCCGACCGGATGTTCGACATGGGATTCATCGCCGACCTGCGCTTCATCCTTCGCCGCCTGCCGCCGCACGAGAAACGCCAATCGTACCTGTTCTCCGCGACGCTCTCGTTCCGGGTGCTCGAGCTCACCTGGGAGTTCATGAACAACCCGGCGCAGATCACGATCATGCCGCAGCAGAAGACGGCCGAGCGCGTCGAGCAGTCGCTCTACCACGTCGGCCGCGAGGAGAAGTTTCCGCTGCTGCTGGGGCTCCTGCGGCGCGAGGGCGGCGATCGCATCCTGATCTTCTCGAACACGCGCGAGGAGGCGCGGCGGCTCGAGGATCGGCTGACGCGCAACGGCTGGGAGACGCGCGCGCTCACCGGCGACGTCGACCAGAAGCGGAGGCTCAAGATCCTCAACGACTTCAAGGAGGGCCGTCTGCCGATCCTGGTCGCCACCGACGTCGCCTCGCGCGGGCTGCACATCGAGGCGGTGAGCCATGTCGTCAACTGGGACCTGGCGCAGGACGCCGAGGACTACGTGCACCGCATCGGCCGCACCGCGCGCGCCGGCGCGGGTGGCAAGGCGATCAGCCTGGTCGACGAGTCGAGCGCCCTGGCCCTCGAGGCGATCGAGAAGTTCATCCGCCAGAAGATTCCGGTCGAGTGGGCCGACGACGACCTCTTCCTTCAGGAGATCAAGCCGACCGCGGAAGAGCGCCGGCGCTATGCCGAGGAGCGGCGCGCGCGCCTCGCGGCGCGCGACCGCTTCGGCGATCGCGACCGCGGTCGGCGCGGAGGTGGCGGTGGCGGCCGCCCGCACGGCCGGGGGCAGGGCGAATCTCCTCACGCCGCCCGACCACCGGCCCCCTCGGCTCCGCCCCCGGCGTCGGGTGACGGTGGTGCCGGCGGTGGTCAGCGTCGCCGCCGCAGGCGGCGCGGTCGCCGTGGCGGCGGGCCGCGTCCGGAAGGAACGCCGCCGCCCGGCGGAGGCTAGAGCGAGATCGCCGAGCGCGCCC
>Ga0134077_10000029_pt1 | contig 20666 bp, 20 predicted proteins | sample 15_taG_5_FD_109980 | JGI IMG/M metagenome (GOLD analysis project Ga0134077, IMG submission 109980) | Grasslands soil microbial communities from the Angelo Coastal Reserve, California, USA - 15_D_Wat_40cm_5_24_1 metaG | ecosystem: Environmental > Terrestrial > Soil > Grasslands ... | reverse complement strand
GGAATCTGCATGAGCGCGTAGGCGTAGAAGAACGCCGACGCGAGCAGACCGGCCCTCGTGTAGGACAGCTGCAGCTCGTCGATGATCGAGGGCAGCAGCGCCGAGAACCCGATGCGGATGACGAAGTTCGCCGCCCACGCGAAGATGAGCAGGACCCACACGACGACGTACGAGTGAACGGGCGACACGCGGACGCGAGTCTAGCACTGCCGTCCGCGCCGGCGATTTCTACTATCTGAGAAAGCATTCACCGACCCGCCGGCGCGTGAGAGGCCTCGCGATTTCTCAGACCTGCAACGTTCTCAAGTTTGCGGCGTCGGCCACTGAACGCTCGAGTGTTCTTCGTGGTCCTTCGTGGCATCGTCAGTGCCCGCGCGATTGCTCGCCGAGCCGCGACGCTCCACGCGTGCGCTCTCGTTTGTCGGCCACTTAGCGCGGCTCATCGCGACGCCCCCGCCATGTGGCATCGCTGCTGCACTGCGTTTTCTGCCGGGACCGCGGCTCGAGGCACGCAACGTGCGGCAAACCGTCGGGGAGATTCAGGATGTCCGGAACGAACACGCGATCGGTCGGCGCGCGCCTCGGGCTCGCCCTCTTGCTTTTCCTGCTCATGACCACTCCGAGTAGCGCCGGAATCCTGGACGCGACCTGGACGGCCCCGGTGACGAATACGGATGGAAGTCGCCTCATCGATCTGGCGTCGTACCGCCTCTACTACGGAACCCAGAACGCCCCGTGCCCCGGGTCCTCCTGGGCTCAGGTCGCCTCCCCGACATCGAGTCCCGGCCCCAATCAGAGCTTGAGCTTCAGGCTCACGGGGCTGGCCACCGGCGGGCTCTACCGCGTCGCCGTGAGCGCCGTCGACGCCGCCGGCCTCGAGAGCGCGTGCTCGAACCTGGCGAGCGCCCTTGCGCGAGCCGAATTTTCCTTGAGTCCGGCGGGCCCCGTGAATTTTGGAAGCGTGAGCGTCGGCACCTTCGCCGACCAGACCGTCACCCTGACGAACACGAGCGACGGGACGATATCAGGGACGGTGTCCGTCGGAGCGCCCTTCAGCATCGTGTCGGGAACTCCGTTTACCCTTGCCGGACTCGGTACCAGCCAGGCGGTGAAGGTGCGATTCACGCCCACGTCGGCCGCGACGGTGAGCACGAATCTCACGGTCGCGGCGGGTGGCGGCACGGTCTCCGCGGTCATGACCGGGAGCGGAGTCGCGGGGGACTCGCTCCCGCCGACGGTCGCGATTACCTCGCCCACCTTGGGCCCTGCCTACACCACGACCGGCACGTCGCTCACGCTCCAGGGCACCGCCTCGGACAACGTCGGCGTGACGCAGGTGGCATGGGCGAACAGCCGCGGCGGCAGCGGAACGGCAACCGGGACGAGCAACTGGACCGCCGCCGGGATCGGTCTCCGGCTCGGCTCCAACACGCTCTCCGTAACGGCGTGGGACGGCACGGGAAATACGGGGACCGCCACGCTGACAGTGACGCTCAGCGATACGACGCCACCGACTGTCGCGGTCACGGCGCCGGTCGCCGGTGCCACGGTGGCAGGAACGGTGAGCGTGTCCGGCGGCGCCACTGACAACGTCGGCGTCGCCGGAGTCCAATTCAAGCTCGACGGCGTCAGCCTGGGGGCCGAGATGACCATGGCGCCATACGCCGTGACGTGGAACACGACGGCGACGGCCGACGGTCCGCACGTGCTGACGGCGGTCGCCCGAGACACGGCAGGCAACACGGCGACGGCATCGGCCATATCGGTCACGGTGGCGAATGCGGCACGGATCGACGGCACGGCGCCGACGATCTCGCAGGTGAGCTTGGCGGTCACGTCGTCCGGGGCCACGATCGGCTGGACGACCAGTGAGCCGAGCGATACGCAGGTGGCGTACGGCCTGACCAGATCCTATGGGAGTCTGACTTCGCTGAGCTCGACGCTCCAGACGTCGCACTCACAGGCGATCACCGGCCTGACGCCGAACACGTGGTACCACTTCCGGATCAGGTCACGAGACGCCGCGGGCAATTTGACCTCGTCGGGCGACTTCCGCTTCAAAACGCGCCGCTGAGCGAGGCCCCGGTCGACCCGACTCCGCGTGAGGTCAGAGGGCTGCGAGCGCCAAAACGGAGGCTACGCTTCGCGCGGGAACCGCCCGACGATGTCGGTCGCGACCCGCTCGAGGCGGCGGAGCGCCGCGATGATCTCGTCGGTCCGGCGGCCTCGTTCGGAGAGCTTCATACCGAGCGCTTCGCGAACTCGTGCTGATCCCAGCCCGGTCCGACCCCCAGCACGAAGCGTCCCCCCGACAGGCGCCAAAGAGTCTGGGGCATCGAAGCCGAGCGCCTCGGCTTTGCGCGCGAACTGCTTCACCCGTGCCGCCTGGTCGAGACGCGGATTTCGCCAGGCGAATGTCGGCAGGTAAACGCCGAATCTCATCGCCGCTGAGAGTCTAAGTCATGGCCCCGCCGGGGTCGACGGCCATGCGGCGAAGGAGCGTCAATCGGCAAGCGCCCAGCTTGACACCGATCGCGGTTGCGAGCAGAGTCGCGGCACATTTCGACGTCGGACCTCGCGGCACTGGGTCCTGGTTCGATGTCCCCGACCGTCGGGCCGCTGGCGCCCCGACGCCAGACAACGAAGGAGGACGCCATGAAACGCTTACTCGCAGCGCTGATCCTTCCGCTGCTGTGCCTGTTCGTTGGCGCCACGCCCGCCGTCTCCGCCGACGGGCAGCTGACCTGGGCCGTCCACATCTCGCTCGCCCCGACCTGGTTCGACCCGGCGGAAACGCCCGGGATCGTCACACCATTCATGATCCTGTATGCGCTCCACGACGCGGTCGCCAAACCCATGCCGGGCAAGACCATGGCACCGAGCCTAGCCGAGAGCTGGACGGTCTCGCCCGACGGCCTCACATATGACTTCACCCTCCGCAGCGGGGTCAAATTCCACAACGGCGAGACTGTGACCGCCGAAGATGTGAAGTTCTCCTTCGAGCGCTACAGGGGCTCCGCCAACAAGGCGCTGAAGGACAAGGTCCGGACCGTGCAGATCGTCGATCCGCTCAGGGTGCGGTTCGTCCTCAGGGAGCCATGGCCGGATTTCTTGACGTTCTATGCCTCACCGGCCACCGGCGCCGGCTGGATCGTGCCGAAGAAATACGTCGAAAAGGTCGGGGACGAAAGCTTCAAAAAGGCGCCGGTCGGGGCGGGACCGTACCGATTCGTCTCGTTCACGCCCGGTGTCGAGCTCACAATGGAAGCCTTCGACCAGTACTGGCGTAAGCCACCGTCGGTGAAGCGACTGGTCTTCAAGTCGGTCCCCGAGGAATCGACGCGTCTGGCCATGCTCAAGCGCGGTGAGGCTGACATCGTCTACTCCATCCGCGGCGCGCTCGCCGAGGAGCTTCGGCGGACACCCGGCCTGACCCTGAAGCCGACCATCCTGCACGGTACGCAGTGGCTGAACTTCGTCGAGCAGTGGGACCCGAAGTCGCCGTGGGCTGACAAGCGGGTGCGCATGGCGGCGAACTACGCGATCGACCGCCAGGCCATCAACCAGGCGGAGACGCTCGGCTTCTCGCGGATCAGCGCGAGCATCGTTCCTCACAGCTTCGAATTCGCCTGGCAGCCGCCGCTCTGGCCGTACGATCCGGCAAAGGCGAAGAAGCTGCTCGCCGAGGCCGGCTACCCCAACGGGTTCAACGCCGGGGAGTATTCGGTGGACAGCGCGTACGCCTCGGTTGTCGAGGCCATGGCGAATTACCTCGGCGTGGTCGGGATCATCGCGAAGGTGCATCCGCTCGAGCGCGCGGCGTTCTTCAGCCAGTTCAGGGAAAAGAAGCTCAGGAACCTCGTCCAGAGCGGCAGCGGCGCCGCCGGCAACGCTGCCACTCGAATCGAGGCCTTCGTCGCCGCCGACGGCATGTACACCTACGGCAGCTACCCGGACATCGAGGGACTCTTCCGCGAGCAAGCGGCCGAGCTGGATCCCAAGCGCCGCGAGGCGATCCTCATCAAGCTGCAGCAGCTCATGCACGACAAGGCCATGTTCGCGCCGCTCTGGGAGCTGGGCTTTCTCAACGGACATGGCCCCCGCGTGGCCGAGTCAGGCCTTGGCCTGATCGCGGGCCACGCCTACTCGGCCCCGTACGAGGACTTGAAGCTGAAGTAATCAGGGCCCCGGGCTTACCTGACCCGGCGGAACTTCCTGAAGCAGCGAAGGTGTCGGGGCGGATTCATGTGGCGTCCCCGGATGGTGAACGCCACGTCGCCCACGTAGAGATCGCCATGGGAGTCCACGGCGACCCCATGAGGGGCGATGAACTGATCCGGCCCCTCGCCTTCTTCCGGGTCGCCGAAGCGCGTCTGCAGCCGGCCCTCGAGGTTATAGATGCTCACGCGGTGGCCCAACCCGGGAGCGTCATCCACTCCTCCCATGCCGTTCAGCTCACCGATGAAAAAATTGCCTTCCGCGTCCAGACAAATGCCGTCCGGCCGATGAATGTTGTTCCACATCGTGATGAACTTGCCGTTGGCGTCGAAGACCTGGATGCGATGGGCCTCTCGGTCGGCGATGTAGACGTGATCGTCGCGGTCGATGACGACATTGTGCGGACGGATGAACTGGCCAGGGTCGATGCCCGGCTCGCCCCACGACAGGACGTGCCGGCCCTCTGGGGTGAATTTGTGGATGCGGCTGTTGCCGTAGCCGTCCGACACGTAGAGGTGCCCGGTCAGTCGTGACACGGCCACGTGGGTGGGACGGTTGAAGGGTTTGCCTTGCCACTTGGGTGCGGGTTGCTTGGGGCTACCCAGTGTCATCAGGAGCTTGCCGTCCAGGGTGAACTTCTGGATGGTGTGGAGCCCATCGTCCACGCAATAAACCGAATCGTCAGGGCCCGTATGGATCCCATGGGGCCGATCGCTGAACACGCCTTCGCCGAACGATCTGAGCAGGCTACCCTGGCGGTCGAAAACGACGACGGGATGCTCGCCCCGGTTGAAGACGTAGACGTTGTCCTTGCCGTCGACCGCCACCCCCGCCACGTCGATGAAGGACCACCCCGGCGGCAGCTTTTCCCAGCCCTCCACCGGTTCGAACACCAGATTGCCACTGCCGAGTCTCATCGCCATCTTGGGCTCCTTCCTTCGGTTGGTGGCTTGACCCGTCGCTGCTGTCGAGAGACGGTCAGCCCCTACTGCGCCCGCCCGCGCATCGACGCCGGCTGGCCCGGCAGCTTCAGCTTCTTGCCCGTGTCGGTGATCTTCGTCCCGTCGACCTTGAGGATCGAGACGTCGCGGTCGGTGTAGTTGCCGACGTAGAGGTACTTGCCGTCGGGGCTGAAGACGACGCCTTCGGGCAGGCCGCCCACTTCGACCTCGCCCACCTTGGTGACCTTCTTGCCTTCGATCCGGAGCACGGCCAGACTGCCGTTGCGCCTGGTGTTGAACCACATCGTCTTGGCCACGCTGGCGCCGCCGAGCAGCACGGCCACGGCCACGTCGCCCTTGGGGCTGATGGCGAAGCCCTCGGGCGCGTCGCCCACCACGACGCGATCGATCACGCGGGGCGGCTGCTGCTCGAGGTCGATGATGCTGACGGTATCGATGTGGCCGTCCGGCGAGCCGGCGTTGCCGTTGTCGGCGCTGATGCCGATCTTGCCGTCGGGCGTGACGTCGATGTTGTAAGGCCAGAGTCCGACGGGCATGTCGTGCTTGGTATAGGTGACCTTCTGCCCTTCGATCGTGAGCAGCGCGATCTTGTGGGCGGCGAACTTGGTCGCGAGCGCGCGCTTGCCGTCGGGCGTGAACGCGACCGACGCGACCTCGTCGCCCATCGCCACCGTATCGACGAGCTTGACGTCGTTGCCGCTGATCGAGAGGACGCTGATCGACTTGTCCGAGCGGTTGGCCACGAGCGCCAGCGTCCCCGCCCTGTTGATCGCGAGCCCGGACGGCTGCTTGCCGACCTCGAGGGTGCCGATCTGGCTCGGCGGGTTCGTTTTCAAGTTGAAGACGTAGAGCTTGGTGTCGGGTTGAGGCTTCCAGCTGGCGCCGTCCTGGACCCAGTCGACGGAGTTGGCGACGATGGCCAGTCGCTCGTCAGCCGTGATCGCGAGATTGACCGGCGGACCGAAGATCGAGTTCATCAACGGGAAGCTGACCAGGATCTTCGGCGCTTCCCGGTTCGTGATGTCGACGACCGAGATCGTGTCCTTCCCGGGCGCGACGAACGACCGGTTGCCCTCGGCGTCGAAGACGACCTTCTCGTCGTTGCCGACGATCATCAGGTCGCCGAAGACCGAATGCGGCCACGCGATCGGCGCGATCGTGAGGGCGAGGAGCAGACGGACGAGAACGGCGGCACGGCGGTCACGGGATGTCATCGGGGCTCCTCCTTGAGCGCTCGCCTTTGAGACCTGTCGCGGGCACGCGTCCGCGGCCGGGGCGATGGTGGCACAAACGGTTCGTCGTTGCCAGGCCGCCCTTCGCGGGTTCGCCTTGCGGCTGCGGGACGTCACTCGTACACTTTCGGCACGACGCGCGGCACGAGCGCAACGACCGCGACCCGCCCAGGTCTCCCCGCGGGCGGAGATGCGGGAGGCCAGCGATGCGATGGCAGATGGGCCGGCGAAGCGACAACATCGAAGACCGGCGCGGCATGCCGGTCGGGCGCGGGGCCGCCGTCGGTGGCGGTCTCGGCGCCCTGGTGCTGGTGCTCCTGGCCATGTACTTCGGCGTCGATCCGAGCGTAATCTTGACGCCTCGATCGCGTCGCGGCTTGTTCCCTAGGCGTCGCGCGCTCAGTTGGTGTATGCATGAATCTCGAGAGGACGCATGAGCAGCGCGAGCGATCGATGGGATTACGACGTGGCGGTCATCGGTGGGGGCCCTGGCGGCTCCACGTGCGCCACGGCGCTGGCCCAGCGGGGCCGCAAGGTCGTCGTGCTGGAGCGCGAGCGGTTTCCGCGCTTTCACATCGGCGAGTCGCAGCTGCCGTGGACCAACGAGATCCTCCGGACTCTCGGCGTGCGCGACACGATCGCCGCATCTGGCTTCATCGAGAAGTGGGGCGCGAGCTTCCGGGGACCGGACGGCCCGGACGAGCGGTACGCCGACTTCCAGTACGCGCGGGAGACGCCCACGCCGCAGACGTTTCAGGTCCTGCGAGAAAAATTCGACGAAATCCTGCTTCGCTACTCCGAGAAGTGCGGCGCCCAGGTGCTCGAGGAGCATCGACTGACTGACGCAGCCTTTGACCGCGACGGCGTCACGCTCCGCTTCACCGACAAGCACGACGGCGCCGGCACCATGCGGGTCGGGGTCGTGATCGACGCGTCCGGGCGAGCCGGCGTACTGGTCAAGCGCTTCGGGCGCCACGAGCCTGACCCGCTCCTGCTGAACATCGCGGTGCATGCGCAGTACGAGGGCATTCCCCGAGCATCAGGGCGGCGGGCGGGAGACATCCGGATGTTCACCCGCCCGGACATGGGCTGGCTCTGGTTCATTCCGCTCTCGGACACCGTCATCAGTGTCGGAGCCGTCATCCCGCAGATCGTCCATCGCCGCGAGTCGAAGGCGACGGCGGAGGAGAGTCTGGCGCACTATCTCGCTAACACCCCCGTGGCGCTGCCGCTACTCGAAAGGGCGCGACGTGTCTCACCCGCGCGGTTCGACGCCGACTATTCGTATCTGGCCACGCGAATGGCCGGCGACCGATGGGTCGCGGTCGGTGACGCCGCGGCGTTCCTCGATCCGGTGTTCTCCACTGGGGTGATGCTGGCCATGCAGGCCGGGCTCGAAGTCGCCGAGGCCATCGACAACGGCCTTGGCACCGGCGACGTGTCGGCGCGCATCTTCGCCCGCTACGAGCGTGCCGTGCGCGGCCGCTACCACCACTTCCGGCGCTTCGCAGTCGGGTTCTACGAGCCGGCCTTTCGCAAGCTCTGGTACTCGCGGCCGCCGTTTCGCAGCATCTTCGACGCCGTCGTGTCGGTGCTGGCGGGCAACTGGCGGCCGTCGTTCGTGACGCGGATGCTGGTGGAAGTGTTCTTCGCGGTCGTGGCGGTGGAGCGCGTGCTGCTGAAGCTCAGAGGGCTTCGCGGCGCTCGCTAGCGCGCGTCACTCCGCCGCGGCGAGACCCGAGCGCCCGGTCGGGCTCCCGGCGCGCGTGGTACGCCAGAGCGATCCCGCGAGCGCCAGGAGCAGCATGACCGCGGCCGTCGCCAGCACGACCTGCCATCCCCTGTGGTGCAGGAGCTGTCCGGACGACAGCGAGGTCACGGCCGCCGTCCCGAAGACCAGGAAGTCGTTGGCGGCCTGCGTGCGCGAGCGCTCGGCCGGAAGGTAGGCCTTCGTCACCAGGGTCGAGCCGGCCACGAACATGAAGTTCCAGCCGACCCCGTTGAGGGTCATCGCCAGCCAGAAGTTGTGAACGCCCACGTCGAGGGCGGCCGCCGCCACGGCGAGGACGTTGAGGGCGATGCCGAGCAGGATGACGGTGCGCTCGCCCCAGCGCTGGACGAGCGCGCCGGTGAAGAAGCCGGGCAGGAACATGCCCACCACGTGCCACTGGATCACGAACGCCGTGTCCCCGAACGTGTGGTGGTGGGCCATCATGGCGAGCGGCGTGCCGGTCATCAATAGATTCATCACCCCCTGGCCCATCATCTGCGCGAGGACGGCCACGATGAAGATCGGCTGGCGCACGATCTCCGTGATCGGACGGACGGGGCCGCCGACGCGGACGGCCTCCTCAGCCGGAGGCGGCATGCGGAGGCCGGCGAGCAGCACGGCGGTGAGCAGGCCGAGCACGGGCACGCAGAGGTACGAGCCCAGGTAGGTGGTCTCGAAGAGCTCCACCGTCCCGCGGGCGAGCATCGGGCCGATGAACGCGGCGGCCAGGCCCCCGGCCAGCACGAAGGAGATGGCGCGGCTCCGGAACTCCGGAAGCGACGTCTCGGCCGCCGCGAAACGGTACTGCTGGGCGAAGGCCACGGAGACGCCGAGAAGCAGCGCCGCCGCGGTGAGAAGCCAGAACTGACCGTGAGCCAGGGCGGCCACGCTGATCCCGCCGCCGGCCGTCGCGCAGAGGGCGCCCACCACGAAGCCGACTCGCCGGCCCACGCGCTTCATGAGCAAGGAGGCAGGGATGGTGCTCAGCGCGGTGCCGATCACGGCCATCGTCGAGGGCAAGGTGGCGAGCGCCTTGTTGCTCGCCAGCGCGTAGCCGGCGAGGCTGCCGACAGCGGAGACGAGCGTCAACGAGGTCGAGGACGTCGCCTGGGTCACGGTGAGGACAAGGACGTTCCGGAGGCGAGAGCTCACTGGCATCGAAGGCGCGTAGCAAGATCCTCGAGATCCTCGGCGATGACGTCCCAGTCCGACTCCGCTTCGAGGTTGGTCGTTTGTCCGGGGCCGTACTCCAGCGGCCGCGGGACGAAGGCCGTCGTCATGCCCTGGGCACGCGCCGCCGCGAGATCGTAGTTGTGCGCCGCAACCATCATGACTTCCGCGGGCACGAGACCGAGCAGCGAGACGGCCGTTCGATACACTTCGGGCCGAGGTTTGTAGCAAAGGGCGTTTTCCGCCGTGATGATGCAGTCCCACGGAAGCCCGGCGAATCGGGCGAGCTCGACCATCCCGATGAAGCTCGCGTTGGAGAGCGGCGTGACGATGTACCGGCGCTTCAGGCGCCGGATGCCCGCGACCGCGTCGGGCCACGGCCGCAACCGCCACCACACGCGCGAGAGCGCGTCGATCTCTTCGCGCGTCAGACCGGGGATCCCGTAGGCGACCAGGAGCTCCTCGAGCCGTGTCCGGTAGATCGCGTCGACCGTCGTCCACGGGATCTCGCCGCGGTTGACCCTGTCCATGGCGGGGCGGTAGGCGGCCTTCCAGTCGTCGAGAAACCGGACGCAGTCGAAGGTCAGCGTCTGTCGATCGGCGAGCCCCTCGAGCTCGGCGAGAACGCTCGTGCGCCAGTCGACGACCGTGCCGTACGTATCGAAGGCGAGGGCTCGAACCGAGGCTAGCGCGACCGTCTGCGGCTTCCGCTGCCCATCCGCTCCGGAACGAACCCTTCCTCGCCGGGGAAGCACCGCGGATCGCCGACACCGACATAGACCCGGAAGGGTTCTCGGAGCGGGTCGGCGCGCGGTGGGGCCGGGCGGTTCTGAATGTCGTCCCGCATGCTCGACTCGACGGGGAGCGATTGCTGCGGCCGACTCATCTCGAGCAGGAGGTTGGGCCGCGTCGGCTCCTGGGCGCGCGCCGACGCGACGCCGGCGGCGGACATCAGGAGCATCGCGATACCCATAGCGAGTTTCATCGGCCAACAAATTCTCTCCTTTCCCCCCGAGGAAGTCCACTCCGGCGAGCCCGGGCCCCCCGACGACCGCGGTTGTGAAGGGCGCCTCTTTTCCCTATGCTGCGTATCGTGTTCACGAATGCCGCGACGCGCCAATCATGAGCTCGGCCCGCAAGCAGGTCGCCGTAGTGGTCGGGGCAACCTCCAAATGGCAGTCCGATGGGCGCAACACCAGGCTCGCGCACGGCAAGGCGCTCGACGACAGCGATATCCCCGTCGGCATGCGCTGGGGCGTCGGCGGAGCCATCGCCCAGAAATTCGCCAAAGAAGGGTTCTTCGTCGTCCTGACGACCCGCAATGCCGCCAATGCCGCGGCGCTGGAGAAGGCCATCGTCGAGCAAGGCGGTCAATCCATGATCGTCGAGCTGGATCTGGTGTCGCGCGAGTCGATCTCGCGGGCGTTCGCCACGATTCGCCGGCAGGTCGGCGACCCGGACGTCCTCGTCTACAACGCCGGCTATCTCGAGGGGCGCGACTTGCCGCCCGACAAGGAGCTGCTGGAGCACGTCCCCGTCGAGATCTTCGAGACCGCCCAGCACATCGCCAGCCGGGGGCCGTTCCTGGTCGCGCAGGAAGTGCTGCCGGCGATGCGAAAGCGGGGCGCTGGCTCGTTCCTCATCTCGAACAATCAGTTCTCGTTGCGGGGCAGAAAGCGCCTGACCGGACAGTCGCTGTACTATCCGCGAGTGATGATGCGCACCCTGGCGCAGGTGCTCACGGAGGAATATTCCGAGCACGGCGTGCACGTGGCCAACGTCGTGATCGACGGTCTCATCGACTCGCCGGGCACCCGCGCGCTGCCGCGGGCCCGCCAGAATCCCGAGACCGTGATGAATCCCGTGAAGATCGCCGAAGCGTTTTATTACTTGCACACCCAGGACAAATCCTGCTGGACGCACGAGCTGCAGCTGACACCTTATTCGACGAAGCCGAGCTTTTGAGAGCGCGCTCTCCACTGCCGAAAGGACGACGATGGACCACGTAGAGTTCGACCGCGAGCCGCCCGCGAACTTGACGACGCTGGTGATGGCGTTCGGGGGCTGGATCGATGCCGGCCAGGCGGCGACGGGCGCCTTGCGCCACCTGGTCCGCGACCTCTCCGCCACGCGGCTGGCCGGGATCGACCCCGAGCACTTTTTCATGTTCACCCAGGAGCGTCCCGAGGTGCGGATGAAGTCCGACGAGAGCCGCGAGCTCACCTGGCCACGGAGCGAGTTCTTCGCTTGCCCTCCAGCGGACGGCCGGGACGGCCTGCTGCTCTTTTGCGGCGGGGAGCCGCATCTGAGGTGGCGCGCCTACACGAAGGCGTTCCTCGACGTGGCCGAGCGCTGCGGCGTGAGGCGGATCGTCTCGATCGGCGCGCTCCTGGCCGGCGCGCCGCACACGCGTCCGGTACGCGTCACCGCGCGCTCCACCGACCCCACCTGGCGATCGGTGGTCGAAGCCTGGGGCATCTACCGTCGCCCAACCTACGAAGGCCCGACCGGCATCACCACGGTGCTCCTGGACGCCGCGGAGCGGCGCGGAATCTCGCATCTCGGCTTGATGGGCCAAGCGCCTCATTACTTGCAAAACACCGAGAATCCCGCGGCCATCCACGCGCTGCTAACCTGCATGGCGCGCCTGCTCCACCTGAGCCTGGACATGTCGCGTTTCACCGAGGCCATAAAAGAATTCCGATCCCAGTGTGATCGCGAGGTGGCGCGCAATCGCGCCACGCGCGAGCACGTGCAGCAGCTCGAGCAGCAGTACGACGCGACGGCCAGCGAGGAGCGCCAGACGCTCCCCGACGGTGAGCTCGACTCGGACAAGCTCATGCAAGAACTGGAGGAGTTCTTGCGGAAGCAGCGGGAGGGCGGTCAGACAGGCTGACCCGACGGGCAATCCTTTCCCGCGTTCCCAGAGCTGCTGGACTCGGCCCCGGCGCCACCCCGGCAATGCGACTGGCTGGGCTGGTGGTGCCACGAGGAGAAGGGGGACCTCTTTTTCTTCTATGTCGCCCTCGCCAATGAGCCGGGCTCCTGTGGGGCGCCGAACCGGTCGCCGGTGCTCGCCGGCGGCCGGGCCCGACAGAGGCGCGTCGACTTCGGCGCTCGTGGCGTGACAGCGGACGGTACGAAGCTCGCCGGTCAGTCACGATGAAGGTTTACCTGTTGCGTCGCGTGCTGGCAGTGATTCCGGTGATGATCGTGGTCGCGACCGTCACGTTCGTGCTGCTCCACCTCGCGCCCGGCGATCCCGCGAGTGTCATGGCAGGCCCGGATGCCACGGAGCACGACGTGGCCAAGATCCGCCGTCTACTCGGCCTGGACGAGCTGCTGCCGGTTCAGCTCGTGCGTTGGTACAGCCGCCTCCTCGTGGGCGACCTCGGCACGTCCATCTTTCTGCGACAACCAGTGCTCGAGGCCATCGTAGACCGGCTTGAACCGACGCTACTCTTGGCCCTTTGGGGACTGCTGATCGCAGTCCTGATCGGGATCCCCACGGGCGTCGTCTCGGCGCGCTATCGCAATACGGTCGTGGACCAGTCCTGCATGGGCCTCGCGCTCGTCGGCCTCTCGATCCCGAACTTCCTGCTCGGCCTCCTGATGATTCTCTTCTTCGGTGTCTGGCTCGGCTGGCTCCCGGTGGCAGGCTACGTGCCCCTCGAGCGCGGTCTCTGGGCCAACCTGCGATCGCTGATCATGCCCGCCGTGTCGCTCGGCCTTGTGCAGTCGGCGCTGATCGCGCGCATCACCCGCTCGAGCATGCTGGATGTGCTCCGCGAGCAATACATCCTCGCCGGGCGCGCCAAGGGGCTCTCAGAGCCGAACGTGATCTACAAGCACGCGCTCCGGAACGCCATCATCCCTACCCTGACCGTGATCGGCATCTCCTTCGCGGTCATCCTGGGCGGCGCAGTGGTGGTCGAGAACGTGTTCAACATCCCCGGACTCGGCAGGCTCATCTACTCGGCCGTTCTCCGTCGCGACTACCCGGTGATCCAGGGCGTTGTGCTCCTCGTAGCGGTGAAGTACACACTGGTCAACCTGGTCGTGGACCTCGCTTACATCGCCATCGACCCGCGCATCCGCTATCGATGACTGTGAATGTCCACGCCGAGCAGCTGCGTGAGCGCTTGCCGATTACCGTCCCGGCGTCGTCCGAGCGATTGCGGGCGCTCCGGTTCTTCCTACGGCGGCGGACAGCCGTCGTCGGCGCGCTGTTGGTCATAGCTTACCTGCTGATCGCCCTGTTCGCCCCGGTCCTGTCGCGCCGGGATCCTCAGGTTCTCGACGTCCAGGCGCGGCTCTCGGCCCCGAGCGCCCAGCACTGGTTCGGACGCGACGACGTGGGGCGCGACGTCTGGAGTCGGGTGATCTACGGCACCCGGCTCTCGTTCGTGGTGGGCACCTCGGTAGTATTCCTGTCCGTCCTGGGAGGGCTCGCGGCCGGGCTCGCCGGCGGCTACTATCGGAGACTCGACGACGTGCTCATGCGCGTCATGGATGGCCTCATGGCGTTCCCCGGCATCGTTCTCGCCATCGCGCTGGTTGCAGCGCTCGGCCCGAGCGTGGTGAACGTCATCACCGCACTGGCCGTGGTCTATATCCCGCGGGTAGCGCGGCTCGTACGCGGGTCAGTGCTCGTCGTCCGAGAGACTCCCTACGTCGAGGCCGCCCGTGCTCTCGGCATCCCGGATCTCCGCGTGGTCGTCCGCCACGTGCTCCCAAACTGCCTCTCACCGGTCCTCGTGCAGGGGACATTCATCTTCGCGGCTGCTGTGCTGGGCGAGGCGGCCCTCTCGTTCCTCGGGCTGGGCGTGCCACCGCAGGTGCCCTCGCTGGGCAATGTGCTGGCTGAGGGGCGCCTCTATCTTCATCAGGCCCCATGGCTTACCCTCTTCCCGGGTGCCGCGATCATGGCTGTCATCCTCGGCCTGAACCTCTTCGGCGATGGGCTGCGTGATCTGCTCGACCCGAAACTCCGCTCGGAGGGCGTGGAGAAGTTGAGCGGCCCCGCGAGCGGACCAAGGGGGGCTTCTCGATGAGACCCATGCGAGGCCTCTTCGCCACATCGCTGCTCGCGACGACCCTGACGCTCGCAAGCTCCTCGGGCGCCGCCGCGTCCGAAGGCCAGATGACGTGGGGTCTCCACTTCTCGCCAACGCCCACGTGGTTCGACCCGGCCGAGATCACGGCAACGACCGCGTCGTACAACACCCTCTACGCGCTGCACGACGCGGTGATCCGGCCGAGCCCGGGTCACCCCATGGCGCCGAGCCTGGCCGAATCGTGGAGCGCCTCACCCGATGTGCTCGTCTACGAATTCGTCCTCCGCAAGGGCGTCAAGTTTCACAACGGCGACCCGGTCGGCGCCGAAGACATCAAGTTCTCGTTCGAGCGATACCGTGGCCTCGCGCACAAGACGCTCAAAGAAAAGGTCGCCGGCATCGAAATCCCCGATCCTGGGAGGGTCCGCTTCCGCCTGAAGCAAGCGTGGCCGGACTTCATGACCTTTTATTCCAGTGCGACAGCCGCCGGCTGGATCGTGCCGAAGAAGTACGTCGAAAGGGTCGGCGACGACGGGTTGAAGAAAGCCCCGATCGGCGCGGGCCCGTACCGGTTCGTCTCGTACGCTCCGGGCGTGGAGCTCGTCCTGGAAGCCTTCGACGGGTACTGGCGGAAAACGGCGCCCGTGAAACGGCTTGTCTTCAAGGCGCTTCCGGACGAGGCCACGCGCCTCGCCGCGCTGAAGCGAGGTGAAGTCGACATAGCGTATGGCATGAGCGGCGCGCTGGCCGAGGAGCTCCGGCGAACCCCTGGACTGACGTTGAAGCCGGTCGCGGGCCAGGTCGTGGATTGGGTCAACTTCACCGATCAGTGGGACGCGAAATCCCCGCTCCGTATGAAGACGTGAGGCTCAAGCAGAGGTGACAGCTCGCCGGGCTATCCACAATTCCACAATTATTCACATGACCAAAACTGCGCGGTCTGGCGCGGTTCCAGAGTTAGCCCTCGGGGAATATGACGGCCGGCTCTGCAGATCGAGGCGCCGCCGTCAAATTTTCGGCCCTTTAAGGGCTCGCGCGTGACTCAAGGGCTCCGGCGCCCGCCATTGACGCGGGCAAATGAAGTCTGCTTGTACACCATCGTTGCGACCATCTTCGCCGCCGCGATTGCCTTCGAGCCGGTGGTGTTCAAGATCCACAAAGGCTTTCTAAGCTTCGCGGTCGTCTTCACCTGCCTCGCTGGGGTCGCAGGCGGGATCATTGCAAGCCGCTGCGCACACTTCACGAGCAGGAACGAACTCTGGGGGGCCAAGATTGGACCGTTCGGATGGAGATGCCTGAAAGGAGAACACTGCGCGTACGTCCAACATGCTTGCTTTGGGATTGCGTTAGTTGCGGCTCTGTTGGCTCTGCTCGGCGGCTACGCCAAATGGCTGCCATTTGCAGGGTGCATACCATAACGACCAACCACTTCGTTCAGCTCGCATCCTAAAACGCGCGGACCTGCTCTTGACCCCGATTGTTCGGTGGGGCTACGCTCGCTGAACCGCGGCGTGGGGACCGATCCGAGCCACCGGAGGCGAAGGGGAGGACTGACGATGAAGCTCTCCGACATCAAGTCGTCGGAAGCGGAGCTCCAGGACTACTACGCGCAGCTCCGATCCCAGCACATCACACCCGCCTGGATCGGGGGCGGTATCTCTCGCGAACCCAAGAGCAAGGCCGTGCCCTGGGTGTGGCACTGGCGCGACTTGCGTCCCCAGGCGATGCGGGCGGCGCAGCTTGTCGGCACCGAGCAGGCGGAGCGTCGCGTGCTCAGGCTGACGAACCCCGAGCTGCCCGGGCAGTCGGCAAGCAACACCATGGTCGCCAACATCCAGATCGTGATGCCCGGCGAGATCGCGCGCGCCCATCGCCACTCGGGCTCGGCCCTGCGCCTGATCATCGAGGGCAAGGGCGGCTACACGGTCGTCAACGGCGCGCGCCTCCCGATGGCCCCTGGCGATCTCGTGCTGACACCGAACTGGACCTGGCACGATCACGCCAACGATACCGACGGGCCGATGATCTGGCTCGACGGCCTGGACACGCCGCTGGTGCGGATGCTCGAGGCCGGCTTCTACGAGGAGTACTACAAGGAGACCCAGACCATCGGCGAGGGCGCCAGCTTGTCCGTCGCGAACTATGGGAATGGGGGCTTGCGGCCGGCCTGGGAGGCCGCGCCGGCCACGCGCTATTCGCCGCTGTGGCACTACCCGATGTCTCAGGCTCGCGCCGCGCTCGAGCGCCTGGCGGCCGAACGCTCCGGTAGCCCGTTCGACGGCATCATCCTCGAATACACGAACCCGGTGACCGGCGGACCCGCCATGCCGACGATCGCGTGCTTCATCCAGATGCTGCGCGCCGGCGAGCGGACGCAGGCGCACCGGAGCGTCTGCTGCACGAACTATCACGTGATCGAGGGCCGCGGCTACTCGATTGTCGGCGGCGCGCGGCTCGATTGGGAAGACAAAGACGTGTTCACGGCGCCGACCTGGACGTTCCGCGAGCACGTGAACGACAGCGACCGGCCCGCGTTTCTGTTCAGCTTCACCGACGCGCCGGTGATGAAGGCGCTCGATCTGTACCGCGAGGAGGCGAAAGCCGGCTGACGGCTCGCTCGTTCCGTCCGCGGCGTGCGCCCGCCGTCAGCGCTTTGGCGCGTCGGCGATCGCCGACTGCACCATCGTGCGGAACTGGTTTCGCAGTAGGACGCGGTCGTAGTCGCTCACCTGCACCATGTAGAGCGCGATCAGCCGCTCCTGCGGATCGATCCAGAACAGGGTGCCGCCGTTGCCGGCCCAGCCGTACTCGCCCGTCGAGCCCGGCAGGCCCGCCACCCCGGCCTCGCGGCGTACCTGGAAGCCCAGCCCGAAGCCCAGGCCAGGGGCGGCGATCGCGATGGTCCCCAGGTGGTCGGCCGTCATGAAGTCGACTGTCTTCCGCCCCAGCAGGCGAACGCCGCCGAGCTCGCCGCCGTTGAGCAGCATGGTCGTGAAGCGCAGGTAGTCGAGCGTGCTTCCGACCAGTCCCCCGCCGCCCGACTCGTAGCGAGCCCGGACGGCCACGTCGAAGCGGGGGGTCATTGCCGGCCCGTCGGGTTGCTGCCAGGGCTGGGCGGCTCGGGACATCTTGTCGGCGGGCACCCAGAATGCAGTGTCGGCCATTCCGAGAGGTCGGAAGATGCGCTCCTCGAAGAACCGCCCGAGTGTCATGCCCGAGACGACCTCGACGAGGCGCCCCAGCACGTCGGTAGAGACGCCGTATTCCCAGCGCGTGCCCGGCGCGTACAGCAGGGGCAGGCGCCCGAGCTTGGCGACGAGGTCGGCGTTGGTGTCGTCGCGGCTCCCCACGTGCGCCTCGCGATAGGCGCGGTGCACGAGGCTGTCCCCGCGTGAGCCGTACGTGAAGCCCGAGGTGTGGCGCAGCAGGTCCTGCACCGTGATCTCGCGCGGCGCGTCGACCACCTCGAGCGTCTTGCCTCCCGCGCCATCGGACTTTTCGACGCCGACCTTCGGCTTGCTCAGCTCCGGGAGGTAGCGCGACACGGGGTCGGAGATCTGCAGTCGGCCCTCCTCCACGAGCATCATCAGGGCGACGCTCGTGATGGGCTTGGTCATCGAGTAGATGCGGAAGAGCGCGTCCTTCGTCATCGGCGCGCCGGCCGCGCGGTCGCGGAAGCCGAGACTCTCGAAGTAGGCGATCTTGCCGTGACGCGCGACCAGAATCACCGCGCCGGGCACGTGGCCGGTCTCGATGTGGCCCGCGGTGACGGCGCGGACCCGCGCCAGTCTCTCGCTGGACAGTCCCACCTCCTCTGGCGTCTTGGCGCGCGGCAGCACCTCCGCGGGCTCGGCGTAGACGGGCGCAACCAGAAGGGCGACGATGACGGCGGCGTTCAGCGCGCTCCGCATGGCACGTCTCCTCCCCCAGGAAGATCGGCGCGTACTCTACACGAACTCTCCTCTCCCTTGACCCCCATTGTTCGGTGGGGCTACCCTTCGGACGCGAAGTCTCGAAGGGGGCTATATGACGGATCTTCCGAAACGCGAGCTCGGGCGGACTGGGCTTCAGGTGACGATGTTGGGCTACGGAGCGATGGAGCTGCGGGGAGCGCCGCGCGGCCGTGACGTCACCGAGGCGCAAGCCGAGACCATTCTCCATACCGTGCTCGACGCCGGCATCAACTACATCGATACCTCGATCGACTACGGACTCAGCGAGGAGCGCATCGGGCGCTACATCGCGAATCGGCGCTCCGAGTACTACCTGGCGGGCAAATGCGGCTGCGTGGTCGGCGCGACCCCCGCGCCACGCGGCCAGCGGAACCCCCACGTCTTCACGCGCGATAACATCGTCGCCGGCGTCGAGCAGAGCCTCGCGCGCATGAAGACGGATTACCTCGACGTCCTCCAATTTCACGCCTCGCCGTCCAGACAGACGCTCGAGGCGCACGGTGCCCTCGACGCTGTGCTCTCGCTCAAGCGGGCGGGCAAGGTCCGTTTCATCGGCATGTCCGCCACGTTGCCGCAGCTCGCGGAGCACATCGCGATGGGCCTGTTCGATGTCTTTCAGATCCCGTACTCGGCCGTGGAGAGGGAGCACGAGACGATCATTGCCAGCGCGGCCGAGTCGGGGGCAGGCATCGTCATCAGAGGCGGTGCCGCCAAGGGTGCTCCGTCCGGGGCTGAAGGGGCCGGGACGCAATGGGAGCGCTGGCAGAGGGCGCGGCTCGATGACTTGCTCGCGGGCATGACCCCGATGGAGTTCATTCTCCGGTTCACCTTCACCCACCCGGACATGGCCACGAACATCGTGGGAACGATCAACCCGGCCCATCTCCAAGACAACATCGTCGCCCTGCTGCAGGGCCCGCTCCCACCGGGGCTGTATGCCGAGGCCAAGCGTCGTCTCGCTGCCGCGGGCTCCATACCGTAGGCCATGCAGCCGCAGCGCTCCGGGCCGTTTCCCTATGTTCCGATCAATCGCCGACCCAGGATCACCTGGCCGAACGGCGCGCGCCTGGCGCTCTGGGTCGTCCCGAACGTCGAGACCTTTCCGCTGAACGAGCCGGTGCCCGGCGGCACCGGCCTGGCGCCCGACGTCATCAACTGGGCGCCGCGCGACTACGGCAACCGCGTCGGGATCTTCCGCATGATGGAGGTGATGGCGCGTCACGGTGTGCGCGGAACCGTCGCGCTCAACGCCGAGGCGTGCGACGACTATCCCCAGGTCATCGAGGACGCCCGCGCGCTCGGCTGGGAGTTCATGGGGCACAACCAGAGCAACTCGCGCCTTCTCCATCTCATGGCACCCGAAGCGGAGCGGCGGGTCGTGCTCGCCACGTTTGCGGGCATCGAGAAGGCGACGGGCCGGCGCCCGAAGGGCTGGCTGTCGTCCGGCCTGCAAGAGAGCTGGCACACGCTCGATTATCTCGTCGAGGCCGGTGCCACCTACGTCGCCGACTGGATCAACGACGACCAGCCCTATCTGATGAACGTCGGGGGCCAGCGCCTGTGCTCGATCCCGTACTCCGGGGAGATCAACGATCTGCCGCAGATCCTCCGCGCCGGCCGGTCGTCGGACGAGTTCGAGCTCATGATCCGCCGCCAGTTCGACACGCTCTACCGCGAGGGGGCGCAGTCGGGACGCGTGATGGCGATCTGCCTACATCCATTCATCATCGGTGTGCCGCACCGGATCGGGGCGCTCGAATCGGCCCTCGCCTACATCCTGCGCCACGAGGGTGTGTGGCGCGCGACCGGGAGCGAGATCATCGAGCACTACCTCGCCTCCGGGGCGACGTTCTGAGACGGCGTCGTGTTCAGCTCTACCGCAAAGGTTCTCGTGAACTACCTTCAGGCGATCGGGGTTCCTTCGAGAGCAGCGCCGTACGCGGAAACGCGTCTCAAGGGCAAATAGCGGTTCACCCTCCTCACGCTATCGAGGTAAGTTCAGGAAGTCTCACCGGCAGCTTCCTGACGCCCGTGCAAGAGCCGGTCGCCGAACTGGAGTCGCTTCAGATGCATGGGGATCTCAGGGCGCAGTTTGTCTATGAAACGCTGTGGGGCAAGGTCGAAGGTCACAATGCCTTAACAAGTGCGCCAGCCACCCCCGGACCATGTTTTTAACGGGCTCGCGACGGCACCATTAAACAAACGGCCACGGCTCCCGGGCCTATCGCCACAGATCGATCCTGTTGATCCAGGTCAGATCGCAGGGTCGAAGGGAGTTATCAGGCCGAGTCGGCCGGTACGAG
>Ga0134077_10000027_pt1 | contig 20909 bp, 16 predicted proteins | sample 15_taG_5_FD_109980 | JGI IMG/M metagenome (GOLD analysis project Ga0134077, IMG submission 109980) | Grasslands soil microbial communities from the Angelo Coastal Reserve, California, USA - 15_D_Wat_40cm_5_24_1 metaG | ecosystem: Environmental > Terrestrial > Soil > Grasslands ... | reverse complement strand
CCTTTTGTTGATCATGGCGTTGTAGAGCTTCCTCGTCTCGTCGTAGTCAGAACCTTCAGGGGTGACAACGGGACCGCGAAGCACCGTCCTTAGAGCCTGCGCGTCGAAAGGTCTACGTTCTTCAGCTGCCAGCCTGCTGCCTCGCTGGCGTCTTGCCGAAGCCATACGCACCCTGGGGGGCCGCAGCGAGTATATATTGGGCCCGGATGCGGCGCGCCAGTAACCCGCATCAGGGCTCATTCTTGGTTCTGATGACACTTCGGGCGACTAACCCTGAGTGACCCTCCCGCCATCTGCTCGGAGGATCGAGTCATGGTCTCTTCCCCTTCACAGCCGCGTATACCCCTGGCGGGCCGTTAGGAGTGAACTTCACCCGTCCCCTCGCGAGGGATGGTCCCTCGCCGCATTGACATTCCTATCGATGAAGACGAGGAATTACCAGAATTACCCTTTCCGACCACCCTTGTGGTCGGAGGTCCCGGCGATCCGCACTTCACACACTCCTGCGCATCGCAACGTTGCTCTTTCCGAAGGGGGCCACGACCTTGAATCCCTCCTTCCGGAACATGGAGACGGTTCCGAGGTACTCCCTGTAGGCTCCCCAGCGGATGATAGGATAGGCTTCAACGATGCCCCCTCCCCCGTCCCTTATGGCTTGTAGCGCGGCTTTCAGCGCGGAGCTCGCTACCCCCTGTTGGCGATGCTTTCTGTCAACGGTAAAGCAAGTGATCCTCCACAGTCTCTTTGCGCCGCTTTCACGGGCAGGTTGTCGATAGCTGGGGTAGTTGTCGAAACGGGGAAGCTCCTCCCTCGGGCCGTATTGGCACCATCCCACCGGTTCATCCTTCGAGTAGACCAGAATCCCATGCGAAGATCCATTCTCGACGAGTTCTCTCCTTCGCTGGCGGTTTCTCGCCGCTCTCTTTGCCCCGGAGAGCGACTCCCCGTTCGCAGAGGGGCGAGCTCGATGGTGATACGTGCACCTGCACGAGAAGGCGCCGGGGGCAGGATGTTTCTCGAAAAGTCTCTCGAAGTCTGGCAAAAGTGTTCTTTGTTAACCGCTTTGTAGAGTATTCCGAAGCTTCTGGTGCCATTGTGCCGGACAGAGCACCGAGCATCTTACCTAAGGTTTGCTTTGGGATCGAGGTCGAATTTTTTCCGACCTGTGCGCCGCTCCAACATACGCTAGACGTTATTAGGTGCGAGTCAGACGCTCCTTTGAAATGCCGCAATCTTCGCCTGCGACGCACGACGGCACGCTCAAGACTATGTTAGGAGATCATGTTGCAATAATCGGTGGTGGCAATGGAGGCATGGGTGAGGCGGCGGCATGGAGGTTCGCCAGAGAAGGCGCCAAAGTTGCGGTTCATTTCTCTGGCTTGACAGGCACGTCTGGTCGCAGGGCTGAAAGAATCGTCGACAACCTTCGCAAATCTGGTTTCGAGGCAATCAGCGTCAAAGCTGACGTCAGGAGCTTCCCGGAGGTTGAGCGAGCCGTGGGCCGCGTCGTATCGAAATGGGGAAAAGTCTCGTCGCTGGTATCCTTCGTGGGCCTCCCTTCATCATTCGATCGTTGGCAGGAGGACCCTTTCGAATTGTCTGAGCAGGAACTTCTCAGCGCCGTGAAAATCGACTTCGTAGGTTCCTACCATTTCATAAGGGCTGTTCGGAGACATATGAAGAAGGCGCGATACGGCAAGATTGTCCTGGTTAGTTCTAGTCCGACCATTTACGGTGACGACGCCGGTTATAGGTATGTCTTGGGAAAGGACCTTAACAGAATCACGGTAAAGTCGCTGGCCGCCAGACTCATTCGTGAGGACGGCGTGTATCTGAACGCAATCGCGCCAGGAACGGTAGATACTCCTGCCAACAGGGTAAACTACGGAGAGAAGGAATGGAAGGAGTTGGTCGGGCAAATACCGATGGGGAGAGCGGGCTTGCCGGACGAAATAGCGGGAGTTGCACTTTTCTTGTGCTCCCACGACTCGGATTTCGTGGTGGGACAAACGATTGTCGTCGATGGCGGAGAGGTAAGACTTTGAGAAATCAGAGGTTATTCTTCGACAGTCTGTCCAGAGACCGCATCAATCCGGTGCCCAGTTGGCAGGATCGTACTCCTTGTAGTCCAGGAACAATTCCTCCCCTGCATCAATCGACCTTGATGCAATTAGGCGGGCTGTCCTCTTCTCAGCATCGATTAGCAAACGGACGTTAGCCTCTGGACTGTGATCCAGAAAGTTCGACCAGTAGTTGACACTTCTTTCGTCTTCTTCGTCCCAAAACAAACGTTTTCCTTCACGAGTCTTGCCTATTATGAGAGCCCATCTCTTCCAGGGTGGAGACTTTGGAGTCGTAGTTATGGCAAGACTCTCGGCAGTTTGTATCAGCTCTCCCACTCCGAATTTCCTTTTCGAAAATACGCCTCGACCGTGTGGGCATCCTTTCACCTCCAGTACTCCCATCGACCTCTCAATCACACTAGCACTTTTGCCAAGTCAGGCGATTAATGCGTTTTGATGCTGGTGAAATCGATGGTCCACGCGGGTCGAGGTCGCTCGCCCAGCGATTAGACGACGTCCGGGCGGAGGCGCGATAACCAGGCAGCGCAACGACACCACAAACACTATAGCGCAAAGCACTCTGTGTGGGGATGGCTTTGAGAAGCAATATTTCGAGGGGATCGTCGTTTGCCTAAGGTGATCCCTGGCATTCACCACGTCACGGCGATAGCCGGAGAGCCGCAGCAGAACATCGACTTCTACGCCGACTTCCTAGGGCTGCGGTTGGTGAAGCTCACGGTGAACTACGACGACCCGGAGACCTACCACCTCTACTACGGAGACGAAGACGGCCACCCGGGCACGATTCTTACGTTCTTTCCATGGCCAGGAGCGCCACGAGGCAGGAAAGGGGCGGGGCAAGTCACAACCACCTCCTTCTCGATACCACGGGGAAGTGTAGAGTATTGGGTCGAGCGCCTGGGCAAGCACGGGGTCGGCTTCACCGGACCCGTAGATCGCTTCGACGAGCAGTTGATTTCCTTCTCAGACCTGGACGGCCTGAACCTCGAGCTGGTGGCGCATTCGGGAGAGCGCCGTAACGGCGGGAGCCGCGGGTCGGTGCCCCGGGAACATGCCATCAGGGGCTTCTTCGGCGTGACCCTCTCCGAAGAGGGTTACGAGAAGACCTCGTCCCTCCTGACCGAGACGATGGGGTTCAAACTCATCAAGCAGGAGGGAAACCGGTTCAGGTACTATGCCGGGAGCGGAGGCCCGGGGGCGTTGGTCGACCTTCTTTGCCAGCCTGACGCTCGACCTGGGGTCGTGAGCGTGGGAACGGTCCACCATGTGGCGTGGCGCACGCCCGACGACGGACAGCAGAAGATGTGGAGGGAGGAGCTCGTCGAGGCCGGATTGAACGTCACGCCTGTGATAGACCGCCAGTACTTCCACTCCATCTACTTCAGGGAGCCCGGCGGAGTCCTGTTCGAGATCGCCACAGACCCACCCGGCTTCGCAATCGACGAGAGAAGGGAGGAGCTTGGTACGAGGCTGATGCTGCCCCCGCAGCTCGAGCGCTTCAGGGAGCACCTGGACCAGGTTCTCCCCCGTGTCAAGCTGCCAAAGACGGCGTGAACGTGATGGCGATGAGACGGTCGTCCGCGGACCTAGGTTTCGTCCACCGTTTCAGGCCCGGAAAGGGCAGCAAACTCACCCTGCTCCTCCTGCATGGCACCGGAGGCAACGAGGAGGACCTTATCACGCTGGGGACGGCGCTGGCCCCGGACGCTTCCCTGCTCAGTCCGCGAGGGAAGGTGATAGAGAACGGCATGCCCCGCTTCTTCCGAAGGCTGGCGGAAGGCGTATTCGATGTCGAAGACCTGAAGTTCCGCTCGAAGGAGCTCGCGGATTTCGTGAAGGCTGCGTCTGTCAGGTATGGTTTCGAATCGAAGCAAGTAGTGCTTGTCGGATACTCGAACGGAGCGAACATCGCCGCAGGCATGTTGCTGGCGGGGTCTCTCCTCCCCGCGGGCGCGTTGTTGTTCCGGCCGATGGTGCCCCTGACGCCGGAGGAGTTGCCCAACCTGAAAGGAATCCCCGTCTTCATATCGGCCGGGAGGTTCGACCAGGTTGTTCCCCTAGGAGAGGTGGAGCGGCTATCCAGACTGTTCGTAGAAGCTGGGGCAGAGGTGACGCTCAACTGGGAGAACGGCACCCACGCATTGGCCGGGCAAGAAGTGAAGAAGGCGGCGAACTGGTTGCTCGAGAACTTCGGGAGTTGGGCGCCTGGCGCAAAGCTTTGATTCTGCGAGTCGCCCGGAAGCGGGTGGTACTCCCGCGACCGCCATAACTTAATCTCAATCTACTCCTTGGCTTCGCCCTGTTGGCAATTACTCTAGACGACCTCGTCCTCAGCGTGATCGCGGCGTTCATCGGGCTTGGCGTGACCCTCCCCGTCACCTACCTGGTGGTGGACAGGTTGATCGAGCGGAACGAGAAAAAGAGACTGGAGCCGATCGAGGTGACGGCCAAGGAGAGACTAAGGTCGAAGCTGGGTGTTGGTTCGCTTACGACGCTTCTGATCACTCTGTCGATCGATGCACGGTCGTCAATGGAGGAGAGGCGGGCGCTCGCGAAGGAGGTCTCCCAACTCTACATAACCAAGCTGAAGGCCTTTCAATCTGACCTTGAGATGCTGCTCGGCGTGTACAACAACGTCCTTTCGGTCGAGGTGGAGCACCTCACCGGGAACATAATCTCTCAAATCGAACACCTCCAGGAAGACCTCCAGTACCTAATTGAAATCCATCCGAAGCACGCGACACAGACCCACGTCGACCATATCGAGCACGTGATTCTCACAACCGTTCAGCTGACCAAGCGAGAGCTGGACGTGATCGGCGAGGGCAACGAACAGATTAAGGCTCTTGAGGAGTGGCTCCTCGAGCAGGGGAAGAAGCACCTCCACGCCGAGCCAGAAGAGCCGATCGAAGTCAGCGGGAAGCACAGCCTGGTCTGAAGTGGTGGGAGGCGATTGTCCAAGCTTGTAAGGGTCGCCGACGTTGGCGAAATCGGCGACGGAAAGTCCAAGGTGGTCCGCGCGGAGGGGAGGACGCTCGCCATCTTCCGGGTCAAGGACCAGTTCTTCGCTCTGAACAACGCATGCCTCCACAGAGGAGGCCCCTTGGGCGAGGGAAGCCTCGAAGGCTACCGGCTGTTCTGTCCCTGGCACGGGTGGACCTATGACGTGCGCACTGGCGCCTTCGAAATCATTCCCACGCTGAAGGTCAAGAGCTATCCCGCTAGACGCGAAGGAAACTCGATTCTGGTAGAGCTTGACGAGTGAGACCATACCGAACAGGTTCGGACGAGTGGGGCACCAGCAGCCCGTCTCTCCGGTCCAAGCCAAGCACCTGATTGAGCAGGAGGCGAGGGCCCTCCTCAAATCGGCTTCGACGTGAATGGAACCAACGGAAAGTATTACAGTCTGAACGGAAAGCGGGTACCCGATCACAACGAAGTGCTACTGCGGCTATGTATGTGAACAGGAAACGGAACTCAGGTCACACATAATCAATGCTCATGGAGCACGAGATGGAGACTGGAGGGCGTGGGTTGTGAGGTGATTGGGATGACTACGACCACAGAACACTGCCGTCAGTCAGCCAAGGACGCGTCCTCTCAGCAGAGGCGCTGTGAACCCTGGCGGCAACGTATTTCCTAGAATGGCTTGAAGATCATCAAGTACAGAATTGCCAGCAAACCTAGGAGACCCACTGTCGCAGTCAAGTATGCGGGGGATTTTGACGAGATTCCCAGGATTTCTTCCTCCGAGGCTATAGGAATAGGCTCGTGCTTCTTCCTGCCTTCTACATATGGGAGCCCAACTACCTTTCGGAGCCTCTCAAAATACAGTCTTCCCAGAAAAGCCATGGCAAAAGTAATCGCCACGGCGATTCCTAGCGCAGTCCATATCCACATCCTACCCCACCAGCCACCTAGGAAGCCCAGGGTGACGCCTGTGAGAAGAAGCACCGAGATGAGACGCACCCTCCGCACGCGCGTGGGCGATAGAGGGGCGGTGGCGCGATGAACCTCGTACACGATTGGGCCCTGCAGAATTTCTTTCTCGGGCTCGCCCGCACCTATCGTTATGTCTGCTTCCGTGACGTCGCTCCCTAACCCATCTCTAAGCTCGATCTCATCCCTTCTCCTCAAGAGTTCAAAGACGGAGAAGTATTTCGTCGCCGAATCGTCAAATGTGATCGAGACTAGCACTTCCTTTTCCTTCGGGGCGAACGGCTGGCCTTCATCCACTCCGTCTGACGACGGCGAATCAGATTCCCCCAACCAGGCCATTGCAGTGATGTTCACCACCTCGGGCTTCTCCTTCTCGACTACCGTCTTGATCACGGTGGCCGGGTCAAGTCGCAGCCTGTGTGGCATCTCGACGACACGCAGCTTTCCTCGCTTTACATAGCGTAGTTGCGGGTTCAGACCACCCTCCTCCGACAATCTCCGTACTGCCATTACCAGGCATTCATGTTGGAAGGCTCTTGCCCGATCCGCCACCCTGAATCAATTGAATGCGAGATATAACGACCACGCTGGAGACTTCCAAACCGATTGTCTGACCCTCGTCTCCGAGCTTCGTCAGGCTTGCTCGGGGAGCCCGCCGAGAGCCGGAGGAACCCGACCGGAGAGGAGAGCTTCCTCCAGTCTTCCTTTGATTCCTCTCGCCGCGAGACCGCCGATTATCATCGGCAGGAGATAGAGGAGAGTGGTGACGTCTGGGGACCATAGCCCCGAGAAGAGTGAGAAACGGCCGTCTATGAAGACTGAGAGTGGTCCCGCAACCAAGGATGCGACCAGAGCCCTTCTCCCCTCCCGCCGTGCAAGCAAATCGAGGAGCAGCACCGGAATGAGGAGTGCGAGGTAAGGCGGGATGATTGACGCTATCTCGGCCCCGGCGGTCCTGGTGGCGGCGGCGAAGTAGAATGAACCCGGAACCCCGACATAGAGAAGCATGTAGGCAGTGAAGCCGAGGTTCGCCGTCGCGTTAACCGAAACCACGAGCGCGGCCACCGAGGTCAGCGCGCCTCTCCGACCTATGGTTCTCGCAGCGAGGAGAATCACCGCGGCGCCGCCCAGAGCGTCGAGAAACAGGGCGGGCAGGTATATCGCACCTTCATACGCACCAACGAAGTCGCAGCTTCTAGAGGAGATGACCTGCGGCGCGCAGACCCCGAAGGTGTACGCGACCCCTTGAGCGTTCGCGAGCCAGAGAACGACGAAGTTGACATCGAGCCAGAGAGTCCCGAGAATGAGCGCGCCGAGAAACTTCAGAAGTCTGGTGCCGTCGTTGTTGTTTCGCTGCAGAAGACGGAGAGTCCCGACCCCCATCCCGACCCCGCCGAGGGCGAGGCCGACTATCAGCATCGAATGAGTGGGCGTGAAGAGGAAGGGGTCGAAGCCATAGACGCTGTGCCACCAGAGGTCGAGCGGGCCCGCAACAAGCTGGATCAGGCTCCCGGCGAAGGCCACCCTGAAGCCGGTGAAGAAGGGTCTCAACTTGGCACCTGTCTGCCTCTCGAACCAGACCCCAAGGAATCCAGCGATCAGGACGAGGAGGATCCCGAGGTAGAGGACGAGGTGCGATGGGGTGAAGAAGGAGTCAACTATCCCAAGAATGTGAGAGCTGACGTCCCAGTTCGCCCCAGCAACCTGCAAGAAGGCGCCCACAACCCCCAGTCCATAGAGGGGGGTGAGCAGTCTTTCTGCGTTCAAGATTATCCCCGGGGCTCTCCTAGGGAGGGAGGAAGGCCAACCATCCCGCAGAATTCCTGAAAGCGTGGGTCTTTCCTCAACTCAGAAAAGACGGGTGTGTACTTGATATGTGCCGGCCAGGAGTGGATCTTAGCCGTACGCATGAGGTTCCTGAACGCCTCGTCCAGGTCGCCCAGCGCCGAGTACATGAAGAGCAGCGAGTAGGCTCGCACAGACTCCTTCTTTTCGGCTCTCAAAAGCTCCACTAGCTCACCAGCCTCTTTCCTTCTGCCTGTAAGGGCGTACAGGAGACCTTGATCCAGCCTAATCATGGGGTCATCAATCCTCATCCCCAGTGCCTTCTTCAGCATCTCCGCGGCTCTGTCGTAGTCGCCCACCCAGAGATAATGATCTATGAACGCATGGTATGTCCTGACATTCCTTGGGTCTAGTTGCATCATCTTCTTGAGAATCGCCAGGGCGTCGTCATACCTCTCGGCGGCACGGTAAATCCAAGCGAGTTGGGCCATGAACCTAGTCGAAAGGGGGTCCAGCTCGTGAGCCTTCTCTCCAGCCTTTAGCCCCTCGGCCAGCAGTCCCATAGAGCTCTGCGTCACAGCCATGGAAAGATACGAGTCTGCCAGGTTGGGGTTGAGAGTGATTGCTTTCTCCACCTCGGAGAGGCACTCCTTGAACCTGTCCATCGTCCAGTGCACCTGTGCCAACGCCGCGTGTCCCTCGGCTACTTCCGGTCCAAGCTCGATCGCTTTCTTTGCGGCTACTTCGCCCTTGTCCGTAATCACCGAATAGTCCTCGTATCCCTGAAGTGCCATCAGGACCCAGGTCGCGGCCATTGCCGCCTGGGCTCGGGCGAATCCCGGGTCCCTCGAGACTGCCTTGGAGAGGAGGTCCAGAGCCTCCCGCAGGCTCTGCTCGGTGCGCTCGTGGTAGAGCTGCAAACCCCTGAGGTAGAAGGTATAGGCCTCAATGTCATCGGTGTCCTTCTGCCCCCTCCCCGTAAGGACCCCGCTAGAAAGCGAGTTGGCAACCTTCGAGGCGATGTCACTTTGGATGGCGAAGATGTCGTCCAGTTCCTTATCGTAATTCGAAGCCCAGAGGTGCTCCTCCGTATGCGCATCGACCAGCTGGACGGTGACCCTGATCTTGTTGCCAGCCTTCCTCACGCTCCCCTCTACTATGGAACCAACTCCAAGCTCTCTGCCGATGTCGGCCGCATTCTTCTCCTTCTTCTTGTAGTTCATGACGGATGTCCTCGCAATTACCTTCAGCCCTCCCACCTCGGACAGCTTTGTGATCATCTCTTCGGTGAGCCCGTCGGCGAAGAACTCGTCGTTTGGATCGGGGCTGATGTTTACAAAAGGGAGGACTGCGAGCCTCTCCTTCGGCGCAGATTGACTCCTTCTCTCAGGTTCGTCCCAGGGCATGTTGACCTTGTACACCGCGAGGGGCAGTTCGATGTTCTTTAGCTGCTTCTCTCCCAGTCCTATCATCTTCAGGTCTGTCTTGTTCCTCACGCTGTCGAAGACCTGTTGTGAGATGCAGACTCCACCCGCCTCTGAGATGGGCTCGATACGCGAAGCTACGTTGACAGCGTCGCCATAGACGTCGCCAGAGCTCTCCTCGACATCGCCGACGTGTATGCCAATCTTCACCTCCACCCTCCTCGAAGCAGGGACTCTCGAATTCCTTTCGCGGAGGTTCTTCTGCACGTCAACGGCGCAGAGGACGGCGTCACGCGCGCTCCTGAACTCCACCAGGAATGCATCCCCGACCGTCTTGATTTCAGTGCCCCCGTGAATTGGGAAGAGGGGACGAAGGATTCTCTTGTGCTCCTCGAGCAGCTCCAGGGCAAGCCTTTCGTCGGACTGAGAGAGGCTTGTGTAGCCTACCATGTCTGTGAACATTATAGCGGATAGGTGCCTCTCCTCCTTTGCAGACTTCAACGACTGTTCCCTTGGCCTGTTAGGCGTCAGGCCGGTTCGCGATTATAAGGATAATCCAGGGTGGTCGTGCCGAACTCGCGAACTTTGAAAGTGGCACGCGCTGAGCCTTAGCGGCAGGCGTTCTCCTATTTCGACCCGCAATGCTTCCAGAAAGGAACCTAGCTGAATCACTGTTCTTCTGGTCGGCTTCCGATCAATCTTGTGATATTCTTTTCCTGACTCGTTCTTGAATCCATCCCTCAAAGGTGTCCGTCGGGATTTTCACCTCAGGGGTAGTTTCGCTACTTTTTACAACTTGTTTTTGGAGCCAATCTTCGTACAGGTCACGGTACGACCACACCATTCCAGCTCTCGTAGCCTTCTTCTTGCTCACAACCCTCTCCTTCTTGGGCCTTCTCCTCCTCACCATATCGCGCGTCTCTTCACCAAAAGCCTCCTTATGGCTCTATGTGTGCGAACCGTAGTGCGAAGAACAGCCGACGGCAGAACTGCAGGGTCCCAGGCACCGACCCCGTCTTCACGATCGAGCTGGTGCCAGCTCCACGATGAGACCCTCACTCCACTTGTACTTCGCGTTCATGAGGGCGGTGATTTTTGCTGCCAACTCAGACTCGTTCTTTCGATCTATTATGCGTCCCCTACCTCGGTAGGTATCCTTGCCGAGAGTAAACGAGATTTTCGGGTCATTCTTGAGGTTCTGAACCCAATGAGAACGATCTTTGTGCTCTGATACCAAGTAGTACTTTCCGTCACGAGCAACGAACCAAATCTCAATCTTGTGAGGCTTGCCTGTTTTCCGTCCTGTTGTTGTCAGGTTCAGGAACTGCTGGTGTTCTGCGGACACCCGCTGATTTTGCTTGTAGCTTTGCTTAAGGATTGCGGCTCCTCAGCAATCCTGGAACCAAGTTCACCAATGTGTCAGAACCTTTCGATCGAGTTTCATCCCCCATCCCTTAGCGAACGCGCGGATGGTATCCAGGCGGAGACGCAACAAAGCGCATCACTTTAGTGCCTCCTCGAAGCCTGTCGCGCTTAATACATTCTGAATCGGACGTTCTCTTGTCATGCCTAAGCTTGCGCTCTACTCGGAGCTGGCGTCTTACTACGACAGAATCTACTGGTGGAAAGATTACGCGCAGGAGGTCGACTTCCTGCTCAAAGTGTTGCACAGATATGGGGTCAGGGGAAAACGCATCTTGGAAGTCGCCTGCGGAACGGGCAATCACACGAAGCTCCTAGCCGCCGCGGCGTATCGGGTCACGGGCGTGGACGTGAGCGATGACATGCTGGCGATTGCGAGGAGAAAAGTCGGGGGTCGAGCCACCTTCGTCCGGGGGGAGATGAGAAATCTTGGCCAGGTCGTCGAAGGGACCTATGACGCCGCCATCTGCCTGTTCAGTGCGATCTCCTACAACCTGTCGATGTCAGACCTGAAGAGAACCCTGCAGGGACTATTCGACCACACCAGGGAGGGCGGGGTCACGGTTTTTGACACACGCTTCACGAAGAAAGGTTTCATGGACGGCCACAGGGGTGAGGACATATTCGACGACGGAGAGGCTATGGGTGCAAGGCTCAGCTTTTCGAGGCGGAGAGGGAAAATAGGCGAGATTACCTTCAGCTACCTGATCAAGGACGGTCCAAAGGTAATACTGCTGAGGGACGACGTCCATAGACTCGGTCTCTTCGACCTTCAGGACTTTCGAAAGGCGATGCGCGAAGTCGGTTTCGGCAGGATAGCGGTATACGTCGATTGGAAGTTCGCAAGGGACAGGAAGCAGAACGAGCCCAGAGACCACATATTCGTGGGCCGCAAGCCCTCCTAGAGCGCCTTGTCCTCAAAGGATTCCGGGATTGCGCTTGTGCGGAGGCGCAATGAACCCTGGACGGGGTTGAGCTCGCTCGATGCTTCGCCAGAGCCCTACCCCGTGGAGATTACCTTTATGAGGTCAGCATTGGTAACTATGCCGAAGACCCTTCCCTTTCTCGTCGTCAAAACCGCCTGAACATGCTGCAGGAGTGAGGTCACCCATGATATGGGCGTGGATTCCGGAACCATCGGGAATGGATCTTCCATGAATTCCGAGACGGGCTTATTGAGCAGTTGGGTCGGATCCTTCACCTTGACAATCTGCCGTGAGACGCTCCTTTCGGAGATGCTTCCGACTACCAGCTCACCGTCCTTGACCGGTAGCTGCTTGAATCCACTATTCTGCATCATGGAAAGGGCCCTTCGAAGCTGCTCGCTTTTGTTTACGAAGGTAACAGGAGTCACTTGGATGTCTCCGATGAGACCGATGCTCGAATCCTCGAATGATTCGAGGAATCGGAAGATACTGTAGACCAATTCGTATGACGGTCTAATCTTCCCGTTCTCTATCTTCGTAATGGTTGATTGGTTCACTCCTACGTGCAGCCCGAGCTCCCTCTGGTTGATGCCGAGTTTCACCCGCTTCTTCCTCATTTCGGAAAGGTCAGGTAACAAGGGATGCACTCTTTACGACAGAAACGGACGCGCCATCACAATCGGACTCCATTCCCGCTCCCACCCCCACAGCTGTACGCTTCGCCACCCCAACAGCTGATGCCTGATGGGAATATATGTGGCACTAAATTATTAATAGCAGTATTCGTCGAATGCCGTACAAGTGTGGCTAGCAGCGTAATATCGGAATTCTCGAGAATTCCCACGAGCAGGCAAAGGGAGTTCTGGAATGTTCCAAAGATCCAGCATCTGCGTCGCCTTGCCGAGACGGGATCCGCTGTGAGGCTCTGGACACCTCTCGAAGAGCTCACGCGAAGACCCCTAGACAGGGTCAGGTTCACGGGTGTGGGGTACGATGGGAAGGGCGGGGATCTTTCGGGTTACGCCTATTCTAACGCGAACAGCGCGGTCGATCTCGCCTATGGAAGGATCTCGCTCACCTCTCCACTCTACCTCGGGGACATGTCCTACGGCGCACTGAGCGGGGTAGCAAACATAGCGATCGCAAGGGCAGCAGACGTCACCGGAGTCATCGCGGGGACGGGCGAGGGTGGTCTCCACCCGGACGTTGCAAAGTGCAAGCGAATAACGGTCCAGTGGGCCTCCGCAAGGTTCGGGGTGGACCTGAAGGTCCTCAACACCGGGATGGCGATAGTGCTCAAGATAGGCCAAGGAGCAAAACCCGGCATGGGTGGCCACCTCCCGGGAACGAAGGTCACGGAGCCCATCTCTCTCACGAGGAGAATACCGGTTGGAAGGGACGCCATATCTCCGGCTCCCCACCACGATATCTACTCCATTGAGGACCTTGGCCAGAGAATATGGGCGCTCAAAGAAGCGACGGGGAAGCCGGTCTTCGTAAAGATCGGTGTTACGAACTACGTTTCATACATCGCTTCGGGGGTTGCAAGGATGGGCGGAGACGGCATAATACTCGACGCCTCGGGTGCAGGCACGGGTGCGGCACCCTCCGTTGTGAAGGACAACGTCGGACTACCGATTGAGATTGCGGTTGCCGCCGTCGACAGGGCACTGAGGATAGAGAATCTCCGGGAGGGATTCTCAGTGATTGCCGCAGGGAGGGTGAGCAACGCGGAGGATGCAGCGAAGCTCATGGCTCTGGGCGCCGACTGTGCAAGCATAGGTACAGCCTGCCTGATCTGCATGGGCTGCCTGATGGTTCACAAATGTCACATGGGGTTCTGCCCCACCCTGCTGACCAATAAGACCGAGAGAGACCCAAAGAGACTACTCTCCCCCGAGAAGGCCACCGAGTGGATGGTGAACCTGATCAGGGGGTGGACAGAGGAGTTCAGGCTGATACTCGATAGACTCGACCTGAAGACTTCAAAGGACCTCGTCGGGAGGAAAGACCTGCTTCAGGGCTTCAATCTAAATGAAGAAACTGCGGAAATCCTCGGAGTGAAGGCGGGAAAGCCGAGTGGATCTCCGACGCCACTCCTTGACGCTGAATCAGCTTTCTGGACGGACGAGTTGAAGCAACGACTTCAGGAGATGGCCGGCACTGCGGGTAGGGCGCCTCGGGAGGCGGTCATCTCAAGCATGGGGAGCGTTGGACCTCCCTTTGTCGACGCTCCTACGAGGATAGCCGACTGGATCGTGTCTGACGGGGCTCAGGTCACCAGGCCGAGCATAGACCCATACAGGGAAGAGATAGAGACTGCCTGCTACCTAGCACGGGGGAAGATCAGGCTCTCCACTCCGGTGATTCTCGGTCCCTTCAGAGAGGAGATGCCTCCGAAACTGATCAGGGCGCTGGTGAGGACAGCCAGCAGCATGGGAACGATCCTGTATCTCGAAGGAAGGCCTCCCAGGGAGTTGGAGAAGTACGCCAGGAGAATCTTCGTTCCAGGTGGTATTGATGACCCAGCTGGGGGTTACGTCATCGCCGGAGATGACTGGAAGGAGAGGGTGCACCTCCAGGCTGGGAAGAGACCGCTCTATCTCAGGCTAGAGTGCTCTGAAAGTAGCCCCACGAGCGCGGTTGATGCCGCTCTGCTCGACCTTGATGGGGTCATCCTGGATGAAGATCGAGATTGCGCTGGACGGCTAGAATTGGAGGTTGCGACTTCCGAGGTCGATGCGGCGCTCAGGAAAGTCTTGAGAGAGGGATTGCCACTTCGAACGAACTTCGATGTCATCGCGATGGGTGAGAGGGTCAGGCTCTCGAGCGACGTATTCAAGCTCTGTGCACTTGGGGCCGACGCGGTGGGGATCAGCACGGCAGCGACGCTGGCCGTAGGATACGAGAAGGAGGAGGATGCTTCGTCGCTTGATGAAGAGCAGATAAAAGATCGGCTCGAGAACCTGATACTCGCGACAGGACGAGAGATCAAGCTTCTCGCCGGAGCGGCCGGAGTAAGTAGCCTGTTCACGACCCTGGTTGGTAACAGGGAACTCCTGAGAGCGGTTGACATGGAGCCAGCGGTGAGAAGAAGGCTGAGAATCAAGCCAGCGGGTCTTGGCTAGATGGAAGAATTCACGCCGGTGGTCAAGGACGGATGCGGGGTCTTCGGCGTCCTCAGGAAGGAGGGCGCGGAGAGGATAGGCAATTCCGTTGCGCTAAAGGCCATCGAGTGCGTCAGGTACAGGGGAAGCAGCCTGGGCGCCGGTTTCGCCGCCTTCACGAACCGAGAAGAACCGAGACCGCCTGCGAGGATAAAGGTCTTCGTCGATGGCAAGGAGAGCCTTCAGGAAGTGCGGGATCACCTCTCGGAGTATTCGAAGAGGGGATTGAGGATGCTATCGGAAAGCCTCCCCGATTCCACGACGAAGGGGGTTTTCACCGTCTATGAGGTTCTCGTAGATTCGCCCGATGAACTCCTCTTCGAGGCCACAAACACCCTGAACGTGCTCATGAGCAAGGAGGGGATACGCGCTAGAGTCTACTCCTCCGGCAGATACGTGAACGTGTACAAAGATGTAGGCTATCCACGCGAGGTCGCCAAGAAGTGCAATCTGGTTGAAGACAGGGTCTTCGCCGATGCATGGCTCGCCCACACCAGACAGCCCACGAACTCTCCCGGCAGGTACCCCATCTGGTCCCACCCGTTCTCTTCCGTTGAGTTTGCGATTGTTCACAACGGAGACATCAGCTCCTACGGGGCCAACATGGAGTTCCTGAAGTCCGTCGGCATTACAAAACACGTCGGCACCGACAGCGAGGTTGTCGCGCAGCTGCTTGACCATCTGGTCAGGGTAAGACGATTGAGCGTGCGCGACGTCGCTGCGCTTCTATCCAATCCTTACGAGCGTCGCCTGGATGGGGCCATTCATGGCGCAAGAATCAGGGAGCTGATCATCCGGCTGAGAGGGGCGCAACTCGACGGACCCTTCACGATCGTAGCCGGCTACTGCGACGGTCAAGACACATACCTGTTGGGGCTGACTGACAGGTCAAAATTCCGGCCGATAGTGGTCGGCGAGGACGACGGAAGATACTTCGTGGCGAGCGAAGAAGGTCAGATTAGGACTCTATCTCCGGAGGCGAGAGTCTGGACAATCGAGCCCGGAATGTTCTTCCTGGCTTCGCTCAAAAGAGGCATAATAGAGCCGGGTCGGAGAGACAGAGAGCTCTTCATGGGATATTCCGTCAGGCGCGACCTCGATCGATTCCCGCAAGATCGACCCTTCTTCGCGCACAACGTCATTGACGCGAAGGGCCTATCCTATGCAGCACTGAACGAGTCGATCCTTCAAGTGATGGCCGACGGGAGAAGAGAGGTGAAGGTCACCAACGTACAAGGTCAGAGATACATCGGTGTAAACCTCCAGAAGCCCGAATTCCTCGGCGCAAGAATCATACTTTACGGGTACCCGGGCAACTGCCTCGCAAACTTCAACAGCGGTCTGCAATTCATCGTGTACGGGAACGTAGCAGATGATGTTGGTGACGCAATGCACGCGGGGAGAGTCATCGTGCATGGCGATGCGAGAGACGTAATAGGGCAGGCCCTTCAGGGCGGCGACATCTTCGTGAGGGGTAGCGTCGGGAACAGGGCCGGGATACAGATGCGCGAGTACCGGGAGAGGAAACCATGCATGATCGTCGGTGGAAGGGCTGACGATTACTTGGGGGAGTACATGGCTGGCGGCACCATAGCCATTCTGGGGCTGAACAGGAGAAGAAACCACGAGGGCTCGCTTGCGGGAAGGTTCGCCGGTACCGGGATGGTGGGCGGGAAAATCTTCATTCGATCCATGGTCAGAGACGACGAGGTGGGCCTGCCGCCCCCCAGAGAGGACGTCCTGAACTACCTGTACTCGCTACACCTTGACGGGATGCTCGGGGCGGAGGAGTACAAGTCCGTCATCGGGCAGGAGACGTTGGATTACTTCGCGTTGAAGAAGCGTCTTCCCTCCATTGCATTCTCGAAGATCGAAAGGATCTTCTCCGGCAAGTACGTCAAGCCAATCTCGTCAGACTACAGGGAACTGGACAGCGACGAGTATCGACTCTTGGAGTCGAGGCTCACGGACTACTTCGAGACATTTGGGTTGACCAAGCGCCTCTTCGAGGAGGTCATCACCTCGAAATTCACAGTCATAGCGCCTTACGAGAGCACAGGACCAGAAATTCATCGGGCAGAATCACAAGTAGTCGAGGAGTAACCTCCACCACCTACCGCCCAACGGGAGGATAATATCCTGGCGGAGGGTTCGGGGTTCGCCAGGAAGTGGGAACCTCACTATTTGCTTATCTCCCTCAATCGCCAGATTCCGAAATCCCCGACTGTCTGGGGCGTCTCGACGTCTCTGTACCACTTTTTGCTCGTCCCCAACTTGGACCTGACTCTCCAGCCTAGGGATTTGGGATGATCCTCAATGGCGGGCAACAGTCCTTCCTCTATCTTGCTCGCTATCTCCTCTCTCTCCGCAGATGAGACCCGAGCAGGGTCTATGTGCACCTCCTGACCCCGGTCGTCCAGACTCTCGACGATTGAGACTATCTTCTTCAAGTTCGTCGTCGCAGTGTACCAAAATCCCCAGTCCTCAGAAAGGAGTTCGGCGATGTACTTGGAATTGATCATGTCGGCGTCCTCGCCCTTGTCCGAGACCCTGTGAGCCTTGATTAGGAGAAGGCAATCCTTGAGGTCCTTTTCACTGAACGATTCCCACATCTGTATCTTCTCTAGGAGCAAATCGGCAGGCGTGATGGTGAGAGGGTCGATCTCCAGTCTAGCCCGAAAGTCGATCGGATGATTGGCTATCAGCAGTTTGTCCATCATGACGTCTACTGTAAAATACCCGTCCGGGTGATAGTAGATTTGTCGCTGAGAAACAGAAGTCGACAGAGTCGTCCTCCTCTTCGTATATCCCAGTTGTCCCGTGAAGAAATCAGCGAGCCTATTCCTCTGCTTAAGAAGTCCAGCGAAATCGAGGTCGGTGTACTCTTGCTTCCCCCCAACCAGCCTTCCGAGTTTCTGGGCGAAGCTTCTTTCGTTGAGGCAGTGTAGCGCAATGCCAACCCCTCCTATCACCCGCAGAGTCACGTCCGAATTCTTCGACTTGTTGACTATGCGACTCGCTTCATCAGTGAAGACCTCGGTCGGGATGACGCCATTCCACTCCGGTCGCAGCTTTCTATAGGACGCTTCGATGGCCGCCAAACGGGGGCGATGTTGCCCGCTGTGTTATTAATCGTATCTCATTTGCCCTGTCATTCGAGTTCCTTATGCTCTTAAATTCGGTCGGCTGCGCGTAGCACTCAGTCATGAACGAATCGACGACCTCAAGGAGCATATGGCGAGCCTCCAGCTTCTGATCGGAGGGCGCTGGGTTGATTCCAGCTCCAAGGACGTACATCAGACGTTCAATCCGGCGACAGGCGAGACGATCGCCCTGGTACCTTTGGATTCTTCAGACTCCCTCGCTCTTGTGAATCAGGTAGACCCCGAGCAGTATGAGGGCACCTCCGGACACCTGGATCAGTGTGATTGTCTCTCCCAGCCCTGCCACTGCGAAGAGGGAGCCGAAGATGGACGTGGTGGAGAAGACGAGCAGAGCGCGGACCGCCCCGATTCGGACCAGCGCCGCCGTGAATGTGAGGGTTGCGAGTGCGATGTCTGCCGTGTACAAGAGCAGCAGGGGCAGTACCGAGGCCGGGACGGTCAGGGAAGCAGAGGTTGCCACAAGGAAGCCGAGCAGAAGACCCCCGCCGAAGATGTTCCTGAACTTCGAGACGAAGATGGGCCCGAACCTCTGGCTCGTAATCCTACTCAAGTTGTTGTCAAGAGCCCACACTATGCCCGATCCGAGTACCAGCAGGTTTCCAGTCAGCCCGTGAAGTAACTGGACGCTCGAGAAGTCAAGGTCGGTTGAAACGACGACGATTCCGGCCACGACCAGGATGCTCTCGAGCTGCTGTTTCCTCTTCAGCCTCTCTTTGAACACGAGAAACGCCAGCACGGCGGTGAAGAAGACCTCGGCGTTGGTGAGGAGGGCTGCGTTGATGGCTGAGGTCTGATTGACGCCGTACAGGTAGAGAGCGGGAGCCAGCGCTGCTCCAAGCAGGCCGGTGGCGACCATCCACCCTACGCTTCTCCTACCCGGGAGTTCCTTAGGGCGGTAAGGAATCAGGATCAACCCTCCGACGAGGAAGACGAGGGCTGAAATCGTGAGCGGCTTTACGTTCACAAGGAGCAGCTTGCTGAAGACCGGGATGAGGCCGCTGGTCACCGCCGACCCGAGGGCGTACAGGTAGCCCAGCCTTGCCTTGGAGGGTACCTGCGTCAAGAGACGATTCCCATGCGGCCCGACGAAGCCGAGGTGATAAAGCCTGCTTCAGCCGACGGTTTGTTGGCCCTTCATGCTCGCGATATCGCTAACAAACCTGTATCTGACATCGTTGCGCATCGTTCGCTCGTAGACCTCATTGACTTTCTATTTCACGCCTCGGCGGAAGCGCAATAGTCTGCGAGAGCTTTGCGGAAGCTCGGACCAGGTTCTCAGGATTTAACGGGCTTGTAGAGGCTATAGGGGCACCAATCCTTGTATTCGCAAGCCCTGCACTTGGATTCGTTCTTGGTCGGGATGGGCTTTCTATTCCCCAGCCAGTAGCCTTGGGCCCACATCACGGCGTCCTTCGCCTCCGCGCTGGCGTAAGGGAAGACGAAGACTTTCATCCCGTACCTTGCTTCCACCTCATTGGTCTTGTGACGGGCCAGGGACTCGATGACTTCGGCGAGCAATTTCCTTTTTTCGTCAGGTTCGAGCGGCTCGTCTTGCTTCATCCTGGCCAAGACAAGTTCGAGGTTGGAGCAGTCGAATCCCATAGTCTCCAGGAGGGTTCCATAGAGCCTAACTTGGAGCGCCTGGTCTCTCCACAACTTGCTCGTGTCGCCTCTCGTGGTCTTGAGCTCGATCAGCCACCTCGGCGCGCCCTTCTCGAAGATCACCGCGTCGGGAACTCCGACGATTCGCAGTTTCTCCACGTCGCCGTGAAGGAGGAACGACGCAGTCACTCGCGATGCCTTCTCGATATGTTCGATCAGCTCGTCCGTCCTCACGCGCTTCATCGCGAGAATCTCCTCGTGCAGCTCCGTGCCGACCTCCTTCTCCTCGGTAGGAATTTCGCCTCTGACGTACTCGTGGTCCACCTTCACCTCGCAGTAGTATTGGCCGGCTATGCTGGAGACGGGCACGAAGGAAAGGTCGTGGCGAAAGGTGGTCTCCGAGGTTAGGAGTTCTTCCCGCAGAGAAGCCTTCCAATCCTTCTTCATCGTAGACGCGCTCCCCGGTTGCCGGCCGGCTGAGCTCCACGTTCTATTGGGACGCCTACGCGGGGTAGACAAACCGCTCCACGCCCTCGAGTTGGCGCCACGCGTTCTTGTATTCGCTGTTCCACTCGAACTCTGCCAGGATTATGTTGAAGATGTCGTCTGCGATGGCCTTTGGGTCTTTCTTGCCGAGGACTTTCTCGAAGAGCTGGACGGCTCCTCTGTTCAGCTTAAGCTCGGACTTCGTTCTTTCACCTCTCTTCCTGATTTGCTCACCCTCTTTAACCACCCCCATTTTTCTTGGAGGTTTCTCCAGAGAGCGTGTGGACGTTCCAAGGGTTCGAGTCGAGCGAAATGGAACCCAGTCTTATTAGCGAGGGAGTCGAATCCCACGTGTTTGGTCAAGCTGCCTAGGTTCACGCGGAACGAGCTGATCATCCTCGTCGCGATCGGGGTGCTTACCCCGCTGATCGACGACAGGGTGGAGCACTTTCTTGTGACGTTCTTCGCGAACATAAGCGGCTTCGTCAAGATCTTCGACTACACTGGTGGCCCCCTGAACAGCGACCTGCTGATCGCGTGGGAGCAGTACGGTGGGGTGCTCGCCTGTTTCCTGGTGAGAAAGCCGGGTGCGGCGACGCTCGCTATGACGATCAACGGGTTCGGGCAGTTCTTCAGGGACGGGTTTGTGGGGCCGCATCACCTCTTCTACGGTTTCGCTGGGCTGGGCGCGGACGTGGTCTTCTGGGCTTTTCAATACAAGAGGTACGATGCGGCTGCTTCCGTTCTCGCGGGGATTGCCGCCCAGTTCTTCTGGGTCCCGTTCACTTACGCCTACCACGTGACTTACCTATACCCCCTCTCCTTCATCGGTCCAGACTTGGTGACTCGAGTTATCGGAGGCGCCGTCGGGAATGGCCTGCTTGGGGCCGGGATTGGCGTAGCGATGCTG